>PDWJ01000144.1_pt1 | contig 101394 bp, 72 predicted proteins | sample 1430881 | NCBI WGS metagenome assembly PDWJ01 (sample SAMN01162460, study PRJNA174530) | Oral metagenome, whole genome shotgun sequencing project. | biome: Marine environment; feature: Marine mammal; material: Swab sample of the gingival sulcus; isolation source: swab sample of gingival sulcus...
AAAGAAAGAAATCAACGGAATAGAAATCGATTAACTTTGATAAAACTGGGCATTTTTCGATTGAAATACCTGTACACTTTTTAATTGAAATTTACATTTAAAGAAGGACTCGACCTTCCACCTTTCCCGGTAGAGCTCTGCAATGGATAAGGCAGGGAGGTCAAAATCGTTGGTCATGAAGGTGTAGACGGTGTTGTTAGCATAGTCTTCATAAACGACCAAACGGTTCTCTTCGGGGTAGGATTTAGCGGACTTGTAGGTAGTCAACCTCACGATCATATCGCTGATCAAACCGGCCTCTTTGTCAACTTCTGCTTCGGAGACGACCTCACACCGAAGGTTGTCTTTGGCCCTGGTAACAAAGAATGCACGGGCCTGATGAAAGAGGGTGTAGAGACGATGGAAATCAATGTACCCCTTGTCCATCATGTAGTATGATCCTGGCTCTATTGGCAACTTATCCAGAGCATGCACCAAACCTACGCACTCATTAGCTAATCTGAAAGATGGATTGGAAGGATGGATACCCTGTAAAGCCAAAATCGATAAAAACACCCGGCTTTTCAAAGGACACAATTCCATTTTAAGATAGCTGTTTTTACACGATTCTTAGCACAATATTGATTATCTTTGTTATACAGCACTCGACAACAAGCCCTGCGTAATGCAAACGTTAAGAATAGAACTTACAGATAATAATTCCCTGAAGGCACTACAGGAGCTGGAACATAAGCGACTGATCAGGATTGTCAGGGAGCCGGACTTAAATTCATTATCCCTTCCGGGGGAGCCTGTTTCTGAAGAAGATTTCAGAAACTGGATCGAGTATGCCGAAAATTCTCCTACTTTAAGTTTCGCTGAAGCTAAACAACGATGGGCCACTCAAAAGAAAAAGCTCCAGAAGCCTATTCGCTAAGAATCTCCGATAACGCTCTCCAAAATATTGATGATATCACAGGCTACATCGCTTACATCAAGCATCAACCATTAACTGCTATCCGGGTCGGTGATAAAATCTTCAAGACCATTGATCGCATTGAGAAAAGCCCCTTGGCTTTCCGGGAGTGCCGGGAGATCCCAACCAAAACTAAGATCTATCGCCAGGCGGTTTGCATGAGCTGGCTGATCATCTACAAGGTAAAGGCCTCTCAGATTGTTATCCTGGGGATTATTCATGCCAGCCGGAAGCCTTTCATTGTTAGAAGCTTAAGGAAGGTCAAGTAGCAGAAAAAAGCCCCGGAAGAGGATTTCGGGTCTAAAAGCCGATAGATTGCTTTGCGCGGGACTGTTTGGAGGGCTGCCAAAGGCCGCTTATCTTTGTGTTGATGCCACTTCTTATACATAGTAGAAAGATTGCAGCCGCTTTGGCTTTAGTGTTCCTCAGTTTGTCTGCACTTTGGGGGCAGAGTACAGAAGAGGAGTTTATTGAGCTAAAGAACTCAGCCCTTGCCGAACCGGAGGAAGCCCTGCTGAAAGCGCCTAAGGGGGATTTGAATCTGTCGGTGGGGACCAACTATAGCTATTCGAAGAGCTATGGCTCGGTGGCAGGGCTCTATGCTGCGCCGGGTTACAGCTTTCCGCTGGGAAAGAGTTTGGCTTTGCACGGTGGATTGGTGGCTGCATCCTACCATGCTGCCTTTCCCGGGCTCTCGGCAGAACACAGCCATCCGGAGAACTATGCCAGCCTTTCGATGTACGTGGCGGCTTCCTATAAACTGAACGAGCGACTAATCCTGCATGGGGCCGGCGTGAAGCAGCTTATGCAGACCCCTTTGCCCGGGGGCTTCACTAAGCTGTCCGATCAGTTGAGTGTTGGTGCCCTTTTCAAGTTGAACGACAAGGTGAGTATTGGTGCCAGAGTACAACTGCAGAGTGGGAATGGCTATTATCCGGGTTCCTTCGGCAGGACGATTGGCTTTGGAAACAGTTTTGGCAATGGGGGCGGAGGTGTGTTCGGAGCACCTTTCTTTCCTCCACCTTACAATTGGTAAATATGGGCTTTATCCTTTCTGCGATTGCACCGGTTGTCATTGTCCTCTTCTATGTTTATTTCAGAGATAAGTACGACAAAGAACCCATCGGGCTACTACTTAAAGCATTGCTGGCGGGAGGCCTCGTTGTGCTGCCCATTATTCTTGTCGAAACCTGGCTGACCCGCATGATGCCTCCCCTGGGCAGGGTCGGACAGGCAGGCTACACTGCTTTTGTGGTAGCTGCCTTTACAGAGGAGCTCTTTAAGCTTCTGGCGCTTTACCTTTTGGTCTGGCGGGCAAAGGCCTTTAACGAACAGTTCGACGGGATTGTGTATGCGGTCTTTGTGTCGTTGGGTTTTGCGACGGTCGAGAACATTATGTACGTCATGGAGGCCGGTTACCAGACTGCCATGCTGCGTGCCCTTACAGCAGTTCCTGCACATGCCATCTTTGGGATCACCATGGGCTACTATTTTGGTGTAGCCCGCATCTATGAGGAATTGCGCCGGGACTATCTTTGGAGGGCCTTCCTTGTCCCCTTGCTCCTGCATGGCATCTATGACTTTATCATCATGCTGGAAGTAGAGCTGCTCTTATTCGTATTTGTGGGCTACCTGGTCTATCTCTATTTCTTTGGTTTCAAAAAGATGAGGGTATTGTCGAAGGCTTCGGCTTTTAAACCCGATGACGCAGATCTGGGTTTGTAAGCGTTTTTTTAACTTATTTTGGAATGAAAGAGTCCATCAAAGCGATGAAGGGCTGTGGCCATCACCGGAACATGGAGGGCAGGGTGGTCCATCTGGCTGTTGTAGAAGCACTATGAAAAAGTTGTTCATTCTGGTTGTTTTTGTTCCCATGCTGGTTTCGTGCAGGGCCGGGAGGAACAGAGAACTGACAGGGGAGATTGTCGCAGTTGAAGACGCACTCTGGAAGGTGATTCCCCGTGAGGCTGAGGTCGAACACATCGGCGTAGGTTTTGGCTTTACAGAGGGGCCTGCCTGGCATCCCGACGGGTTTTTAGTATTCTCAGACATTCCCGCAGACCTTATTTACCGCAGGATCGGTAAAGGCTTTGCGCCCTATCGGCAACCCAGCGGAAAGAGCAATGGCCTCCTTGCATTGAAAGATGGTTCCCTGCTCTGTTGTGAACACGCTTCAAGGAGTATTGTCCGCTATTACCCCGATGGAAGGCTCGATACCCTGGTTTCGCGTTTCAGGGGCAGCAGATTGAACAGCCCGAATGATCTTTGCCGTGATGCACGGGGTGCCCTTTTTTTTACCGATCCGCCCTGGGGCCTGGATGGAGGCCATGAGGATCCTTCAAAAGAATTGCCTTTTGCCGGGGTCTATCGCTACTACCAGGGCAGGCTCAGCTTGTTGGACAGCACGCTTAGCTGGCCCAACGGGATCGCCCTTTCGCCCGATAACAAGCAGCTTTATGTGGCGAATTATCGTTACGGAAATCCTCGAAATGTGGCCGGTGGGCAGGCTGAATGGCTGCAGTATTCACTCGACCCGGCGGGCAGGGTGAAAGATCGCCGCATCCTTTTTAAAATAGCCGCACCGGCTGTGCCCGGAGGGCCGGACGGGATGGCTGTGGACCGGAATGGGAATCTCTTTGTCACCTCAGATGAAGGGGTTTTTGTCCTCGATAAAACGGGCAGGCATCTGGGCAGCATCCTTTTGCCCGACATCCCTTCAAATGTTTGTTTTGGACCACGGCAAAAGAGCTTGTTTATCACGGCCCGAACGAATCTCTACCGTATCGAACTCTAAGAAATGATTGAAAACTTTGACAGACAGTATGCAGTAGCAAGGGATGCTGATGATCCCCTGCTTCGATACAGGCACAAATTCAGTATGGAAGATGAATCTCTGATCTATCTGGATGGGAACTCATTGGGGAGGTTGCCCCGGGAAACAATGCTGAAGGTTCAGGACAGTATCAAAGAAGAATGGGGCCGGGGGCTGATCCGGAGCTGGAATGCCGACTGGTATGAGATGAGCCAAAGGATGGGGGCAAAGATTGCCAGGCTTATTGGTGCCGATCCCGAGGAGGTCATTATGGCCGATTCGGTTTCAGTGGGCCTGTATAAGCTGGCCTATGGTGCCTTGAGACTGAAACCCGGGCGTACCGAGATTCTTTCCGATGATATGAATTTTCCCTCCGATCTTTACGTCCTTCAGGGATTGCTGGGCCAGATCGGAGAACGGGAGGGAAGGACCTGCTCGCTTCGCCTGCTTAAATCGCCCGACGGCATCAATTCGGGGGTAACAGACATGCTCAGACTTCTGGGCAAGCAGACCGCACTTGTGAGTTTTTCCCTGGTCGCCTTTAAAAGTGCCTATATGTACGACCTGCCCAGGGTGACAGAAATGGCCCAGCTGCATGGTGCCCTCACCCTCTGGGATTTGAGTCACGCCGTTGGAGCCGTCCCCATCGATCTGCACGCTGCAAACGTAGATCTTGCTGTAGGCTGTACCTATAAGTATCTGAGTGGAGGCCCCGCATCGCCGGCCTTTTTATACATTCGGCGCGACCTTCAGGAAGCCATGGAAAACCCCATCAAGGGGTGGTTCGGCCACAATGACCCTTTTGAGTTCAATCTCCATTACCGGCCCGCCCGGGGGATCAGGAAGTTTCTGACCAGCTCTCCTTCGGTGTTGGCGATGAAGGCAGTTGAGCCCGGTCTTGATTTGGTCCTTGATGCAGGCATTGAGGCCATTCGGGCAAAGAGCATGGCTCAGACCCAATACCTGGTCGATCTGGCCCGGGAAAAACTGTTTAAGCTGGGGTTTCGCCTGGGTTCACCCGAATTTGCCGATCGAAGGGGCTCTCATGTGAGCCTGAAGCATCCCGAAGCCTACCGTATATGCAGAGCCCTTATTGATCCGGGGCTGGGCGATTATGAGGTCATCCCCGATTTCCGGGAACCCAATAATATTCGGCTGGGACTGGCTCCACTTTACACCAGCTTTGAGGAAATCTGGCTGGCAGTCGAGCAGCTCCGTAGCATCATGGAGGAAAGAAGCTATGAGCGATATTCGTTGCATAAGCAGATGGTTACCTGATTGAGCTTTAGCCTGTCGCTTTCCGGTGGAGCTCTTTTCTGCACCCGATGCGATGGCCGGTTCTTATTCAGAATGAATATAAACAGGCGGGAAGCAGTGTTTTTGAGGCAAGCAATGGAAAGTGATGTCGTTTTAATGATAAATTTAAGCCAATGGCTTCGTTAACAGAAATCACGGGTGTGCTTGGGAAAGCCCGCGCAGCCCACCTCCTGAGAAGAGCCACATTCGGCCCCACCATCCAGGAGATCGAACAGTTTGCTGCATTGAATGTCACAGAAGCGATGGCGCTGCTGACCGATGACAGCGCAGATGACCCCACTCCCCCTATTGATCCCCTGACCGGTGAAACCTGGGTCGATCCGTTAGGCCAGGCTCATGCCGGCGGCTCCAACAGTAAGCAGGACGACTTGCATGAATTCTTCAAGTCCTGGCACATGGATGTGATGCGCCAGGCAGCTCCGACCCTGAAGGAAAGGATTACCTGGTTTTTCCATACCCATCTTCCGGCCAGGTGGACAGAGATCAATTCTTCCGAAGGTATTTACTACCAGAATTTGTTGTTTCGTTTCTATGCTTTTGGCAGCTTCAAAACCCTTTTTAAGAAGATCTGTGTCGACAACGCCATGCTGCGCTACCTCGATTGCTATTCGAACCGAAAGAATGCCCCGAATGAGAATTTTGCCCGGGAGATGTTTGAATTGTACAGCATTGGCAAAGGCAGGCAGATTGCCGATGGAGACTATACCAACTATACCGAAGACGATATCAAGGCTGCAACGCGGGTGCTGACGGGGTGGCAGATCGACGAATCGTTTTCCTATCTGGATCCTGACAGTGGAATCCCCATTGGTAAAATGCGCAGCCAGTTTCAAAGCGATGGGGGGCAGAATATAGAAGTGGCTACCGAACACGATGAAGGCGTGAAAACCTTTAGTGAAAAATTCGACAATGCCGAAATCTCTCCGGCTACCCTGCTCAATGGCTATCCTACCGTTGAGGCTGCCTATGGCGAGCTCGATGAGATGATAGAGATGATCTTTGCCCGGGAAGAAACCAGCCGTTTTATTGCCCGTAAGCTTTACCGTTTCTTTGCCTACCACTTTATCTCAGATGAGGTCGAGCAGGATGTGATCGGTCCCCTGGCCCGGCACCTCCGCGAGAACGATTACAACATCGTATCCATGCTTGAACTCCTGATGAAAAGCGAGCATTTCTACGATGAAGATGATGCAACGGTCGAGAACGATCTGAGAGGGGCCCTGATCAAGTCACCCGTGGATATCTTTACAAGCCTTTTCCGCTTCTTTGGCATCGGCATGCCCGACAGAGACAGTGATCCTGTTCGCTTTTACAATGAGATGGGCTTTGTGGTGAACAAGCTCGTCGATCAGGGCCTGAACTTTTATGAGCCCTTTGAGGTGGCAGGTTATCCGGCCTATCATCAGGTTCCGGGTTTCAACCGGAACTGGATCACGAGCTATGCGCTGGCCCATCGTTACCAGGTAGGTGAGATTCTGATGCGCCGAGTAGATGCGAGTGAGGAAAGAACCCTTTATCTGGATGTTCTCGATTGGGTCGAGAACAGTGCCAGTATTGGCGATCCCTCCAATGCGACCGAGATTATGGATGTATTTTCCGAGAACCTGCTTGCGGTAACCCTGAACCAGGAACGCTATGATTATTTTCTGTACACGGTTTTTCTGGACAATCCCGATGACCATACCCAGGCACTGAACACCTGGGCGGGCGAGTGGAACAATTACAAGTCCTCCGGATCGGCCGATGTTGTCAGGGAAAGGATAGAACTCCTGCTAAGCAGCCTTATCCAGACCCCGGAATTCCAGTTGATTTAGTTCGCTCACCGTAATCAAGACAGACATGAAAAGACGACAGTTTCTCAAGCATATGAGTTACGGCAGTGCAGCCGGTCTGACCCTCGCAGGGATTCCGGTGAATTTGCTGGGCTCGGGTAGCGGGCTGAAGAGTATGGCCGCTGCTAGTGTTAACGACAAGGTGCTGGTATTTATACAGTTGCATGGAGGAAACGACGGGCTCAATACCCTGATCCCCATTTCCCAGTACGACGCTTATTACAACCTGCGCCCAAATCTGGCCATCCGGCATACCGGGACCCGTTCCTACATTAATGTAGACGACAGGGTGGCTGATGATGTGAAGGTTGGCCTTCATCCCGATATGCTCTCTTTCAAAGAGATGTACGACCAGGAAAAGGTAGCCATTGTGCAGAACGTGGGTTATCCCGACATGAACCTGTCCCACTTTCGTGGCCGGGATGTGGTTTTCATGGGGGGCGATGAAAGCAACGAGCATCAGTACAACTCCGGCTGGATGGGGCGTTATCTCGATAACATCTATCCTGGCTATCCCGATGCCTATCCAAGTGAAAGCATGCAGGATCCCATCGGGATTGAATTGAGCGGCACACTTTCCCTCGCATTTCACCGGGAAGAAGGCATCCCCATCGGACTCAACATAGGCAGCCCGGAGCAGTTTTATCAGCTGATTTCCAGCGTGGGGGTAAATCCGCCGATCGCGTTTCCCGACAGCCATGCAGGCCGTGAGCTGGAATACATTATGGAATTCGAGAAGAAGTCCAATGAGTATGCCGGACGCCTGAAGAATGTGTATGATGCAGGGAGCAACTTCCTGCAGGAATACCGTACCGGTTATCCCTATGCCTCTCCGGGACGGGCCAACAGCCTGGCAGGACAGCTTAGGTTAATTGCCCGTTTGCTTGCAGGCGGGGTAAAGACCAAGATCTTCCTCTGTCGCATTGGTGGCTTTGACACTCATGGTGAACAGGTCGAAGAGTATGATTCCAGTCTGGGGACCCATGCTGCACTCCTGTACAATATGTCCACTGCCATCCAGGACTTCTATACCGACCTGGAAGGTCTGGGTATAGCCGACCGGGTGCTTTCGACCACCTTTACGGAGTTTGGGCGGCGAGCCTATTCAAATGACAGTTATGGAACCGACCATGGAACAGCTACACCTGTTTTTGTATTTGGCACCCAGTTGAACAGTGGCATTTATGGCAGCAATCCGGGCCTGGATCCGGACAGCCTCCGCAACGGAAACCTGCAATACAATATCGACTACCGGCAGATTTACACTTCGGTGATCCAGGACTGGTTTCAGGCAGGTAACGAGGGCCTGATCGAAACGGGTTTCCAGGACTGGGTGGATGACCGCCTGCCCATTGTGGCGACAAGCGGAACGGATAAACCCGATCTTCGGGATCACAATACAGGTCTCAGCCTCTTCCCGAATCCGGTGAATGATATTGTGCAGATTCGTTTGCAGCTCGAATACAGGGGCAGGGTAGAGCTCAGAGCCATAGACTCATCGGGCAGGACCCTTGCTACGAAAAAGCTGGAGGGACGTTACGGCATGAACACCCTAAGCTGGGATCTCTCGGGCTTGCAGGCCGGGCACTACCTGATGCAGATGCATCACCGGGGCAGGGTGAAGGCGGTACGCTTCATAAAGATGTAGCCTTTGGCAGGATCCGCTGTCAACGGGGCGCTTTCCAAATGGATGGCGCCCCTTTTACATGGGATGAATTCGGTCTTTAGCCCACTTAGGGCTTGCAGAAAAAGGCTGTAGTGCATCAGACACAAGGCAGCAAAACGTAGCTGTAAGGAATACTGCAAGTTGCAGCTAAGGCAGTCGATGATGTGCGACAGACGAATGATGTATAATTCCTGATTAAAATGCAAGCTTCATCCGATGACAGGATAATCATGCTTGCATTTAGCTGCTCATATATTCTTCTAAATGACTGATTTTATGCCAGAATCATGTTTTTCGGCAAGCCCCACTTAGTCTTCCGCTTTTGGGGCAAAGGTTTCGGGTGGAAACTTCAGGAGGAAGGGACGGCGGTATTTCCCAAGGATGTGAATCCCTCCGAGGATCATTGCCCCCCCGTCTTCGGTGGGTAGAAGCTGACTTACCCGGACTTGCTCATCGAAGCCCCTGTAATGGGTGCTAATCAGGCTGTCGGAGCTGGCAGCATATTGATAGATTACAAGCTCGCTTGCATTGGTCTGGGAGGCAAAGAGTGTATAGTCTTCAGTAGCGCCAGAAAGCTGTGCTGTTGCCACCGGGGCCTTGTAGCTTAACTCGTAGAGGGGTTCAGCCGGAAGATCTCGGATATTCCGGCTTTCATTCAGGTTCAGTTCAATGTAGGGGAGGATGTAATTGTTCCCTTCGTAGTAGCTCGTGAGCCCAAAATAGCTGGCATTTTTATGGACAATGGAGCTAATGGCCTCGCCCGTCTGGTAGTAGAAGATGTCTCCACTGGCCGCCAGGGAAGACTGGTCGAGGAAGATGGTACGAAGGGTGTAGTTGTAATAGCACGAAACATAGTAACCTGTGGTGCTGCCGGTGCTGTATTGCCCAATGTAAAAGGGGTGCTCCTGTCCCATTTTATTCATGTGCCGCTGAATCTCCACCTCTACCAGATCGGTATTGACAGGGAGCAATACCGAGCGTTCCGGACTGAAGCTGCCGTTAAACTTCGAGATCCACGATGAGCGGGAATCGAAATCATAACCAAGCACCAGCAGGTTTCCGTTACTGTCCGTCCCGGCTGCCAGGGGCATGGTCATTTCAAGATCGTGAGTCGCTGTAATACTGCCATTCGACGGATCGATAAGAATGGCCGAGACCCTGAACTGTTCGTCCATGGCTACAAATCCCACCTGACCGTTTAGCCGGAAGAGATCCCCGACGGGTGCAAACCAGTCGTAGGCCATGCTCCATTCGACCTGTCCCTGTGCATTGCAACGTGTGATATAGCTAGAGGGGTATTCTATTTCGGCCAGTTCATCCTTTACTGCCGATAAGAACAGGTAGCCATCGCCGTCAAGTTCCAGCAGGCCCTCGGGATAGAAAGCCAGCGTTTCTTCAGGATGGTTGAATAGTTTTAAGAAGCCATCTTCCGCCTGCGTCTCTTTCTGGTCGATTTCACAGCCACTAAAAAAAGCAGCTGCTACAGCCAGGCTAAGGAGGTATACCAGGGGCTTAATAGAAGCATTCCACATTGCTGTAGTGTTTTTGTTTCTGAAGGGAGAATAAAATCGAAAGGCTTAGTTGAAGGTCGTTGAGCAGGATGTCGTCCTGGGCAAAGGTGCTCCCGCTTCCTGTCTCGAACCGGGCCTCCTTGCGGGTGATGTTGTGCAAGCCGTGGCGGTAAGCAGCGTTGAGATCCAGAATAATGTAGCGCAGGTCGATGTAGGTACCCAGGGCAGCACCACCTGTAAAGCGGGGACGGATAAAGGTCTGGTTGGCTGCATCATGCGATCCCATAAGCTGACTGTAGGCTATGCCCGCTCCAACATAGGGCCTGAAGCGTTGAAGGTCGAGGTTGTAGCGGATTTCCAAGGGGATGGAAAAGTACCTGAGCAGGTAAGGGCTTGTTTGTGTTATGGTTTCTTCGCTGAATACAATCTCGTTTCGCTTGGCAAATTTCGAGGTATAGGTGCCGGGCTTCAGGGTTATGATGAAATTGGAGGGGGCCCATTCGGCCTGCACAAAATACTGGTTTCCGAAATTCTCGAACAGGGGGGTGTATTCATTCAGATAGCTGTTTCCTTCCATGTCCTCAAAAATATTGAAAGGACTCAGGTCGGTGACGATGGAAACATTGCTTCCTGCACCGAAGCCAAAGCGGAGTTGGTCCAGGAAATTGCTCAGTTGGGCCTTGCCGGCATTGATCGAAAGCGCGAGGGTCAGGCAGAGGGCCAGGCTGCGGGGCTTAGTCATGATGAGTAGACACTTAAACACTGTTAGGGCTTGTGCACTGCATTGATAACGAATACCGGGGTGCATTGTTTTATGAAATCAGCCTTTTTGTGCGATTTCTTTCAATTGGGTTCTGTTTATGATCCGGATGTCCTTTCCGCTAAGTTCTAAAATGCCCGATTTTTCAAACTCCTTCAGAAAGCGGATGGCACTCTCGGCAGTGATGGCAGCAAAGCCTGCCAGATCCTGTCGGGTGAGGTGAAAAAAGATGTCTTCCCGGAGGAACTCGTCCCGGGACAGGTAAAGGAGGGCATGGGCCAGTTTTCCACGCATTTGCTGGTGAGACAAAAGGCTGATGAGTTTCAGGAGATGGCTTTCGTCCTGAACATTCTGGGCGGTCAGGCGCATGGCAAAGGCGGAGTTCCTGCTAAGCAGGGAGAGAAGTCCGTCCCTGTCGATCATGCACACCCTGCAGTCTTTAATGGCCACTGCGGAACAGGTATAACTGTCCTCGCCAAACAGGCTGGCAAAACCCAGGAAACTTCCGCTTCCCGCCACCCTGATATTTACCTGTTTCTGTCCCCTATTCTGCAGAAAGACCCGGACAAGGCCCGTTTGAATGTAGAGGATATGGCTGGCAAAGGCACCCTGCTTTATCAGGTTTTCGCCCTTCTCGTAGTGCAATTGCTTTTTCCGGTGCTTAAGAATCTCTTTGTCGTCTTCGGGCAGCGGGTACCATTGATAGAGTCCTTCTTCCTGCATGTAGAATGGTTAAGGGGGTCTCCTGCAAAAATACAGTTTTTATACTGCGATAATTCAATTGCCGGCTGTGGAATTCGCAGGCAAATGAATTTGCGCTGCGTGATTGAAGTCTCTATTTTTGTAACACATTTCAGCTTTTACAGCCAGGATTGAATACCTTGTAACAATGAACACCGAAAAGATAGAAATCCGTTATTCTGAATTGGCACTCGACGACAGCTGCTGCCTGTCTTGTGGCCATGCCATTAATTATTCGAAGGCCAGGCCGGGCGAGATTTGTGTGGACCTGGGAAGCGGGCAGGGCAGCGATGTGCTGCGCCTGGCCGAGGAAGTTGGAGCACGCGGTTTTGTTTATGGAATTGATATCTCCGATGGCATGCTTCGTAAAGCCAGAAAGCGGGCAGCAAAGCTGGGTATTCGCAACCTGAAGTTCCTGAAAACGGAATTGGAGCACACGGGGCTTGAATCGGAGCATGTGGATCTGCTCATTTCGAATTGCACCATCAACCATGCGGCCGATAAGCTTGCAGTGTGGAAGGAGATATACCGGATACTGAAGAGGGGCGGGCGTTTTGTGGTGAGCGATATTTATGCGATCGAAGAGGTGCCGGAGAAGTACAGAAACGACCCCCAGGCTGTGGCCGAGTGCTGGGCAGGTGCCACCACACGGGAGGTCTATATGCAGACCCTGAAGGATGCCGGTTTCACTGAACTTGAAGTGCTTGAAGAAAGCGCTCCCTATCCGAAAGGAGAAGTCGAGGTGGCAAGCTTTACCATTGCCGGAAAGCGAAAGTGCTGCGGATAAAAAAATCGTTTAATCCTAAATATAGCGTTCATGAAGTCTTTAGTTAAATCTAGTAAGAAGAATGACGGGAAGGTGGCCCAGTGCTGCGCGAAGCAGTCAAAGGCCGTCATGGGCTGTCACGATTAAACGAAGGCCGTCCTTAGCGACGGCCTTTTTTCGATGAAAGATGATGGAGTATTCCAGACACAATATTTTCTCAAAAATGGCCGGGTCGGAAGATTTCTTCCTGGTGAACCCGCTTTCCAGGCAGGCCGATGTGCTTGGACCTGACGAAGCCCGTGCTTACGAGGAGGGAAGGTTCCTGGATGATCCCGAGTTCATCGAGAAGGGCTATGTGGTTGACCGGGCCGGGGAGGCCCGGAAATTCAGGCAGGCCTATCTCGATTTTATGGATGAACGGGACAATGATGAGATTCAGCTTTTTTTTGTTCCCTGGTACGCCTGTAATTTTACCTGTTCCTATTGTTTCCAGGACGAATATGCGCCACAGACGGGCCGTCTGCAGCCGGAGGTCGTCGATGCCTTTTTTGCCTATGTTGACCAGCACTTTGCCGGTCGCAGGAAGTATCTCACCCTCTTTGGGGGCGAGCCTTTATTGCCGGGGAAGGCACAGCGTGAATCCATTGCCCTTTTACTGGAAGGTGCGAACAAGCGGAAACTGGATGTGGCATTGGTGACCAACGGTTATCGGCTGCAGGAGTATATCGACCTTCTGGAACAGACCAGCATACGCGAGATTCAGGTTACCCTCGACGGGCCCCGTGAAATTCACGATGCCCGCCGGATGTTGAAGGGGGGGAAAGGCAGTTTTGATCGCATAGTTGAGGGGGTTGATGCCCTGCTGGAAAGGCAGATTCCGGTAAATCTGCGGGTGGTTGTGGATAGAGACAACCTGCAGCACCTGCCTGCTTTGGCTGATTTTGCCAGGGAGCGGGGCTGGACCTCGAGTCCGGTTTTCAAGACCGCTCTCGGGCGCAATTATGAGCTGCATCACTGTCAGACGGCGCGTAGCCGCCTCTTTAGCCGCCTTGAAATGTATGAGGAGCTGTACAAGATGGTGGAAGCCCACCCTTCTTTTCTGGACTTCCACAAGCCCGCCTTTTCGATTGCTGCTCATCTGTTCGATAGTGGGGAAATGCCCCATCCGCTCTTTGATTCCTGTTCCGGAACGAAGACCGAGTGGGCTTTTGACTATACCGGGCAGATCTATGCCTGTACGGCAACGGTCGGGAATGCCGGCGATGAGTTGGGGACCTTTTATCCGGAGGTTGTCCTGAAGGAGGATAGCATTGAACTTTGGGAAGACCGGGATGTGATGGCCATAGAAGCCTGTCGGGACTGCTCTGTGCAGCTCGCCTGCGGTGGCGGATGTGCTGCCATTGCAAGAAGCAAATCGGGTAAACTGCAGGGGCCCGATTGCAGGCCGGTCAAATCCCTGCTGGAATTGGGCATCGGACTATACAGCCGTTTGCCTTTGGAAACAGAACAATAAAAAACAGAGATATGAAAGAGATTAATGCAGCGGATTTCAAAAAGGTAGTTCTTGAGGGAGGAAAAGTGGCACTGGATTTCTATTCAACGGAGTGTCCGCCTTGTGATGCCCTGGCACCGAAATTTGAAGCCCTGGACGGGCTGTATGGTGAAGAAATCAGCTTTTTGAAGATATTCAGACAGGAGAACAGGGAACTGGCCGAGAGTCTTGGGGTTAGCAGTTCGCCGACTGTATTGTTCTTCGACAATGGCAAGGAGGTAGGGGAGCGCCTCAGTGGAGGGATCAAGCGTTCGGCCCTGATCGAAAACCTCGACAAAATGATATCTGCCGGGAAGGCCGATGAAATTCACAGCTCCATTAAACCCGTGGTTTCGGAATACGACGCCCTGATCATCGGTGGCGGGCCAGGTGGGCTTACCGCGGGGCTCTACCTTTGTCAGGCCAGAATCAATACCGTCCTGGTCGACACCATGCTACCTGGGGGACAGGTGTCCACTACCCACCAGGTGAGCAATTATCCCGGGTTTATAGAGCCCCAGCCCGGTTTCATGCTGGCGCACTACATGTCGGAACAGACCAAGATCTGTGGAACAAAGTACAAGGTGGCGGTCGATGTGAGTAAGGTCGATCTGCAGGAGAAAACAGTGTTGATCGATGATTTTGAAACCCTGAAAGCCAGGAAGATCATCCTGGCCACCGGTGCTTCGCCCAGGTACCTCAATGTGCCCGGAGAGAAAGAGCTCAAAGGCAATGGCATTTCCTATTGTGCCACCTGTGATGCGAAGTACTATCACGACAAGGAGGTCATTGTAGTGGGTGGGGGGAATACGGCCATTGAGGAGGCCCTGTTCATTGCGAAATTCGCCGATAAAGTGACCATCGTTCACCAGTTCGATAAATTGCAGGCCAACAAGGAAGCGCAGGAAAAGGCCTTTGCAAATCCTAAGCTCCGCTTCATTTTTGATACCGAGCCAAGGGGATTCGAAAAAAGGGGTAAGCGGGTGAGGGTGCAGACCGAACAGATGAAGAGCGGGGAGAAGCAGCAACTGGAAGCCGATGGTGTATTTGTTTTTGTGGGAATGAAGCCGAATACAGAGCTTTTTTCCTCTGAGCTTGAGACCGATCAGTGGGGTTATGTGCTAACCGACGAGGACATGATGACCAGTATTGATGGGGTCTATGCAGTGGGGGACATCCGCTCCAAGAAGTACCGCCAGATTACCACGGCTGTGGCCGATGGAACAATTGCTGCAATTTCTCTGACCCGGGAGCTTGATAAGGATTAAAAAGCTATCTTAGGAGCTTCCCTGGGGGCTATGCATCATTATCGGGACAGGCTTGTAAGTGCCATGAAAGCCCGGGCCAGTCAGGAACGGGCCCGGTGGTGGAACGACTGTTTAAAGGGGGCGATCCCCTTTATGGGGCTTGCGCTTTTCGATATTCATCAAGTAATCGGGGAGTTTGAAGAAAAGGAGCGGTGGTCGCACCTGCCCATGAATCGTCAGGTGAATCTGGTTTACGGACTGATGCGGGGTGAGTATGCCGAGGAGAAACTGGCAGCCATTATGTTCATACAGCTGTTCTGGTTGAAGCGCGAGCGGCCCGTGTTTATCATGCGCCTTGTTTCGGACTGGTTTGACGAGCGTTATATCTTTGATTGGCACACGACAGACTGGCTTTCGGTACGCATCCTTACCCCACTGCTGGACAGAGGTGATCCGGAGGTTATGGCGCATTTGGTACGTTGGAACAAGAACCCTTATCTTTGGAAGGCAAGGGCCTCCCTGGTGCCGTTTGCACTTGCCAGGACCCGGGCCAGTCATCAGCCTGTGATCCGTCGCTTTGCCGATGTTTTGATCCGTCGCGATGAGCCATATGCCAAAACGGCTGTGGGCTGGGTCATGCGCGAATGCTCCCGGGACAGCCTTGATTTTGTGCTCGGGTTTTTGAGTCAGCATGTCAAATACACCAGTTCCGAGGTCAAAAGAAATGCATTGAAACATTATCGATATAAACCAAAATCATGATGAAAAAGCTTCAGATCACTGCCGTTTTTGCTCTTTTAGTATTGCTTTCTGCTTGTGGAACACAGCACACCGAAAGCAACAAGGCTTCCTTTGCCCTCTTGCCCCTTCCCCGGGTGTTTGTGACCGAGGATGGCTCTTCCCTGAAGGCCGAACAAATCAAGGGCTACTACTTAGGAGCTGATTTGGAACTGGCTCCGGTGGTTCCCTTTTTGAAAGGGCTTCAGCGGCTCGAAAGCCCTGAAAAGGCACAACTCCGTTGTGAATTGGATCCAAACCTGGAAACGGGAGCAGAGGGCTATCATCTGGATCTGGGATCAGCCTTTATTTCGGTGAAGGCCAAGGATGAGGAGGGCCTGTTTTATGGCCTTATGACTCTTTCGCAGCTCATGCAGGATGCCATTGATCAGGACGCGCCCCTGCCTCAAGGACACATTGAAGACTGGCCCGAGCTCAGCTATCGTGCGATCCATCTTGATGTGAAGCACCACCTCGACAGGCCGGAGTATTACTATGCGTTGATTGATGAGCTGGCGGGCTTGAAGGTCAATGCAATTATTATTGAGATTGAGGACAAGCTGGCCTATGAATCTCATCCCCTTGTAGGCTCAAAGGATGCCCTTTCAAAGGAAGAATGGCGCAGGCTCAGCGACTATGCCCTGGCCCGTCATATCCGTATTTCTCCCCTTGTTCAGGGCCTGGGCCACGCCTCTTTCATCCTGAAACACGACAAGTACAGGCATCTGCGTGACAATCCGGATGTAGACTGGGCTTTTAACCCCCTCGCCCCGGAAACCTATACCCTGCAGTTCGATCTTTACAAGGATGCCCTGGAGGCCTTTCCCCATGGCCGGTACCTGCATGTGGGCGGAGATGAGGTTGAGACCAACGGACGGGGAAGCGGAAAGGATGCGCTTGCGCTTCAATTGATCTGGCTGAATAAGGTTTGTGAATACGCGGAAGAAGCAGGCAGGGTTCCTATTTTCTGGGACGATATGCCAATCAAGCATGCTGGTCTCTATGGCTCCATGTTTGATCCGGATATGAGTGCAGAAGAAGTAGAAACCCTCTGGAAGGAGAAATCCGGGGCATTGCAGGAACAGCTCTCCGTTTTCCCCAAGAATTGTGTCTATATGAGGTGGAATTACTCTCATGCAGGAGTTCCCGGAAACCTGAAGGCAATGTCGTGGTTTAAGGAGAACGGGTTTCAGGTAATGGGGGCCACTGCCGGCCAGACCCGCTGGGTTCTGATGCCCCAGGAAGAGAGCAATATGGACAATATCCGGGTTTTCGCCACGGCTTGCATCGACATGAACCTGGAAGGCCTGCTCCTTACGCTTTGGGATGATGATTCGCCTCATTTTGAGCTTTATAAGCGGGGAATTGCAGCCTTTGCCGAATACAGCTGGTCGGGCGATCGCAGAAGCAAAGAGGAGATTAAATCGGCTTACCGTCAGCGCGCTTTTGGTAAAGAAGCAGCCGCTGAGGAACTGATGTTTGTGGATAAGCTGGAAGAACAGGTGGCCTGGTACAAAAATGCCTTGCTTAAGGGCAATCGCAGGAATTATCTGGCAAAGGGAAAGAACCAGGACCAGGAAGGAGCCATTGATCTGCCCGATCCGGCAGAGAAAGGAGCGTGGGCGAAGCGCCATGCCGACAAACTGGCCAGAGCCGAAGAAGCACTGGTCGCATGCGACAGCATTGCCATGCGGATTGATGAGATGAAGGCCCTTTCCTTACGAAATACTTACCGCCTTGAAGTCTATGAGCAGGTGAACCAACTGGTTCGCTTTTCGGCCCACAGTCTTCTGGCCCTGAGGGATTATGACCTTGCAGGTGAGGAGGATGAGGAACTGGCGGAGGCCGAAAGCCAGCTGCGTGAGCTGAAACAGGAATACGCGCATCTGAGGCAGAACCTTGAACAGGTCTATGCCACTACCCGTATCCTCAATAAGCCGGAGGACTATATACTCGATCAGGATCATCATCGGCATCTGGCCAACCAGTCCATCGGATTCGACTGGCAGTTCGGGGCCGAGATGCTTTTCCTGGAGCAGCTTGATCGGGAAATCCTGCAGGGCGACTAAAGCTATTCAAGCTTCAGGATCAGGGATTGCAGAGGGGCCAGATCGATGCGGACATGCGCATAACTGCCCTCAAGCAGTAATTGGCCCTGAAAATCGCTGAGCATGTCGCTGAGCAGATGCCTCCCCTGCTGAAGGGACCAGTTGGCCTGTAGCTGAGGGGGCAGCTGAAGCTCGAAGCCAAAACGGTCCCTGGCATCGAAGTTACAGACGATAATGAGCCTTTCCTCATCCTTCCACCTGGCGTAGGAGAAAACCCGGTCGTTGTACCATTCGGTGTGCGCTCTGTTAAAGCTGTGGATTTCCATGTATTCGCCGCTGAGGGCAGCCGAGTCTTTGCTGAAGTTCAGCAGGCGGCTGTAGAACTGATGCAGCTCAAGCCCTTTCTTGCTTAAAGCCCCTCCATCGAAGAGCCCCCCGTTCATCCAGGCCTGGTGGGCGGGTACCCCTACATAGTCGTATATGGAGGTGCGTGAGGGATGCCCGTAGCCTGCCCTTTCGGCGGCTGCTTCGCCCACGTGCTGGCCAAAATAGACCATGGTGGGGCCGGAGGAAATGGTGGCAGAAAGCACCATGGCAGGCATGCCTTTTCTGGCATCACCGGCAAACTCCGGGCTGGCGATGCGCTGCTCATCGTGGTTCTCCAGGAAGTGAAGCATGTGGCATGAAATGTCGCTCAGTTCATGCTGTATGCCTATGATGGCATCGGTCGATCCCTGTCCCTGCATGATGGCCCTGAGACAGTCGTAGAGCTGTACTTTGTCGTAGAGATAATCCATTTTTCCCAGCCTGATAAAGTCCCGGTAGATAGGGGGCTGATAGATTTCGGCCAGGAGGAAGGCTTCCGGGTTTTTCATCTTGATTCCACTGTTCAGATAGCTCCAGAATTCACAGGGAACCATTTCAGCCATGTCGTAGCGGAAACCATCAATGCCCTTTTCGAGCCAGAAGGAAACAATCGCTCTGAACTTTTTCCAGGATCCCGGCACATCCTGTGATTGCCAGAATTCAAAATGCGCTTCGCAGTCCTTCTCGGCGAAGCCTGCAGGCAGTGAGGGGAAGTCGTGGCTTCCATCCGGTTTTACCCCAAAGTTGATCTTTACCGCTTCGTACCAGTCATGCATGTGCGGTCTGGCGCTGCGCGAGCCATTCCCCGTCCACTTTGCCGGATCCTCTTTGAAAAAGCCGTCAGCCCCGGGATGGGCTTCTCCGCCCAGTACCTGGTAGCCATGTTCCCATTTCGGCACCTGAAAGGCCTGTCCCGGGATGTAGTAAAAATCGTTGTCGCGCCGGTATTCCATCGAAACATCATCACCGGCCCCGAAATCTTCAACCCCGGCTGGCGCACCCGAGGAATGGTAGTCCCTGGCCACATGGTTGGGTACAATGTCGAGGATCACCTTCAGCCCATGCCTGTGGCTGCGTTCGATCAGGGCTTCAAATTCCTCCAGTCTGTTGGCCGGATTATCGGCCAGATCGGGGTTTACATTGTAGTAGTCCTTTATGGAGTAGGGGGAACCGGCCCTTCCCTTGACCACATCGGGGTCATCGCCGGGCAGCTTGCAGTCCGGATAGCCGGTTACCATGGCATGGTGCAGGGCGCCAGTATACCAGATGTGGGTAAAGCCCATGTCTGTGATGGCTTTCAGTGCTACATCATTGAAATCGCTGAACTTGCCTACACCGTTTTCGTCGATGCTGCCCCAGGCCCTGTTGTTGGTGTTCGTATTTCCAAATAGGCGTGTAAATACCTGATAAAGATTAATCTTCATAACCGTTTTCTGTGGGAATTTTGGAACCAGCCCGGGCTTGCTAGTGATCTGTGCTTTCCTTCCTTCGGAACATAAAGAGGAAGATCAGCAGCACCAGGGCAGCGATGGCTGTAGGTACATACCAAATCCGGTCCCAGTCGGCAAGGCCATTGACGGTGAATACATCAATGGTGCTGCCGGCAAACCAGGTGCCAATGACCATGCCAAGTCCGTAGGTTGCAAAAGTGATCAGCCCCTGAGCCGAGCTTTTCAGGTGATCAGGTGCTTCTTTGTCGACAAAGATCTGGCCACTTACGACAAAGAAATCGTAGCAGATGCCATGCAGGATGATGCCCAGGTAAATCATCCAGATGCCCTCTTCGGCATTTCCGTTGGCAAAGAGCAGGAAGCGGGCCAGCCAGGCCGCAATTCCAATGAACAGGACCCACCTGACTCCAAAACGGGTGATGAAGAAGGGCAGTATGAGAAGGAACAGGATTTCGGCCATCTGGCCCATGCTGATCCGGCTGGGGATAATATCGGCATCGATGCCAATGTCGAACATGAAGGAGGCTGTAAAGCCGAAATAGAAGGAAACCGGGATGAAGATCAGAACGGAAGCGATCATCAGTGTTGCAAAGGCCCTGGAACGGAAAAGCCCAAGGGCATCGAGTCCGATCAGCTCCTTCAGTTTTGCCTTCTTGTGCTTTACTGGTGGTACATGGGGCAGGCTAAAGCTGTAGAGCCCCAGTAGCAGGGCCGCAGCCGCACCCACGTAAAGCTGTTCAACCCTGAGGGTAAAGCCCAGCTTTCCAACCACAAAATTGGCAACGATCCAACCGATGGTGCCCAGCACCCTCACACCGGGAAACTGTTTCCCCGGATCGTTGAGCTGGTGGAAGGACAGCGAATTGGAGAGGGCCATGGTGGGGGCATAGCTGAGGGTATATAGTAAGAGCAGGGTGTAGAAGAGCGGGAAGGTGGTCGCCTGCGCTGTGAAGACCAGCAGGACTGCCCCCAGGAGGTGCATGAAGCCCAGCACCCTTTCAGTGGCAAAGAATTTATCTGCGATCAGTCCGACAAAGAAGGGGGAGATCATGGCAGAGATGGCGAAGGTCCCGTAGCAGAGGCCAATCTGTGTGGCTGTGAAATGGAGGGTTTCACCCAGGTAGGTGTTGAGGGTGACATACCAGGTTCCCCAGATGAAATACTGCAGGAACATCAGGGTGGAAAGTTGGAGTCTTGTTTTTAGGCCCATGCGAAAGTTTTTTTCAATATAGGGCAAAATCTGTTATTTTACGCAAAATATGGGGCTAGCCCTTAAAGGTTTCCGGATTGAAAGCAAATCAGTTGAACATCGGTATGATTGGTGCCGGGATGATAGCCCGGCAACATCTTGAACACCTGAATAATACAGGGCGGGTCAGGCTTGGATGGATCGCTGCACGGAAGCCGGGGAACCTGGAGGAAGTCAGGGCCGCATACGGGGTGGAGCGCAAGACCCATGATTATCGGGAGATACTCGCCGATCCGGCTGTGGATGCCGTTTACATTACCACGCCACCTTATTTGCATGCAGAAATGTTCGAGGCCGCCATGGAGGCCGGAAAGCATGTGTTGTTGGAGAAGCCCATGGCGGTAAGTAAAGAGGGGGTGGAACGCATTCTGGCGGCTCATCGGAAACATCCGGAACTGCATGCCATGGATTGCTCGGGCAGGCATGCCAGGCTTTCGCCAAAGTTCAGGATGGTGAAGGCCCTTATCGATGAAGGTCGCCTGGGAGAGGTCTATCGCATTCATCATAACCATGTCGTTCGTCAGGGAAGGCCCGGTATAGAGTTTCATCCGGCTGCCAAGTGGTTTCTCGATAAGTCCCGGGCAGGAGGTGGCCCTTTATTCGACTGGGGCGTGTATGACCTCTCGTTTCACCTGGGTGTTCTCGGGGATGCCTACCATCTGGAGGAGGTCGAGGACGTGATCATGAAGAGGGGGCTCGATGAGGTGGATCCGGGAGCGGATGTGTATGATGTCGAGGAGCATTTCATGATCCAGCTGCGCTTGAACAAGCATCTGCATTATTATTGGGAAAGGGGTGCCCATGCGAATATGGAGGTGCCCAATGAGACCCGGATTTATGGCAGCAGAGGCGGTATTAAGCTGGCCTACACCACCTGGGATGCCCCTGAGATCATATTCTATGACCTGGATGAGGCCGGGAAAGCCCGCAAACAGCTTTTAGCCGTGGATATGAGTGCTCACCCCCACGATGGCTACATGCTTTCGGAGCACTTCCTGGATGTGGTGGAGGGCAAATGCCGCCCGGTTATCGACCTTGAGACCGCAGCCAGGCACATGGACATCCTTTTCCGCTGCAGCATGTTTGCCAGGAGCTGATGCCTCTGCCGTCTGTGGGAAAACGCTATCTTTAAGCGAATAAACTAGAGCATATGAAACGCCTTCCCCTGCTATTGTGCTTTGTGCTTTTGGCTGTGTTCCGGGCCTGTTCCGATAAGCCATCCGAAGAGAAGCCTCCGAATATTGTATTCATTATGTCGGACGACCATGCCTGCCGGGCAATCAGCGCGTACAGCGATGCATTAACCCAGACCCCCAACATCGACCGGATTGCGCAGGAGGGTATGCTGTTTAGCAATGCCTGTGTCACGAATTCAATCTGTGCCCCCTCACGGGCAACCATTCTAACCGGTAAACACTGCCATCTGCACGGGAAGGTCGATAACCGTTTTCCCTTTGACACCACCCAGATGACCTTCCCCCAGCTCTTTCAGCAGGCAGGTTACCAGACCGCCATGTTTGGCAAATTACACTTTGGAAACAATCCGAAAGGCATCGATGAATTCAAGATTCTTCCCGGCCAGGGGCAATACTACAACCCCGATTTTATTACCAATGAGGGGAAGCTGCAGATCGAAGGCTATACCACGGATGTGATTACCGATCTTACCCTCGACTGGTTAAGGGAAAGGCGCGACCCGGATAAGCCCTTCCTCCTGTTTTACCTGCATAAGGCACCACATCGAGAATGGCTGCCTGCGGAACGGCATTTTAAGGAATACACCGGGAAGACCTTCCCCGAACCACCAACGCTTTTCGACGATTACCAGGGCCGGGGTTCGGCTGCCAGGGAGGCAGAGATGAACATCCTGAGCCATCAGAACTGGGCTGGTGACTCGAAGCTCTATCCCGAAACCATGGATGAGTTGGGGATTTCCGAGACCGCCAATTGGGACAAGCGTGCCATGCAGAACGCGCTCGACCGCTTCACCGATGAGCAGCGTGAGGCCTGGGATGCTGTGTACGGCCCTATCAATGAAGTGTTTAAAGGGCTTTACCCTCAGATGTCGGAGGAGGAGTTGATGCGCTGGCGCTATCAACGCTATATGCAGGACTACCTGGGGAGTATTGCCGCTGTCGACGAGAGTGTCGGAACCTTGCTCGACTATCTCGATGCCGAAGGGTTGTCGGAGAATACTCTGGTGGTTTACACCTCCGACCAGGGTTTTTACCTGGGCGAGCATGGCTGGTTCGACAAACGCTTTATTTATGACGAGTCCTTTAAGACCCCTTTGCTGGTGCGCTGGCCCGGGAAGGTAGAGGCAGGTTCGGAAAACGATCAGATGGTTCAGAATCTCGACTTTGCCCAAACCTTGCTTGAGGCTGCCGGCATAGAGGCCCCTGCCGACATGCAGGGCGAGAGCATTATTCCCCTGTTGACGGGGAATGATGAGCAGTGGGACCGGGATGCGGTTTACTATCACTACTACGAATACCCGGCCATTCACATGGTTAAGCGTCACTATGGCATTGTCACCCGCGAATACAAGCTTGTTCACTTTTACTACGATGTGGACGAATGGGAGCTTTACGACCGCCGCAACGACCCGCTTGAGCTGCAGAACGAATACGGTAATCCGGCCTACGCGGAAGTGGTGGCCGAACTCAAAGAAAAGCTTGCCGCTTTGCGGCTGAAATACAAGGATTCGGAGGAGCTGGACCGGCACTTTATTGCTAAGTACAGCAATTAGGGCAATGCCTTTCTGAAAGTTTGCGGGTATGGGAATTGCGATTGTACTCAAAGCTTTTTAGATTTAGCAGACGCTAATCAAAACCCCTCATTCATGATTCTGATTCAGTCTTACTTTCTGGCGGTGCTGATGTGCATCGTAACCATGCTGTGTTGGGGGTCCTGGGCCAATACACAGAAACTGGCATCCAGACAATGGGCCTTTCAGCTTTTTTATTGGGACTATGCCCTGGGGGTCTTTCTCCTTTCGCTTATTCTGGCTTTCACCATGGGGAGTATAGGGGAAGCGGGAAGGTCCTTCCTGCCCGATCTGGCCCAGGCCGATATGCGTGCGCTGTGTTCGGCCTTGCTCGGTGGGATGGCCTTCAATCTGGCCAACCTGCTCATTGTGGTGGCCATCAATATCGCAGGAATGGCCGTAGCATTTCCGGTGGGCATCGGACTGGCCCTGGTTATTGGGGTTGTCCTGAATTATCTGGCCAGGCCGGAGGGCAACCCGCTCATCCTTTTTACGGGGGTTGTGCTGGTGGTGGCGGCCATTGTGATGAATGCCCTGGCCTATAAGAAGCACAGTGGTGGCAGCGGGGGGCAAATCCGTAAGGGGCTGCTGATTGCCATCCTGGGGGGCATTCTGATGAGCTTTTTCTACTACCTGGTGGCCAATGCCATGGCCGGAGATTTTGCTTTGCCCCAAGCAGGTAAACTTACACCCTATAGCGCTTCTGTGATTTTTTCCCTTGGGCTTCTCTTGTCTAATTTCATCTGGAACAGCTATTTCATGTACCGGCCCGTATCGGGTGAGCGTGCAACTTATGCGGATTATTTCCGGAAAGGAAGCCCCCGTCTTCACCTGATTGGCCTTCTGGGCGGAGCCATCTGGAGCCTGGGTTTTACTTTTAACATCATTGCTGCCGGTGAGGCCGGTCCGGCCATCTCTTACGGACTGGGACAGGGAGCTACCCTGGTGGCAGCTCTTTGGGGTGTATTTATTCGGAAGGAATTTGGCAGGGCAGAAGGCCTGAGGGGCATGCTGGCAGCTATGTTTCTTTTGTTTCTTTCCGGCCTTGCGCTGATCATTGCCGCACGATTGATTTAGTATTTTATGGAACGAAAAAAGATTCTGGTAGTCGGCAGCTCCAACACCGACCTGGTTATCCAGCTCAAAAGCATCCCCAGGCCCGGGGAAACCTTGCTTGGGGGGCGTTTTTCAACTTTTCTGGGTGGAAAGGGGGCCAACCAGGCTGTAGCTGCTGTCAGGGCGGGTGCTGAGGTGGCCTTTGTGGCTGCCGTGGGGGATGACGACTATGGGAAAGCTGCACTGCAGGCCTACCGTGCCCAGGGGATCAATACGAGCTATCTAAAAGTATGCAGGGGCATGGCTTCGGGTGTTGCCCTCATCAGCATTGCCTCCTCGGGGGAGAATGCCATAGCTGTTGCCCCCGGGGCGAATAACGGGCTTCATCCTGCCGATCTCGAGCAGGCGGAAGAGGCCTTCGGAGAGGCCGATATCATGTTGGTCCAGCTCGAAACCCCTTTAGATACAGTAGAACGTGCCATAGCCCTTTGTGCCGAATCCGGTACCAAAGTCATTCTTAACCCGGCTCCTGCAGCTCCATTACCGGATTCCATGCTGACAGGGGTCGATTACCTGACGCCAAATGAAAGTGAAGCAGAGGGGCTTAGCGGCATCCGGGTATGTGATGAGGCCAGTGCCCGGGAGTCGGCCGGGCTTTTGCATCAGAAGGGGGTGAGCACGGTGATTATTACCATGGGGGCAGGAGGAGCCTATTGCTCGGCCCCGGCCATGGGCCTGCAGGAGATGATCCCGGGTTTTGCAGTTGAAGCGCTTGATACCACTGCTGCGGGAGACACCTTTAATGGCCAGCTCGCTGTTGCCCTGGCCGAGGGCATGGGGCTTAGGGAGGCCATACGACGGGCCCATGCGGCTGCTGCGCTTTCCGTGCAGAAACTGGGGGCGCAAAGCTCGGTGCCGGAACGAATGGAGATTGATGAATTTCTAACGCAAAGGAAGCATTAGTATGAGAAACTGGATGAATCGTTTGATGGCCCCCGGCCTGGTGCTTCTGCTCGTTTGTATAAGTGCCTGTCAACCGGCCTCGGATTCCTTAAACCGGCCCGGGAGGGCGGAGGAAGGGGATTTGTATCCCGCAGAGCTCCGGCTGACAAAGGCGGTTTTACGCGACAAGATCAAAGGCGGCTGGGCCGGTCAGGTAATCGGTTGCACCTTTGGAGGCCCGACCGAGTTCCGCTATTGCGGAACCATGATCCAGGACTATGTTCCGATAGAATGGGACAGCACGAAATTGGAATGGTGGTACAGCAATGTTCCTGGTTTATACGATGATATATACATGGATCTTACCTTTGTGAAGGTTTTTGAAGAGAAGGGCCTGGATGCCCCGGCCAGTGCCCATGCCGAAGCCTTTGCCCATGCCGGCTACAAGCTGTGGCACGCGAACCAGGCAGCCCGCTACAACATTCTGCATGGCATTGCAGCTCCGGAAAGCGGACATTGGCTCAATAATCCCCATGCCGATGACATTGACTTCCAGATTGAGGCAGATTTTGCAGGATTAATGAGCCCCGGGATGCTGAATCCTGCAGCAGAGATTTGTGATCGTGTCGGACACATTATGAACTACGGGGATGGTTGGTATGGCGGTGTATATGTTGCTGCAATGTATGCCCTGTCTTTCTGGACCGGGGACATTCATTTCATTGTATCGGAGGCCCTCCGTCTGATTCCGCAGGAGAGCACCTTCCACAAGTGTATTGCCGATGTGATCGACTGGCATGCTGCCTATCCCGACGACTGGAAACGGACCTGGTTCGAGGTGGAAAGGAAATGGTCCTCAGACATTGGGTGTCCCGATGGGGTCTTCCGGCCTTTTAACATTGATGCGAAAATCAATGCGGCCTACATCGTAATCGGCATGCTCTATGGTCAAGGAGACTTTGGCAAAACCCTCGAAATAAGTACCCGTTGCGGACAGGATTCCGATTGCAATCCGGCCAGTGCCGGTGGCATCCTGGGCACCATCCTGGGCTACGATGCCATACCGGAGGAGTGGAAGCAGGGCCTTTCCAGGGTTGAGGACCAGGATTTCAGTTACATCAAGATGTCGTTGAACGACAGCTATGATCTGGGGTTCCGGCAGGCCCTGGAAATGATTCGCAGGAATGGGGGAAGCGTTGGAGAAGATGAGCTGCTTATCCCGATAGAAGCTCCGGAGGTATTGGCCCTGGAGCAGTCTTTTGAAGGGCATTGTCCCGGGGAGCTGCAGCAGCCCCCTGTCGGGCAGCTGGTGTATGGAGGCCCAACGAAGACCGGGACCGAATTCAGGGGAAAGGGCTTTGTATGGCGTGGGGCTGTTCGCAAGCTCAGCGAAACGCTGCCCGACAGGGTGCTGGAACTGGAAGTCTATATCGATGGGGAGCTTTATGAAACGGCCTTGCTGCCAAGTGCCTTTCAGTCCAGACGGCACGAACTGTGCTGGAAGTATGCGCTAAATCATGGGCCTCATCAGCTTGAGCTTCGTTGGGTGAATCCCCTGGAGGGCTATCGGATCGATTTGTGGGACCTGCTTATTTACCATTGAGGCCTTTGCCCCGACCTGCTTCTTCATCCCTCAGTCTTCCTTCCGGCCCTGATGCCTTGCATGAATAAAAGCCCTATCTTTAGTACAGTAAATTCAGGACTCTAATTCCTTTTTCTATGAAAAACCCCGCTCTGTTTTGTGCCACCCTGTTGCTGGCCCTGTTCTCCTGTCAGACAAAAAACACAGACAGAGCCGATATCCCGGAAAGTGCGCGTCCCAACATCCTCTGGCTGGTGGCCGAGGATCTGAGTCCGGTTATTCCGCCCTTTGGTGATTCCACCATCGTGTGCCCCAATCTGAGCCGGCTGGCAGCAGAGGGTGTATGCTATACGAATGTCTTTTCGGTATCGGGTGTATGTGCTCCCAGCAGGGCAGCCCTGGCAACCGGGATGTATCCCACGCGGATCGGAGCCACGCACATGCGGACCAATGGTAATCCTGCCTATTTCGCAGAAGGGGTCCATGCATACGAGGCCATGCCCGCGGCAGGTGTAAGGATGCACAGCGAATACCTGCGCATGGCGGGCTATTATTGCATCAACAATGCAAAGGAAGACTATCAGTTTACCAAACCCCTGACGGCATGGGACGAAAGCTCCCGAATGGCCCACTGGCGAAACAGGGCAGATGGGCAGCCCTTTTTTGCCATCTTCAATTTCGGAGTGACCCATGAATCGAGGATCTGGGTCAAAGCGGAAGACTCTCTCTGGGTGGCTGAGGACCTGCAGGTTGAGCCCCCCCCTTACCTGCCCGATAATGAGGTGGGGCAGAGAGATGTCCGACGCATGTATTCGAACGTGAAGGAGATGGATGCCCAGATTGGGAAGGTTCTCGACCAGCTTGAAGAGGATGGCTTGCTCGACCATACCATTGTTGTCTGGTACAGTGACCATGGAGGCCCGCTTCCCCGGCAGAAACGGCTGAATTACGATTCGGGGCTAAAGGTGCCGATGATTATTCGTTACCCCGATGGGAAGGGGGCCGGAAGCTATGACGACCAGCTCATCAGTTTCGTGGATTTTGCTCCCACCCTGCTTTCTATGGCAGGCCTTGAGCCCCCTTCTCATTTCGACGGCCGGGCTTTTGCCGGGAAATACAAAGACAGCGTAAAGAGGGCTTACATTCATGCAGCGGGGGATCGCTTCGATGCCTGTTATGATCACATCAGGGCAGTCAGAGACAGCCGCTATAAGTACCTTCGGAATTTCTGGCCCGATTCGGCTTACTATCTGCCTGTGAGTTACAGGGAACAGATGCCGGTGATGCAGGAGTTGCTCAGGATGCGCGATGCCGGAGAACTTGATGTCTGGCAGGCCCAGTGGTTCAGGGAGCGCAAGCCCGAAGAGGAACTCTTCGATACAGAGGCGGATCCACACGAATTGCATAATCTGGCAGGGGAACCCGCCTACAGGGAGAAGCTGGAAGAGTTGAGGATCGAGTGTGAACGCTGGATGGCTTCTACCAACGACATGGGGCTGCTCGATGAGGCGGATTACATTGCCAGAATCTGGCCGGGAGATGTGCAGCCGCTTGTCGCAACGCCCCTGCTAAAAGAATCCGGAGATTCGATCAGCCTGTCGTGCGAAACGGAAGGGGCTTTGATTGGCTATCAGTTTTTGAATATGGATGAAGCCGCCGGAGACCGCTGGATGATCTATACCGGCCCCCTTATGCTTCCCCAGGGAAAACGGCTGGTGGCCGTTGCCGACCGGATTGGCTATAAAGCAAGCACGGTTCTGCAATACCCCGAATAGAAAGCAATACTAAACAAACCAAAATCTGAACGCATGAAACCTCATTTCACCCTGTTATTCCTGATTACGCTTCTTTCATCTTCGGTCCTTGCTCAAACCAGCTTAGTTTCGTTGAAGACCGAGTATAAATACAACCCGCTTGGAATCGACAAGCCCTCGCCCCGTTTAAGTTGGGTGCTCAAAAGTGACGCTCGCAACAGCATGCAGCAGGCCTATGAGATTAGAGCCGCTGCTAAGCTGGCCGACCTTAAGAAGGGGCGCAATCTGCTCTGGTCCACCGGAAAGGTTCAGAGCGATCGGAGTATTCACGTGCCCTATGCCGGAAAGGCCCTGAGATCGTTTCAGCGCGTTTACTGGCAGGTCCGGGTCTGGGACAGCCACGGAAAAAGAAGCAGCTGGAGCGAAGCCGCATGGTTCGAAACCGGCTTTCTTCCCGATACCCGCTGGGAGGCCTCATGGATTGCAGCTCCCTGGAAGGAAGATCTGACAAAGTCGCAGCCTTCGCCTTACCTGCGGACCGATTTCAGGCTTGCCGGGCCAGTGAAAGAAGCCCGGCTCTACATTAGCAGTCATGGCTTATATGAAGCAGAGATTAATGGAAAGAAGGTTGGTAATCAGCTTTTTACACCAGGTTGGACCAGTTACGGGACTCGCCTTCAGTACCAGAGCTACGACATAAGCTCCATGGTAAAGCCGGGCCCGAACGCCATCGGGGTGGTATTGGGTGATGGCTGGTTCAGAGGATACCTGGGCTGGAACGACAACCGGAACGTGTGGGGCGAAGAACTGGCCCTGATTGCCCAGCTGCGCATTGTTTACACCGATGGAAGGATTGAGCACATTGGAACCGGGCCCGGATGGAAGGCCTCCAAGGGGGCCATTCGTGCTTCGGACATTTACAACGGTGAGTTTTATGATGCGACCAGGGAGCTGGATGGCTGGAGCCTGCCCGGCTATGATGACAGTGGACTGGAAGAGGTTGAAGTCCTTGATCTGGACCGGAGCAGCTTGTTGGCACCCGAGGGGCCTGCAGTGAGGGTTGTTGAGGAAATTGAACCGGTCTCCATAGAAAAGACCAAAGAAGGCTGGCTTGTTGACATGGGCCAGAACATGGTGGGTTGGGTGAAGATCAGTGCCGAAGGGAAAGCGGGGCATAAAATGCTTGTTCGCCATGCAGAGGTCCTGGATAAATCCGGAAAGATGTATTACGACAATCTGCGCTCGGCAGAATGCACCAATACCTATGTTTTTAAGGGGGGAGGGGAGGAAAGCTTTGAGCCCCATTTTACTTTTCAGGGTTTTCGTTATGTGATGGTCGAAGCGTATCCGGGTACGCTGACCACCGATAAGATCCGGGGCATGGTGATTCATTCAGACATGGAGCCCATCGGAAGCTTCTGTTGCTCCGATTCCCTGATCAACCAGCTACAGCACAACATTGTCTGGGGCCTCAAGGGGAACTTTCTGGATGTTCCCACCGATTGTCCTCAGCGGGACGAGCGGCTTGGCTGGACAGGCGATGCCCAGGTCTTTGCAGCCACAGCCTGCTTTAATATGCAGGCAGCAGGCTTTTACAGCAAATGGCTTGCCGATCTGGCAAGTGACCAGGGTGCCGATGGTATGATCCCCCAGGTTATTCCAAACATTGGAATGGGAGGAGGGTCGACCGGATGGGCCGATGCCGCTGTGGTGATCCCCTGGGTGCTCTATCTGAACTATGGGGATGTATCCATCCTCGAGCGGCAGTATGAAAGCATGAAGGCCTGGATTGGCTACATGGAGGCCCATGCCGGGGAGGACCTTATCTGGCAGGAGGACGACTGGCATTGGGGCGACTGGCTTGCTTACGATGCAAGTAAATCGGACTACACAGGGGCTTATACCACCAAGGATCTGATTGCCACAGCCTATTTTTCGTATTCTTCCTCATTGGTGGCCAAAGTCGCGGAAATCCTTGGAAAGAGTTCTGATGCAGCGTATTATAAGGCACTTTCCGAAAGGATAAAGGCCGCCTTTAATGCCGAGTATGTTACCCCCAATGGAAGGTTGGTGTCCCATACCCAGACAGCCTACACCCTGGCACTGGCTTTTGATCTGCTCGATGAAGAGAAGGCTGAAAAAGCAGCAGCTTACCTTGCCGGGGATGTGGAAAAGTTTGGCCACATTACCACTGGTTTTCTGGGAACGCCGCTGATTTCGTACTCCCTTACAGAGAATGGCCGGAACGATTTGGCATATATGCTTTTGAACCGCAAGGAATATCCTTCCTGGCTCTATCCGGTAACCAGGGGAGCTACTACAATCTGGGAGCGATGGGATGGCCTTAAGCCCGATTCTACTTTCCAGAATCCGGGCATGAACTCCTTCAATCATTATGCCTATGGGGCCATAGGTAAATGGCTCTATGAGGTTGTTGCCGGTATTGGCATCGATCCCGGGCAGCCGGGTTACAAGCACATTCTGATTGCACCCAGGCCGGGAGGAGGACTGGATTTTGCAAAGGCAAGCCATCGGAGCATGTACGGGGAAATCGAGTCGGGCTGGACCGTAAAAGATGGAAAGCTGCGTATGGAAATTCTGATTCCCGCCAATACAAAGGCTTCGGTATGTGTACCGGCCCAGTCGGAAGGGATCTTGCTGGATGCTAAGCCCCTGGGCACAGCTGCTGAAGTTAATGGTTCAACCCTGCTGGAACTGGGATCGGGCCGCTATGTGATTGAAGCCCCCTTTGAATAATGAACAGATTTTTTGTGTTTGCAGGCCTTGCCGGCCTCATGCTGGCTTGCGGCCAGACAAAAGAAAGCGATTCGCAAAAAAAGCCCAATGTGCTGTTTATTGCCGTGGACGATTTGCGGCCCGAATTGGCCTGTTATGGGGCAGAGCATATCCATTCCCCCCATATCGACCGCCTCGCGGCCCAGGGTACACGCTTCGATCGCTCTTATTGCAATATCCCGGTTTGCGGGGCTTCCAGGGCCAGTTTGCTAAGTGGGTTGAGGCCCGCCCGGGCACGTTTTCTGACTTACAATACCTGGCTGGATGAGGATGCGCCGGGTGTGCTTTCCCTCCCCGGCTTGTTTAAATCGAATGGCTATACCACAATCAGCAATGGCAAAATCTATCACCACGATCTTGATGGAAAAGATGGCTGGAACGAGATCTGGCACCCGGCCTCGGGCAGTTCCTCGTGGAGGGACTATGCCCTTGCAGAAAATGCCCTTGCAGATAGTTCGGACAGGCATCGGGGGCCGCCCTTCGAGCGTGCCGGGGTGGCCGATACAGCTTATAAGGATGGAAAACTGGCCGAGAAAGTGATCCGGGATCTGAAAAAACTCAGGGATGCAGGTAAACCATTTTTTCTGGCAGCAGGCTTTCTGAAACCGCATCTGCCTTTTAACGCCCCGGAGTCCTACTGGGCCCTTTATGATGGAGGTGTCGTTCTGCCCGATAACAACTACCCCCCGGAGAATGCTCCCCGCGAGGCCTTTCATAATTTTGGGGAACTCAGGGCCTATGCCGGTGTCCCGAAACAGGGGCCCTTGTCTGACCAGATGGCGGAGCAACTGATTCAGGGCTATTATGCCTGTGTGAGTTATACGGATGCCCAGATTGGAAGGGTTCTGGATGCCCTGGAGCAGCTTGGCCTGGCAGAGAATACCATTGTGATTCTTTGGGGCGACCATGGCTGGAATCTCAGGGAGCATGGCCTTTGGTGCAAGCACTGCAATTTTGAAAATTCGCTTCATACACCATTGATTGTCAGGGTCCCGGGCAGGGAGCAGGTGCCCGCATCCGGCGAGATCGTTGAGTATGTGGATATTTACCCGACCCTGTGCGAACTAAGCGGGCTGGAGAAACCCGCTCATTTGCAGGGAGTCAGTTTTGCACCGCTGCTTTTTAATGCCGCTGCCAAAAGCGATGGTATAGCCGTCAGCCGTTGGTACGATGGGATTACGGTGATTTGTGACCAGTACTTTTATACCGAATGGGTGAACGACAAGGACAGCAGCTATGCGCGCATGCTTTACGACCATGCTGTTGATCCAAAGGAGAATAGAAACCTTTCAGAAGAACCTGATTTACAAGAATTAACCCTCGATCTTGCGTCGCAGATGCGACAGGAGAGGGGATCTGATTACTTTAATTACTAAGCATATGAAAAAACAAGTGTTATTGATCGCAATGGCCATGCTGGCTATGACTACCTTAGGACAGAGTTTTATCCTTCCTCTTTGGGAGGGAGATCCGCCAAATTACAAGGAGACCGGTGAGGCAACGATCTGGGATACAACCGATATTGTGAGAGTTCACAATATTCAGAAGCCCGATATTGCGGTATTCCTCCCTTCTAAGGCCCATGCCACAGGAGAGGCGGTTTTGGTGTGCCCCGGTGGCGGTTACTATGTTTTGGCCTATGATTGGGAGGGCAACGACATTGCCCGATGGTTGAATTCTAAGGGAATTGCAGCCTTCGTGCTGAAATACCGCTTACCCGGTTCGTCCAACAATATTGTTCCGCATAAGTCACCACTGATGGATGCTCAGCGTGCCATGCGCCTGATCCGTTTCCGGGCTGCGGACTGGAACCTTGATCCGAACCGCATTGGCGTGATGGGCTTCTCTGCCGGGGGCCATCTGGCATCGACCCTGTCTACCCATTTCGACGGGGGAGACCCCGGAGCCGGTGATCCGGTTGAAAGCATGAGCTGCCGTCCCGACTTCAGTATCCTGATGTATCCCGTCATCACATTCAGCGAGGACTTCACGCATAGGGGGACACGGGACAATCTCCTGGGAAAGGAAGCAGATCCGGACTTGGTCCGCTACTATTCGAACGAATTGATGGTTAGCGCCGACACTCCCCCGACGATCCTGATCCATTCCGGCGACGACAAGGCGGTTCCTATAGAGAACAGTCTTACTTACTATGCCGCCCTGCGTGATAAGGGGGTGGAGGCTGAGCTTCATGTCTATCCCTATGGGGGGCATGGTTACTCGCTGGCCATTGGCAGGGGTTACCTTTCTACCTGGCCCGATCGTGTCATCGAATGGCTGCACCGGGCCCCCTAGTTTGGCGGTGAGCGCCGGCTTTTTTCCTTACAATTTGTGTTATTTATTTTGCCTGTATCAAAATTTCATCTATTTTTGCCACGCATTTGAATGATGCACGTTCTGGAAAAGTTTATCCATAGCCATCAATAGTATTAGGTCTGGTAGTTCAGTTTGGTTAGAATGCCGGCCTGTCACGCCGGAGGTCGCGGGTTCGAGTCCCGTCCAGACCGCTTAATACACGAAGAGGCCGTTTCAGAAATTTACGAAACGGCCTCTTTTTATTTAAGAATCCCGGCGCTTGCACCAACTCAGTAGTTCTCAGGCAGGTTCAGCTATTTGCGCGTTCTCAGATGTCGTATTGGATGCGCTGGCAAGCGGCTTCCTGGGCCCTCCTCCACAATGCCATGCACCTTGGTTCTTTGCTCTGGCCGAATCTACTGTTGCATTCGCGTAATTGAGTCACTGAATACCGGGGGAAGAACCAGCGTATCTGCCGGATGAAGCTTTAAAGAATCTGAAGAGAGATCGGGTTGATTAAGTTCTTCCCGAATGATAACCAGGGTATCCTTGTGACCGGCACTTGTTGATTGGGCACTATGCAAGAGCCGTTTTACCTCTTCCAATTCTCCGGATAGTTTTTCCAGCTCGTGCAATAGCAATAACTCCCTGTACAACTCCATAGCTCTGCCACCCCCGGGCTTTACGCGGGATGGCAAAGATGGTTCACGAAGCATTGCTGTATCGGTTCTTTGAGGGACGCCGGATGAGGCATAAGTCATCAGGCTGTTCGAGGTATTGAAATGTCCCAGCTCTATTGATTTGATGACGAAGGAATCGACGGGTGAAATGAGCTGAAGAACCAGCTGTAAGTTAAGGTTCACATCCGGGGATTTGTTTAATCTGACCACGCTGTCGGGGACACGTTCTGAAGAACCAGCTACATCTTTTCGAATGTTCAGAGCTAAAGAATCTCCATCACGAGCCGGTTTGTCCGGGCTGCAGCTGGTATCATCCGCAAGCTCCTGCCTTGAATGTCCACTCGGGTAAGCCTGAGTTTTGGGTAGGTAGAGCGCTGAACCAGCACGCTTTCTGGTAGCACATGATACAAGGGTAAAGAGGACAACCATACCCGTCAACAATACGACTATTTTTTTATTCCCAACCATGCGTTAAGTTCTAATGCCAGTGCGGCAGTTGGTAAAATTGTGATTCCACTAAAATCCTGAATCCCCCGATCAGCAAGAATCAAAATCCCGGCGTTGAGCCTGGCAACCTTGAAAATACGAAGGCCGAGCCCGGTATAAAGTGGAATATTAATACCCGGGGTTATATACTCATTTCCGTTTGCATCCTGAACCGGGTTTAGAAGGACCCCCATTGAAAACCCAAAAGAATCGAACTGTTTTGAGTTTGCCAGCAGTGAGGATTTATTAGAGAATGGTATGGAAAACCCGATACCAGGGGTAAAATCAATATTATTGACATTGGTGTTGTTTATGTCCACACTTTTACTCCATGCATAGATACCAAAGTTTACCGGAAGCGTAAAAGGTTCCTTGTCTGTTGCAACCGAGCTTATATATGCAGAATGATGCATCTGTACGAGTTCCGAATTAAGATAGGGTTGTACTTCGGACATGATCATATCAGACAGCTTGCTTACCTTGTCTTGAATTAATTTTCGGCTAAGCGAATCTTTCTCCATCCCTGTTTCGTTTCTCAGGAAGTACTTGAATTGGAATTCACTGTTCTTTTTCAATTCATCACCGATCAGTTTGCTTAGTTTTGGCTTCTCGATGGAGTTCTTCGAACGATAGAGTTGGAGCGCTTCCTGAACAAGCTGGTTTAGCTCCTTGTAAGCCCGATCGGGTTTATTCAGAATTACCTTACGTCCATCGAAATAGAGGACGCTGCTGATATAGTGTTCCACGCGTTCGCGGAGCAATTCCGACAATTGAACTTTCTGACGCTCATCCAGTTTCCTGAAGGTGTTTATGCTAAAGTCGTATTTACTGTTCGAGATCAGAACGGCAGGTATCACGATTTCAAACTTCTCTGACTGGTTCCGTTCGTCCCTGTTCCAGGTATAGGAATGCAGAACCTTATCGGAATGCTCATTATGTATCTGAACCTCTACAAATTCCACCTGCCGGTAAACCTCTCCCTGGATCATAAAAGGCTCTGCGAATGGAATCGAGGGATTGGTTTTGAATGAGGAAGACTCAAAATCCACATATACAGTTCTTTTCTGTCCCCAGGAAAATACGAAGGCCACGGTAAAGAAAAGGCTAAGGATGGTTTTTTTCATTGTTTCAAGTTTTTAGCATTGGCTCATCAAAGGCAATTATACGATTTTTCCTGAGATCTTAGAATCAAGTTTGCTTACAAAAAGATTTTAACACGACTCTGATACCATATATATCTGATATTAAGCTTATTGCAACAGGTCTCTCGGGGCAGTTTTTCAGTAAATGCGGAGATTTCAGCAAACTTATTTACAATCGTCCTCAAGTTTCAGGCTTTCGCAACAAAAATCGGGAGTATTTTTCTATATTAGTCGATACATAAACCATACTTGCTACGCTCAATTACACCACAATGATTAACCTGCAGAAATCAAGGCTTCCAGCCGGTCCATTGCGGATAAAGGACTGCAAGATCTTCTGCTTAGCCAGCTTATTGGTGGAGGTAAACCCACTGGTGTTTGATGTTAGACTTGGCAACTTGAATTAATCCTAAACCTTACTGTTATGAAAGAACAATTCAGAATTTTTCTCGAAAGCTCCCAGCAATTCCTGAACGAAATTGCGGTGGCTCTGCCCAAAATTGTTGGTGCCTTGCTGATCCTTTTGATCGGATGGATAATTGCCCGGTTGATTAAAAAGGCCATTGTCAAACTATTGTATGTGGTTAAAATTGACAAGCTTGCAGATAAAGTGGGGATTGAACAGTTCCTGAAGGAAGGTGGCTTAAAGAAGTCTTCTGTGGATATGCTGGGCAGTCTGTTTTACTGGATCATCATGCTGACGGTCATTCTGGCGGTATTCAATTCTTTACAGCTTACAAGTGCACAGCAATTGTTTAACAGCATCATTTTGTTTATTCCGAATATCATTGTTGCCCTGATCATTCTGCTGTTTGGTTTGTATGCAGCCAAGTTCGTAGCCACTCTGCTATCATCTTCGCTGAAGAATATGAAGGATAAAACGGCCGATCTGATTGAAAAGGTTGCATACTACTCAATCGTTATATTTACTATTTTTCTTGTTCTGGGGCAGCTCAGGATCGCTCAGGATATCATCACAAACGCCTTTATCCTGTTATTTGGGGCGTTTTGCCTTGCTTTTGGAATTGCATTTGGCCTTGGAGGTAAGGACGCTGCCGCAGAAATTCTGGAAGACTTAAAGAATAAGAGGAAGGAGAAATAGCCCCCCCTGGCTTTTAGCCTCTTTGCCAGTTGCAATTCAGAATTGTATCCTGCTGCAATCATTTCAGTATCCAGGATCCGAAACGATTGTTTATACTATTGAAGTTCAATGATATGAAAGCCAAAACCGTTGTCGTTGTCATTTTGACAATACTCATCGTTATTTTTGCTGTTCAGAATACCGAAGCCGTAAATGTCCAGTTGTTGTTTTGGAAACTCCAGATACCAAGAGCCCTGCTGATCTTTTGTTGTTTAGCTGTTGGGATACTCATCGGCCTGATGATTCCTTCGACCAGACGAAAGAAGCCGGAAGTGGTCTGAAACAATAGCTTAGCAAGGGTGTTATTCCTCCAGACAACCGTGTTTCTTGAGGATCCTGATACTTTCCTCAAGGGGTAGGGCAGACACTTCATGGGCATTGTATCCGCTCATGTCCTCTGCGGCAAAAAGCGAGCATAGTATTGCTTCTTCGCTGGCCTCAATCACAGCCTGGAAGAGTGGTGTCATGGCTTCGTTGGGCAGTTCGGCATTGCAATGTCTGGCATAGCCTTTGTGAGGCACGCGTAGTTCTATGCTGGTGGAAAAGGCAATAACGTAGTCTCCGCTCCCGTTGGACATGGTTCCACCCGTTCGGCCAAGCCCCAGCAGCGCTCGTTTTGCCAGCCGTTCCAGGTTCCTGGAGGTCAGAGGCGCATCGGTAGCCACAACAATCATACAGGAACCATCCCCTTCTGATGCATGTTCAATACCGGTGCTTTGCCCGGGCGGAATATGGGCCGCATCGGAGCGAGCCAGGAGTTCTTGGCCCAGCGCTACTCCGGCTACGGTCAACTGCCCCCCGAAATTGCTCTGTACAAGTACTCCGACTGTATAACCGCCTTGCGCAGAAGGGAGGATACGGGACGATGTCCCAATTCCGCCTTTGTACCCAAAGCAGACAGTTCCGGTTCCGGCACCCACATTTCCCTGTTCTATCCTGCCGGTGTCGGCATTGGCAATGGCCTCAAATACATCTGCTTTGCTAACTCCACGCTTACGGATATCGTTGAGATAGCCATCGTTGGTCTCGCCAACCAGGGGATTAACACTCCGCAGGTCTCCATTTCCCGGTTGTTCCAGGCTGTAGTCAATGAGTGCATCCGCAGCAATGGCGACACTTAGGGTATTGGTCAGGATGATAGGGGTTTCGATATTTCCCAGTTCCCTTACCTGGCTGTAGCCAATTAGTTTTCCAAAACCGTTCCCGATGTAGATTGCAGCGGGGACTTTTTGTTGGAAGATATTCCCAGGGTGAGGCAGAATGGCTGTTACGCCCGTGCGGGTATCACAGCCTTCGATTTTGGTGACGTGTCCCACACTTACACCGCTTACATCGGTGATGGCATTGAATCTTCCCGTTTCCATTTCGCCGATGACTATGCCCAGATCGCGGGGAAGAACCCCTTGGGGAGGTAAAATTCGGGTGGAGGCCTGAGATGCCGGGGTCCGGAGGGACTCACGGGCTTTCAGGGAATCCCCGGCTTGCCCCGGTTTCTGAGCCTGAAGCATGGGATTGAGTCCCGGGGTGAGGGCAAGAAAGAATATGAAACAGAGGTGTTGGAAATGGTATTTCATGGTTTATTCCAGATCAAGGACAAGCAGAAAGTCGCTTCCACGCCCGCTAGCCCAGGGTTTAAATTCCCGGCTTTTGCCCCCAGCTACAATGCCGATGGGATGAGACAGCCCGGAACGGGGATTGAACCAGGAAGCCTTTGCTTTTCCGGGTATGCCGGAAAGATCTACCTTAACCGGGGTTCCCCGGGGCACATAAACCAGTATGCTGCCATCGTCCTCGAGCCTGGCTGCGCGGCAGTGAGCAGGCCCTTCAGGATTATCGGAAAGGATCAGGCTCTGGTCCGGCACCAGGCTCTGCCATGGCAGTGTTTCGAAGAAAGCACGCATATAGCCCATTTGTACGGCTCCGGGCAGGTCCAGTGCAGTCTTCCATCCGGTGCGGGCCATAATCGAAGGTTCTTTGTGCTCATCATACAATTGCCAAACATCATTGCAGCCATAGCTGTAGCCGGCCGCTCCGGCAAGCATGCTCCAGTATGCGGATATTCGTACATCGGCCTGGTCGAGCCATGGGCCCGGGTTTTCCTTCCAGAAATGTTCACGAATGTTTTCATAGCGAGCCTCCCCGTTGATTACGGGTTTAGCAGGAAGCATTGCCCTGCTTTCCAGGGGGTAAACATATTCCTTTGCATTGCGCTCGTGTCCGCTCTGGTACATATCCAGTTGGAGCCATTCAGCGTCGAAGTAGGACCTGGCCCTGTGGGTAACCCAAGGATGATAGGTTATCAGGTGTCTATTGTCCTTTTTCAGGATGCCTTCGGCCATGGCTTCTATCACCTCAAAATGCACTTTTTTCTCTGGAATACGGTCGCCCCCCAGGATCCAGATGATGTTGTTATGCTCCCTGTAACGTTCTCCCAGCAGCTTTCCGTATTGCAATGCATTTTTCGGGGTAAACACTTCAGGACCGGTTTCCCATAGTTTGCTGAATTTATCTCCCCAGGTGGGCAGCAAGCCAACATAGAGGCCCAGTTCCTCCGCCAGCTCAATGGTATAGTCAACCAGCCGGAAGTAGGCTTCATTCAAACGGGAGGGATCATTGTCGATCAGGGGCAGGTCGCCCAAAGCATTGGGGGTATTGAGTCCGTCGAGTTCGGCCAGTATGACAGTCTGAATTACTGTAAACCCCTTTTCCGCACGGTCTTCCAGGTAGAAGCGGATCTCCTCTTTATTGCCTCGATGCAGCAATTCCCAGGCTGTGTCGCCCAGCCAGAAAAAGGGCTTGCCTTCCATTGTTTCGAGGTAGTGGCCATTCCTGGTGACCTGTAAGAGTGGCAATTCCTGGGCTCTCCCTTCCGGACAGGAAAAAATGAATATGAAAGAGACAAGCAGCATTAGACCAGGGAGCTGTTGAAAGCTTCTGTCGCGGTTTTTCTTTCGGGTGCTTAAATTTCTCAGGGGGTACATATAGTTAGGGGGTCTTATTTTTCGATTGAATGGTTCCGGGTGGAGACGAGGCTTGCAGAGTTGAATGAAATCTGAGCCCTGTAAATTTAGTTTATTTATCGAATAATTCCCGTTTTTGCATGAAGGAAGCCATGCATTGGACCGGAATGTGTTCACAGAATTGAAAAGCGGTGAAGAAAATCCGGGGCATTTTTTGTCGGGAAGGGGACGAAACAGGGGGAAGGAATACGGCTTAAAATAGCTAAAAATAGGGATTGTAAAGGACGCACTCATTTGATATCTTTCGCAGTTGTGCGGGGTTTTATCAGGCTATTGAATAGCAAGCTTTTGGGATGGGGACAAGCCCTTCCCGGAGCTGGCACTCCTGGTATGGAAGCGCGGCACAAAAGAGAAAACGAATTGCTGAATACAAAAATTGAAACGATGAAAAGAACCTTTACCATTGTTGCAGCACTGCTGCTGTCATTCACTGTTTTTGCCCAGAATACTTTTGAGTGGGAATCGCAGTATATCAGGGAGAAACAGAACATGAAAGACCTGGATATCGTAAACGATACCTTTGCCGTCTTGGCCGGATATGGCAGAACTTTGATGACCTCGGCCGACCGGGGTGCCAGCTGGCAGGACATCGGGGTTCTTGCTCCGGAATATAATTTCGAAGATCTGAGCATCAACAGTTCGGGACTGGGTTATGCCATCTCGGCCGACGCTAAGGTGATCGATAATCCCGCTGATGGGGAACCGGATGTCTATGCCGACGGGGTATTGCTGAAGACCTCCGATTATGGCGTCAGCTGGGAGCTGGTCGATATCAGTGAAATCGGATCGGAAGAAGGCTACATGGAGAATCCGAACGAGATGGGCTGTTACGCCATGCATTTTAAGGGAGTAGATGTCCTTGAGAACGGAAGTGTATACCTTGCCGTGGAATGGTACTATTACGAATCGGCACAGGCCCCGAAGGAAACGGTGAAGGGGGTACTGATGTCGGACGATGGAACGAGCTGGTCGTCGGTTACCGACGGAGGAAATTACTCGGTTGCCATCGAATCCACAGCCGAAGATGTGTACTACGGAGGACTGAATCACCTGTTCAGGGCCGATATCGCCACGGGGACGGTGACGAATATTTATGATAATCTGGCTTTGGCTGCTGAGGATGAGACCGTTTTCGTGTTTGACTTTGCCTTTGTAAATGCAGATACTTTTTACCTTGTTACCTCCACAAACGGAATCTACAAGAGCCTCGACAAAGGGGCCTCTTTCGAGCTGATGGCCGGGGACAATGCCCCCGGTGGCGGATTCGATATGCTGCTTGTGAACGACAGTACTTACCTGGTCCTTGGGTCCTCAACCAAATCGAAGATCACCACAAACGGGGGAGCGACCTGGACCGATTTCTATCCGGGTGCTACCTGCTATGAGATTGGAGGGATCATGAATGACAGCATCGTCGCGCTGGCGAAATCGAATCTCCATAAATGTGCTGTGGCCGATGCCGTCTTGCGGAACAATGTCTGGGTGAGTCAGGAGATCAACCCGGGCGAGAATCTGCAGAAGATGCACATAGTCGATGCCACGCATGCCATCATTGCCGGATACGGGCAGACCCTTGTAGCCACCAGCGACGCAGGCATCAGCTGGAGCCCTGTGGAAACGCCCGCGCTCTTCGTAAATGGTGCCGACTACGATTTTGAATCGGTTAGTACGGCTGCCGGTGTCTCCTATGCAGTGAGCAAGCGGCTCTACATGATTGATTACCCTTCTTCCTCCGACCTTCAGGATGTCTATGGGCACGGCCTGATTTATAAAAGTACCGACCTTTGGGAAACCTGGGAATTACTCGATTATACGGCTGTTGGAGAGGGCGATGATCCGGCCATGAATCCAAGTGCAGAGGGAGCCTATGGTTTTGATCCCTTGCTTGTGGAAAGCGTCAACGATACGCTTGCCTTCCTGGGCGCAAGGTGGCTCGACAGCCTTGCCGGAATAGACAACAAACTGAGCCATTGCAATGTATTCCGGACCGAGGACGGCGGTGCTTCCTGGGCCCCTGTATTTGAGGATCAGGGCAACAAGGTCTTCAACAAGATTGTCTTCACCGGTGAATCGACCGGCTATTTCCTGGGCAACACCTTTTTCCAAAAAACGGAAGACGGAGGGAAGACTTTCAGCGACCTTTATCCCGCCTTACAGCAGACGGGCAGCCCCGATGATTCGACGCTCTTTTTGAAGGATATGGTCTATGTCGATGCACAAAAATGGTACCTGCTCAGCTCAGTCGACGGGGTATTTGTCACCGAGGACGGTGGAGAGAACTATGCCTTATTGCCCGGGATCGGGGGTGGAAACGGCATGACCTTGTTGAACGATACCACCATCCTTGTCCTGGGGTCTTCCACCAAGTCAAAAATCAGTTGGGATGCCGGCCAGAGCTGGACCGATTGCTACCCCGGTAGCACGATATGGAGCATTGGCGGGATCATGGACGACAAGCTTGTCGCCCTTGCCAAGACAGACCTGTATAAGATTCCGCTTTCCGGTCTGAAGGCACCTGAGAACAATACAGGCATCATTGAAAAGGATCTGAATGACGCGAACCATTCGATCAGGCTTTACCCGAATCCGGTCAGGGATCTGCTTTACCTGGAGAATCTGGAGCGTATCGACAGGATTACCCTCCACTCGGCCACCGGAAGCCTGGTGATGGACGTGGAAGCTTCCTCGGTGAACACCACCCTGGATCTTGGAGCCCTGAAGAATGGGTTCTATTTCATCTCCTTCCGCGATCGCAGCGGTGAAGTGACCACGAGAAAGCTGGTGGTTTCCCACTAGTTCGCTCTGGCCTTTGCGGCCAACGGACAAAATGTTGAGGCGTCTTTTTATATGGTCGATCCTGCTGCTCAGTTGCACATGCTTACCCCTCACTTCCCAGGAATCGCGGGGATTGCAAGGGGAGGTAAGGGACAGGAAGACCCGGGAACCGGTCATCGGTGCCGCGATTCAGATCAGGGAAACAGAGCGCTGGACCATCAGCGATGAGCAGGGGCACTTTGTTTTCGGGCAACTGAAGCCGGGTGCCTACACCCTGGAGATTCGATGCCTCGGCTATGAACAGAAGGTCGAAGCTTTTCGCTTCGATAAGGGGGTAGAGCTGACCGTGCTGCTTGTGCCAACGGCCTATGACATGGAAGAAGTCAATGTCCTGGCTAAAAAGGGGAGCAGCATGGCCAGCTCTTCCACCATTGCTTCGGCAGCCATTGAGCATGTCCAGGCTACCGGTTTGAGCGATGTTATGCAGCTCTTGCCGGGAAATCTGGCGGTGAACCCCGATTTGTCGAAGCCTCAGCAGATGGCCATTCGTGAGATAGGCAGGGATGTTAACTCGGCCATGGGGACCAGTATTCTGGTCGACAATGCCCCCCTGTCGAACGATGCTAATTTGCAGGCCATGGCTACCTCTGTAGCCCGGAAGGGGGGCTTTTCTTCAGTTGCGGGTGCGGGTGTGGATCTGCGCCGGATTTCGAGCGACAATATTGAGTCCGTTGAAGTAATCAGGGGCATTCCCTCGGTTGTTTATGGTGACCTGACTTCCGGGGCGGTGGTGGTGAAAACGAAGGCTGGCTACAGTCCCTTCAGCTTCCGTCTGAAGGCCGATCCGAAGACTAAGCAACTTGCAGCCGAAAAAGGAGTCAGGCTTCCGTCTTCGGGGGGATTCCTGAATATGAACATCGATTATCTTTCTTCCTACAGCAATGTGGTCAGCAGGTATGAGGGCTATAAACGCCTGACCGGTCAGCTAGCCTATTCCACCACCTGGATGAAGGCAAGCATGCCCCTGACCTTTCATGCCCGGCTGGGCGCATTCGGGACCCTCGACAACGCCAGAACCGATCCCGATGCCCTGGTGGCAGAGGAGGAATATGAGAGCGCTGAGAAAGGAGTGAGGCTTAACCTGGGAGGGAAATGGCTGCTGAACAAGCGCTTTCTGAGCGACATCAGTTATACCTGGTCCCTTTCATCTGCCCGCCAGGAAAGCTATCAGAAGATGTACCGGAGCAGCAGTGGAGGTGTTGCTCCGGTCTCGCTTGCCCTGGAGGCGGGAGAAAACGAAGGCATTTACCTGCCCACGGAGCAGCTGACGGAGCTTCGCATCGACGGAAGGCCAGTCAATGTTTTTGGTCAGCTTACCCTCAAAAAGGTCCTTCATTTCGACAATGGCTTCATTAATAGCTTGCTGGCCGGGGGAGACTATCGTTTCAACAAGAACTATGGGGCGGGACAGCTCTATGATGTGGCCAATCCCCCCTTTATTTCGAGCCTCAGCAGTCGGCCCAGGTCCTTTCGCAGCATCCCTGCTCAAGCCCACTATTCGCTCTATCTGGAGGACCGGTTGGTGCTTCCTCTTGGGACCCGCAGGCTGAAGCTGCAAGGGGGGCTCCGGCTGAATAACTTTCAGCCCCGTCGGCTGGTGAAAAGCGATGTGGGTTTCTACCTTGAGCCCCGCCTGAACATCTCTTTCGAACTCTTGAATAAGCGAAACAACCGGCTTTTCAGGATGCTTAGCCTGAATGCCGGAATCGGGAAGACCCACAAAGCGCCCTCCCTGCTCTACCTCTATCCCGACAGGGCTTATTACGACCTGAGTGTGCTGGACTATTATACCGGTAATCCGGAAACCCGGATGGCGGTTTTCAACACCCTGGTTTACGATACGGAAAACCCCGTTCTGCGGCCTTCCGATAACCTGAAACAGGAGATCGGGCTGGAATTCGTGGCGGGGCCGGTGAGCGGGAGCATTACCTTTTTCCGTGAGAACCTGAGCCATGGTTTTCAGTTCAATTCCCGCTACGAATTTATCAGTTCGTACCGCTACCTGCGCGACAGCATTCCGCCCGGGACGAAACCCGACCCGGGAAGCCTGCCCACCGAAGACTTTGCGTATATCATCTCGTACCGGAGTCCCGGGAATAACCGGCGAACCCTGAAGTCCGGCATTGAATTCGTATTCAAATTCGGGAAAATCGATGCCCTCTATACCTCCTTTAATCTTGATGGAGCTTACCTCAGGACAGTGCGCTGTTTCAGTACGGTCGATTATCCCCGTCTCCCCTCCAGTGCCTCGCCCGAGCAATTCAAAAGAATTGGGATGTATCCGGCCGGCGAGTCGAAGGTGTCGGAGCGCCTGAATACCAATCTGCGCATGGTTACCCAGGTACCCGCCCTTCGAATGATCCTCTCAACCACCCTGCAGATGGTCTGGTTCGACAAGTATTACTATCCTTTTTACGACGAGGCTCCCATCTACCTCTTCGACCGCAAGGGGAACATCACGCCCTATACCGAGGCCATGCGGAGCGATCCGGCTTACATGCGTTACTACAATGAGAAACGCGACAACTACTATCTGACCGAACTGCTGCCGCCGCTTTTCCTGGCGAATATCCGGCTCTCAAAGGAAATTGGTGAAAGGATGAAGCTGAGTTTCTTTGTGAACAACTTTATGAATTACAGGCCCATGTATCAGTACATCCGTTCGGAAAGCTATACCCGCAGGAATCCGTCGATCTATTTTGGTTCAGAGTTGATTGTAAAGATATGAGAACGACCAACAGGCTCCATTCATTTCTCTCTGCCGGCATCTGTTGTATGCTGCTGATTCTGGCGTCCTGTGTCGATCCCGCGCCTGTTTACCATGCCTTTTCCCTTGAACTGGTGGTTGATTTCGGTGAGGATGTACCGGAGGAACACCGGAAGGGAGCAAAGCTTGTGTTGAGTAATCTGACCAAGAATTACAGCCTCACCCGCTACACCGGTGATTCGGGCCGGGTGTCCTTTCAGGGTATCGAACCCGGTTTCTACAGTGCTACCATTTTGCATAGCTTCAGCCACCGGGGTAAGTCTTACCATATCAATGGTTTGCAGAATGTGGATGTTTTTTCCGATCTCAGCGATACCCTTGATATTGTCCTGAGTCAGACCAGTGCTTTTGTTATTAAGCAATACTATTACAGTGCCTGCCTGACCCCGGCCGGGAAGCAGTATTCCTCGGATCAGTTTATCGAGATCCACAACAATTCGGAGCAGCTGCAGTACATCGACCGGCTGGCCCTTGTGGAGCATGAATCCTATGCCATTGAGGAGAATTACTGGAAAGACATTGAGGACACCATTGTAGCGCGCGCTATATGGACCATCCCGGGCGACGGCGATGACTATCCCCTGGCACCGGGCGAGAGCGTGGTGATTGCCAGGGATGGCATCAACCACCAGGATCCGGAATATGGAAATCCGCTTTCTCCGGTAAATCTGGAGTTTGCCGACTTCGAGTTCTGGGTGAAGCATGAGAATGGGAGCGACCTGGATGCACCTCACGCCGATAACATGCTTGAGACCCTCTTTACTTTCAGGGGAAGCGACTATGTTTTTCACACCCGTGGGGGCAGCGCAATTGCACTAGCGCTCTATCCGGGAACGCAGGAGGAATGGCAGGACTATATCGACCATCATCTGGTTTTGAAGCTCAATTCTTCGACCCGCTACTACGCCAGGGTGCCTAACGAATACATTCTCGATGCTGTGGAAGTGACCTGGGATGAGGCACATGCCATCTACAAACGATTTCCGCCCGAGCTTGATGCAGGTTATACCTACGTAGCTTCGGGATCCAGGTCGGGCCTCTGTGTTCGCCGCAAGGTCGAGGCTGTGGTGGATGGACGCTTTATCTACCAGGACACGAACAATTCTACGGAGGACTTTGAAAAGGATGTACTGCCAAAACCATGGATCAATGAAGAGTAGCGTGCTGGCCTGCCTGTTGATGCTTCTGCCTCTTTTGCTGCCGGCTCAAAGCGACAGCACGAAGATCCCGGCGGGTGTTTTTGAGCGGATGGAGCTCTACAACCCCTGGCTGAACAGCAGCAACCCGGCCGCACACGAATATGATCCGCCATCCCTGCAGGCAGGCAGGCTCGGGCTTAGCCATGATGCGGAAGCAGGGGACTACAGGCGTGTTATGCAGGGCGATTCGCTGCGGGCCTACCGTTTCAGTACAGAGAAATACCGGCGGATCAATCGAACTGCCCTCTACGGGCTTTTTTCCTACGAAAGGAGTTTTGAACAGGGATCCAGGTTCTCGGAGGTGGAAAATCCCTACCGGGTTACGCCCTATTTACTGATCGATACCATGGCGCAAAATGAGGTGACCGACAGGGAGTTTTTTAGCCTGAAGGGTGATGTATCTGCGCCTCTGCTTCCCGGGCTCTACTGGGGGCTTTCGGCGGGCCTGGATGTGGGACTGGCTTCACAGGACAGGGATCCGAGGCCGGCCAACAAGCTGATGCGGCTTGGGCTTTCTCCCGGACTGCTCTACAAAGGGGAGACCTTGCAGCTGGGGGTAAACGGGCTATTCAGCTACTACAACGAGGACATAGAGGTCGACATTATCCGGAAGAATACCCAGCTGGCGTTTTTTCAATTGCATGGGTTTAACAGCTATACTTATCATGTGGCAGCCTCCTACAACCGCCTTTACAAGGCCGGTACGGCGGGTGGAGAAGGGCAGCTGAACCTTTCGTTCCGTCAGCTGAAATCGCTTTTTATCGGGCGCTTTCTGTATTTCAGGGAGAATGCCGATGACGGGAGGAAGGCCGGGGATGCCACCTGGTCCTTTGTCAAAAACGACTCGAAACTGGAGGGCAACAAGATGCTCTTGCAAAACCTGACCACCCTCCATCGTCCGGGGGCCATGCACAGGCTGAGCAGCTCTTATAGCCTGCATTACATGGTGGGAGCAGAGATCATGCAGCGGCTCGAGCAGGTCGGTGATCTGGGTGCAGTCGACTGGGTGGACTACGGTGAGGAGGAAAAGTATGCCGCATCGCTGAGCAAGCTGGGGTTTGATTATCGCTTTCTCCGTTTAAGGGAGGAATACAGGCCTTTGTACGGCTTGGAGATTGGTTTGCATTTTTGGAAGCAGAAACGGGCTTATTACCTGCCCGATATGCAGGAAGGATTCAGGCAGGCCCTGGTAAGTCTTGCTGTGGACAGGACTTTCCTATTCGGAAAGAATGAGCTGGAGCTGGGTGTTCACATCAGGTGGAAGCAAAACATGGACAGCTACAGGGACTATGATGAAAGAGGCTTCCTGGCCCAGAAGCTCCTGCTTCCCGAATTTAACTATCTTAGCTGCGATTTTTTTGCACCCGGCTTCAGCCTGCGCTATGCCCGGGCCCTGGAACATGTATTTGACCAAATCCATTTCTCACTGGGGGGGCAGCGCTACCTGGCGTGGTCGGCACTTTATCCGGGGGAAGAATACCGACGGGCTGTATGGACCTTCGCCGCAGCTGTGATGTTTTAAGACAAGATAGATGAGCAATGTGATCGAATGCAAAAACCTGACCCACTATTACGGGAAAAGGCTGGTTTATGAGAACCTCAGCTTCGATGTCAGGGAGGGAAGTATTCTCGGCCTCCTCGGTAAGAATGGTGCGGGGAAGACGACAACCATCAATATTCTTCACGGTTTTCTGCAACCCCGGGAGGGAGAATGCCTGATTTACGGGGAAGATACCCAGCGGCTTTCACCCCGGACCAAGCGCCGCATCGGTTTCCTGATTGAGGGGCATGTACAATATGCCTTTATGGATATCCACCAGATTGAGAAGTTTTACGCAGGCTTCTACCCGCACTGGAACAGCGAACCCTACTGGGAACTGATGTCGAAGCTGAAGGTTGGCCCACGGCAGAAGATCGCTACCATGTCCTGTGGCCAGCGATCGCAGGTGGCCCTCGGGCTCATCCTGGCCCAGGACCCCGATTTGCTTATCCTTGACGATTTTTCCATGGGGCTTGACCCGGGCTACCGGAGGCTTTTTATCGACTATCTGAGGGACTATGTCAGGGAGGGAAACAAGACTGTCTTTGCTACCTCTCATATTGTTCAGGACATGGAGCGCCTGATCGACGATGTCCTTATCATGGACTATAACCGGGTACTGGCGCATGGGCCTCTGGATGAATTTATGAGCAGCTTCAGGCAATATAAGTTCAGCCTGGAAAGGGAAAACCCTGAGCTGGCAAAAGAAGACTTTGTACTAAGCATTGAAAAGTCGGGAAACGAGGTGGTGCTCTATACCTTCGAACAGGAGCATTTTGTGAGGGGCTTCCTCGACAGCAAGGGAATGAAATATGCCGATTTCAGGATGCTTCCAATGAGCCTGGAGGATGCCTTTATCGGCCTGACCGGAAAATACTGATGGTATGCTAAAGTCGTTGATATACAAAGAATGGATCAAGACCAGGTGGTTTTTCCTGCTTGTGCTTGTGCTTGGAATGGCCGGGTGTGGAGCCGTCTTTCTGAAGGTGCAGCACAGCATAACCTTTAACGATGCACACAAATACTGGCACTTTATTCTTTTTCAGAATCTATTGTATTTCAATGGAATGAAGTATATACCCCTTGCCACCGGGGTACTTATTGCCCTGGTCCAGTACATTCCCGAGATCATAAATAAACGGATTAAACTAAGCTTCCACCTTCCCCTTGGTGAAAACCGGGTGCTGCTGATGATGCTGGGCTATGGCTACCTTTTGCTCTGCATTTGCTATGGGCTGATCTTTGCGCTCTTCCTTTTGCTGAGTTCCCATTTTTTTCCATCCGAAATCGTCCGGGCAGCGGTCATCTCTGTCACTCCCTGGTTCCTGGCCGGATTTGTGGCCTATGCCCTGGCTGCACTGATTGTGATGGAGACGCTTTGGAAATACCGCATGGCCTATCTGCTAGCCTCCGCAGCCTTTGTCCTCTTCTTTTTTAAGAAAAGTGTAGCCGGAGGCTATGCCCATTTTAACTGGACGCTTGCAGCCATGACTGTGGCCTTGAGTACCTCCCTGACTTTTTCTGCTTACCGGTTCAGGAAGGGCGCCGTCTAATGAACCCCCATGCTTATAGGAGATGCACGATGAGCAAGATGAGTAGATATATGTTGGTGCTGATGACTGTCCTCGCAGCGGCGGTGAGCCTTCCGGCCTTGTACTGGCTGGCTTTCGAAAAGCCGGTTTCAGCCCCCTTCATCCTTTACAGCGCCTCGGAGAACGATTTCATCATACTCCGGCACCTGAAGGGGGAGGTGGTCCGCACCGACAGGAAGGGGACTGTATATACCCGTGAGGACTACGAGAAGAAGCTTCCCCTCTTTTTTGCCCGCCAGCTCTTTGTTTCAGGAAGCATGCCCGACAGCCTGCATGGCAAAGCCATGGAGATGCAGGCCATTGCCGAGGCCCGCTCATCGTTCAGGTACCGACCGTCCGATATGCGGAGCCCGAAGCCCGGCCTCTATCCGATGTTTGAGTCGGCGTCGGGAAGGGCCAGGCTGGAGTTGCCGGATGATTATTTCCGGATTGATGCACGTATGGAATTTATTGATGCGGAATCGAATACGCTGAACGAAGCCAAGAGCCAGGCCTTTACCGAAGCCCTGAATAAGCAGTCTTTTCAGTTTCCGGCAACGATGGTTGCGGGTTTGCCCACCACCCGAAAATCCTGCGACGAAGGCTACTTTATCGTCGACAGCCAAAACGAGCTCTTTCATGTCAAGATGATCGGGGCCGCACCCTCAGTGAGGAAGATAAGCCCGCCAAAGGGCCTTTCCTTTAAGCACATTGCCTGCGTCGATTTCCCCGACAAGAAGTACTATTGCTACCTGATTTCCGCGGATAACTCGGTCTGGATCCTTAGCCAGGACGATTATGAATTTGTCCGCCTGCCCCTCAATGGGCTGGTTCCCGAGACCGATGAGTTGCGCATCTTCGGCAATATGTTCAACTATACCCTGAGCATGCGCCGCCAAGCATACATAAAGGTTGTTGCCCTCGACAGCCTCTACCGCAAGGTGGATGAGTATGAAGAACACTGGCGTCCGCGGGCCGAAAGCATTCAGGGCCGTATAGCCGGCTTCCTGTTTCCCGCCGAGATCGGCCTGGCAAGGGGAAACAGTCGTTTTTTGAATCTCTATGTGGAAACGACCAGGGGCTTTAACTTCCTGTTTTTACATCTGCTGCTGCTGGTCATTCAGTTTTTCATCATCCGGAAGACCGGCCTGAGGCTGCGCAACAACCTGACCGATCTGCTGATCGTAGCGGTTTGCGGACTCTACGGGTTCATTGCCGTGAATTTTTTCCAGAACAGATTCTTTGATTAGCCCTGCTTCTTTCCCTGTCCCGCATTCACTCTTCCCTGCTGCAGTTTTTGTTTTCGCTGGGCTGAAGGCCTGGATGATCATGGTTTCATGACCTCTTTGACTGCATCTAGGTATTGAAATCGATTCAGCATGTCGGGTAGGAGGTAGCTTCCCTCGACCCATTCATTCCATGCATTGATGGTGATTAGCTTCGGTTGATCGGGATGGCAGTCGGCATATTCTTTTGCTTTGGCGAGCAAGGCTGCAAAGCTTTCCGGAGAGTTGTGGTAATGGACAACATCCCTGATTCCTTTTGCGGGGAAGCGTGGGGTGTCATCCCAGCCAATCGAAACACAGGGGAAGAATGGCACATCCAGGGCCGCATCCAGCTGAGCCCTGATCTTCATTGAGTTTGCCCCGTAAACCAGGTAGTCCTCATTAAGCCCGCCCATGTTATACATGGCCACGCTGTTGAATCCCAGTTTTTTGACCCGATCGGCATACTGTCGGGCCTCCTGCTCCGACAACACCGGGCCTCCTCCCTGGTTCTGCTGAATATGCAATCCGGGGAATCCGGCTTTTTTCACCTCCTCTCTGAAATAGTCCAGGGCTTTGCGGCTTTCTTCCACGCCTCCCAGTCCTTCCACAAGGTTTTCCACACTGAATATGGAGACTACCGGCTTGCCTTCAATTTTAAAGTAATTGGGCTGTTTGAAATATTGCCTGATGACCCTGTCAACGATTGTTTTAAAGTCTTCCCAGCCTACGGCCCCGTCCCAGAGCAGGGAGGTATCGTCCTTATATTTATGCACATTCCAGTAGTTCCGCTTTACATCGTGGTTGGCCCACATGATATAGAACTGCATCTCTGCATTGTTTTTTGCTTTCAGAAAGCCGTCGTTCAGGGCGCTTTCCAGAAATGGGCCGCCATCGAACCAATACCAATCGTAGACAAAGACATTGACCCCGTGTTCCACCGCAACATCAATCCATCTCTCCACTACCCGGGGGTCATTGTCCATTTCATAGCCCCACAGGGGGAAACGTGGCTGGTAATGCCCCTCGAAACGGGGATTGCCCTTTTTGATGACTTCCCATTCGCCCAGCCCTTCGGGCCAGAGCAGATCCCCAAAGCGTTCGTCGTGGTGGCACGAAGGCCAGACATAAGCAGCTACAAAATAGTCGTAAGGGTTTTTCCCGGTGGATGGTTCACTCTCGTTTGTGGGTTTTAGGCGGCAGGAGGCTGTTGCACAAAGCAAGGCCAGGGCTATGAGCTGTTGTTTTTTCATGGCGGGTGTTTGTTTAGGGCTTTCTTTTGAAATGGGGTTGTTATTCACTGATTTTAACGAAACAACCTTAGAACCTTTTTTCAACATGATTCTGCTTCACAAACGAGGTTTTTCAATGGGCTGTCCCGGGGTCATATCCTTTCCCTCAAATGCTTTATAGTTTATGGGATACTTGATTGCTCTGAATACTATGGTCTTGTGATTGCCCGGATCATCGCCCTGATGCAATAGCTTTGATTCGCCAACTGGACTTTGGTACTCCCAAACAGGCTTATCATTTTCGTCTATTTCAAAAAAATGTCCGGATTCCCCTTCGCAGATGAGTATATGCCCCCCTGGCAATCGCTGAGCACTTGATTTGAAAGGTGAGAAGAAATCAGTGTTAGCAGGCCCTCCATAAGTATAATCCGCTTTTTCCGGGCCATAGGAAGCATTGGCTAAACGGGTGTAGATCCCTGGTTCAGAAGTCGGGGGGGCAATAATCAAAACCTCGGAATACTCCTTTTCACGATGTTCACGGTTATTGAACACAATTATTTTGCCCTCATCTTTCAGTCCCTTTCCAATCCAATGGGCGTAGTGCGCACCAAAAAGCTTTTGGTCGTCAATTGTTCCCTTTTGATATGCAGCGGGATTTCCCCATCGATATAAGAAATCGCCTCCCTTCTGATAGATTCCTCCTGCACTTGTTGCAGCTTCTGCAGTTGTGGTTGAATGATCAATGATGTAAATTTCGCCCAGATGCTTGCTGGTGAGCGCGATTTGATCCAATTCTGCATTGTACTGCACCGAGTTAAAATGAATCCAGTTGGCTCCCCCTGAGGATGTTCCTGTATAATTTATATTGAGGCGTTGAGGGTTTTGGCTGATTTCACCATAATTGTCCTTCGTCTCATCAACATCCTGGATCAGATGATCCTTCACATTCCATTCCCAAACGACTTCGGCTCCATTTGGCCCCGTTGGTCTGAGTTCCAGAATCTGTTCATTGTATAACTGCATGGCGGGTGGAGTCAGCAGCTTTCTTCCCAATTGAACGGCCTCTGCCTCATCCATTACCTCTATGGCCAGAATCAATATGTTTCCATTGGGCATGGGGAAGAGATCATGATGTTGGGTGGCGGTTGCATTTGAATAGGTATACTCCCAGATCAAATGGCCATTCCAGTCAAACATCTCTGCTCTTCCGCCAACACTTGGCATCGTAAAACGACTCTCACCAGGCAATTCTGCAGCCCTTAATAGATTTCCATTCTCGAGCAGATAAACCGATTGCCCCACACTGTAGTGACTTTCCCACTGGTGTACAAGCTTGCCATCATTGTTGATCAGGTAAGTTTTGTCAAATACGCTGAAAAGGGTATATCCGTCTACAGTCGCCCGCTTATTCAAAAGCACACCAACCGTATTCTTCCGGCATGAGAGGGCTCCAGCGGAAAGAAACACCAGCAGTAAAATCGAAAGTAAGCCTCTATGGTGTTTCATTCTTTTTCGATTTGATGACAGATCAGAATCACGCTGATTAAGTTTACCGCATCAGACAATTTTGCTTTACATTATGGGGGCGGATGCCCGCAGGCTGTCTGCGCTTTCAGGGATGTGTGCCCCCCCTTGTCCGGATTGCACCATCCCTGCTACCTCCTTCAAAGATAGTAATTTATAATTTTTTGGGGGCTTGGGAATACCGGAATCATGGTTCTATGCGGATTAAGCTAAAGCTTTTGATCGCCTCCAAGGTAAGCCCTTTATCTGCTTAAAGTTACAGCCTTTCAGTGCGATTGAGTGAAAGTGATGCCCCGGGAAAAAGGACATGGTTCTGGTCACCGCTAAGATCGGGGGTTTTCCGGGAAGGCCTGCTGACCGACACCGGCGGACAGTATATTGAAGCGCAGTCGGGAGTGGAGTTCAACCGGGCATCGCCGGCAAGTGGCTTTAACTCGCCGCTCAATCAACTGTTCATGCGCCCCTACTATTCAGCACCTTCCACATGAAATTCCCGTATGCATGAATGCTTTGTATGTTTGCCCTGTTTATTTCCATAACAGCTTTTTCCCGGACTATTGTCGCCTCGTTTGAAGCCCGATCTGATAGCCCGGCAGTCCAATAAAATTCTAATTCCTTATTTTTGCGTATGTCGTTTTGGCGCTGTTGTAAGAATCAAACGGAAACATGCAGGGAAAAGCTCCGGAGAGCGCCCTTCACTTTTGCACCCAATCGGGCAAGACTAATTTCATACGTAAAACGCAATTAATTGATTCAGATGGTCAGAAAGTCAGTCATAGAAAAAATACGAAACAAGTCCGGATTCATTTGTGATATGGACGGTGTGATTTATCACGGGAATAAGATTCTTGAAGGTGTAGTAGAATTTGTATCGTGGTTAAAAAATGAACATAAAAAGTTTGTTTTTCTGACCAACTCCAGTGAAAGAACCATTCGGGAGCTTCAGGGAAAGCTATCCCGCATGGGGCTTGATGTTAGCGCGGAGCACTTTTACACCAGTGCCCTGGCAACCGCTTCTTTTCTTCAAAATCAAAAACCCAATGGCAGCGCCTATATCATCGGGGAGGCCGGACTGATTAATGCGCTCTACAATGTCGGCTATTCAAGTAACAACATCGATCCGGATTACGTGGTGATGGGGGAAACCCGTTCATACAGTTACGAAATGATTGAAAAGGCTGTAAACCTGGTGAACCAGGGTGCCAAGCTGGTAGGTACAAACCCCGATTTGAACGGCCCGATAGAGAACGGGATCGCTCCGGCTACCAAAGCGCTTATTTCCCCCATTGAACTGGCCACAGGGAAACAGGCCTACTTTGTAGGTAAGCCAAATCCATTAATGATGCGAATTGCTTTGAAAAAGCTTGGTGTTCGGCGCGAGGAAACCATAATCATCGGTGACCGGATGGATACCGATATTGTTGCAGGCATTGAAGCTGAAATAGACACATGTCTTGTATTATCTGGTATTTCGAACAAGCAAACCATCAGTGAATTTGCTTATCATCCGCATTATGTCTTGCATGGCGTCAACGAAATCGTAAAAGACTATAAACAGACCGGGTAAGCCTTTTCGGTCAGATGCAATTACGGTTCAACACTGCTTCGAACCCATCACCGCCTCTATGGGCGCATCCAGGTAGTGAAATCGATTTACAGTCGGGTAGGAGCTGGCTTCCCTCGCCCCATTCTCTCCACGCATTGATGGTGATTAGCCTTGGTTGATCGGGATCTGTCGGCATGTTCTTTTGCGCTGCCTTGCCTGCCTGCAGCTCGCAGGGGCTATCCCCGCTGATGACTAGCTCAGGCCCGGCGGGGGGGGGGGCGTTTTCTCCCTGGTTCGGGCATTCGATGAGAAGTGCCTGGAACTGTATGTGTGCACGAACACAATCAGGGTTTTCTTTTGAAATGGATTTGCTATTTTTTAAATTAGTGGCAAATCTCTGTCGCATTTCTTCAAAACGACAGAGAATAGTCCATTGGCCAGGATAGGCAATCAGGAAGGACTGGAAGAGCGAACCGGAATGCATCTGAGCCTGTCGATTCATCCCCTGGAGGAGAGAAAAAGAGTTGTAAATCGTTTCTAAATACACCGACAATGAAAATGAAATTGCTCAGTTGCCTGGTCCTTTTTGCCAGCATTGCTTTGCAGGCGCAGAATACAGCCCACAAGGAATGGGATTTACTCGATAAACCGGTCCGGAGAGCCATCTGGAGCTGGAAAGGATACCAACAGAACCAGGATCTGATCATTGATTTCTGCAGGAATAAATCCATCAACGAGATTTATATGTGGATCGCAGAGTACTACTGGGGCGGGGATATCCGAATCAATGATGAGGCGGGACTGGCAGCCTTTATTGAAAAGGCCAATGCAGCGGGCATTAAGGTCTGGGGCTGTTACTATTTCTGGGATGACGTAAACGGCCTGAATTACCTGGGCGATCTGGATAGCGATGAACACATCGAACATGCACGAAAAGTCATGGATGCCGCAGCGGCCTTCAACAGGAAGTATCCCCATGCCGGTCTGCATGGTATGCAAAACGACAATGAACCGAAACTGAACGAGTTGTTGGTCCCCTACCTGGAATACTGCAAGGCCGCAAACGACCGGGCCGAAGACTGGAACGACACCCTGATCGCCGAAGGAGCAAGGCCTCTCCTGCATTCGGCTGCACTCAGACCCGGCTGGATTCATACTACAAAGGTTGATTACAACGGAACGAACAACTTTGTGGCCTACCACTACCTCACGCAGTGCAAGCACGCCACGGTAATGAACTATACCAGCAACAGGAACAGTTTCAAGTTGTGGGGTGAACAAATTCTTCAGTGGGCCGATGAGATTGAGGGCGACCAGCGGGTGGTTCTGGGTGTGGAAACCAACGACATCATCGGTCAGTGGCCCAGCGCGATTTTGGAAACCTATGCCGATGAAATCCAGGCGGAAGACGATCTTACCCGTTTCAATCAACTGGAAGGCGATATGGATACGGTCGAGCTTTCCTTCCTGAACTACCTTTCTTATGAAAGGATCGCGATCCATTCCATTGGAGGGTACTTCGATCACTGGTTCCAGGGCAGGTCCTGGGCTGAAGTGGGCGAAGCACCCCCTGGCACCGCATTTGTCGATCTGAACCTGGACCAGTCGCCATGGGCCGAGGCCGTTGCAGGAATTGAATACCCTCCGGTGGCAGAAAACGATTCCTTTGTAACAACCTCCGGAAGGCTGTTCCGGCTGAGTGCTGCAAACGGTATTCTGAGCAACGATTACGATTACAACGAGGACACCCTTCGTGCGCAACTTGTCGACAGTACAGCTCATGGCAGGCTTGATCTTTCTCCGGAAGGCAGCTTTAACTATCAGCCCGATGCGGGTTTCGTTGGCCTGGACAGTTTCCGCTACGTGGCCTTAGATGACTCTGCCCAGAGCAACGTGGCCATCGTGAAAATAGATGTTATCGAGGAAGCCCCCCCGGTATCGGAACCCGATGTCTTTCGGGTGAAGAGTGGTGAGGTCCTTCACGTGACAGCCCTGGAAGGAGTGCTGTCGAACGACAGTGATCTCAACATGGACACCCTGCATGCCATCCTGGCCGACAGCACATTCTGCGGTAGTCTGGATTTGAGTTCTGACGGTTCTTTTAGCTATAGCCCTGAGGAAGGTTTCAGTGGAGTGGATTCATTCAGCTATCTTGCCTGTGATGCTTTATATTGCGGAGATACCACCTGGGTTATTCTGTATATCAGGGACTTTAGTTCCGGGACCCTGGTGGCTTACTGGCCTTTTGAAGGCCACACCCGGGATCTGTCCGGAAATGCTCTTCACGGCCAGCCATCCTCTGAAATGACTTACGTGGATGGAAAAATCGGGCGGGGAATTTCGTTTACAAAAAACCGTCAGACGATAGACATCTTCAGCGACAGCATTCCTCCGCCGTGGACTGTATCGGTCTGGGTTTTGCGCAGCAAAAACCATTTGGCCACCCATCTGATTGGCAACAGCAGGGTGTCCCTCAGGATCGAACAATGGGACACCGACTCAGAAGTGGGATATACCAAGTACAAGGTGAAAGACCATTCTTTCGGCTATGTGGTTCCCCTGAATACCTGGACCCATCTGGTGATCACCTCCGACGACGAGCAACTTACCCTCTATGTGAACGGGGAGGAACAGGCGAGTATCACGGGATCGTTTGAACTGGGCATGGACCAGATGGGCGAAACCGAACGAGGGGAAGCCCTGGGCAGCATCGATGATTTTGCGATCTGGGACCGGCTGCTCAGTGCCGGAGAGATCGACACAATCCATACACGGGGAGAAGCCGGGATCAGCCTGGGAGAAAGCCTGGGGATTGCGTCAGCCGGGCCGGAGAAAGCGGAGGATGCAAGATCTTTCCGGGTTTTCCCGAATCCGGCCGGGGAGGTCCTGTATGTTGAACCTCTGCCCCTGAATTCGGGTCTCAGCCTCTACGATATTTCCGGACGTTGCCTTTTCAGCGGTTTGTATTCGGAGCGGGCAGCCATCGACCTGTCGGACCTGAGGGAAGGCCTTTACTTTATCCGGATCGAATCGGGTAGCCAGGACCATTTCCTGAAGTTTATAAAACGTTGAGCCCTTAAACGGTCTGCTTCCATATCCGATGGCATACTGTGGCCTGCGAAAGATTCAGGACTGAAGCCATCATGGCTGTGCTCGTGCCACCTAAGTTGAGCAGAATCCTGACAGAGCCAGAGCTCTCAGCATGAGGCAATGCCTGTGCCCGAAAACTGGGGAGGAACAAAAGTGCCCGGACATCAGGAGCTAAAAACCGAACTAAACTATCTGATTGATGAAAGAAAAACGATTTGACAAACGATTCCCTTCGGGCTTCCCGTGCCTCATCCGGATAGTCGGACCCGTTTGCCGTATTTCTCTGGCTGCAATCCTCCTGCTGCTCTGCGGCCTGGAGGCCCCGGGGACCAGTCTGCCGGCAAAGGCTAAAGACCAGATCACTAAACAGGATGAGATCCGGATCACCGGAAGGGTGGTGGACCAACACGGGCAGCCGCTTCCCGGAGTTACTGTTTCTGTTCCTGGAAGTTCATTGGGCACCGTCACTGATGCAGACGGAAATTACAGCATCAGCTTACCCCCCAAAACCACCCGGTTGCAGTTCTCCTTCGTGGGAATGAAGACTGAAATGATCGAGATTGACGGAAGGGCTGTGATCAACCTGAACATGCAAACGGATACCCAGAGCATAGATGAACTCGTTGTGGTTGGCTACGGAACTCAGAAAAAGGTAAATCTGACCGGTGGGGTAGATGTGGTGAAGGCAGATGCCATTGAAGACCGCCCGATTGCGAATGTATCACAAGCATTACAGGGTACTGCACCCGGACTGGTCATCTCGACAAACAGGTTCTCCGGTGGCGAACCGGGTGCCCGGATGAACTGGAGCATCCGTGGACTGGGACAGCCCTACGTCCTGGTGGACGGTGTTCCCACCGATGCCCACCTGATCAATCCGGAAGACATCGCGTCGGTTTCGGTTTTGAAAGATGCTGCGGCTTCGGCGATTTATGGATCCAGGGCTCCGTTCGGGGTGGTTCTGATTACCACAAAGAAAGGAAAGAAAAGGGAGAAGGCCAGGCTTACTTACTCTAGCAACATGTCCTGGTCTAACCCCATCCGGGTTCCGGAATGGATGAGTTCGGTGGACCATGCCAGGAAATTCAACTATGCCTGTCTGAACAGCGGACAGCCTGCCTACTATACGGACGAAGACATACAGGAAATGCAGGACTACATCGATGGCAAGATCGATTATGAAACCAAAGCCAATGGAAATGTCTGGGATCGCGGTATGAATGGGAATGCAAACAACGATTGGGGAGATTTGTTCTTCAGGAAGAATACCTTACGCCAAAAGCACGATTTGAGTATCCGGGGCGGAGGCGAGAGGCTCAGCTACTATGCATCGGCCGGTTTCTTTGACCAGGAGGGAGAACTCAATTACGGAGACATCTCCTATGGCAGACAGAACTTCAATTCGAGTCTCGAAGCGGGGATAACCGAGTGGTTGAAACTAAGCTTCAATGCCAAGTACATGAAACAGACAACCCTTACCCCTTTTGGTGAGGAGGGATTTGACTACCGCGTGCACTGGCACAATATGCTGCGCCTGACTCCAACAGAGCCACTCTACCTGCCCAATGGCGAAATCAATTACTACAGCCGGGTTCTGGTCCTGGAAAAAGGCGGATATAGAAATACGGAAGATCAGGATATCTGGTTGACATGCGAAATGGAGCTTGAGCCTCTGAAGGGATGGAAAAGCTTTTTCAGGTATTCCCGGAACCATTTCAACAGGAACTACAGGGACCTGCAAAAGGTGTACTACTCCCATTATCCCGATGGGACCGAATACATGTCTTCCTATAATTCCACCAGTAATTTTAGTCGCTACTATGGGGTGAACGACTATGACCAGATCAATGTCCGAACCAGTTATCTCAGGAGTTTCGGGAACCACAACCTCTATCTGCTTCTGGGCTTTGAGCAAGAGCAAAAGGAGTTGTCCGGATTGTGGGGACTGGGAAGGGGGCAGTTGTCCCAGGATTCCCCAAATATCGACAGCAGCCTGGGCGATCCGGCCTTTCCGGGGTACCAGGCACGTGACGCAGGGGATTCCTGGAGTCACTGGGCTACCAGGGGATTTTTTGGCAGACTGACCTACAATTATCTGGAGAAATACCTGGTCGAGTTTAATGCCCGTTACAATGGGTCGTCCAATTTCAAGAATGCCAATACCCAATGGGGATTCTTCCCTTCAGCCTCCGCCGCCTATGTGCTCTCCAGGGAAGCCTTCTGGGAGCCCCTGGCCAATGTGATCAACCTGATGAAGATCCGCGCATCTTACGGATCGGTGGGCAACGACTACACCGAATACAGCTATACGGCCTTCATGCCGTCCATCACCGCGGTGGACCCGAATGCATCCTGGCCTTCCAACTTTTACATGATGAGCGGTGAACCCATGCGTTACGCGGACATGCCCTCCATCCCCAGCCCGACCATCACCTGGGAAACGGTCACAACGCTGAACGGGGGACTGGATCTGCGTTTTTTGGATAACCGGCTCCAGGCGAGTTTCGATTACTTCATAACCGAGCGCGCTGACATTATTATTCCCGCGACCACGGAGGTGCCCAGTGTACTGGGTGCCCCGCTGGAGTATGTCAATGCCGGGAAGGAGGAGAACCGCGGTATGGAGCTCACGCTGGGCTGGAAGGACAGGGAGGGTGAGTTTGGCTATGGGATCAGGGCTGTGGTTGGCGACAGCAGGCGGAAGTGGACTTACTATCCCAAAGAAATCAAAACCGTTTACGAACTTGATGAACATGTCAGTCCTGTCTATACCGGTGCCGAAGAAGGTGCGATCTGGGGGTTTAAGACCGAGGGATTCTTTCAGGATGACAGTGAAGTGGACGCCCATGCCAACCAGACCACCTACCTGTACAACGGTCGCTGGAGTGCGGGAGATGTCCGCTATGCCGACCTGGATACAAATGGCGTTATATCCATTGGTGCAGGCACCCTTGAAGACCACGGAGATCTGGTGATCCTGGGTAACCGAACACCCCGGTTCAATTTTGGGATCACATTCAGTGCCGATTACAGGGGATTCGATCTTTCCTTCTTCCTTCAGGGGATTGCCAAAAGGGACTGGACCTACCTGAACCGGAGACACGGAAAGACGAAGTTTTTTGGCTACGCAAGGGGAGTGGGACAGGACAATTACTTCGTGAACCATCTGGATTACTGGACACCCGAGAACACGGATGCCTATCTGCCTAAGCCCTATTCCAATCCCGACCACAACTGGAAGAACGAACAGGTACAATCCAGGTACATCATAAGTGGGGCCTACCTCAGACTCAAGAACGTGCAAATCGGCTATACGCTTCCCTTATCGCTTTCCAGAAAAATGCGGATCGAGCGCTTACGAATCTATCTCTCCGGCGAAAACCTGTTCACCCTGACAAAGATTCCCAGCCAGTTTGATCCCGAACTCCTGGGCCGGGCCTATCTGGGAACAGGGAAGCTGTACCCGCTAAGAAAGAATATCTCCCTGGGCTTAAGTATTACATTATAGATGATCGGATTACAGCTATGAAAACAAGATATGCCATACGGATCGCTTTAGTTTTAATGATCTTAATTACAGCCTGTGAGGATAATTTTCTGGACAGACGACCGCTGGATACACCTATCGCTGAGGACTATTGGTCGACCCCCAGCGAACTCATGTACTACGTGAACCAGTTTTACCTTCGATTCCGGGACGGGGGCCAATGGTCTATGGGCGTCCAGGGCTTCGATCTGGGAACCGACGACCTGGTGGAATCCGTTCCCAGCAGTTTCTGGAATGGCGAGAAGGTGGCCCAGGTCAGCGGAGCTGGATGGAACTATAAATGGATACGCAAGATCAATTACTTTTTCGAAAACTACAGCAAATGCAAAGCCCCCTTCGATGATTACAAGCAATACCTGGGGGAGGCTTATTTCTTCAGGGCTCTGCTCTATTTCGAGCTGGTCAGGTCTTACGGGGATGTTCCCTGGGTGGATGAGGTCCTGGACGAAGATTCACCGGAGCTCTATGCCCCAAGGACCTCACGTAATGTAGTGGTCGACAGTATAATTGCCGATCTGGATCGGGCTGCAGCATATATGATATCCGGGAACAACCAGGACCGTGAACGGCTGAACAGGGAAACAGCATTGCTTTATAAATCGAGAGTCTGTTTATTTGAAGGCACCTGGGAAAAGTACCATGAAGGCACGGCCTTCGGGGTACCGGGCTCGGACTATGAGCATTTCCTGGAAGAAGCCGTATCAGCTGCAGAAGAAGCCATGGCCTCAGGGATGTTCAGCATTTACAAAAAGGATAACAACCCGGAAACCGATTACTATAGCATGTTCAACAGCCTTGATCTGTCCGAAAACACGGAGGTATTGCTACAGAAAAAATGGGCCAAGTCCTTTGAATTTGTTCACGAACACAAGTCGAGAATTGCGCAGCCGGCCGGTATCGGGATGACCAGGTCCATTGTGAATGACTACCTGTGTTCGGATGGGAAACCCATCACCACCAGCCCCCTCTACCGGGGCGACGACAATTTGGATTCCCTTGTCCTCAACCGCGATCCCAGGCTTTTGCAGACAATGAATACCCGGGGAGACGTTCTTGAACGTAAGAATGGGGAGGTAATTAAGAGCTTTGACATTCCCATTCTGGAGTCCAGGGGCAGGAAAAAGAAATACCACACGAAAACAGGTTATATGATGAAAAAGGGAGGCCTGCCGGATATGGAATTGCGTGTGGCCGGAGAAGATGACTCCCCCTCGATCCTGTTCAGGTATGCAGAGCTTCTGCTGAATTTTGCTGAGGCAAAAGCAGAACTGGGCACGCTGACCCAGAGCGATGTGGACCGGAGCATCAATCTCCTCAGGGATCGCGTTGGAATGGTCCCCATGGACATCAGTTCCATCGATCACGACCCAAACTGGCTCTATCCGGAAGTGAGTGCCCTGATCAATGAGGTCAGAAGGGAGAGGCACATTGAACTCGCCTTTGAAGGCTTTCGGAAATACGATATCCTGAGGTGGAGGGCCCATCACCTGTTCGCAGGCAAGCGACCAAAAGGGATGCGCTTTGTACAGGAAGACTATCCGGATCTGGTCCCGGGAACCGACCTGTTTGTAGATGAAGAGGGGCTGTTGGATCCCATGCAGCATTCCCTTCCTTCGGGTTATGGCTTCAGGCCCGGCCAGGACTATCTGCTCCCCATTCCTCTGAATCAGCTGGAAATGAATCCGAACCTGAAGCAAAATCCGGGCTGGCCCGACAAAGAATAAGCATTCAGGCAAAGCCGGAGGATGAAAGGCTGAGCATCGGCGGCCATTCCAAAACGGGTGCAAACAGAATGGCTTGCGTGCAGGTAAACGGGGACTTAGAGGCCTACCAATAGCCCGTGAATCCGCCGAAGGGTTGGAGGGTGATGGTCAGTTTCCCATCCTTTGTTTTCGCCCGGCCTGCCTGCAAGTGGCGAGGGCCATCCCCGTCGATGATCAGTTCAACCTCGGTGGGGGCCTGTCCTGTAAGGGAAAGATCAATGGTGATTTCTTTGCTCCGCTTTTCCCCGTTGATTCCGCCGATATACCAATGCTCACCCTTCTGACGCGCAATTACCACATCCTTTCCGGGGTAGCCGCTCAGGTATTTTGTATTGTCCCAGGTCACCGGAATCCGCTTCAAAAAATCCACTGCAAAGGAAGGAAGCCCCAGCGTTTGTTCCGGGGTGTCGATGTGATGCATGATGCCCGATTCAATCACCACCGGCAGGGCCAGTTCAAAGCCAAAGGTGGTGAGGTGGGGATAGGTATTGTCCGAGAAGCCCCCCGTCGTATAGTCGCAAGGGCCCACTGCATTCCGGGTAAAGGGTATGATGGTTAAATGGGCAGGGGCCTTTTGGGGATAATCCGGATTAAAGCGATAGCATTCCCCGCCTTTTAAGGCTTCCATCGTCAGGAGGTTGGGCCAGGTTCTCCTCCAGCCCTTGGGGATGGTACAACCATGGAAGTTTACAAGCAGTCCGAATTCGGCGGCATCCCTGAGTATTTCAAGATACTGCTTTATGATCTCCTGCTTGTCGGACTGGAAAAAATCAACCTTAACGCCTTTGATTCCCATCTGACTGATGCGTTCGAATTCTTTTCTCCTGATCATTGGCTGATCCATCAGATCGCGGGGTTCTTCCCCAACTACATTGTGTTTTCCTCCCGAGTTGTACCAGGCCAGCAGTTTTACATTCTTACTGTCGGCATAGCTCACCAGTTTCTCCAGGTCCCCGTTTTTCATCCTGTTCCATCCGGCATCCACCAAATGGTATTCCCAGCCCATGGCAGCAGCCAAATCGATAAAGGGGAGCATCTTTTCGTAATCCCTGGGGCTGTCGCTATCCGACCACCAGCTCCAGGAGGATCGGCCAGGCTTTATCCAGGAGAGATCGTCCAATTCGGAGGGGGCAGCCAGGTCTGTGGGAAGCGAAGTTTCCACAACAGATGCCGGGCTGGCTCCAATGGCAATAAATCTCCACGCCGTGTTCCAGGGAAGGACCGAATGCGAAGTATTTTCATAATAGCCCTCTGCCTCACCTGCTTCGGCAAACCGGATCAGGTATTCTCCGTTTTCGCAGCCGGGTTGAAGGTGGGAGGCACCATAGTTTCCATCAAAACCTGCTTCCGAAACCATCATCCAGCTTCCTGCCGACTCCACCAAAATGGGGAAGGCCCAGCCGCTTTTACCCGGTGGAGCCTTGGTTCCAACAGCTACAGGGCCCTGGTAGTAGGTTTCATAACTGGGGGTCCACATACTGACTGTGTCATAGGGATGGGCCCAGAAATTCCCGTCCTTAAAGTTGAAGCCGCTGAGTTCTTCACATACCCTTACACTGTTTTCACTTTCTCCCGGGAAATGATACCTGAATGCGACACCTCCGTCATAGGCTCTCAGATCGAGGGTGAGTTTTTCCTTTTCCCGGTTTCTTACAGTTAACCAGAGGCTGTTGTAGGTGTTGGAATTCTTCAGCTTTTTACCACTTACCAGGGTATAGGCATCTTCGATTCCTTCCCGGTAGGAAGCAGAAACAAATTCCAGGCCCGAAACAAAGGCAGCATCCTCCCTTTTAATTCCCAGGGGAGAGGGATCCATTATTTCTGTTGTGCTGCCATCGATAACCCGGCTGACGGTATAGTGAAGCCTTCCGGACTTTTCCGAGTGGTCCAGGAATACCTCGACACAGAGTTGTTTATCAGGCGACTCCAGTTTCCATGGGCCCGATTTATGCTGACAGGAGAAGCAACTCAGAAAGAGTAGCAAGAAAGAGACCGACTTGAGCGTATTTCGAATCATGTTTATTGTGTTTTTCAACCCAACCTTAAAAGTATGAATATGTAGCATGGGCATGGTTCCCTATTTTTCTGATAAAGTATGGTATTTTCCAGCAAGCATCGGATAAATATACTCATTCCCCCTTGTGCATTGACTAATCCTTCAGCTATAGTTACCTTTATGCGTCATTGCAATATGTTTGGCCGGGAAGTGACAGCCAGGAAAGGGGGATGGCACAGTATCTCATAAATCATTCATATTGAATTAATTATTGTGGTATGAAACTGAAATTCACGATGTTTTCCATGCTGATGGCAGTGGCATTGCTGCCGGCATGTAATCGCACAGAGAAGGATGAAATCGACGGGCTTCGCGAGGGGTTCAGGTCTCCGCCCCTTGAGGCTCGTCCCAGGGCTTTGTGGGACTGGGTGGATGGGAATTTTCAGTTAGAGGAGATTACACGGGAGATGGAAGAGGCCAGGCGCATGGGACTTGGGGGCTTTGACATCTGGGATGTTCGAAGCGTGATGGATGAGGCGGGGGTTGTACCGGCAGGGCCTCCTTTTATGGGGGACGAGTCGGTTGAGGCTATTTGCCATGCCATTAATGAGGCTGAAAGGATTGGGCTGGACCTGGGACTGATCATTTCGAGTGGATGGAATGCGGGGGGAAGCTGGACCCTTCCCGAGCACCAGACCATGGGGCTGTTTGACTCCAGGTTTAAGGTTTCCGGCCCGGGTAAACAGAAGATCGTACTGCCTTTTCCCGAACTTCCGCTTACAACTGAAGAAGACGATGAGAACAAGGTCTTTATAACTCTTGGCGAGGACGGCCTGCCCGTCTTTTATAAAGATGTGGCGGTTTTGGCGTGGCCTTCAGTTAAGGGGGAAAATGAATGCATCGAAGGGAAGGTTTTGGATCTGAGTGAGCGGATGGATGCCTCAGGAGTGCTGAACTGGGATGTCCCCGAGGGGGAGTGGACGGTGGTCCGCTATGTGTGTACCAACACGGGTCAGCCAATGTTTTCGAGCACACCCAATTCGCACGGGCCCATGATTGATCATTTCAATGCAGAGGCCAGTGAAAGGCATATCCGGTATTTTATCGAAAAACTGGAGAAAGCCCTGGGAAAATCACTTGGAGAATCAGGACTCAGTTATTTTTATACAGATAGTTATGAAGTGAAGGGCCGCTTGTGGACACCCCAAATGCCCGACGAATTTCAGGAAAGAATGGGCTATAGTTTGCTTCCTTATCTCCCGGTTTTGGACGGAGAAACAGTGGAGAGCCCGGAGATTAGCCGCCGCTTTATGTACGACTTTCGCAGGGTATTGTCCGACCTCATTATTGAAAACCACTACCGCCGCACCCGCGAGATTTGTGAAGAGCACGGTGTGGGTTTTGTGGCCGAGGCTGCAGGCCCCGGGATGCCCATCCACAATTGTCCGTTTGAATCGCTCCTGTCATCGGGATCCCTTTCTTTTCCAAGGGGCGAATTCTGGCATCTTCCTCAGAATAGCGATTACTGGAGGGCATACAGAGGAACAGAGGATGAGAGGCATTTTCTGACCGATTTAAATGTGATCAAGGGCGTTGCATGTGCCTCCCACATTTACAACCAAAAGTATGTCGAGGCAGAAGCCTTTACCGGCATCCACCTTTGGAATGAGGGCCCGGGCGATTTGAAACCAACTGTCGACAGGGCTTTTTGTGAGGGGCTGAACCGGATAAATTTCCATACCTGGCCCCATACACCTGAAGAGGCAGGCACTCCCGGATGGGCCTATGCTTTTGGCACCCTCATCAATGAAAACCGGATATGGTGGCCCATGGGCAAACCCTTTATCGAATACCTTGGAAGGTGCTCCTACATGCTTCAGCAGGGCCAATTTATAGGTGATGTACTTTTCTACTATGGCGATTCGGCACCCAATTTTGTGCCCCCGAAACATATTGTGGAGGGCCTGGGATTTGGGTTCGACTATGATGTATGCAATTCCGACATCCTTCTGAATAAGCTTGAAGTAAAGGATGGCAGACTGGTCCTCCCACATGGGCAGAATTATGCATTGCTGGTTCTTCCCGATGAAGACCATATACAAGCCGGCATTCTGGAAAAGATCGGAAAACTGACCGAGGCAGGCGCCACCATCGTTGGTCCAAAACCCTTGAGAAGCCATGGTTTGTACAAGCGGGAGCAACACGACATAAGGGTCCGCGAACTGGCAGAAAAAATATGGGGGGATTGCGACGGCATTCATGTAAGGCGGCAGGACTATGGATTGGGAGAAATCATCTGCGGGGAGGATCTGCGTTCCATACTCAGGGAGAAAGGGATAGGTCCCGATTTTGATTTCAGGGGAAGCACGGAAAAGGATGCGCTGGATTTCATCCATCGCAGCAGGGGCGACACGGAAATCTATTTTATCCGAAATGCAATTGACCGGCCGGTTTCGGGCAAAGCTGTTTTCAGGCAGAAAGGAGGCAGGGCAGAATACTGGGATCCTGCAAGCGGACTCATGTACAGGGCCGAAAGCAGGGAAGTAGCCTCCGGCCTGGAGCTGGACCTGAATCTGGATGCCCATGGCTCAGTCTTTGTTGTTTTTTATGCGGATGATGAAAATGAAGCCTGCCTGGAACAGGGGCATCCACCCGCCTGGTTCAGGGAAGATAAAATGCTTGCTACCCGCGAAATTAAAGGGCCCTGGCAGATCTGTTTCCCGGAGGAATCGGGTGGGATTGGAGAGGTGGTTTTCGATTCGCTTGTGTATTGGAACAGGAGACCCGAGGATGGCATTCGCTTCTTCTCGGGAATAGCCACCTATGAAAAGGCCTTTGACTGGACTGGCGAGACTAAGCCGGATCAGCGCATATTCCTTGAGCTTAGCTCAGTTGTTGAGGTGGCCAGGGTGTACCTGAATGGCGAGGACTTAGGTGTATTGTGGAAGAAGCCTTTCCGGGCAGATATTACAGCTCAGCTGCAAACTGGAAAGAATCTGTTGAGGGTGGATGTGGCCAATACCTGGGCAAATGGCCTGGTTGGAGACGCCAGACTCCCGGCGCAGGAAAGACGAACCCGAACCAATGTGAGCCGCCTGCCCATCGCATGGGCCTACCCCCTTGAAACCATTCCCAGGGAGGAATATGGTTTAATCCCGGCCGGGCTCTCAGGAACTGCGAAAATCAGCACATTTACGACCCGCTAGGAGCTGGCCGTTCGTTTTAGAACAGGGGGACAGTCCTTCATGTAGGCTTTGGGTGAGACCCTGAACATCTCGCTGAAACAGGTCGAAAAGTATTTTGGATTGTTGAAGCCGACGGCATAGGCCACCTCAGAGATATTGTAATTCCCCTGTTTAAGGAGCCTTGCAGCGATCTTCAACCGAATGGTCCGCACATAAATATTGACGGTCATGCCGGTCAGGGTTTTCAACTTCTTGTACAGATTCCCCTTGCTTATCCCGAGTTCGCTTGCCAGCCGGTCACCCGACAACTCGGGGTCATCGATGTTTTCCTCCACTATTCTTACAAGCTTCTCCAGGAAACCCTGATCGATCTCGGTAATACTGATGTTTTCGGGGATATACTTTGCCGATTCCGAGAACCTGTTAGCCAGCCGCTTTCTCGAATCCAGAATGTTTTTCACCTTTAGTCTCAGGATTTCGGGATTGAAGGGCTTGGTAATAAAGTCGCTTGCACCCGATTCAAAACCCTCGATTTGGCTCTCGGTTCCGGTTTTTGCCGTTAGAAGAATGACCGGGATATGACAGGTGATTTCATTCTCCTTGATTCTCTTGCAAAGCTCAATGCCATCCATCACGGGCATCATTATATCGCTGATAATGAGATCGGGAAGGCCTTCGGTAGCAAGCCTCAATGCTTCCTCCCCGTTTTGTGCCGATACAATGTTGTAGGCGGGGCTCATTTCATTGTAGAGAAACATTTGCAGATCGGGGTTGTCTTCCACCAGCAGAATCCGGAAAAGTTCTTCGTCTTCGGGGGCGCTGTCCATGCCCTCACTGCCGTCACTCTCATAGTTTTCCAGCATGGAGGAAATATACTCCATATTCAGGTCGCGTTCAGGCTCAACCAAAATCTCTTCTTCACTGTAAGCATCGGGGTTTGCAGGCAGGAGAACCTCAAAAACGGTTCCCTGCCCCTCCTCGCTCCGAACATTGATCAATCCATGATGGCTCTTGACCAGATCGCGGGAAAGGGAAAGTCCGATTCCTGAACTGATCTTCGCAGACTGGTGCTTATTGCTGACCTGGTAAAAGCGGTCAAATATATGTTCCAGGTGCTCTTTCGGAATACCCGGGCCCCCATCTGCCACGCAGATCTTTACCCAGTCGCCTGCTTCCTTAGTTCTGCTCACAGAGAATACAATCCTCCCCCCGACAGGGGTGTATTTGAAGGCATTGGAAAGCAGGTTGTAATAGATCTTTTCCACTTTATCAGCATCGAAAAGGATTCGAATGCTGTCCAATCCGGATTCGAAGCAAAAATCGATTTCCTTCTTTTCGGCATAAGGCAGGAACAGGAGATAGATGCCTCTGAGATACGCAAGTAAATCATCTTTGGCAACGGACAACTTCAGATTTCCGGTTTCCACATGCCTGACCTCCAACAGTTGGTTGATCAGTTTAAACAACCTCCTTTCGTTTCGATACATCAGTTTAAGCTCCTGCTTTACGCCCGCTGCATCCTCATAGTTCTCAAGCTTCAGGAGTTTCTCGGTAGGACCGAGAATCAGGGTCAGGGGGGTCCTGAATTCATGGGAAATATTGGTGAGAAACTTCAATTTCATCTGATCCGTTTCATGCAGACGCTGCGCCATTTCCTGAATCTCCTCATTTCGATTGCCCAACAAACTGTTGGCCTCTTTCAGATCGCGGGTTCGCTCCTCTACCTCTCGTTCCAGGAGCTTTTTCTGATGTTGAAGAACCCGGGTCCTGATGGACAAAATTGACAGGAAGATGAGGAAAATGAGGAAGGCCAGGATTGCTTTGAAAACCGTTCTTTTCCAGAATGGGGGGAGAATATTGAGCACAATTTCTGTGGGCTCCCTGAAGGTGTTTCCATCGCTGGTGGTCCCCATGACCTTTAAGCGATAGCTTCCACTGGGCAGGTTGGTATAGGAGATGTAACGGTGATTTGCGTCCACCTCCTTCCAGGATTTCTCAAAGCCCTCGAGCATGTACCTGTACCTGATCTTCATGGCTGCGGCCATGTCCAGGGAGGCAAACTCAAATGAAATAAAGCGTTCCCTGTGACTCAGGCTGATCTCCCTGGTCATGGAGATGGACCGATCCAGAATCACTCGTCCATTGATTGTGTCCAGAGGCCGTACCTCCTCCCCCGAAATATAGAACCCGGTAAAAATCACCGGGACTTCATAGTCGGGTTTTTCGCGAATCTCTCCCGGATCGAAGTAGATGACACCTTTTGTGCCGCCAAAATACATGATCCCTTTCTTGTTTTTGAAGAAGGCTCCCTCATTGAATTCTGTACCCACCAGTCCGTCTTCTGTGGAATAAACACTAAAACGCTCTGTCAGGGGATCGAACTGCGCGAGCCCCTTGTTTGTACTCAGCCAAAGGTTTCCAAGTTTATCCTCCAGAATCCCATGAATGGTATTGCTGGGCAAACCATCCTCTATATCATAGCTGCTGAATGCGCCTTTCTTCGTATCGAAGCGGTTCAATCCCCCGTTATTGGTTCCGATCCAGAGCAGATCACCGCTGTGAATCTCCGGTTCCAGGATGCAGGTTACCCGGTTACTGGAAATGGATCCGGGATTCCCGGGATCGTTTACATAGTGTTTAAAAAGGCGGGTTTGCGCATCAAAACGGTTCAGTCCGCCATTGAGGGTACCCAGCCAGAGAATTCCGTCCGAAGACTCATAAATGGACTGAATATGGCCGTCATTGGGCCCGCTTGAATCCCCGGTTTCCACTTTCGGAAAGTATTCAAAAGAATATGCATCATCCCGGAGCTGTGCCAGGCCCAGGCCTGTAGATCCAAAGTAAACCTCGCCACTTTTCGTTACACAGATGGATCGCATGGACCATAGAAGAAAGGACTCGGGATTGAACTCATCCAGGTGAAAATTCAGAAATTGTTGCTTTCCCGGATCATAGAGGCTCACTTTATAATCGAAAGCGCCCATCCAGATTTTACCTTCATGGTTGGGCTCCAACACCCCCACCAGCTCTGCACAAAGATTGGGGGAATACTCCCAGGGAATGTCCCGTTTCAGTTCTTTCCTGTTATTAAAGCCTTTGGTGGAACCGTCTTTCAAATCGATCAGGTTCAATTCTGTTTTCGTTCCAATGTAAAGCTGCTGGTTGTCATCCTCATAGATGGAATAGACTTCATTGTCGCTGATATACAGGCCCCTGCCCGGGTAGTTGTCGATGGTTTTAAACTGTCGTGCATTCAGATCGACCCGGTATATCCCATTTTTTTCGGATCCGATCCAAACCAGGCCGGTCCGGCTCTCCAACAGGCCTTTTACCCGTCCGCCTTTGAACATGAAGGGATCGTTTCGGCCAATTTCAAAGGACTCAAGATGTGCTGCATCGGGACTAAGCCTGAAAAGGCTCCGCTCTTCATTTTCACCGGAAGAGACCCAGATGTAATTCCTGGAATCGACAAGCATGCGAGAAACAGGAATGCCCCTGGTCTGCGGATAGAGGATGGCCTGGTACTGATCGCCCTCCCGATGGATTCTGTAAAGGCCCTGACTGGAACCCACAAGCATTTCCCCTGTGGGTGTTCTGATGATCTTATTGATGCCAACAAGATCATTGGGATTCAGAGGTTCCGATAACAGATGAAGTACCTTAGAATGCTCATCACCGGGATTGAGAATAAGATCCAGCCCCCGCTGGGTACCCACCCAGATGGATCCGTCTTCGGCACAATAGCCCGAGCAAATAAGCGATTCGCGTATATGCCTGTTGCTGGAAGGCTGAGCCGTAAATTGCTTAACTTCGCCGCTTGCCCGGTTTAAGCGATTCAGCCCGTTTGTGGTTCCAACCCACAGGTAGCCCTCTTTACACTCGAACAGGCATGTAATCCTGTCACCACTTAAACTTGCCGGATTATCGGGATCACTCAAAAACCGGGTGAAACTGTCATCTTCCCTGTTATAGCGGTTGAGGCCATGACCTGTACCGATCCAAAGCTGTTGGTCGGAATCTTCAAAAAACATATGGTCCGCTGCATAATCAGAAGGAGTTAGATTGCTCGAGATGCTGGATTCATTGAGCGGATCCGGTGCATAGTCCTTAAAGGTTTCTGTGGTCGGATCGAAGCGGTTGAGCCCATGGCCGACATACTGAATCCACAACTGATTATGGCTGTCCACATAAATCGTGGCGATCCAGCTGTCTGAGGGACTTCGGTCGCCCTCGCCCTTGTAGTAGGTCCGGAACTCATAACCATCATAGCGGTTTAAACCATCCTGGGTGCCGATCCAGATATAACCCAGTGTATCCTCCACAATCGCCGAAACCAGGCTATGTGTAAGCCCGTCTTCAACGCCCAGATGGTGAAACCTTACCTCGGTATGTTGTCCCTGAAGGACAAGCAAAAAGCCGGACAGAAATAGAATTGGTAATAAAAACCGCTTCATGCGAGGGGAATCAGTTCCCGTCGGTAAATTTAAGGATTTTTAGTTCTCCCATCAGTCACAAATGAATTTCCTGATCAACAGTTCACGCGAGCCGGAAACCTTCAGAAGATAGAGCCCGGAATCGAAATCCGACAGGTCTATTTCAGCTTCTTTATCCACGCTCTCTGCCGAAAGGCACAGACGTCCGCCTATGTCGAACACCTCCAGTTTCTTTGTACCATCTGGTAAACCGCTTACATACAGCAGGCCACTGGCAGGATTCGGATAAATACGCAATTCTTCCTTCATTGAGCCCTCAATCCCCACGTTGCAGTTGCTCCCCTGTCCCGAAATGGTCACTTCCACTTCGTCATAGACCGCGGGATTGTCCCAGGCATGTGCACGAACCCTGACGGTTCCATTTCCGTTGCAGGTTCCTGACCCCCTGACATCAAAGCCATAAGGCATTAAAGCATAGCTGGCTTCAACACTATCCGGTTCAAGGCTCCAGATTACGGCGTCGGACAGAATACCTTCGGGAAAAACATCTGCTTTAAATATCAGTTTATCCCGGCCATTGATTTCATATACCTCAATGCCTCCCAGTGCATAAATCGAAATGGAATCGGCCGCCTTATAGTCATAAAACCCCAGCGGGACATTCTCGATACCCGCTCCGCTTCCCTCAAAACCCATGACCACCATGCTGTATTTAGGCACCTTTATGAGCATACTGTCCGACATGCTTACTACCGAAGAATCGATCCTTGCCTTTTTGGTGCTGTATCCGTTTCCGGTAATGGTGTACATTTTAACCGATTCCGGCCTCATTAATTCAAGCTCATCGGGAAGATCGAGTTGTACGGTCCAGTCGTTCTCAAAATCACGACTCGCTAACATCAGTCCAAAGGCATCACCTTCCGAATAGATATGACAGCCAACCGGATCATACGAGGTATTCAGGCTTGTGGCAAAGTCTGTTTTGAGTGCATTCCCTTTGCAATACCTGTTGTAGTACATGGTGGTATGGAAGAGCGGAAGTTTCTTGTAGTCCTGCGATGGAACGACCATCTTCCACTGGCCATCGGTCAGATGAAAGATGGTGGGAAGGACTCCTCCTTTTTCCACAAGCGATGCATAGTAATCGGTCTGAATAACAGCCTGACCAAGCCGCCCGTAGTAAGCGGATGTGGTCATATTTGACTCGTAGAAGTAGGTGGGTTTGATGTCTCCACAGGTCTGCAAAACCACATCCATGGTCTCCTCAAGCCCGTTCAGGTTGCGAATCATTTCCCTGATCCCGTTTTTATAGTATTCCAGTTCGCTCTCACCCGGATCAATTTCCGGTGAATAGTTCAGGTTTCCCCCAAGGTATCCGCTCACCGCCAGCCAGTCGACCTCACCCGTATCTCCTTTAAAAAGTTCTTCATAGAGCCCATAACTATCGCTGGCCACCGGACGCCTGCCACTATAGCTCAGGAATATCTTCTCATCATCAAAGTAGTTTGATGCACGCATGATGGTGGCCATCTCTCGGCACCAGCGGCCATATTCAGCATAGTCCGAGCCAATTTGGGCAGCATGAGCATCTGCACCCCACACTTCGTTTCCAAACTCAAATACCATTCCCGGGCTTCCTTCAAGCAAGGATTGGCTGTAGCCTTCTGCCACCCGTTTTGCGCCATAGGTGGTTTCAGCACCGCCTGCAAGGTATTCCAGAAAGTTGGAAAAGGTCTCGGGATGCTTTCGCCAGTCGCTTCCATCTTCCACCCCACAGGAGATGACCGTATAGGCCCCTGTCTGGTTACAGAAATCCATAAACCGGCCAAAGGTGATTGGCTTTCCGGGGCCTGTAAAATCCTTAAAATTCAGCGGGTTCGCTTCCAGGGCACCCCAGCGGATGGCTCCTGCCTCCAGTTCTTTAATCAGTCTGACCTGCTCAGGATCGTCCAGGAACTCTCCCGATACATAGTTTGGGTTAATGCCTATGCCCTCGCTTCTGCCAATGGGGTCCAAAAGAATGCTCAAACGCCCCTTTGTGCTGCTTATGCTGGCATCGTAGGGTGAAAAAGCGGTGGTACTCACAATCAGGGCTTCACTTTTATCAGACACATTATAGGCAGCATCCAGGGCTTCTACCTCAATCGCATAGTCTGTTTCCGGGGTCAGGCCCAGAATCCCGGATTCTTCTTCATAGATCAGTCCATCGACAGTGTAGAGCTCCCCGTTCACATACAAGCGATAGCCCCTGATCTCGGTTTCGCCATCGCTGGCTCCACTCCACGCCACTTTGAGTCCAAGATCTGAAACAATTTTCGCTTCAAGGCTTGTGGGGGGGAGGGGGGCTACTTCATCTTCCAGGTAGGTAGTGGTGCAAACAGGATTGCTCTCTGCCGATTCATTTCCGGCCATGTCAACTGAAGTAACCACCATGCAATAGTCCGTTCCCGGGTTTAGATCGCCAAGCTGGCAGCTTGTATCCTTTAGGGGGGTATCGTTGAATCTGAGGCCATTCAGATAAAGGTTGTAGCCAGCTATGTTGCGATCATCCGTTGCTGCAGACCAACTGAGCATGATATCTGTGATTCCTGTATTCAGAAGCTTGAAGTTAGCCGGTACAGACGGTTTAGATACATCATAAACATAGGATAGATACTCCCCCGGTATGTATTCCTTTTCAATCCCGGGGCCTTCCCATTTCAGGCCTCCCATAAGGGTGTGAACATTCCAGTGGGTGCCGTATATCGCATAGCATTTTCCGGCTTCCAGACTAACCTGAACCGATTTCCACTCTTTCTCGCCCGCGTTAGTCCCTATTCCGTCAACGGAGTGCAGAATGACTTCGGCATCGTCGAAGTTTTCGCTGTCGCTTATTCCGATACTTTTATGGTCGCCCGAAACCATATAGAAATAATAGTCTCCACTGACGGGAGGGATTAAATATCCCTTGAAAAGCGCCGTAAAAAAGTCGGTCCCGGTACAGATGTCTCCATCACAATCGGCGTATACTGAAAGGTCCAGTCCTTTCAGATCGATCTGGCTGTAAGGGGCCATTCCGTTTTCCGCAATCATGCTGAAAGCCGGACTGGAATTCAGCGGAACACAGGTCTGCCAGAATACGATGTCGTGAATCTCGAAATTAATCCCCTGATTGTGGTACGCGCCTATGCTGACATCGAAGGAGGTTTGCACGGAACCATCTTCATCGGTGGCTTCCACACTAATGCTTACAGTTCCGCTAAGCCCCTTTTCTGTCGCATGAATCACAGCCATGGTATGTCCGGCAGAATAGCTCACATCATTGATCTCGAGGATGGACGGATCTGAGGATGTTGCCGAGAAAGAGATCTCCTGGCCGACTCCTTCATCTCCATCACTCACATTGGGAATCATCAGGAAATTCAAACCCGAACCCGTGAAAAGGGTCGCATCCTGAGGGGTTCCGATGACGGGGGCATTTTGTGCACTCAGGCTGGCAACAGGAATAAATAAGGCGATGAGCAGAAGAATACGTTTCATTGCACAGGAAGGGTCGGTTTTTCAATAGCGGCTAAGCGCCTGTTGGTTCATGTATTGATTTCAGGAGGGTTGCCGTAAAGCTGAGTTTTCTAATCGGCGGTGTTTAGCCTCCTGCCTTTTTGGGCAGATTCATGTATAAATTTAAGAAATATTTTTCATTTTGTTTTTTCCCCCATTGAGATGATTTTAGGGATATCTTGTACGAAAAAACTAACTTTGAAAAACTCTTCTTACGAAAAGCAAATGAGCATCATGAATAAGGCAATCATCTGTGCATCAATAGTATTTATCCAGGTTTCCGCAATAGTCCAGGCCCAAAAAGCTGATATAAGTGGAATAAGGAATAAATACCTCGATATCGCTTATGCCACTGTTTCAGAGGCCCAAAAACTGGACATCTATCTCCCCGAAGATGGTGAAGGGCCCTTTCCGGTTATCCTTTCCATTCATGGGGGGGCTTTTATGGAAGGCGACAAGAGAGACCGCGTGCTTGAGCCAATGCTTTGGGGATTGAAGCGGGGTTATGCTGTTGTTTCAATCAATTACCGACTTAGCGGTGAAGCCATCTGGCCCGCTCAGATCCATGACTGCAAGGCAGCCCTCAGGTGGTTGAGAGCGAATGCAGGCAACTACAAACTCAATCCTGAAAAGATAGCCGCCTGGGGGGATTCGGCTGGCGGACACCTCTCATCCATGCTGGGGACGACAGGTGATGTTGCTCATTTGGAGGACTTAAGTCTGGGGCATTCCGACCAATCGAGCCGGGTACAGGCCGTGGTAAACTGGTTTGGCCCAACGGATTTTTTGGAAATGGATGAGCAGTTGAAGGCGAGCAGGGTAGCGCATCCTTTGCTCCATTCAACACCGGATTCTCCCGAATCGCTACTGTTGGGTGGAGCCATTGTTGAGCTTCCCGAGCGTGTAAAAGAAGCAGATCCGACTACCTGGGTTTCTTCCGACGATGCGCCTTTTTTTATTCAACATGGCTGTGAAGACAACTTGGTCCCCTACCAGGGTTCGGTGATGCTTGCCCGTGCCCTGGGAAAGGCCATCGGCTATGAAAATGTTTATTTGGAATTGTTTCCTGCTACGGGGCATGGATACTGGCCCGCATTTTACGGGACAGAAAATGTAGCTAAAGTCTTTTCCTTTCTCGACAGGCATTTGAAAGGCCGGTAATAAAACGGCCCGAACAGATCCGTTTCGAATTTGAAAGGCCGGCAGGCCGGGCAAGCGGGCACATCTGTACCTGCAGTTTGCATAGTTCCCACAATCCTCTACCTTTAAGCAAACCAAACTCAAACACAGATGTCAACAGACCGAAGGACTTTCTTAAAGCAAAGCGCATTGCTCACAGGGACTGTGGGCCTGGCAGGAAATTCGGCCATCCTATTTGCGAATACACCGGAAAAAGCCCCAAAACCCATTCCCACCTGGAAGGGCTTTAATGTTCAGGATTTTTTCTCGCCCGATCCACAGCATGCCTGGAGGCAGACGACAGAGGAAGAGCTTAAATGGATGGCGGACTGGGGCTTCGACTTTGTGCGTATTCCCATTGCTTATCCGTCCTATCTGGACTTTGACCGTAGCCGGGACATCCTTCCCGAGGAGGTTTACCAAGTGGATGAAGCCGCACTGGAAAAGGTGGATGAATTGGTCTTTTTGATTAACAAGTATGGCATGCATGCAAGCATAAACCTTCACAGGGCTCCGGGTTATTGCATCAATGCCGGGTTCAGGGAGCCCTACAACCTCTGGCTTGATGAGGAAGCCCGGGAGGCCTTTTACTGGCATTGGGATATGTGGGCCAGACGCTATAAGCAACTCAGTCGGGAGCAGATTAGTTTTGACCTGCTGAATGAACCTGCCTGGGTCGAGGCTATGAATGACCAGCATTCATCGAAAACAATTGTTTCCGGATATGCCTATGCCACACTGGTTGAAAAGGCAGCAAAAGCCATATGGGCGGTGAATCCCGACCACCTGGTTGTAGCCGACGGGAACGATATAGGAACGAAGGTGATTCCGGAGATCACCCACCTGCCAATTGTCCAGAGCTGCAGGGGGTATTTCCCACACATTGTCTCGCATTACAAGGCCCAATGGGTCTATACTCCCGAGCAGATTGCCGGGTTGCCCTCCCTGAAATATCCGGGACAGGTAGGCGATCAGTACCTGAGCCGTGAGATGCTGGAAGCCTTCTATGCGCCCTGGATCGAACTGGTCGAGAAGGGGGTCGGTGTTCATTGCGGGGAATGTGGATGCTACAACAAGACCCCACATGCGATCTTTCTTTCCTGGTTCGGAGACATTCTCGACATCATCGGCAGTCACAACATAGGCTTTGCCCTCTGGAATTTTGTCGGTGATTTCGGCATCCTGAATTCCGGGCGCAAGGATGTGGACTACGAAGACTGGTATGGCTACAAGCTCGACAAAAAACTCCTCGACCTGATCAGGCCTTAGCCTACAGGCTTTCCGGGGAATTGAAAAGTCTGCCGGAACTACTATTCATCAGCCACAACGGTGATATCCAGCGACTGCCGTGCTTCGCTGACAGTTTCTCCCCAGTTTCCGTAGCTTATGGCCACCAGGGTAAACTCATATTTGCCCGCAGTATAGTAGGTAAGTACCAGGGAATCAGTGCCTGTTTCCAGGCTTTTTCCTGTTCCTGTACCATAGCTGTCCGTTGAGTCCAGGCCCATGAAATAGGTCAGGAACTCGCCGGTCGCATCCTGCAGATAAACAGTAACCGGATCACCGACACCTACTGTATTGTTCACCAGGTTGGTTGTGAAAGCAGCAGAAACGGCTGCAGGCTCCTCCTTATTGCACCCGAAGAGAATAAGCAGGAAGGCCAGGATCATTGGTGCTATTGTGCGGTTTTTCATCTTTCTGTGTTTTTGGGTTACCAGCCGGGATTTTGCTTTAATTCTCCGCTGTTTACATCAATTTCTGAGATGGGAATGGGATAGTACTCATGTTTGCCGACCTTAAACACGCCGGGCCCTAAAAGGGCATCCCAGTCGATTCCCCAGGCAGGATCAAAACTCCACCTCACCAGATCACCCCAGCGGTGACTCTCAAAGGCCAGTTCAATATCCCTTTCGTGTATGATTGCCTCGCTGCTTAGAGCCGGTACCGGATCCATATCTACCCTGGCACGCACCTGGTTCAGGGCACTTAGCCCGCTGCCATCGTCACCCAACAGGAACATGACCTCGGCATACATGAGCAGCACATCGGCATAACGAATCACCCTGCGGTTGGTGGGGTCGTTGTTGGGCGAGGCTGTGCCACTCTCTTCATAGATCGGGAAATAGTATTTTTTCATCCCAAAGGAGACCGAAGGCTGATCGTCATGTGCAAGTCCTCTCGATCGGGCAATCCGCTTGGTATTGACATAGGAATTGAATTTCTTAAAATAGGGATTGGCCGGATCAATGTGCATGGTATCGCCATCCAGATAGCATGAAGCATAAGCACGGGGATCTCTGTCGAAACCGGCAGGTGTTCCCACTGTATCACAGGCAAAAAACCAGTCGGGATGCACTTCATGGTTCTTGTAACTATTGCTGTGGGGCGAGAAATACTGCGTATTGAGTGATCCGGTCCACTGCCATCCAGGAAGCCATCCACTCTGGATGAGTTCATCGTCGTATTGCACCTCCCATACCGATTCCACATTGTTTTCCGACTTGTAACTGTTGTTCTCCGAGGGTAAATCAGTGTAGGCTGTATTCGACAACAGTGCCATCATGTAGTCCTTCCTGGTTTTGGGTGCTTTGGGCTGTACCAGCGCATATTCTCCCGAGTTCATAACATCCAGAAAGGCATCCCTGGCCTTTGACAGATCTTCCAGATCTTCGGATCCACCTTTGCTTCCGCCGGCCACATAATAGTGGTAGTGTTTGTAAAGCAGGGCTTTCCCCAGAAGGGCACTGGCAGCCCCCGATGTAACCCTTCCCAGGTCTTCGTCGGCATACTCCGATTTTTTGGGAAGATGTGCGATGGCAAAGGCCAGGTCTTCTTCAATTTTATCCCAGAATTGTAAGGGATCCCCATTGCTGAAATTCTGATTATAGTCTACCGGGAAATTCAGCTCGTCGTAATAAACGGGTTTATGAAATAAGGTTACGAGATAAAAATAGTACATGGCTCTAAGTCCTCTGATCTGGGCTTCGTAAAGCGCCCTTTCTTCCTGGGTAAAACCTTCAACACTGGTTTGTTCGGCCAGCTTTCTGAGGAAATCACTGGTGCGGTAAACCCCAAAATACAGCGCCTGCCAGGTTGTATGGCATTCATTACTGCTCGAACTCATCATGCTCAGATTGTCTCTGTTGGTGGTCTCAAAAAGGGTTCTGTCCTCCCAGGTCCCGGCTGCAAGCTGCATGCCCAAACCAAACAGTCCCCCATCGGCCAGGGGACAATAACAGGAGTTCAGGGCCAGCAGGAAGTCATTCTGTGTCTGATAGAAACTCGCGTCGGTCAGGTTGTTTTTGTTTTCGACCTCAAGGAACTCCTCACTGCAAGCGCTGCTCAATACCAGCAGAACAAGGAGGGCTGTTTTATGAATTGCATTTTTCATGACATACATTTTTACCATTAGAAATCAATCTGGACACCTGCGGTAATGATCCTGGGCATGGGATAGGTTCCCCAGTCGGTTCCCACCCGCATAGGCGGACCTGTGGTGGCAGATTCCGGATCGGGCCCCTTGTATTTAGTAATGGTGAGGAGGTTCACACCACTCAAATACAGCCTTGCTCCCGACATTCCGATACGCTGTGCCAGGTGCTTCGGAAGTGTATACCCCAACTGGACATCTTTCATTCTCAGGAAAGAGGCGTCCTCTACCCACCAGGTAGAGATGCGATCGTTCAGGTTGGTGTTGTTGATGTCTGCCCGAACATATTCTGCAGAAGGACGGTCGCTGCGGTAATAGTTCTCTGCAAATCCGACTGTTTTATTGTGGTCCAGATCCTGACTGGCAAAACACTCCACGCTTGCGCGCTGCGAGTTATAAACATCCACATTCCTGGAACCATACCAGTACATGCCCAAATCAAAATTCTTGTAATAGAGATTCACATTGATGGAGTAGATCAGATCCGGAATAGGTTTCCCGATAATGGTTCGGTCTTCATCCGTAATTTCCCCGTCGAGGTTGAGGTCTGTAAACTTCAGATCTCCAGGGGAGGGGATGCCTTCTGCGGGGATAGCGAAGAGGTAGTTGCCATCGGTATCAAAGTCCTCGGGAGTCACAATCCTCTCGGCTATATACCCATACAGGGAGCCCACGGTGTTTCCCACTCTGGCAATGTTATTGCCATCAATATAGGTTTCGGGAATGTCCAGCACCTCATTTTTTATGGTGGTTAGCATACCACTGATTTCATAATTGACATCGCCTTCCATTTCGCGATAGGAGACATTGAATTCAAGTCCCCGGTTCCGGAGGTCTCCCAGATTTACTTTTGGTTCTGTAATACGTGCAAAAATCCTGGAGACAGATCTGTCAACAATCAGGTTATCGGTATTCTTGATATAGTACTCAAGGCTTGCCGTCAGCTTATTCCTGTAAAGGCTGACATCCACCCCTATATTGGTCATGGCAGAAGACTCCCACTGTATCAGTTCATTGCCAAAGCTGTCGAGCACATTCAGGGCGGGATTTAATGACTGCGAAGTGCCAAAAACAGGGGAGAACTGGCTGTAGGCACTCAGGTTTGCTTCATAGGCAAAATTGCCAATCTCGGAGAATCCGGTTTTTCCGTAACCCATTCTCAGTTTGAGCATGTCAATCTGTTCCACATCGGGAAGCAGATCTTCGTTCAGTTTCCAGGCAAGAGAAGCCGAAGGGAATGTTCCCCAGCGATTTCCCGGACCGAAACGGGAATTCCCGTCACGCCGGATACTGGCAGTTAGAAGGTACCTGCTCTTGTAGTCGTAAATGGCTCTGACCAGATAGGAGTTCCACCTTACCGGGGTGATGTAGCCAGTCACATTATCAATGCTGGTTGCATTTTGCAGGGTATTCAGCTTTTCGTAAGCAAAATCGGATGCTGTAACACTGGAGCTGTAGCCATCGTATTTCCGGGCATGTTGAACCCCGGTAATGGTGAGTGTATGTTCCCCAAAGGATTTCATAATCATCAGCTGGTTTTCCAATGAGAGGTTCATGCTTTCCGTGAAAAGCTCGGTAAGCGATGCGGGGGAGTTGCTTCTTACACCCGACTCGAACCGAGGCATCCAGTTGCGTGTATGGCTGAAGGACCCGATTACCGAGGGCGTGGATTTAAAGCTAAGCCAGGAGAGGGGCTTGATTTCGATGTAAACATTTCCCACAAAGCTGTTGTAATTCGACTGGTTTTTTGCAAGGGCTTGTGCAACGACCGGATTCGCCTTGTCATTTCCCCCGGTATTGTTATAGAAAACCACATCACCGGCCGCCGTGGTGTACTCGATGGCTTCCTGGGGACCGGAATAGCCTCCCTTGTTGTTTTCATTGTAAAGGGTCATCAGGGGAGAAGCGATCAGGCTCGAACGCCATACACTGCCCTGGTATGCAGATTCGTCGAACCTGATGTTTCGCGATACGGTGAATGATTCACCCACTTTGATGTATTGACCTATCTTAAAGTCTGAGTTGGCTCTGAGATTGTACCTGGATGCACCGGTACTAAGTAGTATTCCATCCTCATCCAGCACATTGGCCGAGACGGAATAATTGCTTGCTTTTCCTCCGCCCGAAATTCTCAGGTAGTAATTCTGGGTATAGGCCTTTTGGAGGATTTCGCTCTGCCAGTTGGTCCCTTCTTCCCAGCCCTGGCCGTAATAGAACTGCCGGAATTCATCGGAATAGGCTTCATCCCTTTCGATGCCATTGTCGTCATAAATCTGGTTGTAGAACTTGCTGTACTGTGTAGCATTCATCATGTCAAAGGGCTTGGGCGCCAGATTCATGCTTCCGTAGGCCGAAAAGCTAAGCTTTGGTTTCCCTTCTTTGCCCCGCCTGGTGGTAACGATTACCACACCATTGGCACCATCGGCACCATAGATGGCAGCCGCCGAAGCATCTTTCAGCACCTGGAAGGATTCCACATCATTGGGACTGATATCGTTAATACTCCCACCCACGACGCCGTCAATCACATAGAGCGGGTTGGGGTTCTGGTTGATGGAGCCGATACCCCTGATGCGGATGGTAACACCCGATCCGGGCTTTCCACTCTGGGTTACCATTACACCTGAGGCTCGTCCCTGCAGAGCCTGGCTCAGGTTGGCCGAAGGGGTTTTGGCTAGCTCTTTAGCAGAAACTACTGCGACCGAACCAGTCAGATCCTGCTTTTTCACGGTACCATAGCCAATGACCACCACTTCCTCCAGGGCCCGGATGTCTTCCTGCAGTTCCACATTGATTTCAGTCTGACTTCCCACCGGAATCTCCTGTGAGAGGTAACCCACATAGGAATAGTGCAGAACAGCTCCGGGTCCGGCCACATCAATGGAATAGTTGCCGTCCAGGTCGGTGATGGCACCAATAGTACTCCCCTTTACCACCACATTTACTCCTGGCATTCCCAAGCCGTCCGCAGCATCACTTACCTTACCGCTTATGGTTTGCTGGGCAAGTATAAACTGAGCCGATAATAAAAGGAAGCCCGCACTAAGTAGTCTTAATCGTGCGTTCTTTTGCAGTTTAGTCTTCATTTCGATGCAATTATAGATTCAACGCTATCCCGGCATATCTCCGAAAATTCAAAAAAGGGATGCTTGTCGTATCCCTTTTTTGAATGATTTATCACCAATGTCAGGTACATGCTAATCAGGCACTGGTGAATTCAGCTTGTAGATCACTTTACAATTTTGAAAGCCGTGGCTATTCCTTCAAGCTTAACAATGTAAATACCATCCCGAAGATCGCTCATATCCAGGGTTCCGCTCACATTCCTGGCCGACTTAAGCAATGAGCCGGTCGTACTGTATATGTTCAGATTAACCGATTCGATTCCCCTGATATGAAGCTGGTCCATGTATACAAAGGCTTTGACATCGCTGTTAAAATGGTTCTCAATTCCTTCGACAACAATCTTTTTGTCTGAAAGGGTCAACACTCCGGCATAGTAGTTCGACGCGTAGCAGTTATTCCTGTCGGACGACCAATGGTATTCCAAACTGCTTTCCCCCTTTGTTCCCCTTGATTTGATATCGAAGGAAATGCTGTCGCCAACGGCTACAGCGTTGTAGTCTCCTTCCAGGTTGGTCGGATCGGCCGGATACCCCAGTGCACCATCAAAGGACATTACCAGAACAGACCTGATTACACCGTCTGTTACATCCCAAAAGTGATTGGCCATGGCCAGGCCTTCAAGCCCATGTTCATTGGCCCCCCAGTTTCCTACTGTACATCCGTTCCAAAAGGTCGATTTATCGAGGCCGATCGAAGCCGAGTACTCATCTACTAAACCGTTCTTAAAGTGAGCCTTTCCGCCACCCAGTTCCACATAGCGTGCATAGGCCATGTTCTGGTAGGCCAATTGCCAGTCTTCGGCACTGTCGGCTGCAGCTGAAAAGGTATTCTCGTGGCGTTCGATAGAAGTTGGCTGAACCATTACCTCAAAGTTATGGGTTCCCGCATCGAGTTGAGAATTGGTGTCATAGTACTTCGACAGAATATAGAGCTTTGTTCCGTCGTGAACGCCCTTCCAGGATGCGCCAAAGGTCTTATCGCTGTCCAGGTCGTAAAAATCGATGGTGCCATCGGTGATCATCTTGTTCATCAGGTTCTCATCTCCAAGAAGGTTCCATGTGACATCAAATGATTCCGCATCTGTGATTCCCTCATAGGTCCATGAGTCGGGCGCCTGGAGAATGTCCACCTTAGGCTTATCGTAGGGATTGTCGGTGTAACTGCTCATGTCTTCATAATCGGGCTCATCTGTCCAGGAAACCCATGAAACACCCGCCATGGCAATATCACCAGGTTCGGGAGCAGCTTCAGCCAATATGAGGTGACCTGCATAATAGGTGGAAGCATAGCAATTGTTTACATCGGAGGCCCAGTGGTATTCCAAACTGTTTTCCCCCTTTGTTCCCCTTGATTTAATGTCGAAGGAAATGGTGTCGCCGACGGCTACGGCATTGTAGTCACCTTCCAGGTTGGTCGGATCGGCCGGATACCCCAGTGCACCATCAAAGGACATTACCAGCATACAGCGGATTACCCCCCCGCTGAGATCCCAGAAGTGGTTAGCCATAGCCAGTGCTTTAAGCCCGTGTTCATTTGCGCCCCAGCTCCCTACTGCACATCCGTTCCAAAAAGTCGATTTATCAAGGCCGACGGAAGCAGCGTACTCATCTACGATACCGTTCATAAAATGAGCCTTTCCGCCACCCAGTTCCACATAGCGTGCATAGGCCATATTCTGGTAAGCCATTTGCCATTCTTCGGCACTGTCGGCAGCTGCCAGAAAGGTGGCTTCGTGCCGCTTGTGGGAAGTGGGCTGAACCATTACCTCAAAATTATGCGTACCAGCATCCAGTTGGGCATTGGTGTCATAGTATTTAGCAAAAATGTAGAGATTCGATCCATCGTGCATGCCCTTCCAGGATGCACCGAAGGTTCTGTCACCGTCCAGATCGTAGAAATCAATGCTGCCGTCGGTGATCATTTTTGCCATGACCTGCTCATCGCCAAGCAGATCCCATGCTGCATCAAATGTTGCTGCATCGGAGATGTTGGCGGGGACCACACCCTCTACATTCATGGGAATTGCAAGCACAGGTGTTTGATATGGGTTGTCGGCATAGCCTGCGACGCCTTCATAATCGGGCTCATCGCTCCATGGAACCCAGGAAACCCCGGTGAATGCCTGTGAAAAGGCTCCCACTGTAAAGAGGGAGAATAGTAAAAGAGTAGCAAGTTTCTTCATAGGAATACGATTAGGTTTGACAATGAAATATACATAAACAAACTTATCCAAACGGGGGTGTACCCGGGTTTGATATATTCTAAAAAAGGTACACTATTTTGGGGAGCTAAATGGAAATCATTCCTTCAAAAGGCCTGTTGGTTCTGACTTTCAGGCTTCTTCGCAAAACAGCTTATTATTAAAACTGGCCGGCGATACCAATGATGCCGGCTACTGCCATGGCCAAGGTAAAAAGAAAGATGAATCCCAGCAGCAGGTTTGTCCTCAGGCCTGGGGTCTGGCCCTTCATAATTCTTTTGTTGTTGTAGATGTAGAACATGAGGCCCAGCACCAGAGGGGTGACGATTGCAGCCATGGCCTGGGACATGATCATGACCAGGACGGGCCTTCCGCCAAATACCGGTACAACCAGCCCAAGCAGGACTCCGAAGAGTACAAGCAGCCGGCTCGAAGTGGAACGCATGTTGCGGGGTCGGTTATTGAAATCGGCCAGCAGCCAGGGAGCCAGCAGAACAATCGGAAACAGGGAGGAGAGTCCGGCAGCTACAATGCCTCCGACAAAGATGGATATTGCGAAACGTCCTGCAAGCGGCTCCATGAGCTTAACCATGTCGATGGCATTGTCGACCCGGAGTCCATGCGGATGGAGGGTCCCTGCTGCAGCGGCCATGACTGCAACCGACAGCAGGAACATCAGTGAAACGGAGAGAATGGCATCGCGGCGTTCCTCTTTTTCGTCACCCGGACCCCAGCCTTTTTCCTGCACCAGGATGGAGCGCACCACATAGAGGATGGCTCCCATGGTGGTGCCCACCATACCAGCCATGATCAGCAGGGCATCCGGATCATCCGGTATACGGGGTACGAGGCCCTGGAGCACTTCGGCCGGTTCCGGAATCACCATGAACATGGTGAGTACGAAGCTGAGCCCCATAATGCCGACAAAGATCGCAAGTACCTTCTCGAATACCCGGTGCTTTCCGTTCCAGAAAAGGTAGTAGAGCAGTCCCCCGAAGATGAGTGCGGTAAGCACCGGGGAAAACCCCTTGTGCGAGGCGGTCAGGGGTCTCGACCATTCCTGTACAACCTGAGTGACGACCCCCATAACGCCCATGCAGGATACCCATTCACTTACCAGCAGGGAAACGAGCACGAATACGGTAACCCCGGTGCCGGTGTATTCCCGAAAGCTTCCCAGAATGGTGCGACCGGTCGTGGCGGTGTAGCGTCCGAAAAGCATGATGAGGAAATAGGTGAAAAGGCACGACAGCAACAGGGGCCAGGTAAGGGTAAGGCCGTAGGCCGCCCCCGAGGAGGCCATTGTGGTGATGCTGCCGGTACCAATGTTGTATCCGATCAGAAAGAGCCCCGGTGCAATCGAGGCAATGAACAAAGCCGTTTTCTTAAAAAAACTCAAGTTGCCGGCTTTAAGAATCGGAAAGCAGGGAAGCTGCCTCCCGGTCGAGAAACAAATGAGTCTTGGGGTGTCTGCGTAAGACTGATGCCGGAAGCATGGGGCCAATTTCTCCTTCCACGGTCGCTTTCACAGCTTTGGCCTTACGGGCATCGGGCACCGAACAGATGATGTGGCGGCTTTTCATGATCTGCCGAACAGACATGCTGATGGCCTTTCCGGGCACCTCTCCGATCTGTTCGAACCAGCCTTCTCCAAGTTGCTGCTGCCGGCACAGCTCATCCAGCTCCACTACCAGATAGGCCTCTTCCGTCTCGAAATCGGCCGGAGGATCATTGAAGGCCAGGTGACCATTCTCCCCGATACCTACAAAAGCCACATCTACAGGGGCTTCTGCAATCAGTTCGCCAAGTTGCCTGCATTCTTTGGCCGGGTCATGTTCTCCGTTTACGTAGTGGAAGGTGCCTATCGGCACCAGATCGACAAAGCGCTCCTTTAGGTATTTCCGGAATGAAGCCGGATGATTCAGGGGTAGATCGATGTATTCATCGAGATGGAAGCCGGTCACCTTTGCCCAGTCAATCTCTTCCTGTACCAGGTGCTTCAGGACCTTGAACTGGGAAGCGCCAGTGGCAAGAATGATGCGTGCTGAGCCCTTTTCATTGATTGCCTGACGGATTAGCGCGGCTCCTTCAAGGGCGGCCTGCCTTCCCATTTCCTCCGCGCTGTCGGCTATTCGGATAGTCATAGTATTCAAATATAAGGCGATTCCACTTCGATTCAAAGCAAAATATGCCCGGGTGTAAGCATCAGGCGAATCTTTTGGCCCTTTTTCAGTTGATTTTATACTTTTGGTTACAGATATGATTGCCGTACTATGGATAAGGGAAAGAAAAACGACATCAGGGAAATTGACTTTAAGGATTTGTTCTACGATAAGAATCCAAGGCTGGCCAGATGGATTCCGGGTTTTGTTTACCGCTATCTGAGGCGAATTTTTCACCAGGATTTGATTAATCAAATCATCAGGGACTACGGTCACCTGCAGGGCTACGATTTCAGCGTGGCCATGCTCGAGTTATTCGAGCTGAAGATTGATTTTGTTGGTGAGGAGAGGCTGCCCGATGATGGCCGTTACATCTTTGCGGCCAACCACCCCTGGGGAGGCCTGGACGGCCATATTGTCATGGTCATGCTCGGAAGAAAATACGGGCCGGATAGCTATAAGTGTCTGGTAAATGACCTTCTGATGAACCTGAAGAACCTTCACGGGGTGTTTATTCCGGTGAATAAGCATGGAAGGCAGGGGACTGAACTGGCCAGGAAACTGGATGAAGCATTCAAATCCGAGGTGCAGATTCTGACCTTCCCTGCCGGCCTGGTTAGTCGTCGAATCAAGGGCGAGGTAATGGACCTGGAATGGCAAAAGAGTTTTATTAATAAGGCCAGACAGTACCAGCGCGACATTGTTCCCATCCATGTGGGAGGGGCCAATACCAATTTCTTCTATCGGCTGGCCAGTATTCGAAAGGCGCTGGGTATCAAAGCCAATATCGAGATGCTCTATTTGATTGATGAAACTTACAAGCACTGGGGTAAGCACATCACGGTTACAGTTGGGGACCCCATCCCATGGCAGACCTTTGACAGTTCCAGGCGTCCGCTTGCATGGGCCAAGTGGGTAAAGGAGAAGACCTATAGCCTGGCCGGGGTGAAGGATGTGCCGCTTTAGGATGGCATTTAGGCTGAGAAACGGGAGGTCCTACATTTGCACACTAGGGGAGGAAGACACCGACTTTATTTCATCCGGCATGGAATTTTCCGGGTCATTGATCACATCGTAGAAGATGCCTTGAAAGGCTCCTCCCGCCCAGTGCCAGGTGCATTGGATAAATTTAAATAACACGGTATTGAGCTTCAGAAAATGCCGGGGTTCGGGGAAGAGGTTTCTCAGATAGACATTGAAAAACTTGTAACAGATGATCATGGGGTAAAGGACCAGCAAGCTGATCTTCGATCCGTAGATTCCCTTGTAATAGATTCTCCGGTAGATGATGATAAATTTGCCAATCAGGTTCTGATTCGACAAGGCGTGCTTTGGATCTTCACGGAAGACATGGTACACCTTGATTTCGGGAAAGAAATAGAGGGGACTGATTTTGTTCACATTCAGGCCAAAAAGGGTGTCCTCTGAAGCCCGGATCACGGGGATTTCTCCTGCTTCAAAGAACAATTCCCGATCGCAGAAAAGATTGCAGGTTGGGGCCATCTTCTTCTTCCTGATTCGTCCTGCGGGGATATACTCTCCAAACTCGAAATAGTACTGAGCGACAATCTGCTTGTTTTTGAGCTGCTCCTCAGGAACAAGATAGCTCCCGCCTCCCACACGATAGCCCTTCGAGTAGGCTTCACTGATTTTTTGAAGCCAATCCGGATCAGGATAGGCATCTGAGTCGATAAACACCAGGAGTTTTCCCTTTGCGGCCCTGGCTCCAATGTTACGCTGTATGGCCGGCATAACCCTGATCCCCGAAGTGATTACTCTAAGCCCGTCTCCCTCAAAACTGTTCAGCAGTGTTTTGGTTTGCTCATCATCAGAGGAATCAACAACAATAATCTCCAGCAATATCCCTCCGGAACGCTGTTTTTTAATTTCCGTTATCGTACGACCAATTGTACGGTAAGCATTGTAGGAGGGAATAATGACTGAGATGAATGGGTTGTTCGCGTCGGCCATATTCACTGGTTTTTCATGTAAAGACTATACAATCGCTTTCCACTCGAATCCCATGCAAAATTCTTATGGGCAAAGGATTTTATATGGTCTCTTCTGGATTCATCGGGTTGGCCGTAGTGACGACGGGCTTCCAGCAGTGCGTTCAAAAGTCCGTTCTCAGAATCGGGATGATAAAGAACTCCGGTTTCCGGTTCTGATACATAATCCGGGAAGGCTCCAAGTCTGGGTGCAACAACCGGGATTCCAAAGGCATAGGACATAAACAGCACGCCGCTCTGACTGGCTTCCTGGTATGGCAATACCGTAAGGCTCGATGCCTTGAATAACCATTCAAGCTCCTGGTCCTCAATGAAACCAAACCTGGGGATGATTTTATCCGATTTTACGCTCTCGTAAAAGCGCATAAAATCAGCTTCATAGTCCTTAGAGGCCCTCCCGGCAATAATGAGCCTGACCCGCTGACGATCTGAATCAATCTGGTCCAGGATGGAAGCTACCAGTTCAACCCCCTTGTAACGCGCAATTCTGCCAAAAAAAAGAATAACAAAATCGTTCGCTTCTATTCCGTACTTTTCCCGGGCTTTTTGAACGCTTATTTCTTTCTTTTCTTCTACCTCATAGACGCCATGCTCGATGAAATGAACTTTTGATTCGCGTAGTCCAAATTCATCGATCAGCCGTTTTCGAATGAAATTTGTATGGGCAATAATTTCATTTTGAAGCTTGTAGATCATGCGGAACAGCAGCCTGTTCGTGAGGGTGTCTTTGTCGTGGGGCAGCACGTCGTGGGCTGTATAGACGACCCTTTTCCCTCTGGCCCGTGCAAAGAGGGTGAGGAAGATGCCGTCGATGACATAGACTCTGAGCCATTGAATGTGCAGGACTTTAGCCCTTGACTTCGCGATAAAGGAAAAGAGCCGCCGATAATACCTGAGTAAACGGACAATCTTCTTCCGAAATGCCACATTGCTGTTGACATCCCCTCTCAGGTTTTTGACAACTACATTTGAATCGAAAGTAAGCCGGGCCAGGTCGTTGGAGCAAATCAACAGCACACGGCAGTGTTTTGAAATGCCATTCACCAGGTTCCACATGTAATCGGTCTGGAACCCATTGGTAACGATAACGATGTCTTGCTTGTGATCTTCCGCCACTTTGTGTGCTAGCTAATCCCTTCATGGGCATTCGAGGCCCGCGTAATGTCCCTGCAAAGTAGGAATAATTTCATTTTTAGCAAATGAGAATGATTGGATTGTATTAGGAGCGGCATTCAGGTGCTTTTGTAAAACTTGTTGTCGGACGGCTAAAACAAGGAAGGGGAGTACCCAGTCGATGCTGCATACTCCCCTTACAACAAAAGTGTTGCTTAAACCAGGATATCTGAGGTCAGATTTGTAATACTGGTTTCGATGCCTTTAAAGGGGTGCCCGTTGCCCTGGTTGTCGTCTTCAACGAACATGTACTTCAGGCCGGCCGTTTCCTTCTCTGCGAGGATGCGCTTGAAGTCGATTACTCCGGCTCCAACCGAGGTGATGTCATCCTTGACAATGTCATAGTAGGGTTCACCCTTTGTGGTCATGTCTTTCATGTGGAAGAGATGGAAGCGACCAGGATAGTTCCTGAACAACTCTACCGGGTCCTGGCCGGCTTTGCTGGCCCAGTAAAGATCAAGTTCCATGATAACCAGCTCGGGATCAAGTCCCTTCAGGAAAAGCTCATAATAGGGAACAATGCCGTCGAGATTTGCAAATTCAAAATTGTGATTGTGGTACCCAAACTGGATGCCGAATTCTTTCATAATTTCACCCACCTTGTTCCAATCGGCGATCATCCGTTTGTAGGACTCCACATTCCGCTCTTCTTCGTTTACCCAGGGCTGAATACAGTACTTAACTCCCAATTTGGCATGCGCATCGGCCATGAATTTTGCATTGTCAAGCGTAATCCCCGCTGCTTCAACCTTGGTATGAGAACTGATGATCGCCATGCCAAGATCCTCAACCATTGCCTTGAACTCTTCCGGGGCATAACCATAGAACTTTCCGTCGGCATAGTTTGCCAGCTCCAGGTTCTTATAACCCAACTCGGAAACCCTTTTCAGGGAACCGGGGAGGTCCGCTGCAATGGCATCACGGATGGTGTAGAGCTGAAGCCCAATTTCAAAGCTTTTCAAATCGACCGCGGCAGCAGCCTCATGGCCTGCGGCAACTTTTCCTGTCCCACTCTTACATGCCATGGCACCCAGGGCCATAACACCCAGGCTTCCGGCTGCGGAAACCTTCAAAAAATCGCGTCTATTGCGTACTTGTTTCATGATAAAAATTTTCGTGCGTTGCTTAATGTCGTGGACAAGATACAAAAAAGGCTGTCAGCCTGAGAAGCCCAGGTCCATAGTTTTATAAAATTTACAGGCTCGTGATCTTTATGTTCCGCCACATCACCTTGATGCCGCCTCCACTGTGGATCTGAAGCGCAATACAGCCTTCAGCCTGGCCGATTTTTTCGTCCTCCAGGCTGATCATTTTCTGACCGTTTAGCCAGGTTTCTACTTTGTCGCCAACCACCCGGATCTTCATTTTGTTCCACTCGCCAAATTTCAGGTGCTTGTCCAGCTCAGGATCCGGCTTGATAAGCCAGCCTCTTCCATAAGACTCGTAGATACCGCCTGTGTTGGAGCCGGGAGGGGCCACTTCGGCTTGCCAGCCGGTAATCTTCGTGCCTTCGATGGATGAGCGGAAGAAGACCCCTGAGTTCCCATCTGCTCCCTGTTTGAATTCCAGGGTGAGTTCGAAGTCCTTGAAAGTCTCACTGGTGCCCAGATAGCCGTAAGCTTTGTCGGGCCCGCTTTCACAGATCAGGAGTCCATCTTCTACATACCATTTTTCGGTGCCGTAGATGATCCAGCCATCCAGGTTTTTGCCATTGAACAGCTTTTTACCTTGTGCCTGGGCCATGCCCTGCAGTCCGCATACAACGGCCAGCATAAGAAACAATGTTTTTCTCATTTTACAAGTGGTTTTAGTTGGATGTGAAGTTAACAAGAATCTTTCTGTTCACAGGCTATCAATGTCCCTCCTAATGGCTGTTGCTCTCCTCGTAGTCCGAAAGGTGCTGGAAGGAGTAGGAATAGCTCATCGGGACTATCTGGTTGTACTCCTCTGCTGTGGCATCCGAGAGACAGGCATCAATGATGCGTTTACCGGTGGCCAGCAGGTCTTTTTTCAGGTATTTCTGCAGTTCCTCTTTGAAGAACTTGGTCAGAATCTCCGCCCCCGCATCATAGCCTTCAGTACCTACCTCGTCCTGTTTGTATACTTTCAGGAAGCGCGAAGGTATCTTGGATCCTTCGATCGTGAGGTAGTTCAGTTCATAGCCCAGCAAGGGACAACGGGCCGACTGGTATTGTTCTTTTTTGAGTTTGGCCACCCCTCTCCGGGTCAGGTATTCCCTCATCAGAAGCTGGGGTTTGAAGCCCACCTTCCATACCCCGATGTACTGGTTAGGGACTAAGGTATAGGTGGTTCTCGGGCTCTCTATGATCTGCTTAAGCAGCATGTTGGCATGGTCGATTTGCAGGCCCGAGGCAAAAGGCCAATAGGAGCCTACTCCTTCACTTTCCATGCTGTCCGAGCCCACGATACTGGGGTTCTTGTGTCCCCGGGGCGAAACCAGTCGCCACAACCAGGCCAGGGTCGGAGGAAGGATATGGAAGAGTCCCAGTATGCCGTAGTTAGGATCTTCGCTGGAGCAGGGAGGTGTTCTAAGTCCAAAGCTGCGTATGTCGACCGACACAGGGCCATCTACCACATTTTCAACTGTATTACGGGGGAGTACAACGCGGGGGTTGGGACAGGGCCTGCCCGGTTCATCTTCGATGTGATTCCAGATCAGGGCGGTTGAACCCGGAGTGGTGTCGATGTTCAGAAAAAGGAGCGGGTCCCGGGCATCAATGGTAACCCGTTCGAGTGAAGGGTCATCGCCATAGTGATGTACGCTGTCCACGCGAACAAACCATGAATTCTCGGCATCAATGATCCGGAGTTTACCATCGTTTCTTTGGAGTGAAGGGTGGCAGAAAGCCATATCGTCTGCAACCGAATTGAATGAGCAAAACCGGGGAATGGTGATGTAGCGCAGCACTTCGGTTTTGGGGTTCTCCCCAAGAAGTACCCTTCCATCGGGTTCTCTCAGAATATGCTGGTGCATTTCACTTTTTCCGCCTCCGCTGGCTCCTTCATGCATGAAGGTGGATATATTGTCGTAGGGGCTGATCGACTGTACGGCCGAACAGTGGGCTGTTACCCAACCTTCTCTTTCTCCTTTGGTAAGCAACACGCCATAGAGCCCCTTTTTGGCGCTTGGCCCCGGATAGAGGTTGTAGGCATACAATTCGTGCATCTCGTCGGTCCGGTTGTGCACCACGACCTGTTTCCCTTCGAAATGGGTATGCCTGAAGACAGGTGCAACAAGAATGGAAGAAGCGATCTCGCTGTGTTTTTTTAGCTTGGCCACCGGAACCATCTCCTGTAGCATGGACAATCCCATGGCGAAGAAAGCTGCGTTATCCGGAACGATTGCAATTCCCAGGGAACCAATTCCCATCCGGCCCGCATAGTAAAAGAACACCGACAGTTTCCTCTCCTTCATCCAGGCCAGGGTTTCTTCCTGCAGGCTGGCAAAATCGTAGCCATATTTATCCTTGAATCTGGTTTTATCGGAGGGTTTGTCATCGGCGATGACCATGGTTTCGGGATCGCGGCGGCGCATATAGGGTTCCGTATAATTTGCCGAAATACCGTTCTGAACCCTGTGCACTACAGCCTCGGTATAAGGCCCTTTGCCGGGGATGTCATAAACGACATCAAAGGACATCTTGTCTTTTCCGCCTGTGGAGGCGTCGGCCAGTTCCAGGGTGGTATCGGCTACGCTGAAGCCCTTGCAGTTTTCAAGCAGATCGGTGATGCGATCGGAGAGCTTGATTTTCTTTTCTTTAAGAATGGTGAACAGATTTTCTGTCATAAGCTGAATAATTTTGCCACAAAAGTATAGAAATTATGTTATAAAACATTGATTGTGTCCGGGATTAACATTTTGTTGGCATTAGCACCTTTTTGCACGTGATCGGGCATTTGAAAGGAGCAGTGGTTTCCTGTGCCGGGTGTTACGCTCAGCCACGGTGAGTCAAAAGTATGTTATAAAACATTGATAAATCAGCCAGGAAGCGCAACCACAAGGAAACCATTTGAATCCTGTTAAAGAAATGCGAGAAATACAATGGATAAAGCTCTTGTTGTAATATTGGGCATATTTCTCTTCAGTATTGAAGCTTTTTGCCAAGAAACATCTCTTGAGTTCTTTTTATTGAGTGATTTTAGTTCTCAGTCATATTGTGAGAATGATCTTACACATCGTTATCCCTTTGTACAAAAAACTACAGTGAATGGAATTGATATTACCTATGGGTTAGGTTCTCAATATGTGTATGCGTTTAACGCATATCTTACCTTTCAGTGTGGATTAGGATGCAAATATACTTATCTGGATTTTTGGTTTAATAGTCCAACAAGTTCAGATAGCAGGTGGTATTCCTTTGCAGAAGAAGAAACAAGTCTGATCCATTTATTTACACCAGTAAGTCTCTATTTTCAAATTCTAAGAAATAGGAGACTTAGAATCAGACCAGGAATATCCATTGAACCCAATTTCTTAATCTACCATACCAATTCTCTAACAGCATATGATAACCATCATTTATCATTGATATCTGAACCCGAAGGTGCAGCAAATAAGGTGTTTGGTATTTATTCTGCAGACTTAAAACTCTCCTATGAATTTAGTGACAGACGTGAGATGTTTACCACTTTAAAACTTCACAACATTCCTAAATACTTCAATGAAGGCCTTGGAATCACCAGCTCAAATCTTGGTTTGATGCTCATCATTGGGTACAGTTTTAAACCCCAAGAAAAATGAAAAAAGCAGCGTTTTTCATTCTTCCGGTATTTATTGGAATGCCGCCGTCTGTTGCCGATTGGAAAGAGGGGGAGGCCTTTTTCTAAAAGAACCCTGGAAACACGAATCTTATCTTACTGTTTTAGGCCTTCGGCCCGACCCGTGTTGGAAAACTCAAAACGCTCCGGGCACAGGCCGTGATTAGCATTTCATTTGCACTTTTTTGGACGTGATCGGGCATTTGAAAGGAGCAGTGGAACAAAAAAAGCTCCCGGGGGTAAGCCGGGAGCTTTTTTAGCCTGCCCGGCTTAGCTTTCCGGGCATTGGATTTTCATTGAGCCGGTCTATGCCCCGACTTCATACCAGAAGGCGTCGCGCAGGACTTCCAGACTCTGGGGTACGGCTTCCATCGGATCGGCCTTACCTTCCATTTCGAGGGAGATATAGCCCTTATAACCTGCATCTCTCATAATGGCACCAATGCGCGGATAGTCCAGATCAAGGGTGTACCATTTTCCACCTCCGTAATAGGTCTTCGCCTGCATGAGGCTGGCCATTGAAGCCAGTTTCTTAAGCTCATCATAGGGCTCTTCCAGGAAGTTTCCTGTGTCGAGTGTTACGCTCAGCCACGGTGAGTCAATAGCGTCAACAATACGCTTGACACCTTCGGCTGTGCGTCCCAGTCCCCAGTGGTTTTCAAGGCCCAGTGTAACACCACATTTCTCGGCTACAGGTACGATCTGCTCCATAGCATCGATTACCCACTTGAAGCCATCCTCATCGGTGTAGCCTTCAATGGTAGGTTCAATCCCCCTGTTCTCCATCAAATGATCGAAGGATTCCGAAGTGCCCCAGCGGCCGGTATTAATCCGCATGGTGGGGATGCCAAGTTGATAGGCCAACTCAATCTGGTGGATGGTCAGTGCGATGTTTTCGTCACGGTAGGCCTTATCGGGTCTGACGTAACCCTGGTGAGTGGAAAAGCCCATCAGGTCGAGACCTGCATGAAAAGCTCTTCGCTTCAAACTATTCAGGTAGGGTGTATCTTCGGCGGCCATCTGTACCAGAAGCAGTTCAACTCCGTCGAAGCCCATGGCTGCAACCTTATCGATGATTTCTTCAATGGGGGGGTCATTTTTTGGCCGGTTAAACTGCCAGAAAGAATAGGTCGAAACCCCAATGGGATTATGACGGATATTTTTTGGTTTACTGGCTTCCGGAGCTTCCTGGTTTCCACTGGTGGTACATCCGGCCAGTGCCGCACCTGCAACGGTCATTGCTCCTGCCTGAATAAAACGTCTGCGATCAATCATTGTATTGGTTTTTGTTTGTGAATTAAAGTGTTACTAAAGCTGTTTAAATAAGTCTTTTGCTCCGGGGTTCAAGGTCGGTGAGTCCGATGAACACCACTACCTGCCGGAACTGCATTTAATTTCCGTCCCTGATCAAGAGCCGCTCTTGAAAGGGGGGATGCCATCAGGCTTCCTGCAACAAAAGTGGCTGCTGTCCCGGAAAAGGACCTGTGGGAGAAGTTTGGGTTCATGAAACAGTTCGTTTAGGGGATGATAGCCTAAAAGTACAATTATCTTCCATGCGTGCAATGGAGCCGCAGGGGCTTTAGGGGCTTACTGGTATTCGATGAAATTGAATTTGATACCAAGCCTGCCTTCCATGATCTCACCCAGTTCGAGCAATTCCGGATCATCGAATTCGAAATAGAAGTTGACCGCAACCTCTTTGTCCTGTTCCTGGAGGGGCTTGAACATACGCATAATATCGAATACGCTTTGGACGGATGCTGTATCGACATACTCAAGCTTCAGGTCGATCGTGGTTAACTCCTCTGGTTGCTGAACATAGACTTCGACCCATTCGACGATGGGCTTGAAGAATTTCCGTGGATCGGACAGTATTGAGTTCCCAGAGAGTTTAAAGTAACCAGGTGCGCATTCAACTTCCAGTGATTTCTTTGTGGGTTCAATACTAATTTTTTCCATGGTTATTCTATTTCTCGTAATTAATTACAAATATAGCAATTAGTCTTTTTCCAAATCAATTCCGAATACGGAGATGATTTCTTTGGCTTTACACAGGTTTAGCTCATTCAGGATGTCCTTGTCACTTCCGCTTCCAATTTGTTCCAGCTTTTTCAGCAAACTGCGCCATGAAGCCGGATCTTCTCCAAAAATGACCGTAAAAAAGCGGGCAAGGCCGGCCAGCCCCTGCTGCGTACTGCGCTTTGTTAAAAGATCGCTTATGCCCAGCAGGTGCATGATAGCCAGTTTCAGGTTAACATCCTCAATGGGTGAAGGAAGATCCTTCTCGGCTTCGGGAAGGATTTGAAGCTGGACCTGGCTGCGCAGATAATTCATAAGCTTGACGTGGTAGGTCAGCTCTACCATGTCCTTGTACAGGGTGAAATCCTTGAAAAAAACGGAGGCACTGATCCCTTTATTGAAGTAGTAATAGATGTCTTCTAACTTAAAGTAGCTGACAAACAGGTATTTCCAGTTTTCCGAATGCTTGTCATTCAGCAGGCTCCGCTGTGCTTCGATGTACATCGATGCCTTACTGTAGCAGGAAGCCAGGTATTCGCTCTGCTTCTCGGGATCATCTTCGTGCTCGTATAAGAAACGTTCAATCTTACTAATCTCATTAACCGACTTTCCGCGGGAGGCTCCATCCACCAGTATATCGAACTCCCGGATCATCTTGTTTACTTTCTCAATGTTGGGAAGGTTGATGCTTGACCCGGTCAGGGGATCTTTGCGTTGGATGATGATGTTTTGCCGCAGACAGGCTTCCTCAAGTTCGCTACGGCTCAGTTTAGGGCGGTCATCTGCCATGGGTCCAAAATACGTTTTTTTTCACCCCCTCAGAAAGAAATGAATTGAAACTCCAGCCCCAGGCGCTGTTCAATCATCTCGCCCAACTCTTTCATTTCGGGGTCGTCATCTTCGATGTGCCAGTTTACCATAAGAACAAGCCCTTTCTTTCTCAGGCCATTCAGCTGCCTCAGCATTTGATAGAGGGCTTGCGTGGAGGCCGTGTCAATGTACTCCAGTTTTACATTGACCACTGTTTCTTCTGCCGGCTTTTTCAAATACTTCGTAACCCAGGCATTTACCGGTTCAAAAAACACTTTTGGATCGGTGAGAATAGATCGACCGGTGAAGTTCAGAATCCCATAGGACAGGTCGACGCCCATTGCTTTGTCGGTCGCTTTAATCAGTAGGTCTTCCATAAATACTGCTTCAAAAGGGTGCATTGTTCTAGAAAGTAAAGGTAGCAAAGATTGTTTATGCCCTTTTGGAGTTTTTTTTAAGGAATTGACGAACGAGCGTTTTTCAATGGTCAATAGCCGGAATACCTTGGGCTAAGTTTCGTTTTATACAGAATCAAAAATTCCGGAATTGCTCCGGCTTGTCACTATTTTACTGCGATTCAGGCTGACAATTTCAGAATTTGTCAAATTGTGCATAACGTTCGCGGCAGTTTAACGTATATAACTGTAGAATTTTCGCAATTTAGCTTCGGCAAAACAGCCATAATCTGATCGATTAAATGTCAAAAACGCACAAAGGCATAACCGAGCCAAAGAAGGAGAAGGGGCACTTCATCATTGATGTGATTGAAATGCTTCTTGCCAGCCTT
>PDWJ01000666.1_pt1 | contig 101296 bp, 69 predicted proteins | sample 1430881 | NCBI WGS metagenome assembly PDWJ01 (sample SAMN01162460, study PRJNA174530) | Oral metagenome, whole genome shotgun sequencing project. | biome: Marine environment; feature: Marine mammal; material: Swab sample of the gingival sulcus; isolation source: swab sample of gingival sulcus...
AGAAGGGCGCCTGCTGGTAGCAAGCAACCGACGAGCAACAACCGCTGTGATTTCGCAGACCAGCGCGGCGACGGGAGGTAAGTTGGTCAGCGCTCTAGCTCATCAACGCGAGCTGGGGGTCGACGACGCGGGTGACGATGCCTTCGAGCCAGCCCGTGCCGGCAGCAGCGGCTTCGTCGGGGAGCGCTTGGATCGCCTCGGTGTAGGGCTTGTCGGCGACAGACGGCAACGCGGCGAGGAGGGTCTTCAGCTCGGGCTCGTCACCGGAGCTGAAGCCGTCGACCTTGGTGAGCGCTTGCTCCATCTTGGGCCACGCCGCGGCGAAGGCCCGCTGATCCGCGACCTCTTTGGCTTTGCGCTCGCCCGTCGACTCGAGGGCCGCGATCGAGTCTTCCATGTAGGAGGCGATGCGACCAAGCTGTTTGCGGCGCTCGGCGATCACCACGTCGAGGCAGGCCACGGCGGCGGCGTAGACGTCGGCGAGGGCGGCGTCCCCCGCCGCGAGCTGCGCGCGCACCTGGGTGTACCAATGACGTAGCGCGATGATGTTGGCGGCGTAGCGCAGGTTACGCGTGACCTTGTCTCTGATCCGGTTGAGCTGCGTTGGGTTGAAAGGCAGCGTCATCGGCATCAGCCGCTCGCCGACGACGAGCTCGTCAGGCCCGTGGTTTTGGCGGTAGACAAAGCCGGCAGCGAGCACCGTGCCGTACTCCATCTGCACCGGGCCCACCAGGCCTGCCTGGCCGCCGAGAAAGATCCGCTTCGAGCGCAGCATCACGCCACGAGGCACGTCGCCGATCAGCGAGGCCGTCGCCTTGTCGCCGTGGGCGCCGCTAGGCGTGAAGTTGAAGTGGATGAACGAGCTGCCGACCTCGCTATGGTCTCTGCGGCTCGTGCCGCCGGCCATCAAGATGTCGCAGAAGTTGATCAGGCTGCCGAGGGTGACGAAGGGCAGCAAGATCGTCTGCTTCAACCCGACGGTATGGGCCCCGTTGGCCTCCTCCTCGAGGATCGTGCCCTGGCGCACATGCGCCCCGAGGCCCATGTTCGCGCCGTCGAGGAAGACCGAGCCAGCGAAAAACCCCGCCTTGAGCTCGACGTCGCGCCCCAGCGCGCAGTCATCGACCGTCGCCGGCCCCTCCTGCCCGATCGTACAGCCACCCATGATGCGCAGCTTCGCGCCATTGAGCCGCGTGCCTGGATAGAGCACCGTCTTCGGACCGCTGATCCGCCCCAGATCGACCTCTGGGCCGATGTACACCTGCTCCGGCGCCGGGATCTCCACACCCTGCTCACGCAAGCGAGCGACGTTCTCTTTATGCGTTGCCATCTCTGTCCTCCGCGGCCCGCATTGTAGGGCTGACGCAGCGCGCGACGAAAGCCACGTTTTCGTGGTGCGGAGCGCGGCGTCTTGGCTAGAAGCCGGACCAGGCCGGCGTGCGAGCGTGCCCGCCATAGACGCGGCGGGGGCAGCTGCCGTCAGCGCGGACGATCCACAGGCCACCGAGCGAGGAGTTGTAGAGCACGAGCTTGCCGTCTGGTGACCAGCTCGGGCTCTTGTTGCTGCCGCGTGTGGTCAACCGGCGCGTCGCCCGGGTCTTGGCGTTGATCAGCCAGATGTCGTAGCCGCCGTCCGCGCGCTGATGCGTGAAGGCGATCCACGGGCTGCTCTTGATCGGGCTCCAGGTCGGCTCTTGGTTGTAGCTGCCCTGGGTCGTCAGCTGCGTCGCCGTGCCGCCGCTGGCGGGCATCAGCCAGACCTGCGGGCTGCCGCTGCGACCCGAGACGAAGGCGATCTGCTGGCCGTCGGCCGACCAGCTCGGCGAGGTGTCGATGCCGGGGCTCTGGGTCAGCCGACGACGGATCGTTCCGCGGCGATCGAGCACGTAGATCTCGGCGTTTTGGTCGCGGCTCAGCGTCAGCGCCAGCTCGTCTCCGTTGGGCGAGAAGGTGGCGCCGGTGTTGAGCCCGGGCTGCCGCGAGAGCCGGTAGGAGCGGCCCTTGCGCACGATGTAGAGGTCCGGGTTACGCCAGAGATAGGACGTGTAGGTCAGCTCGTGGCGCGGTGACCAGCGCGGCAGCACGCTCTCGTGGCCCTGGGGCGAGAGTGGGCGCAGGCGGCCGCCGTCGAAGTCCATCACCAGCACCCGGGAGCGTTTGCCGCTACCGCGGACGAAGGCGATCCGCGTGCTGAAGTAGCCGCGGTGCCCGTAGAAACGCACCATCAAGCGGTCGACCAGGCGCTGCGCGAGGTGACGCCAGCGGTCGACGCGCTGCGCGACGACGCGCCCCTTCCAGCGCCAGATCGGCGAGCGCTTCCGTGGATCGAAGAGCAGCAGCCGCGCCCCACCGCGCTGGGGCACGATCTTGATCAGCCGCGTGCCCGACGGCAGCTTGCTCCAGTATCGCGGCCGCAGGCGACGCCCCTCGCGCCCGAGCTGGGCGAGGGTCGCTGGCGGCGGCAACACCTTGAACCGACGGCTGCGAGTCAGCGCCGCCTCGAGGAGCTTGGCGAAACGCCGATAGGGTGCGCTGGGCTTCTGCTGGGGCGTCGTCAACAGGGGAACGATCACCAGGCGCTGACGGGGCTGGGGAGTGGGGCAGGGCTCCGCCGAGGCGGGACGCCCCGGGAGTGAGGCGGCCAGCAACAGCCCGGTCGCGATCAGGCGAGAGCTGCGCATGATAAGAGGTGGCCGCCCGCTCGTCGTCGAAGGAGGCTACTTCTTCTTGGCGGGCTTCTTCTTCTTCGGCGCGTCGTCTGCTTTCTTGTCTTTGAACTTGTCGGCGACCTGGGAGACCTTCACGACGGCGTTGCGGTATTCCGTGAAGCCAGTGCCAATAGCGTCGAGATCTTTCTGGAAGAAGCCCTTCCAGGCGCGCTTGAAGGTGTACTTGATCGCTTGAACGTCACGAGGGTCTTCACCGCCCATCTTTTTGTTGATCAGCTTGAAGCTCTTGGGCTCGGAGATGTCGCTGAGCTTGGCGAAGCAGTCCTTGCGCAGCTTGTTGGCGAAGGCGACCAGGTCGGCCTTGATCTGCGCCTGGATATGCTCCACTAGCGGCTGGACATCGGGCGCCTTCTTGACCTTCTTGGCCATCTCCGGCAGATCGGGCACCACACAGAGCATCAGGTTGACGTAGCCAACGACCTTGGCCCGGTCTGTCTGCTCGTAGGCGTGGAACGCCTCGGCCGCCGCGACGACCTCCTTCTCGTTGGAGGCGAGCGTCTTGGCCTTCTCCATCTTCTTGATGTAGCCCTCGAAGCCGCTACGCAGCTTCGGGATGACCTTCTTGAAGTCCTCGAGGCGCGGCTTGAAGTCCGGCGGGGGCTTAAGCGCGTCGAGCTCGGTCATCGTGCCGGCGAGCATCGGAAGACACTTGCGGCGGATATAGTCGCCCTGGCTCTTGGGGCGCGCCTTGAACACACCGTCGAGGCCAGCGACCACGTCGCCGGGGTTCATCAGGTGCACGTCTTTATGCTTGGCGCGCACGACGCAGCGCCAGAAGCCGGCCATCGAGCCGTTGTTGACCTCGAAGAAGGCCTTGAGAAAGGCCGCCGCCTCCTTCTTCTCCTGCTCCTTGACGTTGCTACGATAGGCGAGAAAGCCGATGAGGCCAGCGGCGATAAGGAAGATCACCAGGTAGATGATCGTCTTTTTCGCCTTCCGCACCTTCTCCGCCTTCATGTAGTTGTCGATGTCTGCCTGCGCTGCCACGGGATCGAAGGCGAAGCCGCCACCGCTCGCTGGCACCGGATCCAAGGCAGCCGGCACCGCCGCCGGGGTCGACGGGGGTACGGCGCTGGCCGCCTCGGGCGCGGGGGCGTCACCCGCAGCAGGTGCCGCTGGAGCCGCCTCTGCCGGAGCCTCGGCGGGCTCGTTGGCGCGATCCATCGCCTGGGCGAACGCCTGGCCAGCCAGAGCGCCACCGCAGGCGCGGCAGACAGTGTCGTTGTCGGGGTTTGGGGTACCGCATTTGGGGCAGTTGATCATTTTCTATGCTTCTCGAGTGAGCTGTGCCGGCACGGCGAATCCGGTTGAACCCTGGTCTCGAAGGCCGCCATTCGGGTGGCCATCGAGCCGCGAGCACGCTAACACAGAGCGGCGTTTCGGGGCCAGACTCCAACGCCTCCTCGGACGAGCCCTTCGTCATCGGCCGAGGAGCGAAGGTCATCACAGCTGAAACGCCGAGCCGCGTTGACAAGATCGGCGTCGGCTCCTCTATAATGCGCGACTTGTAAACAGGCGTCACCGCGACGGGGCGCTGCCCTTCCTCCTCTGGAGTTGTCATGCCCAAGAAGCTCTTCACCTCCGAGTCGGTGACCGAAGGTCACCCCGACAAAATCTGCGACGCGATCTCCGACGCCGTCCTCGACGCGATCATCGCCGACGACCCCGGCTGCCGCGTCGCCTGTGAGACCGCTGTCAAGACCGGGTTCGTGTTGATCGCAGGGGAGATCACGACCTCGACCTACGTCCACCTGCCCGAGGTGGTGCGCAACACCGTCCGCGAGATCGGCTACACCGGCAGCGCGATGGGCTTTGACGCCGACACCTGCGGCGTGCTCTCCGCGGTGGAGGCCCAGAGCCCCGACATCGCCCAGGGCGTCGACGGCGCGGGGGTCTACAGTAAAGAACAAGGCGCTGGCGATCAGGGGATGATGTTCGGCTTCGCCTGCGACCAGACCGACGAGCTGATGCCCTTGCCGATCATGCTCGCGCACCAGCTGACGCGGAAGCTCACCGATGTGCGTAAAGAAGGTACCCTCGACTGGCTGCGCCCCGACGGCAAGAGCCAGGTCACGGTGCGCTATGACGGCGACGACGTCCAGAGCGTCGACGCCGTGGTCGTCTCGACTCAGCACGCCAAAGAGGTCTCCTACGAGACCCTCAAAGAGGCCGTGATGGAGACGGTGGTCAAGCCCGTGGTGCCGACCAACCTGATCACCAACGACACACAGTTCTTTATCAACCCGACAGGCCGCTTCGTCATCGGCGGTCCCCAGGGCGACTCCGGCCTCACCGGGCGCAAGATCATCGTCGACACCTACGGCGGCTGGGGTCGCCACGGCGGCGGCGCCTTCTCCGGCAAAGACCCGAGCAAGGTCGACCGCTCCGCGGCCTACTATGCGCGCTACATCGCCAAGAACATCGTCGCGGCCAAGCTGGCCAAGAGCGTCGAGGTCCAGCTGGCCTACGCCATCGGCGTAGCCGAGCCGGTCTCGATCCTGGTCAGCACCTTCGGCACGGGGAAGGTCTCCGAGGACACGCTCTCCGAGGCCGTGCGCCAGGTCTTCGACTGCCGCCCCGCGGCGCTGATCGAGGAGCTCTCGCTGCTGCGCCCGATTTACCGCCAGACCTCGGCCTATGGCCATTTCGGCCGCAACGAAGAGGGCTTCACCTGGGAGCTGACCAACAAGGTCGACGCCCTCAAAGACGCGGTCAAGTAGCCCCTTCCCATCTCAGCGCTCAGGCTCCCCTCGCTTGTCAACGCTGCCGTCTCTCCTCCACGACTCGATCGAGGGCTGGTTCGACATCGGCGGGCCCTGGGAGCGTCTTCCCCTGGGAGCGCGATGCTAGCCCGCTACCTCCTCCGCCTTCTGGCTGTGCGCGTCGCGGCGACCCTCGCCGTGCTGACGGTGATCTACGCCCTCTTCGATCTTGGCGAGGCGGGGCGCCAGCTGGCAGCCTCCCTCGGCTGGCCAACGATCCTCGCGGCGACCGCGCTTCGCCTGCCGAGCTTCGCCGCCCAGCTGCTGCCGGCCGCGCTGATCCTTGGTGGCGCGCTGACCCTGGCGGCGTTGCACCGCCGCGGCGAGCTCGAGGCCCTGGCGACCCTCGGCGCCGGACCTGGGGCCCTAGGTCGACCGCTGCTGCTCTTCGGCCTGCTCTCGGCGCTCGCGGGGTGGGCGCTCGGCGAGGGGTTGGCCCCAACGCTCGAGGCCCACGCCGATCGGCTCTATCGCCATCAGCGGCGCTCGTCGCTCACCGGCAAGGCGGCGTCCACGCGAGATCGATGGCAGCGGCGAGGCGCCTGGCTGCTACGCGTCGAGAGGCCGCTTCGAGCTGCGTCGGCGGCCCCCCGCCGGCCCCGGGTCCTGGCGCTGAAGGTCGGCCGCGGGCTGCAGCTCGAGCGACGGATCGACGGCCACCTCGGGAGCGCAGACCATCGCGGTGTGCTCCATGATGTCCGCGAGGTGCGCCTCGGGGCGGGGCAAGCGCGGCTGGAGCGGCGCCCATCACGAGCGCTCCCCGCCTTGGCGACCTTGCGCCACAGAGACAGCGGGCGCGCCGAGAGCCAAGGACTCCTCGCGCTCGCCCAGCGGGCGCACCGAGAGCGTCAGGACGGGCGCTCGACGCGGATGACTCGCGTGCTCCTTCACCTGCGCCTCAGCTTCCCCCTGCTCGCCTTGCCGGCCGCGCTCTGGCTCTGGGCGCTCGCGCTCCGACGTGGCGCCGCGCTGCCGCTGGCGGCCGCCTTCCTGGCGCTCTCTTGGCTTCTCGCGGCGCTCGGCTTCCTCTCAGCGCGGAGCGGGCTCGTCGCTGCTTTCCTAGGGCCCTGGGGCGCGCTGAGCCTGGCGACCACAGCCGCGCTCTTGATGCTCTGGCGACGCTGGCCGCGAGCGCGGATCTAGCCCACGACACCCGTCTAGGTCTGCTAGGATAGAACGACGTTTCGGAGGCCCCGTGGCGCACGTGCTGCGCATTCAAAGCTCGAATGGACCGGTTCGCGAGGTGCCCATCGCGGAGGGCGAGACGACCATCGGCCGCGATCCGTCCAATGGCCTGGTGCTTACCGGGCGTGGCGTCTCGCGACGCCACGCCAAGCTGCTCTGCCGTGGCGACAAGCTGACCATCGTCGACCTCGGCTCGACCTACGGGACCAAGATCGGCGGCATGCCGACCCTACGCCGTGAGGTCCGCGCCGGCGATCAGATCCTGATCGGGATGCACGAGATCGAGATCTGTCGGCCGACCAGCGTGCCCCACAAGCAACCTCACGTCGAGCCTGCTCCGCCGCCGCTGCAGGTCGAGCCCGAGACGCCCGCCTACATCGCCGACGAGGTCACGCACGATCCTCGCGCCGCCCGGGCGCTCCACACCAACGGGAAACGCCCGAGCCCGGTCAGCTTGGTCAACCTCGACTCCGGAGCGATCCAGTTTCTCGACGACAGCTCGGAGCTGGAGGAGCACGAGCTGGTGACCCGCAGCGAGAGTCAGATCCTCGCCGCGGTGGAGCGGCTAGGCACCGGCGTCTACCCGTCGATGGACGACGGCCGAGCGACCATCGCCCCGCGCACTGCCGACTACCACGCGCTGCTCCTGATGTACAAGGTCAGCCAGCTCCTTGGCGAAGCGGCAGATCTCGACGCCTTCATCAACGGCGTGGCCGACCTGGTGATGGAGGAGGTGCAGGCCAACACCGTGGTGGTGCTCACCCGCTCGAGCGAGGCCGACCAGCAGCTCGAGCCGCGAGCGATCCGCCACCGCGGCGCCCTCGACGAGGGGGAGGTGCCGGTGAGCCGCGAGGTCGTCAACCTCGTGCTGCGCACGGGATCGCCGGTGATCAGCGGCGACGCGATGCATGACGAGCGGCTCAAGGCCGGCCAGAGCCTGGCCCTCTACAACGTCCGCGCCGTGCTCGCCGCCCCCCTGACGCTTCATGAGGAGATCCGCGGCGTGGTCTACCTCAACCGCGCCGGCCCCCTGCCCTTCACCAAATCGGAAGGGGAGCTCGTCGGCGCGCTAGCGGCGCTGCTGGCCAGCGGGATGGAGCGCGCGGAGCTGAAGCAAGGCGTCGAGGCCGAGCGTCAGCGCCGACGCGGGCTAGAGCGCTTTCACCCGCCGGAGATCGTCGAGCAGCTCAGCGCCGGCGACGAGGCCGGCGTGCTGCGCGAACACCAGGGCACAGCGCTGCTCTGCGACATCATCGGCCTCTCGGAGCTCGCCGAGCGTGTCTCGCCCCAGGAGCTGGCGCAGGTGCTCGGGGATTATTACGAGCTGCTCTACGAGAAGGTCTTCGGCAACGCTGGGAGCCTGGTCAAGCTCTACGATGGTTGGGCGCTGGCGCTCTTCGGCATGCACAGCGCCGACAGCTCCGACGCCGTCAGCTCCGACGCCGTCTGGGCGGTGGAGGCGGCGCGGCAGCTCCTCGACGAGTTCCACGAGCTCACCGTGCTCTGGCCCAGCTCAGCGCGGCTGCAGCTCGCCATCGCCATCGCCAGCGGTACGGTCGTCTCCGGGGTGGTCGGCAGCGCCGAGCGCCTCGAGTACGTCGCCCTCGGCCAGCCGATCGCCGACGCCCGCGCCCTGCTCGCGGCCCAGCGCCCCGGGATGCTGATCACCGAGAGCCTCTGGGCCAACCTGCCCCAGCGTCGCTTCACCGCCGACATGGTCGAGCCCCTGCTCGCCGACCAGGGCGCCTTCGAGTTCAAGCCGTAGCGAGCCATCTCGACAACGAGCAGCGTAACCAAGACTCCGCATGCACCATTTCCACTACCACGACGGCCAGCTGCATTGCGAAGACGTGCCGCTGGCGCGCATCGCGCAGGAGGTCGGCACGCCGACCTATGTCTATAGCCGCACCACCCTCAACCACCATTACCGCGTCTTCGACGAGGCGCTGGCCAAGAGCCCACATCTGATCTGCTACTCGGTGAAGGCCAACCCCAACGGCGCCGTGCTCGGCTCCTTGGCCAAGCTCGGCGCAGGCGCCGACATCGTCAGCGGTGGCGAGCTGATGCGCGCGCTGCGAGCGGGAATCCCTGGCGACCGGATCGTCTTCTCTGGGGTAGGCAAGGGCGCCGACGAGATGGTCGAGGCCCTCGACGCGTCGATCCTGATGTTCAACGTTGAGAGCGTGGCCGAGCTCGAGCTGCTCAGCGCGGTGGCCCAAGACCGCGGCGTCTTGGCGCCGGTAGCGCTGCGGGTCAACCCCGACGTCGATCCGATGACCCACCCCTTCATCGCTACAGGGCTACGCAAGAGCAAGTTCGGCATCCCGCTGCACCACGCCTGGGAGGCCTACCAGCAGGCGCTGGAGCTGCCGGGGATCGAGATCCGTGGCATCGACTGCCACATCGGCTCCCAGCTGACCAGCGTCGAGCCGCTCCTCGCCTCGATGCGCAAGATGTACGAGCTGGTGACCAAGCTGCGCGAGCGCGACGTCGAGCTGCGCTACCTCGACGTCGGCGGGGGCCTCGGGATCGTCTACTCCGACGAGACCCCGCCCTCCCCGGCCGACTACGGCAACGCCGTCGCCGGGCTGCTAGACGAGCTGAACAGGGGGTCTCAAGGGGCGACCGACGATCTGACGGTGATCTGCGAGCCTGGGCGGGTGATCATGGGCAACGCAGGCCTGCTCCTCGGCCGCGTGCTCTACCGCAAGCAGAATGGGCAGCGCCAGTTCGTGGTCGTCGACACGGCGATGAACGACCTGCTCCGCCCTGCGCTCTATGGCGCCTTCCACAGCATCCAGCCGGTCAAGGAGCAGAGCGCCGAGCGGATGGCGTTCGGTCTCGTCGACATCGTCGGCCCGGTCTGCGAGAGCGCCGACTTCATGGCCAAAGAGCGGCCGATGCCGCCCCTCGAGCGCGACGACTTGATCGCCGTGATGTCCTGCGGCGCCTACGGTCACGGGATGGCCTCGAACTACAACTCGCGGCGCCGCCCCGCCGAGGTGCTCGTCGAGGGAGATCGCTACGCGGTGGTTCGCGAGCGCGAGAGCTACGAGGATCTGGTGCGCGGGGAGTCGCGACCCACGTGGCTGTAGTGGAGCCTCAAGAGCACACCTTCCTCCCGTCGCTGGCGACAGCACACCGGCTCATGTCTTCGGCTACGAAATCGGCTCGGCAGCTCAGCACCCAGCTCGGTCCCAAAGGTGTGGGGCTCTCTCAAAGCGTCTCGGACGCCCCGGCGAGCCCCGCGTCGACAGCCTCGAAGAACTTCTCGGCGGAGACGAGCGTGCGCTGGGCGGCCTCGGCGACGAGCTCGATCAGCGCGTCGGAGCTCTGGCGAAGCACCTCATAGTAGCGCTGCCGCTCGATGGCGTGGATCACGGCGGGGAGCAGGCCGTCGCGCAGCAGCATCGCGTTCATCAGGAGCCGCGCGACCTTGCCCGAGTGTTTGGGCCAGGGGTAGATCGCGATCAGCTTGTGGTGGGCGATCGCGGCGCGCTTGATCGCGTGCATCTTCTTACACTCGTCCGACGAGAGCCAGGCGACGATCTTGCGCATCTGGTAGGAGATCTTTTCCGGCGGCGCGATCTCGTGAAAGTACATACGATGCAAGGGGTTATCCTTGCGGTACTGGCCCGGCGTGGGCTTGGCTGGGGCCTTGGCACCGCGCACTGAGAGCTCCTGGCTGAGCACCATGTGGAGCTTCTTGAGGTAGTCGAGATCGAAGCTCGTCTTCTTCTTGCCGCGAGTCTGGCGGACGAGCTCGATCGCCGATTTGTGGTTCTGCACGTCCTCGTAGGTCGGGATCAGCGTCGCGTCGCTGATAATATCGTCATCGATCGCTGCGTTGAGCTCGGCGAAGGAGAGGACGACACCTTCGAGGGCGTTGTCATGGTAAATCCACGACAGGTCGAGGCGTGAAAAAAAATCGGTGAAGAGCCCTTCGCTCTCCTCGAGCCGCGCCTGCACAGCCTCCGTGCGGCGCTCAATGTCGTTAAGCAGCTGATTCATCGTGATTGCACCTGGCACGTAGGCTCATGACCTTCAACCGCTCGGCCTCGAGGATTCTTCCTCGCGATAGGGTTCGGAGCGTCAACAGACCCCGAATGATTGCGCGCTCGGCCGAGCCAGGATGCGCATTCTGCACAATCCTACCTGGCGGGTCAACCTTTCGACATGCATATCGTTGTTAATATTGCGTTTTTTGGTGCACCGGGCCCTCAAGGGTTGGTCTGCTCGCTGGTAGCAGTCTGTTGATCTAGGAGCCCCCCCACCTATTCGGGACCGAGCCGGGTGCTGAGCTGCCGAGCCGATTTCGTAGCCGAAGAAAGGAGCCATATTGGTGGTACGGCGAGCGTTCTGAGGCCTAGAAAGCGGCGGCCGGCAGGGCTGTTCCCGGCGACGGGAGACTATACCCGGCGACGGGAGAACTGTGTAGGGGTGCTCTTAGGCCGGACCGAGTGAGGCGACGCCATTCGAGCCGAGCTCGCAGATCGAAAACGCAGCCACAGTGGTGCTACGGCGAGCTTGAGCGACAACGAGCTCGCTTGGAAGGGCTTGTCGCGATGGGAGGGGTCGATCAAGAGGCTGCTAGAGCGCTGATCAGCTTACCAGACCGAGTTGCGCGAAGGACGCGGAATCACGGGATAGGGGCGAGAAGGGCGCCTGCTGGTAGCAAGCAACCGACAAGCAGCGGCGATTTCGCAGACCAGCGCGGCGACGGGAGGTCAGCGCTCTAGAGCGCTGATCAGCTTACCGGACCGAGCTGCGCGAAGGATGCGGAATCACGGCGTAGGAGCGAGGAGGGCGCCTGCTGGTAGCAAGGGTTCCAGCCCCAGTTACCCCAGCCGATGTAGCGCGTGGTCAGGTCGGACATGACCTCCATCAGCTGGATGTAATCCCACAGCGCGCCTTCGGCCGCGTCTTTAAGAGGCTGGCAGTAGTCCGCCGCCGTGGTGTCTGTGCTGTTGCAGTACTTCGTCCGAGCCTTCAGCCGGTTGGCGTAGGCGATCATCTTCTGCGCGATGCCGCGGCCATCTTTGTACTTCGCGCCCACATAGGTGTGGCCGTTGAAGGGATCGACGAACTCGGTGGTGCCGTCGACCTCCTCGGTCGGGGTGATATCCCAGCCGCCCTGCGAGCCCTTCTTCCACATCAGCGAGCGGTTGGTGAAGGATTTGTCGAAGTTGTTCTCGAAGCGGAGCATACCCATCACCATCAGGTACATCTTGAGGGTGAAGCGGGTCGCCGGCTCGATCGCGCGAGCGCCGGCCGGCTTCGGCACATCCTGGGTCTTGTCGGCGTAACGACGCCAAGCCACACCATAGCGCCACTCGTGGCCGTTTTGGTCGATGTAGCTTGCTTCTTTCCTGTGGGCGGTGTCGTACCACGGCGCGTGAGTGTCGTACTCGTTGGAGAGCACGGAGCCGAAGAAGTCGATCAGCTGCGTCGAGTAGTTGTCGAAGAAGCTGATGCGGTAGTCGCGGATGTCCTCCGAGGTGTCCTGACCGACGAAGTAGGTCCGGGCGTCGGAGAGCGTCAGCAGCGCCATGACCTTGTCGGTGTAGAAGCCGATGTGATGCAAGCACCGCCACCAGGTCAGACCGCAGGTGCGCTTGTTGTCCCCCGTGGAGTAGCTGGTGGTGAAGTAGCGGCCGTTGGTCACGGTCGGCTTGAAGGCCGAGCCATAGGTCGCCTCGTTGTAGATGTCCTGATCGTCGGGGGTCGTCGCCTGGCTGAAGTTTTTGATGTCGGGCATCGCCAGGGTGCGCAGCGCCATGTCGAAGCCGTCGTTCAGCGCGAGGGTGTAAGCGCCCCAGCCGTCGACCGCGTCGGAGAAGAAGCCACTGATGGCGTCTTCGCTGAACCACTGACGGAAGAGCCCCTGGTACAGCGCGTAAGCGTTGTTGAAGTCCTTCAGCCGGCGGTAGGTGCGGCGGTAATGACGACGGATGTAGCTGTTGGGGCTCATGCCGTAGCGGTAACGGGTGAAAGAGCGCAGCGGGTAGTAGGTATCCCAGGCATCGATGCCCTGCTTCATCCGCTCGTACTGGTCGGCACCATAGTCGCGGGTGTTGCAGCCGTCGGAGATGTCGCCGCTGGTCCAGGTGCAGAAGAGATAGGGGACGCGCGGGTGCAGCTTGTTACCGTCGCGGTAGAAGTAGCCGTACTCGTCACCCTCCTTGTCGGTCAGCTGCTTGACCTGGCGATAGTCGACGACGAGGCGGTTCTTATCCATGAACATGTTCTTGCCGTCGCCGGTCGCGTCCTGGAAGTAGGCATACCAGTTGGTGTAGTGGAACGCCTTGGGGAACTGATAGAACATCACCGCCGTGCCGTCGCCCTCACGCCACTCTTCCATCCAGTTCTCGTAGCCGTTGGCGCTGATCTTGGTCGCGTGGTCGATCGGGCTCTTGTCGTAGACCTCCATCACGTCGACGTGACCGTACATGATCGCGGCCTTGTCGTACTTGCCCAGGCCATGGCCGTCGATCGTGTAGCGACCGGCGTAGTCCATGATCGAGCTATAGGAGTAGTCGTGCATCGGCATCAGCTTCTGATCGAGGCTCTTCTGGCTAAGGCCCTTCTGGTAGTCATTCATCGGCTTGATGAAGAAGGGGCAGAGCTTGCCATCGCCAGCGGTCGGCGCCGGCTGCGGGGTGGGCTGACCAAAGTTCGCCGAGGAGGTGTCCATGTCGCGGGTCCAGGGACCGGTGCAGCGCTTGGTCTCGGTGTAGTCGTTCGTACGAACGCGCCAGTAGTTCGGGAAGAAGTTGACGACGTCCTCGCTACCGGCCCAGTTGTGGTGTAGGCCGAAGGTGTGGCCCATCTCGTGGGTCAGCACGGCGCGCATGATGACCCGTCTCGCGTAGTTGAAGACCTCCTTCGGGGGCTTGCCCTTCAGACGCGTGGCGATACCGATCATCGCGTCGTCGGCCATGTCCTGGAAGTACATGTTGTGGCGGGCCGCCATCTTCGACTGCCACTCGTCGCGGGCCGCGGCGAGCTTGATCCAGCCGCCGCGAACCAGCGAGGCCTGGTCCATCACGTCGTCGGTGAGCTCGATCTTCTGGTAGGGGGCGAAGCCCGAGCCCTGGAGAGCCTCACCGTCGATCAGGCGCTTCTCCAGCGGCGTGCCCTTGAGCACGTCGAGACCCGGGACGCTGGCCTTCGAGGGATCGAAGAGCCCGGTCTTGTTGAGCGTGCTGAGCATCATCCTCCTGACCTGGGAGTTCGACATCCGGGCCTGCGCCTTGGTGAGCTCCTTCGGGTCGCCGACCTTGGCGATGCGCTTCATCCACGGCTGCACGGTCGCTCGATAGGAGCTCTTCAGCTGCTCATGGCTGAACGCGCGGCCCTTGGCGCCGGGGCGCGCCTTGAAGTTGATGGTGTCGACCCACTTCTTCAGGTCCACGCCGTCGACGTAGTCTTTGGCCGAGATCGTGCGATTGAGCAGGCCGACCATCTCGCGCACGTTGTTCGCGGCGACGTCGTTGAGATGGTACACGTTGGCCACGCCAGCGAAGTTCTCACCGGTGACCGGGTCGGTGTGTGATGGGCCGAGGCCCAGCAGGCCCTGGCTATAGCCAGCGACGTAGTTGATCATCGAGAAGCGGATGTCGCCGCGGCGCACCAGCGGGCGATTCTCCACCGTGTCCTCGCCAGCGTCGATCTTGGCCTTGGCCTGCGGCCAGCTCATCTTGTTGAAACGACAGGGCCAGGGGTCGGTGTCGGTCGGCGGGTTGTTGGGACAGATCACCGCGGCGTAGAGGCCGTTGGGGCCCTGCGGATCGTTGATGTCGCCGAAGCGCTTCAAGACCTCGCGATCGTCGTCATTGAAGGCGACGTTGTTCGGGTCGCGGGTGTTGATCCAGGCCTCGAGCTTGCTCTGCGACCAGCCGAAGGCGCCGCGGAGGTAGATGCGCCAGAAGGTCTCGTCGTAGTTGTTGGAGACCTGGTGCACGACCGACCACTTGCTCTCCACGCTGTCGCGATCCTCGAGCTTGGAGGACCACTTCCAGGACGCGCAGGGGCCCTTCTTGTTCGGATCATCGCTATCGCAGACCATATCGCGGGGGAAGTAGCCCGTGTTGAAGTAGGCGATGGGGCGCGGTATGCGGTCTTTGATCGGGATGGTGCAGCGGTACTCCTTCTTCATCGAGGCCCAGTTCCAGTAGTTCTGGATGTCCGGGGTGCCGTCGGCGGTCTGCTCGATGGTGACGCTCTCGGGCTTACCGGTCTCGGCGTTGTAGCTGATCTTCAACGAGACCTTGTCGTCGTTGCGGTCGAGGATCTTGTCACCGTCGCTGTCGGCGTTGTTCTTGCTCAGGCCGGCGAGCTCCTCGAAGGAGTCCGGGAGACCGTCGAAGTCGCTGTCGGTCTCGGTGTCGACCGTGAAGAACTGGATCATGGTGTCGCACTCGGAGCCAGCCACCGTGCAGTCGTCGTTGGTCTTGCAGGGCTTGTCTGCGTCGTGCCACTTCTCCCAGACGTTGTGACGGTTGATCAGCTGCTGGCGGATCTTCTCAGAGACGCCGAACCTGTTGTCCCAGATCAGGCGATCGCTGGTAAAGAAGCCGAACCACTCGGTGATCGCACCGAAATGCTGACGCGGCTGATAGTCGTGGTTGGCGGGGCGACGCCAGAAGGAGTTACGTAGCTTGATCGTGATCGTGTTGCACTCGGCGGTCTCGCTGCCGAAGAGCCAGCACAGCGGGTAGCGGTACGCGCGGCCGCCCCAATGGAAGGTAACGGTACCGGGGTCGAGGGCCATCGCCGTGGTGACGTCAATGTAACCGTTCTTCTCGTCGAAGACCGGGGCCCAACGCGGATCGCCGTTCTCCTGGTAGTAGAAGGGTAGCGCCTGCTTCTTGATGTCCTCGTCATAATCCATGAAGAGGTAGTCAATGGCGTGGTTCTGCGACCAATCGACGCGCATGTACTTGCAGTTGTACCACTTGCAGTCAGAGGCGATCTCCGAGAGGACGTTCATCTCCTGGCCCGTGGTCGGGTTGTAGGAGCGGCGGATGTCGAAGTGATTCGTGATTCGCCAGGCGCCGACGATCGAGCCCTTGAACTCGCCCGTCTGCTCATCGATCATATCGTCACCCTGGCCGTTGGTGACGGTGAAGTCGACGTCCTCGCGCTGCGAGCCCTTGATGTGCTCGTAGGACTTACGGGCATAGAGCCAGCCTTCCTGGATCTCCCAGCGAATGCGCTTGGCCCCGGAGTAGTTCACCGAGCCAACGGGGATGAAGCTCGGCAGCTGGTGGTTCGGAGCGTCGATGACGGTCTGGTTGAACAACCACTCGCCCGTGAAGAGCGACTTTGACAGCGCGTTGGCCTCGGTACGGTCGATCAGCGGCTGCTCTTCTGCGCAGCCTGATGCGAAGACCATACCGACGATGGCCATCGTTGCCAGCGTCCGGCGAAACATGAATACGTACCTCCTTCTTGACCCGGTAAACCAGTGTCTAATTGTCTGCTGCGTCAAACCTTGGGAGCTCTGTTTCTGTGTATCTGTCATGTCGGCCTCGCCTCTAGCTACTCACGAGGTCGACGAATTTGTCGATCGGGATGGTGACGTCGAAAAAGAAGTTGATGTTGCGATTGAAGAGCGGAACGAAGCGCGTCGAGTCCGGCTCGAGCTGGTTGTGAAAGGATGTGAAGCCGGTCGAGAAGAAGAGCCAGCGCATCAGCGGGATCGTGACCACGATGGAGCTCGAGACCAGCGCGTTGTGGTTATGCTCAGTCGCGGGGATGGGGTTGCCAAACTGGTCTTCGGTCTCGCTGCCCTCGTAGAGCATGTCGTTGATCAGCGCCACCGAGGCGGTAAAGAAGACCTTGGGGTGGACGTTGATACGGAGGATGAAGCTGTTGGCGAAGCGCAGCTTCGAGTTGCGGACTCCGCTCGTCAGGCATTCGGTCGGGGTCGGACCACCCGCGGAGTCGATGGCGCCGCCGCCTGCCGAACAGCGCACCTGGTCGATCTGAGCCGTCTCGAACTCGTGAAAGCGCGGGCTGACGCGGAAACCGTACATCAGGGCGATCGAGGAGAACCATGTGCCCTTGTGCAGCTTGAAGCTCTTGGAAAAGAGCACGCCGGGCTCGATGGAGAACATCATCGACTGGGCCTGGCTGGTCTTGCTCGTCGGCAGGCGCAGGCGGATGGTGGGTGAGATCGAGATGCCGACCACCGGGATGCGGTAGGCCGAGAGCCACATGTAGTTGAAAAAGAGGTCGCTGAGGATCGGCTCGCGCTTCGTGTCGGTCCACTGCGAGTCGGTGACCTCGACCTCGACGCTCATCCGCGCCGAGACGAACATGTCGTCGCGAAGCCAGATCTGCGGGGCAAAGGTGATGCTTTGCGCGTAGTAGGGCGTGTAGGACTGCTCAGCGCCAGGGTCGAGAGCTCGCAGCGAGAAGATGTTCTCGTAGGTCAGCAGGCTGCCACGGTAAATCTTCTTGGCCTTCACCGAGCCCGCAAGAGCAGGGTTCAGGACCTGGGCCTCGGACGTCCCCGCGGCGAGCAGCAGGCTCGCGACGATGACTAAACTAAGGGTCCAGCGCTTCACGATATCACCTCTTCCAGCCAGCCGGCGGCTGACAAACGGCAAAACCAGGCAACGACACGCGATACCAGCGACGTGCGGCCTGGGAGTCTAGGTCGAAGTCTTTGGGCTCCCGTCGGTCGCCATCTCGGCTTGAGTACAGTCTCTACGACCTCTCGAAGCGTCAGAAGGAGAGCGGGAGGCGGCGAGAGGGAACGGTCAGAGGAACAATGAAACAACGTCTAGGCTACCTACCAAACAAGCCGGTCGTACTTAACAACGATCCCGCGCAGACTGGCAACCCCTTTTCGGTGTCTATCGTACGTGAACGTACTCTGTCGCCGCGTCACCGCGCCCGACATACATCGTCACCGTGGCCTGGGTGGTCGAGATCAAACGTCGAGCCTCGTAGCGATCGAGCGTTTGGAGTTCTCGACAGCCGCACGCGCTAGCCCTCGGAAGGCGGTTGCGGCTTACACGGCCGCGCTTGGTGCAGCTGCCGACGAACTCTAAAGCGAGCTAGGTCGGGCATACACCAGGTGCGTGGGCCACAGTGTCGTGTTGTGGGAAAGGTCTCCTTCGACGCGCTGGCACCATGTACCGAGCGCGAGAGCTAGCTGCTGCGATCTTGAAAATACCAGACTCTGAACTCCCACACAAGCCCAGAAACCTATCCACGGCGCCATCCACACACCGTCATACAGGTCGGCCTCACGACATCGCACAGGGTGATCGTGCCTTGAGCCTTTCACGCCGAGGTCGGAAGCAACGGCCCATCCCACGATCTCCCCACATCCCACCACGGTTAAGAGACCACTGTATCTTGTGGTTGTCTATAGCTCGCATACAAGATCCAGCGCTGGATCGATCGCGGCGTGGGATCGAGCGCGGATCCCGATTGACCGCAGGGGGGCATGATGGTTCTCTGGTGGCACGAAGTGGTAAGAAGTGGCGCGGAGTGGGGGGATCGTGGGGTGAGAGCCCAGAAGATCTCAGCGTCCTCGTGGAAGAAAGCAAAACAAACGTGTTCATAGGCACTTACGAGCACAGTCTGGATAGCAAGGGGCGAGTCAGCTTGCCCGCGCGCTTCCGCGAGACGCTGCTCGGCCAAGGGGATCCACGGCTGGTGCTGACGACGAACGTCGACGCGGGTGGCCGTTGTCTAGTCGCCTACACCTACCCTGAGTGGCTGGCCTTCCAAGAGAAGATCGCCGACCTGCCGCAGTTCGATGCCAACGTGATCCGACTCAAGCGTCTGCATATCGCTGGCGCCTGCGAGTGCACCCCCGATCGCCAAGGGCGGATCAACATCCCGCCGATGCTGCGTGAGTATGGCGGCTTCGGTGAGCCCAAGACCGAAGACGGCAAGCCGCGGCAGGTCATCTTCGCCGGGCTCGGCAACACCATCGAGGTCTGGGATCGGCAGCGCTGGGACGAGGAGCGTGAGCGAGCCAAGGACGCCCTGCCCGAGATCAACGAGGCGCTCGCGCGCCTAGGCCTTTGATGCAGCTTGGCGTCAACCCCATCGCGGGTCGTCCAAAAAATTTCACTTCACGATCCCGGGGCTCTAGCGTGGAGACCATGGGCCACGAGGGTCAGCTCGAGCCAGGGACCGACGAACGCGGCGAGAAACGAGCCCCGGCACCGCAACCAGGGAGGCGCGGCCAAGAGTTCGCCCACGTCTCGGAGTTCGCCCACGTCTCGGAGTTCGCCCACGTCTCGGAGTTCGCCCACGTGTCGGTGTTGCTCGATGAGTGCCTCGAGCTGCTGGCTGTGAGGCCCGCAGGCCGCTACGCCGATGGCACCGCCGGCGGCGGCGGCCACAGCCGAGCGATCCTCGAGCGCGCTGCCCCGGACGGGCGGCTGCTCGCCGTAGACCGCGACCCCGAGGCGCTGGCGAAGGCTCGCCGCGTGCTGGAGCCCTTCGGAGACCGCGCGCGGGTCGTGCAAGGCAACTACGACGCGCTACCCGACATCCTCGCCAACGAGGGCTGGGAGCCCGTCGATGGCGTGCTCCTCGACCTCGGCGTCTCCTCGTGGCAGCTCGACAGCGGTGAGCGCGGCTTCTCGTTCCGCAGCCCAGGGCCGATCGACATGCGGATGGGCCCAGACGCCGACCGGAGCGCCCTCGAGCTGATCGAGTCGCTCGACGAGGGCGAGCTGGCCGACGTCCTCTACCAGCTCGGCCAGGAACGCAAGAGCCGCCGCGTCGCCCAGGCGATCAAGCGCGCGCTGGCCGCTGGCGAGCTCGGCGACACCGCAGACCTCGCTCGGGTAGTCGCAGGTGCGGTGGGCGGCAAAGGGCGCAAAGGGGCAAAGGGTTTGTCATCAAAGAGGATTCACCCCGCGACCCGGACCTTCCAGGCGTTGCGGATCGCTGTCAACGATGAGCTGGGCTGCCTCGACCGCTTCCTCGACCGCGCTCTCGAGCTCGTCCGTGTGGGCGGACGCGTCGCGATCATCGCCTTCCACTCGCTGGAGGACCGACGAGTCAAACAGCGCTTCGCCGAGCTCGCGGGCCGCCAGACGGCGCCGCCCCGCTCTGGCGGTGGACCGCCGCCGCCGCTGCCCATCGGCGACCAAGCGCCACCCCGGGCACGCCTGCTCACGCGCAAAGCCGTGATGCCGAGCGAAGCCGAGCTGGGCGCGAACCCGCGAGCCCGTAGCGCGCGGCTTCGCGCCGTGGAGCGCCTCCGATGAGCGGCGACAACGCCCGGGCCCCGAGCCGGCGCGGCCTCGTCTTGCTGCTGCTCGTGCTGGTGCCCTCGATCACCTCCGCGGCCATCGCCGAGGTCTGGACCCACCTCCGAGCGATCGAGTTCGGCTATCAGATCGCGCGAGCTCGTAAGGCGCAGATCACACTGCGCGAGCGCAACCGCCGGCTCCACATCGAGCTGGCGCTGCTCAAGAGCCCCGAGCGCGTGGGCCGCGTGGCGCGCGAGGAGCTCGGTATGCGCCAACCCGAGCCCGAGCAGATCCACCGCCTGCGCCGCCCGAGGCTGACCGAGGCTCAGCGGCGCCAGCCCCTGATCCCAAAGCGCCAACCACGGCGGCCGCTCGCCGCCGGCCTCTTCCCCGGCTGGGCCGCGTTCTCTTCCCCTCCAGCCAGGAGCAAACGATGAGCTTCTGGAGCCGCATCGGTCGTACGCAGACGCCGGGGCGCCAACCCACCGAGCGGGACGTCACGCCCCCTACCCGCTGGATCAAGGGACGGCTGCTGCTGACGATCTGCGCAATGTTCTGCCTCTTTGGCGTCGTCGGTTGGCGTGCCTATCGGCTGCAGATCGTCGAGGGGCCGCGCCTCTCGGAGATGGCGCGGCAGCAGTACCTCAAGCAGATCGAGCTGCCCTCGAAGCGCGGCTCGATCCTCGACCGGCATGGCGCCCCGCTGGCCGTCAGCGTCGACGTCGACTCGATCTACGCCAACCCGCGGATGCTCAGCAGCAAGGCCCCGCTGGTCGCCCAGACCCTCGCGCCGATGCTGGACCTCGACGCCGCCAAGCTGGCCAAGCGCTTGAGCACACGGCGCTACTTCGCCTGGGTCAAGCGGCGGGTGCCGCGGACGCTGGCCCGTCGGATCAAGGCGCTCAACATACGCGGCCTCTTCTTGCAGCCCGAGAGCCGGCGCTACTACCCCAACCGGGGCCTCGCCGCGACGGTGGTCGGCTTCGCCGGCATCGACTCGAAGGGCCTCGAGGGGATCGAGCGCAGCCTCGACCGCTGGCTACGTGGGCCTCCGCAGCGCATCGCCGGCCTGCGCGACGCCCTCGGCCGGCGCCTCTGGACACCGCCGCCGAACGTCGAGATGCCGGTGCACTCGAGCAGCCACGACGTCGTGCTCAGCATCGATCGCGCGATCCAGCATGAGACCGAGGCCGCGCTGCAAGAGATCATGACCGAGCACAACCCGAAGTGGGCCGCCGCCGTCGTGCTCGACCCCGCCACCGGCGACGTGCTGGCGATGGCCAGCGTGCCAGCCTTCGATCCGAACCGCTTCTCCGACGCCTCGCCCAAGACCTGGCGAAACCGCGCGATCACCGACGCCTTCGAGCCAGGCTCCACGCTGAAGATCTTCAGCGTCGCCGCCGCGCTGGCCACGGGCCACGCCAAGGACTCGGAGCTCATCGACGCTGGTAAGGGGCGGGTGCGCATCGGCCGGCATTGGATCCACGACTCCAAGCCTCACGACGAGCTCTCATTGCGCGATGTGCTGAAGAAGTCGTCGAACGTCTGCGTCTCGCGGCTGGCGCTGCGGATGGGCAACAAGCTGCTCTACCGCTACCTCAGAGCCTTCGGCTTCGCGCGACGCACGGGCATCCCGCTCTCTGGCGAGCGACGCGGTACGCTGCGCAACCCGCGGCGCTGGTCCAAGGTCGGCCTGGCCAACATCGCCTTCGGTCAGGGCATGACCGCCACCGTGCTCCAGATCGCCCGCGCCATGACGGCGCTCGGCAACGACGGGGTGCTGATGGAGCCACGGCTCGTGCTGCGGCTGCGCAACACCGGCAGCGACACCGAGCGCGAGCTGCCCCCCAAGGGGCGTCGGGTGATCAGCCCGTCTCTGGCCAAGCGGATGCGTTATCTGCTCGGCGGCGTGACCGAGCGTGGGGGCACCGCCGAAGAGGCGGCCCTCGAACGCTACACCGTCGCGGGCAAGACGGGCACGGCGCAGAAGGTCGATCGCGTCACCGGGACCTACGCCGAGGATAAATGGCTCAGCTCCTTCGTCGCGCTCACGCCAGCGAGCAAACCTCGGCTGGCGATCGCGATCGTCGTCGACGAGCCCAGCGGCGAAGAGCACTACGGTGGGAAGGTCGCCGGTCCGGCCTTCCGTCGCATCGCCCAGAAGGCGCTGCGCTACCTCGGCGTCCGCCCCGACAAGGCCGCAGCGCGGCCCAAGAAGAGCGCCGCTCCGCAGCGGCTCCGAGCCCGCAAGAGCGGCCCGCAAGACGAAGACGCCCTCGCCCCGCCGCTGCCCGGAGAGGGCCCCCGCGGGGCGGTGCTGGTGCCAGACTTCACCGGGATGAGTATTGCTGAGGCGCTGAGCGCGGCGCGCAAGGCGCACCTGGTGCTCGAGGTCCTCGGCTCGGGACAGGCTACGGCCCAGAGCCCCGGCCCTGGCCCCTCCCGCCAGGGTCGCTGCCGCGTCTCCTTCCGCCCGCCGGGCTGAGTGAGCGCAGAGCCGCGCGCGCAGAGCACGGGTTGCCTCGATCCGCCCCGCGGTCTACCAGAGAGACGATGATCAGCTCACCCATCCGAAACAAGACCCTCGCCGACCTGATCCCCGAGGCCCTCGCCGGCATCGACGCCGACCGACGTCAGGCGCTCGAGAAGAGAGCCGTCCGCGGCGTGCAGCAGGACTCGCGCAAGGTCGGCCGGGGCGATCTCTTCGTGGCCCAGCGCGGGCTGACCGTGGACGGTCACCGCTTCGCCGCGACCGCCGCCGCCGCCGGCGCCGTGGCGGTGGTCGGCTCGGACGCGCTCCCCACGCCGATCGACGCGCCCTACCTGCGCGTCGACGACCCTGCCCGGCTGCTCGGCCTCGCCGCGAGCCGCCTCCTCGATGAGCCCTGCCACACGCTCCGCGGTGTCGGCATCACCGGCACCAACGGCAAGACCACCACCGCCTACCTGCTCGAGGGGATGCTCGCAGCCGCGGGGAAGCGCCCTGGGCTGATCGGCACCGTGGCCTACCGCACGGGCAAGCGAAGCATCCCGGCGCCCTTCACCACGCCCACCCCGGTGGAGCTACAGGAGCTGCTCGCCGAGATGGTCGGGGCCGGCTGCGACCACCTGGTGATGGAGGTCTCGTCTCACGGTCTCGAGCTCGGCCGGGTCTGGGGCTGCGAGTACGCAGTCGCGGCGTTTTCCCACTTGACGCAAGACCACCTCGATCTCCACGGCAGCATGGAGGCCTACCTGCAAGCCAAGCTGCTGCTCTTTTCGCGCTACCTGCGCCCCGGCGGCGTGGCGGTGATCAACGTCGACGGCCACGGCGCCGACGCCGTGCTCGGGGCGGCGCGGCAGCGCGGCGACGTGTCGATCCTGCGCTGCTCGCGAAGCGGCGCCGACGCCGAGCTCGAGCTCGAGGCGCTGCGCTGCGATCTCCGCGGCCTCCACGCGACCGTGGTCTATGAGCCCCCCGGAGGCGGCGAGACGCGGGTCGAGCTGCGCTCGCCGCTGCTCGGCGACTACAACGCCGACAACCTGCTGCTCGCCGTCGGCTGCTCTATGGCCCTCGGCCTGCCACTCGAGGGCGCGGTGGAGAGCGCCCGCGAACTCGCCGGTGTCCCCGGGCGCCTCGAGCGCGTCGACGGCGGCCGCGACTACGCCGTGCTGGTCGACTACGCCCACACCCCCGACGCGCTCTCGCGAGCCCTCGCCGCGCTGCGCCCGCTCTGCACCGGGCGGCTGCTCTGCGTCTTCGGCTGCGGCGGCGACCGCGACCGCAGCAAGCGGCCGCTGATGGGGCGCGCGGTGGCCGAGGTCGCAGATCTCGCCCTGGTGACCTCGGATAACCCCCGCAGCGAAGACCCGCAGGCGATCGTCGACGCGATCATGCCCGGCCTCGAGGGCCATGGTCCGCGCGTCGACGCCGTCGGAGGAGACACCCCCCGAGGGGTCTGGGTCGATGTCGACCGCGCCCGGGCGATCGACGTCGCCGTCGCCGCGCTGCAGCCAGGCGACATCCTGCTGATCGCGGGCAAGGGTCACGAGGACTACCAGATCCTCGGTGAGCGGCGGATCGACTTTGACGATCGAAAACACGCGCGGCGCGCCCTGGCCGCCCGCGACGACCGCCGGAAGGAGCGTTGATGGGCCGCCCCGTCGAGGCCGTCTCCCTCAGCTTCGCCGAGGCCGCCGAGGCCACCGGCGGTGAGCTCCACGGCGCCGACCGCGGCGGGAGCTTTCGCGGGCTCTCGATCGACAGCCGCGAGGTCCCCTCAGGCTGCGCCTTCGTCGCGGTCCGCGGTGAGCGCTTCGACGCCCACGACTTCGCCGCGCAGGCCGCCGAGCACGCCTCACTGCTGGTGCTCGAGCGCCTCCCAGCAGCGCTGGACCGGGCGGCGCTGCCGACCACCGCGCTGCTCGTCGACGACACGACGCTGGCCCTGGGCAAGCTGGCGCAGGCCTGGCGTGATCGGGTCGCCCCGCAGGTGGTCGGCGTCACTGGTTCGGTGGGCAAGACCACCACCAAGGAACTCCTGCGCAACATCCTCGCGCTCGTCGGAGAGACTCACGCCACGCCCGGCAACTTCAACAACCAGATCGGGCTGCCGCTGACGCTGCTCTCGATGCCCGAGGGCACGCGTTACCTGATCGCGGAGATGGGGATGAACACGCCTGGCGAGATCGCCTACCTCAGCGCCCTGGCGCGCCCCGAGGTGGCGGTCGTGACCACCGTGGCGCCAGTGCACCTCGAGCGGCTGGGTAGCGTCGAAGCCATCGCCGCAGAGAAGGCCTCGATCTGGGGCGGCCTGGTCGACGGTGGCCTCGCTGTCGGGCCGGCGGACGAGCCGCTCCTCGCGCCGCACCTCGCGGCGCTCGAGCGCGAGATGCTGCTCTTTGGTGAGCGTGACACCGGCTCCGACCTGACGCGAGCGCGCCTCGAGCGCATGACGCCCAAGGGCGAGGAGGGCAGCGAGCTGACCCTGAACCTCGACGGCAGGCGGGTGCGCGTGGCGCTGCCGCTGATCGGCGCGCATAACGCCGAAGACGCCACCTGCGCGGCGGCCGCGGCGCTCGCCCTCGGTGTCGACGTCGAGACGATCGTCGCCGGGCTCTCTTGCGCTCCGCAGCTCGGCCACCGCTCGACGCTGCGCCGCATCGGCACCTGGCGCGTGCTCGACGACTGCTACAACGCCAGCCCGCGGGCGATGCGCGCGGCCCTCGACGCCTTGGTGCAGCTCGCCGCCGAGAGGCCGAGCCACGCCCTCCTCGGCCCGATGCTCGAGCTCGGTGAGGCGGAAGAGGAGCTGCACCGGGAGGTCGGCGCCTACGCCGCGACGCGACCCTTGAGCGCGCTGATCACCGTCGGCGAGGAGGCCGCGGCGATCGCCCGCGGCGCCCGCGACGCCGGCTACCCCGCCGACCGAATCCACGAGGTGGCGACGCCCGCCGAGGCCGCAGCGTGCGCGGCGACCCTCGCGGGTGACGAGGAGGCCTGGATGCTGGTCAAGGGCTCCCGCGTGGCCAAGATGGAGAGCGCCATCGCCGCGTTGGAGCAGCTCGGACGCCGAGTCACCTCATCGACGTAAACGTCAGCCCGTCGTGAACGTCAGCCCGTCAACGTCAGCCCGTCGTGAACGTCAGCCCGACGTGAACGACGTGAACGTCAGCCCGCAAGGCCTCAAAAAGTTGTACGCGGCGGCGGGAGGACCGACAACTAGAGAGCACGTCTAAAAGCGTATAAGGCCCAAGATGCTCTTCCACCTGCTCTACCCGCTCAGCCGCTACACCGCCCTCCGATGGCTCAACGTCGTACGCTATCCCTCGTCGCGGATCATCGCCTCGACCCTCACCGCGATGCTGATGAGCTTTTTGCTCGGCCCCTGGTTCATCCGCCAGCTCAAGTCGCGGCAGATCGGCCAGGTCGTGCGTGACGACGGCCCCACGTCACATCTCTCGAAGGCCGGAACGCCGACGATGGGCGGCGCGCTGATCATCCTCTGTCTGGTGATCCCCAGCCTGCTCTGGTCCGACCTCTATAACCAGCTGGTCTGGTTGACCCTCTCGGTGACCGTGGCCTACGCCGCGATCGGCTTCCTCGACGACTCGCTCAAGCTGCGGCTGAAAAACAGCAAAGGCCTGCCCGGGAAGCTGAAGATGCTGGGCCAGATCGTCTCCGCCGCCGTGGCCCTCGGCTTCGTCTTCTACGGCAAGGTCTTCCAAGAGCAGGTGCGCTACCGGCTGGCGCTCCCCTTCCTCAACTTCGATCGCCACCCGGTGAGGCTGCCTCACTGGCTCTACTTCGGCCTAAGCCTGATCGTCGTGGTCGGCAGCTCCAACGCCGTCAACCTCACCGACGGCCTCGACGGCCTGGCCATCGGCCCCGTGATCATCAGCGCGGGGACGTTTCTCTTTCTGTCTTACGCCGCCGGCACGGTGCTCGGAAAGAACAAGTTCAACATCGCCCACTACCTCAACATCCCCCACATCCAGGGCGCCAGCGAGCTCGCCGTGTACTGCGGCGCGATGGTCGGCTCCGGCGTGGGCTTCCTCTGGTACAACACCTACCCGGCCTCGGTCTTCATGGGCGACGTCGGCTCGCTCTCCCTCGGCGGCGGCCTGGGGATGCTCGCCGTGCTGACCAAAAACGAGAGCGTCTGGGCCGTGCTCGGCGGCATCTTCGTGCTCGAGGCGGTCTCGGTGATCATCCAGGTGATCTCGTTCAAGCTCACGGGCAAGCGCGTGTTCCGCATGGCGCCGATCCACCACCACTTCGAGAAGAAGGGCTGGGCCGAGCCGAAGGTGATCGTGCGCTTCTGGATCATCTCGATCATGCTGGCCTTGATCGCCCTTGCTACGCTAAAGCTGCGCTGATGAGCTCGATCGAGCTGAACGATCGCAAGACCTTGGTGGTGGGCCTCGGCGCCTCCGGGCTGGCCGCGGCCGAGCTCTGTATGGCCCAGGGCGCGCGCCTGACGCTCAACGACAGCCGCGACGGAGGGGCGCTCGAGGGCGCGCTGGGTGCGCTCGCCACCGATGACGTCGAACGCGTGCTCGGCGGCCACCCGACGCAGGTCTTCGAAGAGGCCGAGCTGATCGTGCTCAGCCCGGGCGTGCCACCGCTCCCAGCGCTGGCGGCGGCCCGGGCCGCGGGCGTGCCGATCATCGGCGAGCTCGAGCTCGGGGCGCGCTTCGTCGAGGCGCCGATCGTCGCGATCACCGGCACCAACGGCAAGTCGACCACCACCTCGCTCTGCGGCGCGATGCTCGCCGAGGGCGGCAGGCCAACCTTCGTCGGCGGCAACCTCGGCGTCCCGCTCTGCCGCGCCGTGCTCGACGACCACCCGGGGTTGAAGCCCGGCGGCGCCTGCGTACTCGAGCTGTCGAGCTTCCAGCTCGAGACCGTCGCGCGCTTCCACGCCACCGTGGCGATGCTGCTCAACCTCAGCGAAGACCACCTCGACCGCTACCCCGACTTCGACAGCTACGTCGAGGCCAAGGCGCGGGTCTTCGAGCGCCAGACGATGGACGACTGGGCGGTGGTCAACGCCGACCCGGATCAGCGCCGCTGCCAGATGATCGGCAGCCGCTCGGTGGCCCCGCTGGTGACCTTTCGCAGCGAGCGCAGCCACAGCACTGGGGCCTGGACCGACGCGGACGAGCTCTGCGTGCGCCTGCCCCGCGGCCAGGTCGAGCGCTACCCGCGCGCCGCGCTGCGGCTCCCGGGTCGACACAACGGACAGAACGCGCTGGCCGCGCTGCTGGCGGCGCGCCTCTCGGGCGCCAGCCCGGCGTCGTGCCTCGCCGCGCTCGAGGGCTTCGAGGGGCTGCCCCATCGGATGCAGCTCTGCGGCGAGCGCGACGAGGTGCGCTTCTACAACGACTCCAAGGCGACCAACGTCGGCTCCGTCGTCGGCTCGCTCTCGGGCTTTTCGACCCGGGTCGTGCTGATCGCCGGCGGCAAAGACAAGGGCGGCGACTATGCTCCGCTACGCCCCATGCTCGAGCAGGTCTGTCGACACCTGGTGTTGATCGGCGCCGCGGCCGACGCGATGGAGAGCGCCCTCGAGGGCGCCGCGCCGATCAGCCGCGCCGCCTCGATGGCCGAGGCTGTGCGACGCGCCGCCGAGCTCGCCGAGCCCGGCGACGCCGTGGTGCTCTCGCCGGCCTGCAGCAGCTACGATATGTACGTCGACTACATCGCCCGCGGCGACGACTTCGCCGCCGCCGTCGCGGCCCTGCCGTGAGCGCTCGTGTCGCGGTCGGCCCTGCTGCCCTCCTCTCACTGCTCACCCTGCTGGCAGCGGGCTGCCCAGACAAGAGCGCGCGGCAAGGGCAGCAAGACCCCCCGTCGACCTTGAGGCAAGCCGTTTCTGCTCGGCGACCTGCGGGTCTGCAGCGTCGATCGCTGGCGCTGGGAAAACCCGATGCCTCAGGGCAACGATCTGCTGGCGGTCTGGGCCCGCGAGAGCGTCCGCGCCCGTGGCGGCAAGAGCAGCACGTGCCCAAGCGCGCGCTTCCGATCGGCAGCTCTACCTGATGGAGACCTCAAGGTTGCGCAGGGAGCCGCCACTAGCGCCGTAGTTGACGATGTGTCGGTAGTAGCGGGCGCCGCCCTGGAGCCCCTTCAGGGTCCAGGTGGCCCGTCGGATGGAGCCCCGGGGCGACGGCACGGTCGCGAGGGTTGGCTTCTGCGCCAGGTCGAAGTCGATCGTCACCGGCGTCTGCTGGACATCGTAGAGGATCGGCCCGTCCTTACGCAGCAGCAGCTCCACGTCGAGGGTCGATGGGTCCGAGGGGAAGGTGAGGTGGCGGTCGAGGGTCGCCGCGAGCTCGATGATCGAGTTGCCCTTGGGGAGATCTACGAAAGACTGCACGAAGGTGGTGGCCATCGAGGCGGGAACGCCATCGCGGGTTGTCTTCATGAAGGCACCGCCCTTCATGGGATCGGTGCCGTCGATTAGCAGGAGGTGGTCGACGCCGGCTTTTCCATCGAAGCTGGTGATGTCCTTCGCGCGGGGACGATAGAGCCCTCGTGCCTCGAAGAGCGCTCGCAGGGCCTTGACATGGTCTCCCTGGCCGAGGCTCGTCGCGGTGCTCAGGAACTCGTCAGCGTAGATCGCGAAGGAGATCTTGCCCTTGTATTTGGCGAGGCTCATGAGGGTCTTCATGAGCAGCCGGGCGAAGGCGTGTTGGTCGAGCTTGGCCTTCTCTCGGAGCAGCTGGAAGGCCTCGTAGTGTGCTCCGGAGAGCACCTGGCCGTCGCGCAAGAAGAGCCCCACCAGGTCTTTCGGAAAGCGCGCCTTGTTGTCCGCGTGGCGGATGTAGGCGCCCGCTTTCCCCGACTCGATATCGCAGTACTCGCCAAGCGTGCGGTGCCCCGAGATCAGCCAAGCGAAGGTGTCGGCGATGCCCTCGCTGATGACATTGTTGAGGTGGCACATGCCGAAGTTATCAGCGTAGGTATAGAAATAGGTCCCGGTGAGCGCCGTAAAGGCCATATGGCCGAACTCGTGGTAGGCCGTCTCACCAGAGTAGGCGAAGTCCGTGTGGTTGCCTTGGCCGAAGACAAGCACGTCGCCCTCAATGCCCTTCAGGCCTTCCATCGCAAACATGCCCATGCGGCCAAACTCCTGCGGGAAGTACATCGCCCGACCGGTGCGCTTCAGCGGTCCGGAGGCGCTCGGCGCGCGGAAGTTCACCACCACCGTCAGCGGGACGGCCTTACCATCCTGGGTGTGACGGGCGGGCAGCACGTCGAAAAGGCCCACAGCCTTCGAGGTGACGAAGTCGTAGGCTCGCTGGACGTGGTAATAGGCCATCACCTCGGCGGCGCGATCGTCGACGGCTGTCCCGCCCTGGGCCAGGTCGGCAAAGACGAAGTTGCCGTTGTCCATGGCGTTGGCTCTGGCCTTCAAGGTGCAAACGCGCCGCCCCTGGTCCACGCGCCCCTCGTCGACGCAGCTCACGACCCGGATCTTGCGTACGCCGTTTTTGTCTGCTGCGCTGGTCAGCACACCTCCCACGTCCTCGGCGACGTTTCTCAGCACTACATCCTTGAGCGTTGGTGTTGTCTCCGGATCCACCTCGTAGACCCGAGCGAGGTGGCCGAGGTTCAGGTCGTGGATGCCAGCGTCCTTCGCGGTGGTGCTCTTATCTTCCCTCCAGGCGTCAGCGAGCGCCTGCTCCGACGAGGAGCAGGCCGAAGGGAGCAAGAGCAGCCCCAAGAGTACTGGGGAGTATGGCAACGAGCGGTAGGACATCCGTGGCTCCTCGGTGGTTGGTCCGACGTGTGCGTGGAACACGAACGGAGAACCAAACACAGCCCCACCGCGCTTCGCTGGCCAAAGTCCAGAGATCAAGCCTGGTCACGTCCGGAGTGGGGGCTGGAGACCGAAGAGTTCGTCTTGGAGGGGCACGGTCTCGAAAACGAACGGCCGTCTCGACGAGAGGCTCGACTATGTCGACGGTGTTTCAGCGCAGGGCGCTCAGCGCAGGCCGAGCTCGGTCGTGGGGTGCTCTTAGCGCCGCGTCCCTTTGGAGCGCCCGCTCCGTGTGTGCGGACGCGACCTGCGCAGCATGATCGAGCCTCGGTAGGATAGCCTGCAGGCGAGGACGCGCTTGGGTGGGCCAGCCTGGACGATGCGAACCGGCAGCTTCGGCACGAGCAGGTAGTCGTGATCGTCGAGCGTCGCCGACAGCGGCCTCAACGTTGGCCGCCGTCCAACACGCAAGGTCACCCCATCACGAGGTGCGTGGACAACCACATCGTCATCGTCGTTGTCGTCGTGGACGCGGATCGTGCGACCGGCCGGGCTTCGCAGCACTCCCTGCTCCTCGAGCCGCTGATACAGCGTCAAGCTCCAGAGGCGAAGACTCGCTTTGCCTTTCCCTTGCCGACGCGAACGTGAACTGCCGCAGCAGCGGATCGCGAAGCGGGAGGCGACGCCGCTCAGCCGAGCGTCGCGGAGGTAGCGCAGGAAATCGCCCCGCGTGATCAGACGCGGGCTCATGACAAAGAAGCGCGCCTCGAGCACGGGGGCACCTTTCAACTCAGGGTCGGTATTCGCCCCTGCCCTTGACGGCCGCTTCGCGACTCGGCCTGTGCATACGGCGCCGATCATGAGCGGTCGTGGACGTGCATTCCGATAGACCGCCACGAAATGCGCTGTCTTCGTGACCCCCATCCAGATCGACGGAGGCTGTGCTGGCAGCCCGCGGTGATGAGGCAAGCCCAAGGCCCTCCCATGGGTCAGCCAGCGACCACCCGCTCGCTTCATCGCCACGTCGAAGCGAAGCGTGATCGCCGAGCGCCGGCGGCGCCCGTCACGCGGGGAGCGAAAGAAGAGATGACCGCGGAGCCGCCATCGCAGCCCCTTTTTCGCGAAGAAGCCCACAACCTGGTCCAGCGTGAGCAGCGCCGGCGTCGCGAGCTCGTCGGCCTTCGCGTCAAGATCGCGCATCCTCAGCGGCGCGCGTTCGAACGGCAGCTTCGCCACCTGGCCACGAGGCGTCGCGACCGCACGAACGCCCACCCAGGCTAGCCGCCCGCGAGCGTCCGTCAAACCCAGAAAGCGCCCTCCAACGGGCGGCACCGCCCGAGAGGGGCTAGAGCCGGCCGGCAACCGGCCGACGAACTCGCGCCGACCTCGCACCAGGTTGCCCCGCAGCACGCGCTCGATCTGGACGATGTGGACTCGCCGTGAGCGACGGCCGAGATAGCGCCCGACGAACGCCTGCTGCGTCGCTGTCAGCGCTTCCATTAGAGGGCGCTGACGAGGCCGCGCGCGAGCCGCCCTGACGCAACCCAGCGTGGATGCCAACACCAGCGCGGTCATCAACCCTCGCGACATAGAGACAAGGTTACGACAAGAAAAGCCACGCAACAATGCGCTCCGCGAGCCGATAAGAGTTCAGCCTGAAAAGGAAAGACCAAAATGGCAACAATCAGCCGACGAGATGTACTCACGCGCATGCAGCGAGGTGTTGACATGGCCTGCTCAACACATCACGCAGATGCCCAACACAAACCAGCGCTTGCTGCGCTCGACAAGAACAAGGATGGCAAATTGTCGGGGCGACGTGAACTCTCTCGAGTTCATCGTTACCTGTCCCGCTTGAGTAAGAGGGACCAGAAGTCCAATGGACGCTCGGCCGAGAGGTTGCTGTCAGCGTTGCTTCGCTGCCGACTCGAACCAAGGAGTCGTGCGGCCGTCGCGAAGGCAGCGCTCGAACTTCAGAGAACCCGTAGCAACGAGTTCGCCAAAGAGAAAGCGCCAACGAGCATCAACCCCCAACTAGACCGCAACCAGAAGCCAGGCAAGACGAAGCTCAGCTGGATGCGCGGCGCATACAAGTGCAACTTTTTCGTTGGAGAGGCGCTCTCAAAGAGTGGATACGTGATGCCGTTGAGTGACAAGCACCGGTACGCGGGTGCGGGCTCGCTGCATTCCCACCGCCGCTACTTCCAGAGAATCGTGTCCCCAGCCGACCTTCGGCCTGGAGATGTCGTGACGCTCCGCTGGCCAGGCAAGGGCAACGCCCACGCTGCAATCGTCACCAAAACAGGCAAACGCAAAGGCACAATCGAGATCACGGGAACCGGTCGTGGATCGGTTGTGACAGAGAAGGTAAGTGCTCACTTAGGCAAAGATTGGCATGAGGCGCTCAGCACAGCGAAATACGACTCCAAGCATCAGCGCTTCGTCTTGAAGGCGGCGGACGGTACACGGTTTCACGTATATCTTCTGCGGCCTAAGCGCAAACGCTAACACCATCGCTCGACCACGCGTCTCACAGACCTATGCGCAAGACCCTACCTGTTCTGCTCGTCGAACTCGCGGAGGGCGTCGAGGAGCACACCTTGGGTGTCAAGCACGATCTCGATCTCTTCGTCGGTGGTCTTCGAGGGGGGCTCGGGCTCGAAGGCGAAGCGGCCTGTGTCCCAGCGCAACATCTGAATGATCGCGCTCTGCACCTGCTGGGTCAGGGCCTTACGCACCTGGGTGGCGTCTACGACGCCCTGGGAGACGAGGATCGAGCCGAGGAGCTGTTCGGGCTGGTCGGCTTGCTGCTGGGCGGCGGCCTGCTTCAGCGTGTCTTCGTCGACGATGCCGTCGCGCTTGAGGATGTCGCCGAGGTTGTCGCTGCCTGGCGCGGCCGCGCCGGTGATGTTGCCGCCCTTGAGGTTCACGGCGCCGATGCCGCTCTCGGAGGTCACGACCAGCGTCCCGGTGCGCCTGCTGCTCTTCAGAAACTCGAGCAGGTCCGGCACGGCGAGCAGCTGTAGATCACCCGTGAACGCGGCCTTGGCTGCGCCGCCTCCCGAGCCGCCGCCGCGGCTTTTCTGCGTCGTGCTGCCGCTCGAGGGGCGGCCTCTCGACCGCAGGGCGGGCATCGGATCGCTGACCTCGAGGCGGATCGGCTGCCCATCGGCGGGTGGGGTCTTGGTCGAGCCGTCGTTGAGTGCGTCGAGCATCTCGACCGATAAGCGCATCGTCGAAGCGCCGTCGACCTGAGCGGGCGTGACGGTGGGTTCGTCATCGGGGCCACCCCACATCGTGAAATCCAAAGATGGCGCCTCCGGCGCCGGCGGGGCGGCCTCGAGCTCGAGCATCGCCTCGCGCTGCACCGCCGCCTGCTCCGCGGTGTTCTGCTCGAGCGCCTTGGCGAGCGCCGTCGGGTCCAGGTCGGCGTCGGCCTCGGCGAGAGGCACCTTCACCGCAGGGAGCCCAGAGGAGGTCGCCCTCGCCTGCCTCTCAGGGTCGACCTCCACCCGCGTCAGCTTCAGTGTCGGGTTCTCGGGAGAGCTTGGAGAGCCTGCCGCTGTGGCTCGATGGAGCCGGGCGCCGGTCTTGCGGTGTCGATTGCGGCGGTTGGCGAGACAGCCCAGCCCGAGGAGCACCGAGGAGTGTACCTCCCCGTCGAGCTTGCGCTTCGAGAGGTTGTCGAAGTGCGCGGCCGCCTCCTCGTCGCGCTCGAGCTTGAGCAGCTGCCACGCCAGGTGCTCGCGGAGCTGTACGAAGTCAGGAGCCTCCTCGACCAGCTGCTGCAGCGTGGCCACGGTCTCTCTATCAGGAGCGCGCTCAGCCAGCCGGCAGAACTGCGCCATCACCTCACCGCTGACCTCGCCGCGCTGTAAGAGCCCGACCAGGCGCATCTCACGCTGGACATCGCTGGCAGGTTGTTCGCGCTGGAGGAAGGGGTAGAGTACGGCAGCGGCGCGGCCGGGGTTGCCGTCGCAGAGCGCCTGCCGGGCCAGAAAGAGCACGGGCTCGTCCCAGTCGGCGTCGGCCTCGCGAGCCTGCAGCGCGGCAGCGGTCGCCTCCTGTGTACGCCCAGCAGCAGCCTCGAGGCGCGCTCGCGCGAGGTGGGTCGTGGCCTGCCCATGCTCGTCGCCGATCTGGCCAAAGAGCTCGGCGGCCTGGTCGAGGTAGTGGCTCGCCGCCACATCATCGCCCGCCAGCACCTCCAGCTCGCCGAGCCGGCGCAGGCTGATGCTGCGGGCCTTGTCGTCGATGCGCTCGGCGAGAGCCAGGCCCTCACGTCCAGCCTCGAGCGCCCGGGGGAGATCGCCGGTATCGGCGGTGGCTCGCGAGACCCAGAACCAGGCGACCCATTGGAGTGACTCTTGGCTGTAGACCGCGCCCGTGAGGTTCTCGAGCTGGCTGATGCCGAGCTGGGGCTCGCGCTCGAGGATCGCGCCGATCCCTTCCACCAGCCAACGCAGCGCCTCGCGGTGGATCTTATGCTCCGCAAGCTCGTCGTCGGCGCCGCCCTCTTGGATCTCCAGCACGGTGGCGATCAGACCGCCGAGGATGTCGGCGTCATCGAGGCGCCCCTCGATCAGCATCGTCCGCAGCTCGCTATGCGCCGACGCGACCCACCAGGCGCCGTTATCGGGCTGAAAGGTCAGCAGAGACATGACGGCGCTACCATCATCCCGCATCTCCAGCAGGGCGTTGCGCAGCATCACGTATTGTTCTGTCTGACCTTCGACCACGCGATCCTCGGCAGGGGCAGCTCAGCCCGGCCCGATGGCTGCTCCGCGCAGCGCCTCGGCGCGAGCCTGGCGCTGAGCGAGCGTTGTTCGAGACTAGCGGTTGCAGTAGACGTGGACAACTTCTTGGCCCCGCACGGGCCACCCGAAGGCTAGGGATGCGATCGCCTACTGGCCGATCGTCAGCCCGAGCTCGTTGCGCACACGGAAGTACTCCTCGGAGACGCTGTAGAGGATGAGCTCCTTTACCTTCTCCTTCGGTGGCAATCCGCCGATCGCCGTCGGTTCGGTGCTGACCATCTTCGCGGCCACCTCGAGGTCGTTGCAGACCACGAAGCCCACACGGTTGGAGGTCAGCTCGACGCCCATCAGCCACTTGTTGAGGTTCGCCTCACCGCGGCGCTCGATGAAGCTCTTGACCACACCAGCGAGCTGCTCGAGCTGACCGGCGTGCATCCGATCGCGGACATACTTGAGGATCTTGTCGACCTCGGGCACATCACCGGGAGGCACGGGGAACTGTGGGTTGCACATCTTCAGCGCGCCAAAGAAGACCGTACGCAGCTGAGACGCCGCTGGCAGCACGCGGCGCAGGAAATGCTCGGGCCGCAGGTTGGTCAGCTCCTTGGCGATGGCGAAGGCGAGCTCCCGCTCCGGCCGCCCCTGCAGCAGGTCGGCGCCGACCACGAAGGACGGAGCCTCGGTGGTATGCGCCATCTGCAGGCCCGTCGGGCTCTGAGGCTTGAGGTAAAGGTCCGCCTGCACCACGTTGAGCAGGCTCGTGACGTAGTTGAAGACGCGAGAGAAGAGCAGCTGGTCGGTGGCCAGATCGCGCCGCTCCTTGCGCTTGAGCGCGAACTTCTTATGGGGCTGGGCGGTCATCGCTCCCACCACCGGCGCGATGGCGCTGAAGATCGTGCCGATATAGACGTCCTCGTCGGGGTGGAAGATGTCGCGACGCCACATCTCGTCGGTCATCCGCGCCTTGGCCCGCACGAACCCGCGCTGCTTGTATTGCTCGTAGAACTGCTGCTCCTCGGCGTCGGCTTTCTTGAGGAAGGAGAGCGTCGAGCAGAGACACCAGGCCTTGTCGTACTGGTTGGTCTCCATGTAGATGCGCCGCAGCGCCTGGTAGGAGTCGTACTTGAAGGGTGAGCCGGCGATCAAGGTCTGATGCTCGGCCACCGCCTTGTCGGCGTAGTCGGGCCCGGCGATCACATAGAGCTCGGCCAGGATCTCGTGGCGCTGCATGTTGTCCGGCTGCAGATCCTTGGCGAGCTCGAAGGCGGCGATGGCGCTCGAGAAGTCGCGTAGGCGAGAGCGGTAGATCTCGCCCAGAGCGTGGTAGAGCACGATCTTCAGCTCCTGCTGCCCATCCGGCGAGAGGCGCTGGATCATCTTGCGGTAGTTGCGCTCCTGGGTCTTCCAGTCCTTGCGCTGGGTGCAGATGCGGTCCATCGCCTCGAAAGCCTTAAGGTCCTCGGGCTTGACCTCCGTCGAGGCCGAGATGTTCGCCAGCTGGTGGTCCAGAGAGGAGTTGAAGAAGACCAGCGCGTTGTCGAGGTCTTTGATCTTGTCTCGGTTGATGACCGCCGCGGAGTAGTGGTAGCGAGCCTTCAGCCGCTCGTTGCGCTCCATCTCCGCGAGCCGCTCGATGAACTCGAGAGCGCGCCGCCACTGCTCGGTCGCCGAGAAGAGATCGAGCAGCTTATGCAGCACAGCGTGGCTCTCGGGCTTGAGATCCGCCGCGTACTCGTAGTTCTGGATCGCCCGCTCGGGGCTCCCCAGCTTGGTCTTGAAGATCTCGCCGAGCTGTTGGTAGTTCTCGAACTTCCCGTCGACGTCATCGGTCTCGAGGAGCGCCTGCTTGGCCTGAACCACGGCCTCCCAGTCGTTATGCTTCGACTGCAGCTCGACCACCGCCTCGAGGGTCGGCCGATGGTAAGCGTTGATCTCCAGCGCCTTCTCGAACATGTTGAGCGCCTTTTTGCGCTCGCCGAGCTTCAGCTTGATGTTGCCGAGGCGAAAGAAGATCTCGACGATCTCGTCGGAGCCCTGGCTGTCTCGGTGATGGACCAGGATCGTCTGGTAGATCTTGAACGCTCGGTCCCAGTCCTCCGTCCGATGCAGCAGGTCGGCCATGCCCAGCAAGGTCGGCAGGTCGGTCGAGTCGATGTCGTAAGCGGCGCGGTAGTACTTCAGCGCCTTGTCGTTGTTCTCTAAGGTGTCGCAGCTCTTGGCGAGCTTGTAGTAGAGGTCCTGCAGCCGCCGGTTGTCGCGCCGATCGGCCTTTCGGATCAGCATGTCGAGCACAGGCTCGACCTCGGCGTAGCGCCCATCTCTGAAGTAGAGGTGCGCCAGCGGCTCGCCAGCCTGCTCGTGGTCCGGGTCGATGGCGAGGGTGCGGGCCAGCAGGTCTGAGGCCCTGCTCTCGTCGCCGAGCTCGTTGAGGTAGGCCATGCCGGCCTCGTAGAGCAGCCGCGCCTTCTCGAGGGCGTTCTGCGAGTGCTCCTCGGCGCGCACCATCAGCTGCGCCGCCTTGGCCCAGTCGCCGCGCGACTTGTAGATCTCGACCAGCTGCATCATCGACTCGACGTGGCCGGGGTGCAGCTCGAGGGCCTGTGCGTAGCGCTCCTCGGCGGTGTGCGGGTCTTGTTGATGCTCCTCGTGGATCCGACCGAGGCGGTAGAACACGTTGACCCGGTAGGCCGCGTCATCGACCAGCTGCACCAGCCGGTTCATCACGTCGACGGCCCGATCCCAGGCCTCGATGTCCTCGTAGAGCCGCGCTAGGGCGTCGAGCGCCTGGGTGTGGTCAGGGTCGAAGGAGAGGATGTCGGTGTAGGCCTCGATCGCCCGATCCGGGTCCTGTAGGGAGACCTCATAGGTCTGGCCCATCGCCTGGTAGAGCTGCACACGCTCGACCGGGTCGTTGATCGCGTCGATGTGGCGGCGAAAGGTCTCCACCAGGTCGTCGAAGCGCGAGTCCGTCTGGTAGAGCCGCGCCAGGGAGCGGTAGGTCACCACGTGCGCCTGATCGATCATCAAGATCTTTTCGAGGCACTCGGTGGCGCGATCGAGCTTGTTGAACTGCTCCTCCCAGACTGTGGCCTGGCGCTGATAGAGCGAGACGCGCTCATCGTCGGCGGTGGTGATGTCGAGCTGCTGATCGAGCACGTCGAGGTAGTCCTCGAACTGCCCGGTCTTCTCATAGAGCCGCTCCAGCGAGCGCAGCGCCGGCCTATACATCGGCTCGATCGTCAGCACTTCCTTATGGGAGCCGATCGCGTCCTGAAGCCGCTGCAGCTGATCTTCGTAGAGGTCGCCGATGCTGCTGTGGAGCTGGATCCGCTCCTCGGGCTCCTCGGCCAGCTCGGCCTTGCGCGCCAAGATGCCGATCAGCCCCTCCCAGGACTCATTGTGGCGGTAGAGCCGCTGCAGCGCGTCGAGCACGTCGGCGTTGCTGTCATCGTGCTCGAGCGCCTTGCGGTAGGCGTTGATCGCCTGGGCCTGGTCGGCGAGCTGCATCTCGAAGACCTCGGCCATCGAGCTGAGCAGCTGCGTGCGCTTGATTGGGTCCTCTTCGAGGTCCTGGTGCCGGTTGATCACCTGCACCAGCTCGGCCCATTGGGCGTTCTTGCGATAGAAGTCGGCCAGGGCAGCCAGCGCCCGCTTGTTCTCCGGATCGATCTGCAGCGCCTGGTTGATCGACGCCACCGCGTAGTCGAGGCGCGCCAGCTCACTGCCATACCAGATGCCCATGTTGACCAGCAGGTTCGACTTGGTCTTCGGGTCTGGGATGGTCTGGACGACCGTGTTGCATTTGGTCAGCAGGTCGTTCCACTGCCCCGTCACAGAGGCCAGCCGCTCGAGCTCCTTGACCGTTACGTCGTTGGTGTAGTCCTGCTCGAAGGCCGCCTGGAGCACAGCGAAGGCGCCCTCGGGCTGGTTGAGATGCGTGTCGTAGACCTTGGCGATCTCCTGCAGCAGCTCGACCCGGGTCTCCTTATCCTCGACCAGCTCGTGACGGGCCAGCAGCAGCTCGACGAGCTTCTCCCAATGCCAGCCCTCGCGGTAGATCTGCTTGAGGGCCTCGTAGGCGACGCGATGAGCCGCCTCGACCTCGAGGATCCGCTCGTAGACGCTGCCCGCCTCGTTGTTGTTCTCGACCTTCTCCTGCCAGATGTTGGCCGCCTGGAGCAGGACGTCGATCTTCTCCTGATCGTCGGCCAGCACGGCGACCTTCTTCTCCAGCACCTGGATGCACTCTTCCCAGCGCGCCTCCTGCGTCAGCAGCTGCTCCAGAGCCGCGAGGGCCTGGAAGCTGTCTCCCTGTAAATCGAGCACCTTGCGCCAGGCGTCGACGGCCTCCTGCGGCCGCAGGAGGATCTCACCCTGCAGCTGGCCGAGCTGGATGTAGAGGTCTTTCAGGTCCTCGTCGGCCATATCGGAGGTGATGCCGATGTCGATCAGCCGATGCAGCGTCTCGACCAGCTCCTCCCAGGCCTGCGTCTCGCGGTAGATCCGCGCGATGGCGTAGAGCGCCGTGAGATCGGAAGGGTCGATCTCGAGCACCTTCTGCCAGCTCTCGAGGGCGTTGCGCTCACGACCGAGGTTATCGCCCCAGATGCGGCCTAGGCGCTGATAGAGCCGGATCTGCGCGTGCGGCTCCTCGGTGATGTGCACCTGGCGCTGCAGCACCTCGACCAGCTCGCGCCACTCCTCGGCGGCCTCGTAGAGGTCAGCCAGCGCCCAGAGCGCCACCGGGTCTTCGCCGCGGAGGTCGAGGACGCGGGTCCAGAGGTCCTGCGCCTGGGAGGCGTCGTCGAGGGCGTCGGAGGCGATCTTCGCCATCCGCGCGTAGCAGTCGGCCACGCCGGCGTCGCCGGGGGCGATGTCGATCATCTTCTCGTAGGTGTCGTGCAGCTCTTGCCACTCCATCCGCTGGAAGTAGATCTGCTCGAGAGAGTCGAGGGCCTGCGCGTTACGGGAGTCCGAGTCGAGTACGTCGTTGTAGGTCTGGACGGCGTTGTCGAAGTCCTCGAGGGCGACCTCGAAGGTCTGGCCGAGGCGCAGCGAGAGCTCCACCAGCTCGTCGGTGCCGTCGGTGATCGCGATGCGCCGCTTCAGGATCTCAGCAAGCTCCGGGAACATGCTGGCCTGGTTGTAGATCCGGTCCAGAGCGCAGAGCGCGTCGTTGTCGATGTCGTCGAGCTGGAGCACGCGCAGGTAGGCCTCCTCCGCCTGACCGTGGTCGCGTAGCTCCTCATCGTAGACCCGCGCCGCCATCTTCAGCATGCGGCGCTTGTCGTCGTCGTCGAGGTTCTCCAGCACCGCCTTGTAGAAGCCTGCCAGCTCCTCCCAGCCGTCGACGACGCGGGCCAGGCGCTCGAGCTCCTCAGAGATCAGCTCGGCCATCGGGTCGAACTGCAGCGCGTAGCCCCACCAGCGGAAGGCCCGCTCATGGTCACCGAGGCGCTGCTCGCAGATCTCGGCGATGCGCTGGATCCCCTGCACCTTCTCGAAGGGGTCCTCCTGCCTTTCGAGGGGGACCTCCATGATCTTGACCAGCTTCTCCCAGTGCTCGCCCATGCGGTAGAGTGGCTCGAGGATCTCGGCGATCTCGAGCTGGTGCTGACCCTCGCCGAAGAGCAACTCTAGGGCGGTCACCGAGGGGCCGTGCTCTGGCGTGGAGGCCAAGATCTCACGATAGCATTCGATCGCGTTGGGCAGGTCTTGCAGCTGCTCCTGCTGCAGCTGGCCGAGGCGGAACTGGAGGTCGATGATGTCCTGCTCCGTGTCCGCCATCCGCACCTCACGGCGCAGGATCTCTGCCAGCTCCTCCCATTGGCCCCCCTCCATGTAGAGGCGATCGAGCGAGAGGATCGCGGCGCGGTTGTCCATGTCGGCCTCGAGCACCTGTTTGAAATGCTCGATGGCGCGATCAGCCTGCTGAAGCTCCTCCTCGTAAACGCGAGCTAGTCGCAGGCCCATCTCGACCTGGCGGTCGGGCTCGAGCAGCTTCTCGAGCTCCTTCTCGTAGAGCTGAGCCAGCGTCTCCCAGCCGCTGATCTCACCGGCGAGGCGCTCGAGGTTGGCCAAGGACCTCTCGTCAGCCGAGTCCTCGGCCAGCGCGCGGCCGAAGGCCTCGAAGGCGCGCGGGCTGTCCTCGAGGCGCAGCTCGTAGAGCTCGGCGATGCGATGGAGGAGCTCGAGCTTACGGAAGGGATCGTCGAGGTGGCGGTTCATCACCTCGAGCAGCTCGACCAGCTTGGCCCACTCGAGCGATTGCTCGTAGACCGGCTCGAGGACCTGGGCGGCGATCACCGGCTCCTCTTCGCCATGGACGATCGCGTCGAGGGCGGCGAGGGTCGGCTGGTACGTCGGATCGGTGATCAGCACGTCGCGGTAGGTCTCCACGGCGCGGGTGAGGTCACCGAGCTCGTTTTCCCAGAGCAGGCCGATGCGATGCTTGAGGTCGACGCCCTCCGGCGAGGCGCCGGCCAGCTCGACCTGACGCTCGAGCACCTGCAGGAGGTCGTACCAGCGCTCAGCGCGCTGGAAGAGCGCGTCGAGAGAGCGGATCGCCGTCAGGTCCTCCGGGTCGAGATCGACCACGTTCTGGAAGGTCTCGATGCCGCGGTCGAGGTCGGTGAGCTGCTCGACGTAGAGGCGGCCGAGGGCGTAGAAGATCTGCTTCTTATCCTCGACCTCGACGGTGAGCTCCGCCTTGCGCATGTAGATGTCCTTGAGGTCCTCCCACCGCTCGAGGCGCTGATAGAGGCGCTCTAGGGCGTCGATCGCCTGCGGGTCCGAGTCGTCGATGTCGAGGACCATCACGTAGACCTCGATGGCCTTCTCGAACGCCTCGAGCAGCTCCTCGTTGATCTGCGCGGCGCGGAAGAAGAGCTGCTTACGTTCTTCGGCGTCGAGCACGATGTCGGCCTTCTTGAGCAGGATCGCTACCAGCTCTGGGTACTGCTCGGCGCGCATGTAGATCTGCTCGAGGGCGTCCACCGCCGGCAGGTTCTGCATGTCGAGGGCGAGGATGCGCTTGTAGGCCTCCGCCGCCTCGGCGAGGTTGCCCAGCTCGATCTCCCAGATCGAGGCGACCTTCATGTGCAGCGCGACAGCGAGCATCTCGTCCATGACGTCGGCCACCAGCTCGTTGTAGAGCGCGACCAGCTGCTCCCAACCACCCAACGCGCTCTCGTCCTGAGGCGAAGCGAGACTGCGCGCGAGGCGCTCAAGGTTCTGCTGCGTGCTCTCGTGAGCAGCGTCCTCACGCAGGGCCCGACCGAACACGCCGAAGGCGCTGGCCTGGTCTTCGCCGGCGATCTCGTAGAGCTCGGCGATCTGATGCAGCAGCTCGATCTTGCGCGTCGGATCAAAGGCGTGATTGACCATGATCTCGTAGACGCCGATCAGCTTCTGCCAATCGCCCGCGCCCTTGTAGTACGGCTCGAGGATCGTCGCTACGGTCTGCTGATGCTCTTCGTTGCCGATCAGGCCCTCGAGGGCGAGCACCGCCGCCTCGTTGACCGGATCGAGCTCGAGCACCTGGCGATAGGTGTCAACCGCCGCGGCGGTCTCGGCGAGCTCGGTCTCGCGCAGCTTGGCCAGGCGCACGAGGAACTCGACCTTCTCGCCGCTGGTCTCGGCCAGGGAGAGCTGGCGGGTGAGGTTATCGGCCAGCTCGTGCCAGGCGCTCTGCGCGGTGTAGAGCCGGTCGAGGGCGCGCAGCGCCTCGACGTTGCCGTCCTCCTGGGCAAGGATCTCGTTATAGCAGCTCACCGCCTCGGCGAGGTTCTGCAGCATCTCCTCCCAGATGTAGGCCATCTTGGAGAAGAGCCCCTCGCGCTCCTCGGCGTCGAGGGAGAGGTCGGCCTTGCGGCGGAAGACCTCGAGCAGCTCGTTCCACTGCTCGCCGCGCTGATACAGGCGCTCGAGGGCGTCGAGCGTCGGAGCATGCTCGGGCTCCAGCTCCTGGGCCTTTCGGTAGAACTCGATCGCCCGCTCCGGGCGCTCGAGGCGCTCCTCCATCAGCGCCGCCAGCTTGAGCAACAGCTCATGCTGTAGGGGGGCGTCGAGGGCCTCCGTGGTGGCCTCCTCGTAGAGGCTCGCCAGATCGTCCCAGCGCTCGGCGATGCCAGCCAGGCGCTCGAGCTCGCCACGGGCGATCTCGTTGGTCGGCTCGACCTTAAAGCAGCGGCTGTAGGCGTGGAAGGCCTGATCACCGTCACCGATCTTCTCGACCCAGAGGCCGCCGATACGCAGCAGCAGCTCGACCTTGCTCAGCGGCTCGTCCTGCCGCGAGAGCTGGATCTCATGCACCTGCACCAGGCGCTGCCACTCTTCGAGCTGGGTGTAGATCGGCTCGAGGATCGTCGCAATCTCGAGCTGGTGGTCTTCGTCTTCGAGGCGCTGCTCGAGGGCCAGGCGCGCGTCCTCGTGGTCGGGCTGCATCTCCAGGATGTCGCGGTAGGCCTCTACCGCCCCGGGGACGTCGTCGAGGTGCGTCTCGCGCAGCTGCCCCAGGCGATACTTCAGCGCCAGGATCGCCTCGGCGTCGTCGGCGTTGACCATCGTCAGCTCACGCAGCAGCACCTCGGCGAGCTCAGCCCAGCGCTCGAGGCGCTGGTAGATCGCGTCGAGAGCCTTCATCGCCCGGGTCTCGTTGCCGTCGATGTCGAGGACCGTGTTGTAGGCCTCGATGGCCCGATCCGGATCGGCTAACTCCTCCTCATAGAGGAAGGCGATGCGGAAGTAGATCTCCTTGCGCTCCTCTGCGTCGACAACCATCTCGATCTTGCGCTGGTAGATGTCGAGCAGCTCGTTCCACTGCTGCGTGGCGGTGTAGAGCCGCTCGAGGGCGCCCACAGCCTCTTCGTTCTGCTCTTCGATCTCGAGGATGCGCTTGTTGACGCGCAGCGCCTCCTCGGTGTTGGCCAGCTCCTCCTCGAAGACGCGAGCCACGGTGAGCATCACTGGCAGCTGATCGAGGGGATCGGTGATCCGGTCGTAGGCCGCCTCGTAGGCGTCGACGAGCCGTGGCCAGTGGCCCACCTCGGCGGCGAGGCGCTCGGCCTCGTTGCGGATCCACGCGGCACAGCTGTCGACCTCGAAGGCTTTGAGGTACCAGTCGAAGGCGCCTTCCTTGTCACGCAGACGCTGCTCGGCGAGCTCGGCGAGGGCGCGAATACGCTCCAGCGAGAGCTCTGGCTCCTCCGTATGGGAGAGCTGGATCTCGAGCACGTGGACGTATTTCTTGACGTCGCGGCCGCCCTCGTAGATTGGGATCAGCGCCTCGGCGGCGCGGAGGTTGCGCTCATCGAGGGCGAGCACCTTCTCATAGGCTCGCGCGGCGCGGTCTGGCTTCTCGAGCTGCACCTGCCAGAGCTCGGCGATCTTGAAGTAGAGCTCGAGGCGCCGCTCTGGCTCCTCCGAGTCGACCTGCCGCTCGAGCACGCGGATGAACTCGTCGTACTTGCCCTGGCTGGCGTAGAACTCCTCGAGCTCCTGGTAGGCGCGCGCCGCGAGGTAGAGCTTCTTCAGCGAGTCCTGGGCGCGGCGGTGGGTCGAGTCGAGCTCGAGCAGCGCTCGCCAGGCCTCGATCGCCTTCTCGTCGTCGACGGCCTTATCCGAGTAGAGCACGCCGAGCTTCTGCAACGTCTGCTTCTTATGCTCGATGTCGTCGGTGAGCTCAACCTGCCGCTGGCAGACATCGGCGAGCTGTTCCCAGTCCTTGGCGCGCTCGTAGAGCGTCTCGAGGTGAGAGAGGGCTTCGAGGTTGTTCGGATCGAGCTCGGCGACCTTGCCCCAGAGCTCCATCGAGATCTGCGGCCGCTTGACCTTGGTCGAGGCCAGCTCGGCGACCTCGAGGTAGGCCGCCGCCCGCTCCTCGTCGGTGTCGAGCAGATCGATCTCTTTCTGGGCGACGGCGATCAGCTTGTCCCAGTCGCGGCGACGCTCGTACATCGCGCGCAGCTCGGTCATCGCCTGACGGTTGGTCGGGTCAATCTCGAGGATCTGCTCGTAGGCCTTGATCGCCTCGGCCTGGTTGGAGAAGCGCTCGGCAAAGAGCGTGGCGACGCGGGTCCAGATCTCGACCTGCTCGACAGCGTCGGCGACGACCTCGGCCTTCTTCTTCAGCGTCGAGATCAGGTCGGTCCAGCGGCTCATGCTCTCGTACTGGACGATCATCTCGTCGAGCACGGCGGCGTCTTGGGGATCGAGCTTATGCAGCTCGGCCAGGCTGTTGACGACCATCACGTCGAGGTTCAAGCGCTCGCGATAGAGCTCGACCATCTCGAGCAACATCGCCTTCTTCTCGACCGGATCGTCGACGAGGTCTTTCTCGTCTTTGAGCACGTCGGCGAGCTGATTCCAGCGCTCGAGCTCACGGTAGAGCTTGGCCAGGTGGCGCTTAGGTGTGCGCAGCTTGCGCTGCCGCTGAGCGACCTTGCGCCAGGCCTCGACGCCCTTCTCTGGCGCCTCGGCCTCGGCCTCGGCGGCGGCGTCGAAGAGCGCCTTTGTCGCCTCGTCGACGTCCTCGTGGACCTCGAGCGGGACCGACGCCGCGGCGACCTCGGCGGGTTCTTCGGCCTCCTCGGCAGCGGGCTCTTCAACCTCTTCAGGTTCCTCTCCGTCTGAAACAGCCTCTTGCTCGCTGGCCTCCTCCTCGGCGGCCTCGTCCTCGGCGGCCTGCTCCTCGCTGGCCTCGTCCTCGGCGGCCTCTTGCTCGCTGGCCTCCTCCTCTTCGGCCTCTTGCTCGCTGGCCTCCTCCTCTTCGGCCTGCTCCTCTTCGGCCTGTTGCTCGCTGGCCTGCTCCTCTTCGGCCTGCTCCTCTTCGGCCTGCTCCTCTTCGGCCTGCTCCTCTTCGGCCGCTTGCTCGCTGGCCGCTTGCTCGCTGGCCTGCTCCTCGCTGGCCGCTTGCTCGCTGGCCTGCTCCTCTTCGGCCGCTTGCTCGCTGGCCTGCTCCTCGGCGGCCGCTTGCTCGCTGGCCTGCTCCTCGGCGGCCGCTTGCTCGCTGGCCTGCTCCTCGCTGGCCTCGTCCTCAGCGGGCTCTTGCTCGGCGGCAGGCGCCTCGGCCTCCTCGGCAACGGTTGGCATCTCGGCGACCTCGCCAGGCTCTTCCGCCTCGATCTCCGCTGGTGGCGGCTGGGGCTCCTCCACCTCGATCTCGGCCGGCTCCTCGGCGACGATCGGCGTCTGGGCCTCGGTCAGAGCCTGAGCCTCTGGCGGCTCGGCCTCGATCTCGGCCGCTGGCTCGGCGGCCTCACTCAACGACTCGGCTGCCTGATCGACCAGCCCCTGCGCCTCGGGGTGAGTGCCCAAGAAGGCGAGCAGCACCTCGTTTTCCGCCTCGAGAGCCTGAACCCAACCGAAGTAACCCGCCGCACGCTCGATATCTTTGACGTCCTGGTAAGCGATCTCGCCGGCGAGGCGCGCCAGCACGAGCAGATCGTCGGCCAGCAGCGGCGCCTCGAGGCCGAGGTCGGCGAGCTCGAGCAGCTCGACGCCATGCCCCTGTGAAACGCGCACCTCGCGCAGAAAGCTGAAAGCGGCAAGGTGACCGGCAAAGGAGTCGGCCCCCTGCTCATAGAAGGCGCGCAGCGCGCGCTCGTAGAAGGTCGCCGTGGTTGACACGTCGACGAAACGAATCGCCCAGAGCGATGCGAGCTGCTGATAGAGGCGCGCTCGCTGGTCATCTCTGACGGCGCGCACCCGCGCCTCGTGAAGCGCGACGATCTCTGGCTTCCGATCTTGCTCGGCGAGCAGACCTTCGAGCAGGAAGTTCGCGGTGTCGTTCTGCGGGTCGGCCTCGACGGCGGCCCGCAGCAGCTCCTCGCGAGTCTCGTGCTGCGGGGCCTGCAAGCAATAGATCCGCGCGGCCCGCACGAGCAGCTTCGCTCTGACCTCACCCTCGGCGAGGTCGGCTTGCCGGCGCAGCGCGCCGATCACCGGCTCCCAGGCGTTCGGGTCGTAGCTCACCGTGGCGATCGCCTCATCGAGGCCTTCGGCGTTGGGATCGACGCCATGGGCTTCGTTCAGCTTTGCGCGAGCCTGCTCGAGCTGCCGCAGGTCGATGAAGGTGAACGCCAGCTGCGTCAACAACCGCGCCCGCTCTGCGGGCTCGTTGACGACCTTCAGCTGGAAGTCCATGAGCTTGGCGACCATCCTCAGGTTGCCCATCTCATGGTAGATCAGCCGCGCGTGCTCGAGCGGTCGCACGTTCTGTGGGAAGAGCTTGAAGGCCTTCTGGTAGTTAACCATGGCCTTGTCTTTGCGTAGAAAGAGCTTTTCGCAGGCTTGCCCGAGCGCGTAGAGGCGGCGGGACTTCTCTTCACGATCGGTCAGCCCCTCAGCCTCAGCCTCGAGCTCCTCGATCAGCCCCAACCAGTTCTGCGAGCTCTTAAGGCGCTGCTTGATCTCGTTCATGTTCTCCCCGTCGGGTTGCCGGTTGCCCTGCGTGTTTGCAGGCCCGTCGGTCGCAGTCCGCTCCGGTGTTTTTCGGATCGGACGTCATATCCCGCCTCGCGTGATGCGATTTGGCGGCTCGCGGCGCGTGAATGCGCGTAGTTATTGAGAAAAGTGGGTCGCGAAATCGGGCACGGTTATACCACAGGTACGTTTTTCAGATCAAAGGCGGAAGCGCCCGAAAATGGCCGAAAAAACCGCGCTGTGGAGGGAGGCGGGAGGTGAGGGTCGGAGGGGCCGGCCATTCGTAAGACCTGTTACTTAGCGCGCTTGGGCAGGCGCTTGGGCATCACGCTGGAGGGCCCGTGCTGCTTGCCGTAGAGCTCGGAGATCTTGTCTTGCGCGGCGCGAACCCACTCTTGGTCGACGGACTTCTTGCCCCGAGCGGCGCGAGTGAAGAGGCGCAGCGCCTTCTCCGCCTCTTTCAGCTTGCCCAGCGACGCCAGAGCGATGCCGCGGTTGTACATCGCGTCGTAGAGATCTCTCTGGTTCTCGAGAGCCCTCTTGAACGCGTCAGCGGCCTTGTCGTACTGCTTGAGCATCTGGTAGGCGGCACCGAGGGCGTTGTAGGCCTCGCCGCTGTCTTTGTTGATCGCTACCGCGCTCTTCATCACCTGCATCGCGAGATCTGGGTAGTCGTAGTTGAGATAGAGCAGGCCGAGCTTGACGAAGGGCTTGACGAAGCGGGCGTTGATCTGGATCGCCTTGCGGTAGTGCCGGTCGGCGTCCTTTGGCTTGTCCTGGGCCTGGGCGATTTGACCGAGGCGGTAGTGAGCCACATAGAGCTTCGGTTGGACACTGAGCGCCTTGTTCAGCGCGTCACGAGCCAGGTCGTAGCGCTTGACGTGCAGGTAGCAGGTGCCGAGATCGTAGAAGGCACGCGAGTTCTTCGGCTCGATCGAGGTCACCCGCACCAGGTGACGCGACGCGTCCTCCCACTTCTTGAGGTCCTGAAAGACCTTCGCCAGGTTGTAGTGCGCCGTCATGTAGGTGTCGTCCTCCTCTACGGCGCGCTTCAGATCACGCAGCGCGGCGGCGGGGATACCGTCTCGGTACGACTTGACCCCCTTGTTCATGAACTCGATCGCGCGGTGTCGCTTCTGGCTGCAGGTGATGCGTGAGCAGGCAGGCACGGCAAAGAGCAGGGCCACCACGAGCCCATGGCGTAGCCAACGAGGTCTGGTCATCGTCGAGTCATCCTTCCGCGTGATCGTGAACAAATCGCTGGATTGAACAACGGATCGCTGGATTGAACCAGCGCAGTTCACCTTTGTCAAAGCGCGATGTCAGTGCGATCGGGCTCGCTCCCGCACGACGCTCGCGATTCGTGGACGGTCTGAGACCTTTCGCTCATGTCGGCGCGCACCTTCGGGACTGAGCTGGGTGCTGAGCTGTCGAGCCGATGTCGTCGCCGAAGAAACGAGCCATACGGGTGATACGGCCAGCTCTCTGAGGCCAAGAGTGCGGCCGGCTGTGCCGTGCCCGGCGACGGGAGGCATGTGTGGGGGTGCTCCAAATAAAAGCGCCGGACCCGAAGGCCCGGCGCTTGAAGCGCTCGTCGCAAGCCGAGGCTAGAGCGCTGATCAGCCACCCGCGGAGCGGAGCACGAAGGGGTAGGAGACGATGACGATACCGCCGCCCTTCGGCTTCGGGAACAGCCAACGGCGCACGGCGCGGGCGATACACATCTCGACCTTTTGGTTCTTCACCGTCGAGTTCTGCACCTTCGAGGTACCAACCTGGCCGGTCGCGGTGATCATGAACTGGACGATCACGCGGCCACCGAGCTTGGCGTTGCCCTGCAGCTCTTTCTGGTAGCAGTACTTCACCTCGTTGATGTGGCGACGGATGATGCGGCGGATGATCTCCTTGTCGAGCGCGCCGCGGACCTGAGCGCGACCGGCGATGACGCGCGGAGCGCGGGCGCGGCGACCGCCGAGACGACCAGCGCCGCGACCGTAGCCGGCGCCGGAGCCGCCGCCGCCGCCCTTACCGATGGTGCCGAGAGTTCCGAGGCCGATGGTTCCCTCACCAGTACCACCACCGCCGCGGCCGGTGCCCGCGAGGCCGAGGCCACCGAGACCGTAGGACTCGCCGATCTGGTCACCGATCAAGCCACCGAGCGCGTCCTCGGCGTCGGTACCGAGGGCGGAGTCGCGCCCAAAGATCGAGGCCAGGTGGCTACCTGAAGAGGACTTGAGCAGCCCGAGCACACCTGCGTTCTTGGCGGCGTCCTCGGCGAGGCGCTTGGCCATATGCGGGTCGGGGTTGTTCTTCGGACCCTTCAGACCATAAAGACCCGTCTTCTTCTTCGAGGTCTTCTTTCCCATCTTCCCTTCTTCGCCCTTATGCTTCTGGCCTTTGCCGCCGGCCTTGTCCGGGCCCTTCTTCTTGAGCCACTCCGGCACCTGTTCCTCCTTCTGCTCCGGAGGTTTGACGAGGTACTTCACGAACTTGTTGTCCGTGTTGAAGAGGTCGAGAGAGAGCGCCTTGGGATCCGGCGGGATGGCGAAGACGAGAAAGAGCAGCAGCGCGTGAGCGGCGAACGACAGGCCGTTGGAGACCTGCGCGCTCCAGTTCATGGTCGAGAGGAAGCTCGCGACGACTCGACGCGCGGGGGCGACGGAGCTGATCAGGAAGGTGTGCTCACCGAAGTCGAGCTTGATCTGCGCCTCTTGTGGGATCGGATATGAGAACGAGCCGCCAGGGCCGCCGGAGCGCGCCAGGCCCGAATTGACCAGCGCGGAGAGCTCTTGCCGATCGGCGCCGATGGTGACATCGCCCTTCATCTCTTTGGTGTAGTTGAGCTGGTAGTCACGTCCGGTGGACTTGATCAGCGGAAAGTAGTCGCCGGGGATCGCGCTATGGGCGACGTGGAGGTCGGCCTTCACCGACTCGCCAAGGCCGTAGTCGGGAGACTTACGCTCGGACAGCAGCCGGCCGATACCATAGATGCCGACCGAGACGCCGAGCGCCGAGAGCAGCGCACCGAGACCGCCCTGACCGGCCTTGCCTGGCTCTGTAGTGATCGCCATGATGACCGCCATCAGGAAGCCACCGGCGAGGGTACCCCAGCCGAGCACGAGGACGGCCCACGTCAGCGGGCTGACCGTTCCGGCCTTCGGGTTGTCGAGATGACGAACCTCGACGACGGTCTCCTCGAACATCGCCGTGACCTCGATCGCGCGAGAGCCATCCTGGCGGTCGAGGGTTGGATCGTGTGTTGGGGCGAAGGCCTGCGCGGCGGGCGCCGCTGCCGGCTGAGCCATCCCGGGAGGCGCGACGACGCCACCAGGAGCTGCGATACCTGGGATACCAGGCACGCCCGCGCCTGGCGGAACGACACCAGGCACGGGAGCGGCGGCAGCAGGAGCGGCGGCCTCCTCGACTGGTGCGCCGATCGCCACCACGACGCGGGTGTCGCCGAGCGCCAGCTCATCGCCATCGGAGACCTTGGCCTTGTTGACCTTCTGGCCGTTGACCACGGTGCCGTTGGCGCTGCCGAGATCGATGATGTTGATCTCGGTTGGATCGGAAATCTCGATCACCGCGTGCATGCGCGAGACGTTCTCGTCTTCGATGCGCAGGTGCGAGGACTCGAGCTTGCCGATCTTGACGACGCCGGGCACTTCGGACTGCAACGTCTCTTCGCGCTCGAGCTTGTCACCTCGGTAAATCTTGAAGGTGAACGGGATTTTGGCTGCCATGGTCATCCTTCTTGCTCGTCGTCTTCCGGCAACGAGCGTGCGTAGACTACCCTGGTCCTCGCCACCCGTGGCGAGGGTGCCCTCAGCACCTCAAGACAAAGCGTCTCAAGGCGAGAGGTTCGGGGCTTTGCCCCTTTGTCGATATCGAGTCGGACTCAGACGGTAGACACCGTCTGCCGTCAGATGTTCTCGGCCGACTTGAGCATCTCCGGGATGAAGTTCTCCCGGATCTTGATCAAGGTGGAGTGCTTGGCCTGCTTGCGAGTATCAATGTACTCGCCATCTGGCCGCTGCAGCTCGCCTTCGACCACGTCATCGTCGAAGTCGTAGACCGTCTTCTTTTTGTACTTGACCGCCGGCGAGGCACCCTGCGCCCAGGCGCTTGCGGCGTAGCCCACCGTGACGAGGAAGGCACCGAGCATCAGAACCGCTGCGAGTTTTCGAAGCATCGTCTCTCTTCCTATGCCAAGGCCGACCGTCCTCACTCGGCTTGGATCCCGCGTCGATGTCGGATCCAAGCTCTTGTCGAACGGCCGGCTGGCCTGCGCTCTTCGGACACTCACCATGGCCGTGAGTTCCGCGAAATCTTAGCAAAACGCGTTTTTTCTGTAAACGAACCCTAAGTCATTGAAATCAAAGATTATTTCGTCACCTTCTGCTTCGGGGCCTTCGAAGCGGGCGTTGGGGTTGTCTTGGCCCCCGCCTGCATCGTCTTCATCTCTGCCATCATCTTCTTCTGCTCGCGCAGCAACGGCACCATCTGGCGAATATTCTTCAGCCGGCGGAGCACATCCTTCCGCCGCTTGCCATGCTGGGCGTCGGCGTACTTCTGCAGATACCCCTTGGCCCGCTCCAAGGTGGCGATCGCGGCGTCCGGGTTGGAGGCGTCGAACATATAATCCTGGATCAAGATCCCGATGTTGTAGGCGATGCCCTGGTTACCGGGGGCCAGCTGCTGCGCCTTCTCGTACTCGGCGAGCGCCGCTTTGAACTTGCGCTGACCGCGGTAGGCGACGCCCAGGCCGACGGTAGCGTCGATCTTCATCTTCTGCGTCGCCTTCTCAGAGCTCAGCACGGTCTTGAAGGCACGCTCGGCGTTCCCGTAGTCACGGAAGCTCAGGGTGATGGCGCCGATGTTCATATGCGACTCGATCAGCGAAGGGTCGATCGCGACGGCTTGCCGGAACTGCTTGAGGGCACGGGTCACCTCGTTCATCTTCAGCAGCACCAGACCCTGCAGGTTGTAGAGCGGAGCATGCTTGGGATCGAGCTTTAGCGCCTGAACGATGATCAGGCGCGCGATGTCGAGCTGCGACCTGCTCTTGGCGTGGTCGTAGATCACCGTGGCCAACATCTCGTAGGCACCGATGTTGCTCGAGTCGACCGCGAGAGCGCGGTGGATGTTGTCGACCGCCTCTCTCAGCGCGCGGGTGTCACCGTTGAGCGCCTTGTCGCGGTCGAGCATCGCCAGGTTCGCGTAACCGCCGGAGGCCTTCGCGGCTGCCGCTTTCTGGAAAAAGTCGATCGCCGTCGAGGTCTGACCGCGGTTGTAGGCGATCATACCCAGGTTGCTCAGCGCCGCGCCGTGCCTGGGATGCTTCTGCAACAGCTCGCGAAAGACCGCCTCAGCCTTCTTGATCTGCCCACATTGCATCAGCGCAGCGCCCTGGTTGAACTTGGCCTCGATGAGCTTGGGCGCCTGCGCGTAGAGATCGCCGAAGGCGCTCGCCAGGTCGTCGCAGACCGCCTTGGGGAGGTGTTTGCCGCCCTTGGCGGCGTCGAGGTAACGCTTGACCAGCTTCTTGAACTCGGCCTTGGCGTCGGCGGCGATCTTGCGCTTCGGCTTGACCGGCACGGTGCCGACGACGCCCGTGGTGCTGGCCTTGCCGCCCTCATCCTTTTGGCCGCCGCCACCGGCGGCCTTGACGTCTTTGGGGTTCTTGGTCTCTTTCGGCGTGCCGCCACAAGCGGAGAGCGCGAGGGCGAAGGCCCCGGCGAGCAGCGCGCCACCCATGATGCTTCGGTTTCTGGTGGTGTTCATGGTCTCGCCGCTCCTTATTTGATCGCCGTGACGAGGTAGCTCTGAGCCGGGCGCAGGTTCAGGTAGCCGGGCTCGGCCCGGATCTCGGTCGCCAGCGGGTACTCGGCCGGCTTGATCTGGTTGAGCTCCTTCTCACAGAGGCGCGACCAGTTGTTGTACCAGGAGACCTGCGTCGACTTGTTGAGGCAGACCGAGAGGCCCTGGATCGCCTTCTTCTCCAGCGGGCGGGCCTTGTCCTCGAGGGTGTCGCAGTAGGAGTCGGTGAAGGTCATCACGAACTCTTCTTTCTGGTCGCGCGTCCGTAGCGACTTCGGGATCGGCGGCTTGGGCACCGGCGCCGTGTAGAGCGCGTCGGCGAACTGCTGGTAGAGCTGCCCGATGCGCGCCGCGCCGGCGATGGCCCAATGGGGCACCTTGGTCTTGATCACCTCTTGGTAGGCCTTGCGCGCCTGGTTGAGCAGCTTGCCCTTCTCCTGGAGGTACTTGGAAAACTTCTGCATCGACTTCTTTTTCTTCTTTTTGTTCTTGTCGGAGAAGTCGAGGCCCTTGGGGAACTTCACCTCGAGGAAACGCTCGAAGAGACGCTCGGCCTGGAAGAAGATCGCCTCAGCGACGGCGAACTTCATACCCGACTTACGGCGCGCGATCTCTTCTTTGTTGGCGCCCTTGATCTTGGCGCGACGCGACAGGCGCAGCGCCGACTTGAAGTGCTTCAGGGCCTGCGCGGTTAGGCGCTTGTCGCGCTTGAAGACGGTGATCTTGGTCTTGGTCTCGGGACCGCATTGCTTGCGCAGCTCGATGGTCTTCTTGCGACCGCGACGCCGACGCTTCTTGATCTTTCGCTTGGAGCGGACGCGCTTCTGCTTGATGCAAGCGCCGTCGACACCGCGGACCTTGCAGGATTTCTCCCAGAGCGCGCGGCCGATGCGCACGTGGGCCAGGATCTGCCGATCCTTGCCGCCGTAGCGACCCCACTTCTTGAGGTACATCTTGTAAAACTTCGCCATCGTGTCCTTGTCGCCCTTGTTGTCGTAGACCACGCCAAGGGAGAACACGGCGCTGGCGGCGCGAAACTTATACTTACGGTCTTTGCCGTAGGTCTTGGCGAAGAAGGTCACGTTGTCTTTGGCCTTCTGGTATTCGGCGCGACCGAGGCGGAAGATGATCGCGTTCTTCAGCGCGTCGGGGGCCGCCTTCTCGCCGGGGAACGCCTTGGCGAAGCGCTCGTAGTAATCGGCGGCGCGGCTATACCAAGCCAGCGCGTGATAGTTGCCGCCCACCTGGTACATCGCCTTCTGGGCGAGGATGCGGCCCTCTCTGTCTTTCTTGTCGTTGAGCTTGATCCGGATCAACGCGTTGCGGATCGCGATCGCCTGACCGATCAGCTTCGCCGCCTCGAAGTTGATCGCCGCGTTGTACGCCAGCTCGGCCCAATGCTCGTCATCGGGGAAGCGGTTGGCCAGCTTGGCGAAGCCCTCGGCGGCTTCGCGGTAGCGTCCCATCGCCCGGTACTGCTCGAGCTTCTTTCTGGCGATGTCGCGCTCGAGGACCTGCAGGTTGGCGAGGAGCTCGCCCTGCGCCAGCGGTTTGATCTTGAGCAGCTTGTGGACCCACTGCTCGAGCTCCTCGTAGCGCTTGAGGATGTTCAAGCAGTCGAGCAGCAGGTTGGCCGCGTAGGTCGCGAGCTGGTGGGTGGGGTACTGCGTCGCGATCTGGGCGAACATCTTCGAGGCGCGGACGAAGTGGTTGTACTCGTAGTAGATGCGCGCCTTGCGGTACATGATGGTGATGCGCTCTTTGGCCTTGGGCACATACTTCAAATAGGTGTCGAAGGCGGCCATCATCTTGCGCTGGTTTTCCCCGATCTTGCGCGGCTTGAACTGCGGCTCCTTCTTCTTGCCCTTTTTGCCCTTTCTGCCCTTGCGCCGCCGGGCGCGCTTGGTCCGCTTGGTGTCTTTGACCTCTTCCTGCACGTTGAGCGCGTTCTTCCAGGAGATCACAGCGGCGTAGGCGGCCTCTTTGAGGTACTTCCCGCCGGCCTTCATCTTGACCACGCCGGTGTAGGCGTTGGCGGCCTGCTGCCACTTCTCGAGCTTGAAGAGCAGCTCGGCGTAGTAGAAGGACATCACGTAGGCGTCGGAGACGTTCGGGAAGTTATCGAGGTACTCTTTGTAGAGCATCTGAGCCAGGGCGTAGGTCGCCTGGTTTTGGGTCTTCTGGGCCTCGCGGTGCCAGGTGGTCGCGAGCTCGCGGAGCACCCCGGAGGCGTTGCCGCGGCACTCGGCCAGACGCGACTTCTTGAGGTTGCCGCGCTTCTTCATCAGGTGAAAGACCGCCGCCAGGCGGCGGCTCTCGACGACCTGCTCTTGCTTGTTGCCGCCCGAGAGGGTGGCGCGCATCACCCGGTACTGCCAATCGCAGAGCTTCTTGCTCTTTGGGTTGAGCCGCATCAGCTCCCGGAAGACCTTCGTCGAGTTCGAGAACTTGCCCTGGTCGTAATAGATGTTGGCCAGCCGCTCGAGCATCGTCATCGCGTAGCTGCCGCCGATGCGCTTGAAGAAGTTCCAAGCGCGGTCCGGGGTGCCAACCTGAGCGTAGGCCTTGACCGAGTCCTTCTTGGCCTCCTTGACCAGGATGATCTTACCCTTCTTGGTGCCCGCCCATTTCTTGGCGTTCTTGATCACGCTGACGAACATCTCGAGGGCCTTGCGCGGATCTTTGAGGTTGAGCCAGCACCAACCCTGCTTGTAGATCGCGTAGCCGTAGATTGGAGAGTCCGGGTACTTGCCCACCCGCTGATAGAGCTTCAGCGCCTTATCGACCTCGTTGTTGTTGAAATAGAACTCGGCGAAGGAGAGGTAGGCGTCCGGGATGTACTTCGACTGCGGGTAGTTGCGGATCAGCTTGCGGAAGAAGATGCGGGCCTTGTCATGGCGCTTAGCCTGCTTGAGCATGTCGGCCACATTGAAGAGGACCTCATCCATGCGCTTGTACTTGGCGTAGGAGGGCTTGGTGGCGATGTTTAGGTAGAGCTTGATCGCGCCGAGCATCCACTGCTTCTCGTACCTCTCGTAGAGCTTCTGGCGCTTCTTCAGTAGCGCCTTGCGGGAGGCGTCGGGCTCTTGGAAGATCTGCTCGTCGAGCTCGCGCGCGGAGAAGTTGTACTGCACCTTCTTATCGCGATAATGCTCCGCGAGGCGGAAGTAGAAGTCGGGCTTCTCCGGGTCGTCTTCGGGGGTGATGCGGATCAGCCGGTTGAGCGTCTTGATCGCGATGTCGGTCAGCTTGGAGACCTTGGCCTTCATCTGCGAGCGGAAGGCCTCGCCAGAGACCTTCGGCTGACGTTCGCGACGTTTCTTGGCCGCGCTCTGATCGGCGTCGGTCTTCTTTGGAACCTTGGTCAGGTGAGTCTGCGTCGCCTCGACCTTGACCTCGGACTTCTTGTAGCGGGCTGCTTCGGCGGGGCTGGCCGCGAGCACCAGGCATCCCGCCGCGGACAGCAGCGCCGCGCCGCGCAGGCATTCAATCAAGCGCTTGGTCATCTCTCCCTCTTTGGCTGGCTGTGTTCTGGATACGGATCGTGTCTGATAGTGAAGGTCTAGCTCAGATCGCGAAACGTCATGTCATCAACGGGCAAAAAGTTGTCATCTTCTTGTCATCACCGCGTCCTCTCCAAACACATAGCGGCGGACTGAAGCAGCCCGCCGCTAGCGAAGAGAACGATGGCTTGCCGATGATCAGAGCTAGCGACCGCACTGGTTTTTGAGCTTCACGCGGTAATAGCCGAGCTCGTCACGCCAATACTGACCGTCGAAGGGCCAGTAGAGGTGCTCGTCGTCGGGACTGATGTGGCCGGTGCCGGTGGCCTGGCGGGCGGCGGCCTGCTGCTCTTTGCGCATCTCGGCCGAGATCTTGTTCTTCTGGCCGTTGATGATCTCGTACTCGACCTTGATCGCCTGCTTCTGCAGCTCGTTGATCTCGCTGACGAGCCGCTTGATGCGGCGCTGGGCCAGGTCACCAGCGGAGTTCTGCGCGAGCGATTTCTGCAGCGTGAGGTCGGTGAGCACGACGCCCGCAATGGCGGTGGCCTTCCAAGCCGGGTCGGCGTTCTGCACCTGCTTCAGCTCGCGATCGAGCTCCTCGACGTACTTGAAGGTCTTGGAGAGGACCTTGTCGCGGAGCACGCTGCGGGCATAACGACCGATCTCCGGCGGGAGGTTGGCCTCGCGCTTACGGATCTTGATCGTGTACTCGTAGAAGTCGGCCGGGTCCTTATGGCCCTTGATGATCGCGTTCAGCTCTTTCTTCATCGCCGGATAGCGCGCGTAGAACTCCTTCACCGAGGCCTCGGCCTGCTTGTACAGGCAGTTCTGGAAGTAGATCACGGCCTTGAGGATCAGCGACTCCGGGAAGAACTCGTTTTCGAAGTAGGGGGCGTTCAAGGTGTGGATGTTGCCCAGCGCCTTGGAGAAGTTGTTGCGCTGGAAGTGGGCCCAGCTCGCCTCGAAGAGCGACTGGAGCCAGTTGCGCGAGGCCTGGGGGATCAGGTCGTAGTACTTGATCGCCAGCTTGTACTGACCAACCGAGTAAAACACGCGCGCCAGCGAGAGCTTGGACAGCTCCTCGAACTTCTTGATCTCAGCGGCCTTGGGGGCCTCCTTGGCGGTACGCAGCAGGGCCTTGAAGGCACGCGACGCGGGCTTGGCCTTGTAGGTGCGGACGTAGGAGATACCTTCCATGAACTTGGCCCGGGCGTAGAAGACCGAGCTGGTCGGCACGGAGCCGAAGAGGCTGATCGCCTCTTTGAAGTTGCCCTCGCGGTAGTGGTAGCGGCCCAGCAGGTAGAAGAGCTCGTCTTTGACCTTCGCCAGGGCGGGCTGCTCGAGCTGCGACTTGTCGTACTTTCCGATGCGCTTGAGGATGCCGGCCGACTCCGGCAGCTGCCGGCTGAGCGAGGCGAGCCACTTGAGCGTCGCGTTGTAGTAGCGGTGGGCCGAGCCCTTCTGCACGATGCGGTCGAAGTACGACAGCGAGGCCGAGAAGAAGCCGAGGTGGTAGAGGGTCTTGCCCATCCAGAACTCGGCGCGCTGCTTGTTGGCGTCCGAGTCGCCGCTCTCGCCTTCGATGACCTTATGAAGCTCGATGCTGGCGCTGTAGTAGTCCTTGTTCTCATACAGCTTCAGCGCCTTCTGCATCGTCTTGGTCGGAGGACCAGACTTCTCGATGGTCTCCGGCGCGAACTCGAAGTCGGGCTTCTTGGCCGAGGCCGGCGCCGCGATCGAGAGCGCGAACACCGTGGACAGCAGGCTGGTGACGAAACGTCGTGACATGCTCTTCTCCATCAGATGTTCGGCCGCTAGATGTTGGGGCATTGGGGTGAAATGCCCTGTTGTGCGCAGGTCTTCGCGTCTTCGTCAGTGTCGCCCGCGTCGACGCGACAGACGCAGAACTTGCAGCATTTGTTGGTGCCGGTCAGCAGCCCGACGCGGCAGACGAACTTCTTGCAGCCGGAGACCTCGTCCGACGGGCAGTCGTCGTCGCTCTCACAGGGGATCGTACAACGAGGCCCAGCTGCGCCCTCTTTGAAGCTGAGGCAGAGGCGGGACTCACAATCGAGCGCCTGGAAGTTGTACGACGTCGTGGGTTTTTCGGGATCGGCGAGCTTCAGCTCACACCGCACGCCGACATCGTCCTCGAGACAGCCAGCCAGGGGAGCCGTCAGCAGGAGCATCAGCACAGGTGCGATGGTGACAGACAGCACTCGTCTCATGAATGGGGCTCCTTGGGTTCCACGCAGTTCAAGGCTACGGCATCTTACACAGGGTCTGCCGTAGGTCAAGAGGGCTTAGCATCGATCAACACACCGCAACCCTGCGCGGCGTCGAGACAAATCATCTTTTGGGTGCTGACGATGGCCGAAGCTCGGCGCGCTCCCCCGCGCTCTGAAAGCGAGAAGACGACGGAGGCAAGCGAAGGGGACACGTATCGCCCGCTCAGGTTGCCCGCTCAGTATCGCGTGGCATCAAAGGCGTCGCGCACCAGCCGGACCTCGAGCTTGGGCTCGTAAACCACCGAGATCACGTCGAAGCGGGTGAAGGGCGGGCGTTTGGAGGCGAGCTGGGTCGCGAGGTAGTGGTCAGCGGCCCGCAGCAAGCGGCGACGCTTGCGGTGGTTGATCGTCTCGAGGGGGTGGCCGAGCTCGGTGTTCTGACGAGATCGGACCTCGACAAAGCAGAGGATCTGATCTTCCTCTGCGATCAGATCGATCTCCCCGCTTTGGATCCGATAGTTGCGATCGAGGAGACGGTAGCCCTCGCGAAGCAGCAGCTGTGCGGCGAGGCGCTCGGCGCGACGGCCGAGCTCGGTGCGGCTGGGATCGGTGGGGACGGGTCCATCTCGCGACGAGGCGTCGTCAGGGGAACCGGGCTCATCGTTCATCGAAGGGATCCGTATACAGGGACCCTCCTGGTCGGAGGAGGGAGGCGGGCCATGATCAGGAGGACCATGCTGAGGAGCGGACGACTTACCCCTCTTCTCAGACGACTTACCCCTCTAGAGCGCTGATCAGCTTACCAAACCGAGCTGCGCGAAGGATGCGGAATCACAGCGTAGGAGCGAGAAGGGCGCCTGCTGGTAGCAAGCAACCGACGAGCAACAACCGCTGGCCGGTACGTTCGCGGAGGTAGTACAAGCGGTTGCGACGGACGCGACCGTACTGGGCGACCTCGATCTTCTCCACGCGCGGGGAGTGGAGCGGGAAGGTACGCTCGACGCCGACGCCGTAGGAGACCTTGCGCACGGTGAACGTGCCGCGATTTCCGCCGCGACGCTTGCGGATCACGACGCCTTCGAAGACCTGGACGCGCTCGCGCGTTCCCTCGACGATGCGCACGTGGACGCGGACCGTATCGCCGACGCGAAACTCCGGAAACTCGGGAGCGGGCCGGGCGGCCTCGAGCTCCTGAATGATCGGCTTCGGCGTGCTCATGTTGGGGCTCCTTCACCACGGCCACCCCCACAGGAAGGTGGCCTTCGAACTCAAGCATTTGAAACTATTGCGCTTTTTGGATGCGCAAGCGTAAGCCAGCGCACGCCCCAAAAAGCGACGGACTCTATTCGCGCATGCCGAAGCATCTGTCAAGTATGATCGCGGCCGCGCTCCGCACGGAAAGGTGATTGTAATCGGGAGCCCCACGCACGGGCTCGAGGTGGAGATCGGCCGCGTCGAGCACCTCAGCGGTCAAGCCCCAGCCGGTGCCGAGCAGGATCAGCAACGGAACGTCATCAGGCACCTGGTCGTCAAGCTGATCGAAGCCGACCTGCCGTGAGCTCGGCCTGGCGCTGGTGGCGATGGTCAGCGGCCTCCGACCCTCCCGCGCTTCGATCGCGTCGATGGCGCCGGTGAGGTCGGGGGCGACCTCGATCAGCCGCAGCGCCTCGGCTCTCTTCTCGTGAACGTTGGCCCCATGGCCCTCACGCCAATGGCCGATGATTCGCCCCGCGAGCTCTTGCTGGCTGGGCAGGGGCGTCACGACGAAGTAGCCCGCCAGGCCGAAGCTGCGGGCCGAGCGCGCGATATCGTGGAGGTCGAGGTTGGTCAAGGCGGTGGTCACCACGCGCCCGCTGCGATCGTGGACGGGATGATGCAAGAGCGCGATGTAGCTCCGTGCGGCGCGCTCCTGGCGCTGGTCGCTCGACGTCGCCCCTCGGCCGCCAGCGCGAGCCCAGAGATCGGGGCGGCGCTCGCGGGTGCGCTGCTCCATCTGCTCGCGGCGCCAGGTGGCGATCTTGCCGTGATCGCCCGAGCGGAGGATCTCGGGCACCTCGTGGCCGCGGAAGACCGGCGGCCGTGTGTACTGTGGGTACTCGAGCAAACCCTCGGCGTGGGACTCGGCCTCGAGGCTGGCGGCGTTGCCGATCACGCCGGGCACCAGCCGGCTGACGCCATCGAGGATCGCCATCGCCGCGACCTCTCCGCCGTTGAGGACGAAGTCGCCGAGGGAGATCTCGTCGTCGACGAAGTGGCGGATCCGCTCGTCGTAGCCCTCGTAGCGGCCGCAGACCAGCGTCACGTCTCCCGCGTCGGCGAGGCGTCGGAGGTGTCGTTGCGTCAGCGGCTGGCCTTGCGGACAGAGCAGCACCCGCCGGCTCGCGCGCTGCTTGCCAGCCTCGGCGTCGCCGTCACGCTCGGCGGCCCGCCTCGAGGCGGCCTCGATCGCCGCCACATAGGGACCAGGCTTGAGCACCATCCCCTCGCCGCCGCCGTAGGGGGCGTCGTCGACGGTGCGATGCCTGTCGGTGGTGAAGTCACGCGGATCGACGAAGTCGACAACAATCAGCCCGGCCTTCTCGGCCTTGCCGATCAACGACGTCTCGAGCAGCGAGGCGAAGATCTCGGGGAAGAGTGTGACGACCGAAAAGCGCACGGCGGGCGACTCTAGCAGGCTGGGCGTGGCGCGTCATCGTTCGACGAACAGGTCACGCTACGATCTGTTAGTCGTCGTCGAGATCCCAGGCGTCCCCGTCAAGGAGCTCGACGCGGCGGGCCTCGAGATCCACCTCGGTGACCCAATCGTCGACCAGCGGGATCAGCCGCTCGCGGTCGTCGTTGTCGCGAACCACCATCACGTCGGAGGCGCCGGCGTTGAACACGTCGACGATCTCACCGAAGCTGCGCGCGCCCTCGACGACCTGGCAGCCGAGCAGATCGGCGACGAGGAACTCGTCTTCGTCGACGTGGATCAGCTCGCGTGGCACGCAGAGGGCCGCGCCGCGCAGGCGCTCGGCGGCGTCCCGGTCGGCGACCCGCGGCAGCCGCACGACGAGGATCTCGCCTTGTTCGCTCTCCACGCGCAGACCGTCGTGGAGCAGGCCGGACGCCTCTCGAAGCCGCCACCTATCCCGCGGCACGCTCTCGAGAGCGGATGAAGAGGGGTCGTGGAGGCGCACCTTCAGCGCGCCCCGGACACCATGAGGCCGGGTAACAGCGCCAATCTCTAAAAGATCGGCCCCCACGAGATCGCTCGTGGGGGCCGCCTGTTTGGATGCCATGGATTCTGCCAAGGCGTCTCGCCTACTCGATGATCTCGAGCACCGAGCGCTTTCGGATCTTGGTCGAGGCAGCGCTGAGGATGGTGCGCATCGCGCGGGCCGTGCGCCCTTGCTTGCCGATCACCTTACCCAGGTCTTCCTTGGCCACCTTCAACTCGATCACCGAGGTCTGTTCGCCTTCGATCTCGTTGACTTGCACATCTTCGGGGATGTCAACGAGAGCCTTGGCAATGTAGGTCACGAGCTCCTTCATGGTTGGGTCGATGTCGCTCATCATCTGCCTCCGCGTCCGCTACTGTAACTCTGTGTGATCGTGCGCCGTTGTGCCACAACTCAGATGGTGGTTCCTTGAACACTACGAGAGAGCCTTGCGCAGCGCAAACGACCCGTTTGAAGAGATGCGCGCGAACCAAAGCCGACACGGAGCGTTGGCTCCGTCGACTCGCCTCGCTCGAGAGCTCGCCCGTAGCTCGGGAGCTGGCTCGGGTGGGGGTCTCGCCCAGGATGAGCGAGATGAGCTCTACTGAGCGGCTGCCTGCTCGCGCTTGCGGCGTAGGATCAGCTTGTGCAGCGTCTCGGAGGGCTGAGCGCCCTTTTCGAGCCAATGCTCCAGGCGCATGTCGTCGATGTCGAAGACCGGCGGCTGCCGCGTAGGGTCGTATTGACCGAGGTGCTCGATGAAGCGGCCATCCCGCGGGCTGCGCGAGTCCGTGGCGATGATACGGTAGACAGGACGTTTTTTGCTCCCGGCGCGAGCCAGACGCAGCTTGACCATCTCGAACTCCTGCGATCGATTCCGCAACCTCTCGCGGCCTCGACCGGTCACTCACCGCGACCTCGTGTCGTTGACGACGGCGGCGGCGGTTAGTATATGAAGGCTCCAGCGTCCCAGGGACGCAGAGGGTTTTCCGGTTTGAGACCGGCAACCAAGCTTCGAGCAGGTACCGAACTCCGGCGCCAATGTCAAGCGCGAGCCAGCAGGTAGGCGGCTCGAAGCCGTGACGCAATCGTGACGGGAGGGGTGAGCAGAGACGTGCTTGAGAAGCCGCTCGAAGAGCGCCCTCATTGCTTCCGGGGCGACGTTCAGGCTGCCTCGATGCGTCTGTTGCGTCACTAACATCCTACGAAACAGCCCGAACTCGCTCGTCGGAGGACGCGATGGCCGATAGCCGAAAGGACGGGACGACACGAGCGCTGATGGAGCTCGCGGAGCTGCACAAGCGCTTCGGCGAGGTCCACGCCCTACAGGGCATCACGCTCACCGTGCCCCAGGGCAGCACCGGGCTGCTCGGCCCCAACGGCGCGGGCAAGTCGACGTTGTTCAAGATCATGCTCGGCCTGGTCGCGCCCGATGAGGGCAGCGTCCAGGTGCTCGGCTTCGACGCGGCGCGACGCGCCCTGGAGCTGCGACAGCGGATCGGCTACATGCCCGAGATGGACAGCTACCTCGCTGGCCTCGACGCCGTCGAGCTCTGCACCTTCGCCGGTGAGCTCTGCGGGCTGCCAACGGGCGAAGCCCGGCAGCGGGCCAACCAGGTGCTCTCCTACGTCGGCCTGGGCGACAAGCGCTACCTGAAGGTCTCGACCTACTCCACCGGCCAGAAGCAGCGAGTCAAGCTCGCCCAGGCGCTGGTCCACGATCCCGAGCTCTTGCTGCTCGACGAGCCGACCAACGGCCTGGATCCAGAGGGCCGCGAGGAGATGCTGGCGCTGATCCGCGAGCTGCCCCAGCGACGCGGCTGCTCGATCATCCTCTCGTCGCACCTGCTGCCCGATGTGGAGGCGGTCTGCAAAGAGGTCGTGGTGCTCGACGGAGGACAGCTGCGCTACTCGGGCACCCTCGACGCCTTGCGCGGCCAGGACGAGAACCGCTTCGAGGTCGAGGTCAAGGGCGGCTCCGAAGAGCTCGCCGTGCGGCTTCGAGCGAAGGGCTGCCAGACCCAGCGCGCGCAGAACCGGCTCCACGTCACCTTGCCGGCCGACACCGACGCCGATCTGATCTTCGCCCAAGCGATCGAGGCCAAGCTGCAGGTGCGCCACCTCGCGCCGCTGAAGCTGACGCTGGAGGCAGCCTTCCTCGACGTGCTCGCGGAGGGGCGCGGGGGCTCGGCCGAAGGTGGTGCCGACGCCACTGCAGGAGGAGCGTGACGATGGCGATCCGCGACCTCGGCTACAAAAAATACGAGGGGACGCGCTTGCCACCACGCAAGCGCTACAGCGTGCTCACCTCTCGCACGCTCTCTCTCGCGTGGGCCTCGGGGCTGGTCAAGGCCACGCTCATCGTCGGGCTGCTGCCGCTTCTGGTCTGCGCCGCGATCATGTACTTGAAGCTGCGGATGCAGATGATGCTGGCGGCCCGAGGGGCGCCGATCAAGATCGAGGACGCCGCCGCCTGGATCTATTACGGTGGCTATTGGTGCCAGCTCTGGTTCGCCTTCGCGATGGGTCTGCTGGTCGCCGCGCCGGCGATCTCGGAGGACGTCTCCACGGGAGCCTTCCAGTTCTACTTCTCACGCCCTATCGACCGCGGCCACTATGCCACGGCCAAGCTGGTCACCGCCGCGCTGCTGGTGCTGATCCTGATCGCTGTGCCGACGCTGCTGCTCTCGGCGCTGCGCATCGGCATGGAGAAAGAGAACGTGGTGGCGCAGCTGCCGCTCTTGTTGAAGAGCCTGGCCTACATTGGCATCGCCACGACCGTGCTGGTGCTGCCGCCGCTGGCGCTGTCGGCGCTGTCACGCAAGAGCGGCTACGCCCAAGGAGGCTGGGCCGCGATCTTCTTTCTACCCTGGGTCCTCGGCGAGGGCATGGCCGCCGCGGCAGACGTGCCGCATATGGCGCTGATCTCGCTGCCGACCTGCTTACGCCTGGTCGCCCAGCGGCTCTACGGCCTCACGCCCTCCTACGACCTGCCCTGGTATCTGCCGGCAGGAGTGCTCGCCGCGCTGGTGATCGCCTCGATCGCGATCATCGACCGCCGGCTAGCGAAGGTCGAGGTGTTCTCATGAGCGCCACGCAGACCAAGCGCGGCACGAGCGTCATTAAGCGCGACACGAGCGTCACCAAGCGCGGCAAGAGCAACCCCGGGCCGCTGGTCGTCACCGACAAGCTCTGCAAATGGTATGGCAAGGTCGTCGGGATCAACGACTTCACGGTGACGATCCAGCCCGGCGTCGTCGGCCTGCTCGGCCCCAACGGCGCGGGGAAGTCGACCTTCATCAAGCTGCTGGTCGGCGCGCTGAGGCCCTCCAAGGGGCAGCTCTCGGTGCTCGGCCAGCGGGTCTGGGGCAACCGCGAGCTTTTGGCGCGGCTTGGCTATTGCCCCGAGCATGACGGCGTCTATGACGACCTGACGGCGACGGAGTTCGTAGCGACGATGGCGCAGCTGTCGGGCGTGGCGCCGCGCGAATGCACAGACCGCGCCGTGGCGACCCTCGAGCGTCTCGGGATGGGCTTCGCCAAGGATCGACAGCTTCGCGGCTTCTCCAAGGGCATGCGCCAGCGGACCAAGCTCGCCCAGGCGATCGTCCACGACCCAGAGATCGTGCTGCTCGACGAGCCGCTGACGGGCTGCGACCCTTTGGCCCGGAGTTCGCTGGTGAAGATCATCCAGGCCCTCGGGGCGGCCGGGAAGGCGGTGATCGTCTCCAGCCATATCCTCCACGAGGTCGAGGCGATGACCTCGGAGATCCTGCTGCTCTACAAGGGGCAGGTGCTCGCCGAGGGCAACATCTACCGGATCCGCGAGATGATCGACGAGCACCCGCATCAGGTGCAGGTCGTCTGTGACAAACCGCGGGAGCTGGCGAGCCAGCTCGTCCTCGACCCCTCCGTGTTCTCGGCCGAGTTCCCCGCCGACGACACGCTGCTGGTCGAGACCCGCGATCCCGACAGCTGCTACTCGCGGATCCCACAGGCGGCGCTGGACCACGGGATCAAGATCCGCCAGCTGACCAGCCCGGACAACAACCTGCAGGCGGTCTTCGACTACCTCACGCGCGACCGCGGGCCCGAGGGTGTGGCCAAGCCGACGCTCCGTGACGACGGCAGAGACGGCGCGAGCGGGGGCAAGAGCGCAAAGGAGCGCGCAGCATGAGCGTCGAGACCGAGCGCCAGAGCCTCGTCCGGCGCCCGCCGTCGGGGACGGCCGTGGCCCGACAGATCGCCGGGCTGAGCTTGCGAAGAGCCCGTCGGAGCCGGCTGCTGCGCGTGGTGCTGGCGCTGCTGGCGCTGCCGGTGCTCGCCACCATCGTGGGCGTCCTCTCCGGGCGCAACGGCGCGGCCTTCTTCGAGAAGGTGCTCGCGCTCTATCTGAGCTACCTGGTGCCGCTGGTGCTGGCGCTCTTTTCATCGCAGAGCGTGGCCGAGGAGGTTCAGGGCCGCACCATCACCTATCTCTGGTCGCGTCCCATCGCGCGCTGGGCGCTGCCGGTAGGTAAGTACCTCGGCACGGTGGCCGTCACCGGCGGGCTGATGCTGCTCTCGCTGGTCGCCTGCTACCTCGTGGCGATGATCCCCGCCGGCGGATCGGTGTTTTCCGAGCTGCCGCTGCTGGCCCTTGGGCTGACGGCCCTCGGCGTGGGGACGCTCTACTTCGCCGCCGTCGCCAGCGCCTTTGGCGCGCTGGTCACGAGCTTCCCCTTCGCCCTCATGCTGCTCTATGTGCTGGCGATCGACATCGGGATGGGCTTCGTCCCAGGGCTCCTGAGGGTGGTCGCGATGACGGTACACCTGCGGGCGATCGCCGGGCTCTACAAGCCGCAGACCAGCCTCTTTTCGGCCGATCCCCACCTCGACGCGACGATCTCGCTACCCGTCGTCGTGGTGATGGCGACGCTCTGGCTCGGGCTGACGGTGCTGATCGCCTCGACGTCCGAGTATCGCACGGACCGATAACAGCCCATAGACCCATAAGCCCCCCCACGAGGCGCCATCGCCTGATGAAGCCAAGGGTTGGCGCGAACACCTCGCTGTAGGCCAACCTCACGGCAAGACGCGGCCACCTGCGGCCGAGCTTGAGCGACAACGAGCTCGGGTCGAAGGGCAGGTCGCGACGGGAGGGCTCGATCAACAGGCGGCTAAGAGCTTCCCCACACATCCGGGACCGAGCCGGGTGCTGAGCTGCCGAGCCGCTTTCGTCGCCGAAGAAACGAGCCATACTGGCAGTACGGCGGGTTTTCTGAGGTATAGAAAGCGGCNAAAGCGGCCGGCAGTGCTGTGCCCGGCGACGGGAGGAATTTGTAGGGGTGCTCCTAAGAGCTTCCCCACAAATTCGGGACCGAGCCGGGTGCTGAGCTGACGAGCCGCTTTCGTCGCCGAAGAAACGAGCCATACTGGCGGTACGGCGAGCTTTCTGAGGTATAGAAAGCGGCCGGCAGTGCTGTGCCCGGCGACGGGAGGAATTTGTAGGGGTGCTCCTAAGCGTCGGGGTCGACGCAGACGCTCTGGCAGGCGGGGAGGTTCTTGTCAGCGCCCGCCAAGTCCTTGCCGGCGAGGGTCACACCCCAGCATTGGGTCTGGTCATCGGGGTTGCGGGAATACGCGATCTTCTCGATGAAGCACTTCGCGCAGTCGGTGGGCTTGAAGCCCGTCTTGTACATCTCGATGCCGATCTTCTCGCAGCCTGCGAGGCAGGTCGCCATCTGCGAGAAGCAGGAGTCGGCCTCCTCGAGCTTGCACCGGGTCTTGCAGAGGCCGGGCACAGGATCTGTCTCGTCGTCGCCACCGCAGCCGACGAAAGGGGCGGCCAGCGCGAGGCAGGCGCCGAGGGCGAGGGTCAAACGAAAAGCTCTCCAAAAGCTCGACATCTTCAATACTCCTAGCTCATGCGCCTGGCGGCGTACCGTGTCCCCATCGTCGAGGACCGCTCTTGAGGGCAGTCTACGCGGTGGGCACAGAGCTGACAACGTCAGCCGGACCCGATCGCCAGGCGTGGTCAGGAGGCGAGCTGAGGATCAGCTCTCGCCAGCCTTGGCCACGTGCTCGGTGTAGCCAGCGCTGCGATGCCGCGCTGTCGGCAGGTGGGCATCCCAGCAGGCCGGGCTGCAGAAGTAGAGCTTCATCCGCCCGCTCTTGCAGGTCGAGACTGTGCACTTGTAGAAGGTGTCGCCGAGCTTTATCTCTTTGCTACACATGCAGCACTTGCCAAAGAGTTCCGCCATCTGCGCCTCGTCCCTCGCGTCAACCGCGTGGCGCTAGAGTAGCGAAAAACCGAGACGCCGAAAACCACCGCGGTCTCATCCCGCCACGGCGCTGGCCTGTCACCCCATTATCGCCCATGCTGCTGCCATGTCTCGCTCCACCGCGCCGCGCGTTCACGTCGTCTCCCTCGGTTGTCCGAAGAACACCGTCGACTCCGAGCGGATGGTCGCCATCGCCGATCAGCAAGGGCTCGCCATCGCCCGCGACCCCTCCGAGGCCGAGGTGATCGTGGTCAACACCTGCGGCTTCATCGAGCCGGCCAAGCGCGAGTCCATCGACACCATGCTGCGGATGGCCGAGCAGAAGCATAGCGGCCGCTGCCAGACGCTGGTGATGGCCGGCTGCCTCTCGCAGCGCTATCCCGAGGACCTCGCTCGTGAGCTCCCGGAGGTCGATCATTTCCTCGGTACCGCTGATCTCGGCCGCCTCGGCGAGGTGCTGGCCCGCGCCGGAGGAGGCGTGCCACGTGAAAACGCCCCGATCGAGCGCGTCTCTGTCGGCGCGCCAGAGGGCCTCGAGGAGGCCGACTATCGTCGACAGCTGATCGGACCGCCGCATACCTCCTATCTGAAGATCTCCGAGGGCTGCAACCGCCCCTGCGCCTTCTGCAGCATCCCGATCATGCGCGGGCGCCAGCGCAGCCGCAGCGTCGAGTCGCTGGTAGACGAGGCCAAACAGCTGGTGCAGCAGGGCGTGCGAGAGCTGATCCTCGTCGCCCAGGACTCGACCGCCTACGGCAGCGACCTGCCGCGGGGGAGCGCCAACCTCGAGCTGCTGCTGCGCGCCCTCGACCAGATCGAGGGGCTCTCTTGGGTCCGCGTGCACTACGCCTACCCCTCGATGATCTACCCGCCACTGGCCGAGGCGATGGCCGAGCTCCAGAGCGTGGTTCCCTACATCGACATGCCGATCCAGCACGTCGACGACGAGCTCTTGCGCCGGATGCGCCGCGGCTACACCGGTCGACGAGCGCGGGAGGCGGTCACCTCGCTGCGCGAGCGGATCCCTGGCCTCTGGGTGCGAACGACGATGTTGGTCGGACACCCAGGGGAGACCGACGAGGCGCATCAGGCGCTCCTGCGTTTCGTGGAGGAGCTCTCGATCGATCACCTCGGCGCCTTCGTCTTTTCCCCTGAAGAGGGCACGTCCTCGGTCGACCAACCCGACGAGGTGCCCGAGGAGCTGGCCGAGCAGCGTCGCGCGGAGCTGCTCGAGCGACAGCAGCGGATCAGCCGCGAGCGCCTGGCGAAGCTGAGAGGCCAGACCCTCGAGGTGATGATCGACGGCGTCAGCGACGAGAGCGAGTTTCTGCTGGTCGGACGCCACGGAGGGCAGTCGCCGGAGATCGACGGCCACGTGATCCTGGCCGACGCCGAGGGCCAGCCCGGTGAGCTCGTGCGCGCTGAGGTGCGTGACAGCGCCGACTATGACCTCGTCGCGCATGCCCTACCTACGGCCTGACACCAAGTAGGAGCTTCCCCCCCGGCCTGACACCAAGTAGGAGCTTCCCCACACGTTCGGGACCGAGCCACAGATGTGGGTGCTCTCAAGAGCCCCCCTACGCATTCGGGACCGAGCCGGGTGCTGAGCTGCCGAGCCGATTTCGTAGCCGACGACATGAGCCATATGGGTGGTACGGCGAACGTTCTGAGGCCTGCGCCTCGGCCACGCCTACCGCCACGGTCCCGGCCGACATCTCTGCTGCGGAGGCGCCAGCTCCACGCGGTGAGCGACCTCGGCGACGCTGACGCTCGACGCCTTCTACGTCAACGCCTGCGGCGCGACGTGCCGACGATCTCGAACGATGGACGTCCGCGGCTGCGAACGCCACCGGCGTCGCATCGCTGCGCGACGACTGGCGCCAAGAGGAGCGCGCGATGACCGAGACCCCACGCGATGACCGAGACCCCACGCGATGACCCCGCGCGATGACCTGGACCCCGCTGGCTTTGTTGCTCGTCAGTCCGATGGGTCCGTCAGGGCGCGCCTGACCACGTCCTCAAGAGCGCGGCCGCCACCTCGTCCGATGTGTATGTAGCGCAGGCGCCCCTGCCGATCGACGACCACCAGGTGTGGCAGCGTGTGGACGCCGTAGGCCGCCGCGACGCCGTCGCGGGCGCGGAGGACGACGATCTTCGAGGGCGCCTTGCCGGCGCTCGCGCGAGCCTCGCGACGTCTGGCAAGGAAACGCTCGAGGTCGCGCCCTTCGCGATCGACGCTGATCGCCAAGACACGCAGCCCGGCGCCGTGGTGGGCGTCGGCGAGGGCCTCGAGGGCGGGGTATTTGGCCACGCAGGGCGGACACCAGGTGGCCCAGAAGTCGAGCACGAGCACCTTGCCTCGCAGCTGTGTCGAGGTGTAGCGCGTCCCCGCGAGATCGGTGAGCGTGAAGGCGGGCGCCACCTCGCCCCGCCGCGGCGCCCGCATGCCTCCGCAGTTCAGACCGAGCCAGATCCCGTTGGTCAACAGAAGCCCGATCGCCACGGCGACCACCACGAGGCCAGCGACACGGGCCGCTATTGATCGAGCTGCTGGGCGGTCGGCGTCGTTGCGACTCATGATCGGGCGCTCCGTATGCGGGCCCGCAGCGTCTTCACCGCCAGCGCCAGCAAGGCCAGAAACCAGAGAGCGCTAGCACCGAGCACGACGTAACGCCAGATCGGCTGATAGAGCTGGCGCACGGCGAGGGCGAGGAGGCTCGTGGCGAGCTGCAGCGCCAGAGCTGGCAAGGCGCAGAGCGCCACCACGTCGAGGTGGCGGACGGCTCGCCCGCTGGCTGTCAGGGCCTTGAGCAGCACGCCACCGATCACTACCGCCCCGAGGGGCACCAGCATCAGCTGCGAGAGCACGCGGAGCATCACCATCGCGCCGCTGAGCACGTCGATGTCGAGCAGGGTCCAGCCCGCCCGGCCCAGAGCCGGCATCTGCAGACCGACCGCGAGGGTGAAGAGCAGCAGCAAAAAATCGTTGAAGCCACCGCGATGGCTCGTGCAGTGCACCTCCAGCGTCTGCCGCGGCGTCACGATCATGCCGCCGAGGCGGTCGAGGAAGGGCAAGACGATCCCCGAGCGCTCGTCAGCGTCTGCGGGCGCCATGGGGGGCGGGTCTGAGGAGGCGCTCATGCCAAAGGTCGAGCCGACGTCAGCCGCTCTTCTTGTTCATGTGCCGGCGCGCAGCCTGTACAACCTGGGCGGGGATGTTCTTCGAGCGGGTCAGCGCGCGGAGATCGTTGCCTCGTAGGTGCGTCAAGAGGCGCATCGCGTGGGCCAGCGGCGTCTTGGGGTTGTTGGCGAGCGCCAGCTTCACGGCGTAGCTCTTCTGCCACTCCCGACGATCGCAGATGTAGCGGATCACGTCTTCGCTGAGGCCGCGGTTGCTGGCGTACTTGACGACCTCCTGCTCGGAGACGCCAGGTGATTTGATCGCCGCCATCGCCACGAGCCGGTTCGAGTCACGGATCAGGGTCATGCGATGGAAGACGTTGCCCAGGGTCGCCAGCCGGATCTTGGCGTTGATCGACATCTTGCTGATGGTCTGCTCGTTGCGGCCAGTCTCCTCCTTCTCTTCGTACTCGAGCTCGCCAACGGGCCCCTCGTCGTAGCCCTCCGAGAGAACCGAGGCGAAGACGTCGTCCATCTGCCCCTCGGGGGCGACGACGGGCTCCGGGCTGGCCTGCGAAGCTGGCGTAGCGCCCATGATCGCCGTCACGAGCTCCTTGTACTGCGGGATCTTGTCCAACACGAGGCCGTTGCGAATCGCCAGCTCGAGCAGCCGATCGACCGTCGACATTCGGGCGTTTTTGTTGAAGTAGAGCGCCTCGATGATCGCCGGCGTGCGCAGCAGACGCTGAGCGTTCTGGGCCAAGATCTCGAGCTCTGCCTCGCGGAGCTGACCGGCGAGGGTCACGAAGGTCTCATCATGGGTGTAGGGGTTGAGCAGCACCTGCCTCATCACCTCTGGCTTCGCGATCACCTGGCTGGAAAAGAGGTCGATCACCCGCGGATCGAGGGGACCAGCGAGGGCTGGGCCGAGGATGTTGTCTGGGAGCCGCTCGCCGCTCTGCTTGGCCGCGCCGGCCAGCTGCGGGTCGGCGTCGAGCTGTAGCTGGTAGAGCACCGTGAGCAGGTCGCCAGGGCCCATCGGGACCAGACCGCGGGCGGCCATCATCTTGGCCGGCGCCGGCGTTGTCGGCGCGATCACGCGCGCGACGGCGGGAGAGACGTGGGCTGGATCGAGGGGGGTGTGTTGCAGCGGCATGAGCATATCGTGTGCAAATCTGGGGCGATACGCAAGCCCCAGTCCGGCGCCCTGTGTTGACGCTTTTCCAGGTCGATCACCTTTTGCTCGCGCCAGGGCAGCGCTGGCGCCTGCTCGGCGACGGTCTCGGCGATCAACCGTCGCTCCAGGTTGTCGAGCCAGCGGGCGGTCGAGGCAGCCTCTCGCCACGCGGATCACCGGCAGCGCGGCAACCCTGATGTAAACAACCCTTCGAGCTGGGCGTAGACGTCGGGATGGGTGAGCAGATCGAGGTGACCGAGGCCGCCGAGGGTCGACAGCTCGAAGGGAGTCCGCCGGCTAGTGGACCCGTCGGGTGCTGGCGTCGAGCTCGGGAGGCGCACCAACAGGTCACCGAGCAGCTTCCCCATCGGGTGCTCCGGATCGCGAGTAATCGTCGCGCCGATGAAGCAGGTCGCGACGTGCTCGAGGTAAGGGACGTCTTCGCGGTAGTCGCGAAGGAGCGCCTCGGGATCGAGGTCGCGCCACTCCTTGTCCTGGGTGTAGCCAAAGCGCAGATCTTTGATGCCATCGCTCCGCGCGGCGATCACCTCTGCCGGCACCTGGGTGCCCGCGGTGTCGATCCGACCGAGCAGGTTGACCGCGACGTTGGCCAGCTTCTCGAGGGGCGCGCCGTGGTGGGGCGAGCCGATGCAGACCAGCTGATCGAGACGCTCGACCCAGTGAAGCCCCCGCTCGTTGGCCTGATGCGCGGCGCTGCGGCAGACCAGCCCGCCCATGCTGTGGCCCACCAGCGCGAGCTGCTCGAGCTCGAGGGGGTAGCGCTCAACCAAGACCTCGAGGAGCTCGGCGAGCTGGGCGCCGCTTTCCGAGATGTGACGGCCCGTGTTGTAGCGGAGATAGAGCGAGGTAAAGCCGTGAGGCGCGAGGCGCTCGGCGAAGGTCTGCCCACGCCCTGGTGGCTCTCCCTCTCCGTCGCCGTCACCTTCGACGTACCGGTCAACCCCGAAACGCCAGGAGCACTCGTTGGTCGCGAGTCCGTGGACGAAGAGCACGAGACGCGACGTCGCCTCGGGAACGTGTTCGGCCAGGGCCTCGGCTGTGACCTCTGGCAGCGGCGGCGCGGCGATCGCCGCGTGCAGCGTCATCCCAAGGTCGAGCTCGTTGCCTCGCTCGCGGAGGTAATCGCCGAAGGCGCCGTTCAGCGCGCTCTGGGCCGCGTCAACCAACCACGGCCTTGCGCCCTCACGGCGCGTCGATGGGTCGTCGGAGGTCGTTGGCGCAGGCAGCGCATCCAACGCCAGCTCCGTCGCCGCCTCGACACCGCGATTCACCGCCAGGATCGATCCATAGACGAGGTCGGCGATCGCGCGATGTGCGCTGTCGACGGCTCGCGCCACCTCGGCGACCTCGGGGACGTGCTCGAGGCGCCGCAGCTGACGCTCGGCGACGACGTGGTGGGTGCGTTGCACCAACCGTGTGATCTCGTCGACCCCGTCGGTGACGAGCGTCTTCCAACCCCGAAGCCTACCCATGATGCGAACTCTACCGCGCCTCACTCTTTCAGGGGGCACGTGGGCGACGCTCAGGTGGGCTTTTTCGGCAACACTCGTCAACGCAGCGCCGCAGTCCGTGCCGCGAACGAGAGGGTGGTCAGGGCCAGCGGCCCGACCTGCGGAGCTTCTGACCGAGCGCTTGGTCGCTCGAACTCGCCACCACGTCGCAGTTCACTGTCTACGAGAACCCAAACAAGCGAAGCCGGCGACGGGTGCCCTTTCTGCTCGACGTTCAGGCCGATCTCCTCGACCGCCTCGCCACGCGCGTCGAGGTGCCCTTGGCGCTCGCCTCCGAAATGCACCCGGATCAACACCCGAACCCAGCGTTCGACGTGGATGGCAAGGCGGTCGTGACCGCCGACGTCACGGGTGTACCGATGTCAGCCATCGGCGCGCCAGTCGCCGACTTGGGCGCGAAGCGCGCGGCGATCCTCAGCGCGCTCGACGTTCTCTTCGCCGGAGTGTAGGCGAGCTCGATCTGGCGCGAAGACACGCCTGACAGACGCGAGGCAAGCAGGAGCTCACGCGGCGAGCGGCTCGAGCAGCGCGGTGGCGATACGAGCGAGCTTGGCGCGGACCTTGAATTTGCGGCTGTAGACCGTGTTGACGCTCACGCCGAGCTCGGCGGCGAGGGTCTGAGGGGAGCGCTCTTCGTGAAAGCAGGCGACGACGAAGTCGCGGTCGGCCGGCTCGAGGCGCTCGAGGGCGGCCTGCGCCAGCCGCATGGCCTCGACCTGCTCGAGGCGAGACAGGGGAGAGGAGACGTCGACCAGGACGCGATCGACCGTGGGCATCTCTTCGAGGTACCTGTGCTCGGCGCTGCGGGCGCGGAGCTGGTCGATGGCGCAGTTGGTCGCGATCAGGCCGATCCAGCTGCTGAGCCGGTAGCCGCGGTCCGGGTCGTATTGGCGCAGCTTACGGCGGTCGTCCCGAAGGATCACGACCCAGACCTCGGCGACCATGTCACCGAGCTCGGTCAGATCGAAAGAGGCCCCGTAGCGGCGCAGCACGCGGCGCACGCAGCCGATGATCAGCGCTTGGTACCGGCGACAGAGACGATCCCAGGCCTTCTCATCGCCGTCGAGCGCCGCGTCGAGCACAGCCAGCTCCTCTTCGCGATCGCCGGCGCGCGACGTGGTGCGGGAAGCGCCGCGGCGGTTAATAGCGTCCTGAGTCGTCGTGAAGCTCATCATGCCCTCTCATGTAAGACCGTGTCAGCGTTGGTCGGAGGGGCATACTCACGTGCGTACAGCGATTGTTATCACGCTCGAAAAAAACCACCAAAAAGTTCCAAGCCCTTGAAATATATAATGTCTTTTGCGAAACGGATGCCTTAGAGCTTCGGCACCCATTCGGGACCGAGCCGGGTGCTGAGCTGCCAAGCCGATGTCGTAGCCGAAGACATGAGCCACACGGGTGGTACGGCGAACGCTCTGAGGCCTAGAGCGCTGACCAACGTACCTCCCGTCGCTGCGCTGGTCTGCGAAATCACGGCGGTTGTTGCTCGTCGGTTGCTTGCTACCAGCAGGCGCCCTCCTCGCTCCTACGCCGTGATTCAGGGGTGCTCTTAGGCGCTTCAACGGTGATGAAGGGCTCTAGTCCATCGCAAACCTGAGGTAAAGACCTGATTTAGGATTAGAAAGGGTGGCCTTTTACTCTTGCGTAGCGACGCTCTGCTCTGCAAGATACTCCCAGTTCCGCAAGGGACTCGAGGCTCGCGGCGTCTCCCCCCCCCAAGGCTGTCGCGAGCCTCGTCATTATTGGGGCCCCGAAGCCTTTATAACCAATTGATATTGTTGCAATTTTTCAAATTGCGTTTAGTCTTGGGGCGCGATCTCGCGACCCGCTCGGTAGCGACGGCTCATCCATGAGGTGCCGTCCGGTCGCCACCAGGTCCAGCGACCTTCGCGTTTGCCATCCGCACCAAAAGCACCCTCGCTGCGCTTCTTGCCGTCGGGGTAGAAGCTGCGCCACGTCCCGCTGTGCTTGCCACCGGTGAAGGAACCTTCGTCCTTTTTCCTCAGATTCTCATGCCAATAGGTCCAGCGTCCCTCTCGCTTGCCTTTGACGTAGCGCCCCTGTGACGCGCGCTGCCCGCTGCCGTAGAAGGTCGTCCAGCGGCCGGTCTTGGCGCCAGCGTCGTAGCGCCCCTCGAAGCGCTTCTTGCGGTCGCGAAACCAGCCGATCCACCACCCGTGCTCCTTGCCGTGCTGGTAGCTGCCACGCAGCATCTTGCTGCCGGCGTCGTAATAAAAGGTCCAGCTGCCGTGCCGCTTGCCTCGGTGGTAGGCGCCCCGCCGCTCGAGCTTGCCGTTGGCGTGCCACCAAGCCCACTCGCCGACCCGCGAGTGGCCGACGCTACCGTCGCTCTTGGGGTAGCAGCGCCGACAGCCGGTGAAACGGCGCTTCGTGTCGATCACGGGCTTGCCGCCGCTGGCGACGCATCGCTGATGCGAGGCCTCCTGTAGGCGCCCGAGCTTGTAGGTCACCTTGCGCCAGGGCTTGCCCGAGTCCCACCAGAGCTCGAAGAGACCGTCGCGCTGACCGAAGCGGTAGGGCCCCCTGGCCGAGCGCTTCTTGCCCGGCTTGTAGTGGGTCCAGACGCCGTGGCGGTGGTCGGCGTCGAAGGGGCCCTCTCCCTTGGGATCGCCCGTGTAGTACCACTCGCGCCAGACGCCGGTCCGCAGCCCGTTCTGATAGCGGCCCTGCCAGACCTGCTTGCCGTTGGGGTAGTAGGCCGTCCAGGTGCCCTGCCGCCGCGCCTTGGCGTAGGCGCCGACGAGCATCTTGTCGCCGCTCTTGTAGAAGCGCCGGTAGGGCCCCTGCGCGCGGCCGTCGACGTAGATCACCTTCTCTTTGGGGTTGCCGTTTTTGTAGTAGTAGGTCCACGGGCCGCTCCAGCGAGCCTTCTCCCACGCCCCCTCAAGGCGCTTGCGACCGCTGGGGTAGTACTCGACCCATTTGCCCGTGCCTTTGATGATCGTCGAGGCTCCATAGGGTTTGCCGTCTGGGGCGCTGAAGATGTGCACGCCGTCGGGGACACCCGAGCGGTAGAGGCCCTGGCGCAACACCTCGCCAGTGGGGTGGTACTCGACCAGCGTCCCCTCGCGCACGCCGCCGTCATAGACCGCACGCCAGGCCAGCTTGCCGTTCTCGTGCCAGCCCTTCCAGAGCCCCTGGCGCCGTCGCGCGACCTCGCAACCCTGGGTACGCTTTTCGAAATCCTGCTGCCATTTGCCCTTGCGCTTGCGGCAGGCCGAAACGTGCTTCCCCTGCCGCACGCCGCGCGTGTAGCGCACCACCTGCCAGCGCTGCCCGTTGACGAACCACTCGGTGAAGGTCCCGTGGGGCTTGCCTGCGACGAAGGGGCCACGCTGGATCCGCGGCCCATCTTTATGGAAGAAAGACCACACGCCGCTGCGCTTGCCCCTCTTGAACGAGCCCTCCGCGGCCTTGGACCCGCTGGGGTGATAGAGCACCCACCCTCCGTGACGCCTGTCTCGCCGGTAGGAGCCCTCGAAGGCCTTCTTGCAGTTCGAGAAGTAGCCCACGGCGGGCCCCTCGGCGACCCCATCGACGTAGGTCCTGCGCCAGCGCTGCGCCGCCTCGGGCAGCGAGACCCAGATCCCCTGGCGCTTGCCGCCGACCAGACAGCCCACGCCGTCTGTTTCTTCTTTCCACACCCCGCCGGCCTGCTTGCAGGCGGCCTCGGAGCGGATCGGCGCCTTCGCCTCGGCGGCCTTAGACCCGCCCCCCGGGCCCGCAGGCTTGCTCTGAGCCAACGCTGGCCGCAACGGCACGCTCAGGACCAGCGCGATCAGCGCAGGCATGTGAAGGAGGGCGCGGCTCACTTGTCCTTCCCCAGGACGTCCTCGAGCAGCTGATCGGCGCTGCCCCGGACGGCGCTGCCGTCGAGGCTGTTGATATCCTGCTGCGTCAGGTCGATCAGCGGCGCGAAGGCCTTTTCATGAAAGTCGTCGATCACCTTGACCACGCGGGCATCCTCGTCTTCGAGCTTCTTTAGCTTCTCGGTGACCGAGCAGGCGTAGCGCCGTCCTTGCGGGCTGTTGAGGCAGACGCGCATGGCATCGCCGCGCGCCTCGATCAGCACCTTGAAGCCGAGCTGCTTGTCGGCGCTGGTGAGCAGGCGCCGCGAGCCGCGCAGCCGCTCGGCCACGACCTTCGCCAAGGCGCCCTTGGTCGCCTCGATGCGGACGGGCAGGCGCACACCGTGGATCCGCAGCGCCGTCGGCCAGCGGTGGAGCACGCGATCGAAGTAGTGGCGCGCCGCCTTGGCCTCGCCGAGCGCCAGCGCCGCCTCCGCCGCCAGCGCCTGAACGTGCCCGCGGAGCAGCGCCTCGTCTTTGGGCAACGAGGTCAGAGCTCTCCGCGCCAAGGCCAACACCTCGCGACGCGCGCCCTCGCGACGCGCCAGCGAGGCCTCGATCGCCAGCAGGTAGGGCTCGATCTGCGCCTTCATCTCGTCGCTGTGGCGCAGCACCGCCAGCGCGCGCCGGGTCACGCCAGCGCCGGCGATCTCCGCCATGGTCAGAAGCTGCCAGCTCGGCAGCGGCTTGAGGTAGGGCCGGAGCAGGCTGCGGAGGGTCCGCTCCTGGCCGAGCAGCCGCGCGACCTTGCGCCGCACGGCCCAGGCCGAGATCTCGAGCTTCTGAGCTCGGGCCCACAGCGGCAGCGCGTCGAGGGCGGAGCGCGCCGAGGCCTGCTCGCGCAGCCGCTGACCCCAGGCGGTCAGCGCCCCGTAATGGTCGACGGTGTAGATCGTCTCCATCAGCTCCTTCGAGTAGGAGATCATCCCCACCCGATCGGGACGCCGCAGCACGCGCTTGGAGAGCTTGACGCTCTCTTTGAAGCGGCCGAGGGTGTAGAGCAGCCGCGTCAGCCAGGCGTTCAGCCCCATCTCGAACTGCTGCCGCAGGCGCCGCGAGACGCCCTGCTTGCGCGCCTGCTTCACCGCCGCGATGGCCCGCTGGAAGTCGGCCCGCAGCAGGTAAAGGTTGGCCAGGTAGGGATGGGCCGAGCTCGGGCAGTCCTTGATCGGCGCCTGGATCGACTTCAGCGCCAGGCGCTCGGCCTCGGAGAAGCGGAAGACCGCGAAGGCCGCCTCGGCGGTGTTCATATCGAGGATGCAGGAGCGCTCGGCGGTGGCGTTGACCGCGCGCATCGCGACGCGGAAGCATCGCTCGGGCTTCTCGCGCTCGAACTCGATCGAGAGCAGCCCGTTGTAGCCGGCGATGCGGATGTTGAGGTTCTCCGAGAGTGTCGCCTTCTCGGCGATCTTTCGCGCCTCGTCGAAGCGATGGAGCTTCATCAGCGGCCAGACCTTCAGCCGCTCGAGCTTCGGCTCGTAGTGGGCGTCGTAGCGCGCGAGCGCGGCGAGCTGCTCTTTGCGTCGATCCATCTCGCCGAGCACGGCCTCGAGGCGGATCAAGACCTTGCGGTGCCAGCTGCGGGCCTTGGAGCCCTTTGGCGGGTCGCCGTAGAGGCTCATCAGCTGCGCGTCGAGCTGTCGCAGGTGGTAGAGCGCCCGCGGCAGGTTGCCCTCCTCCTCGTGAAAGACCTGCGCCAGGGCGTAGCGGCCGATGATCGAGCGCGGCCGCTTGCGCAGGATCTTGTCGGCCTGCTCGCGGGCGCGGATCAGCTTCTCCTTGTCGAGGGTAGCCAGCAGCGCCCGCTCCTCTGCGTCGCCCACGAGGGGATCGACGGCCGCCTCGGGCCTCGCCGTCCAGAGCGCCACAGCGGCAAGCGTCAACGCGCAGGCCGGCAGCAGGGCGACGCGTATCGAGGGGCGGCTCATCATCTCAACCTCTCCTCAGGGTGGTCTTGGCCAGCCGCTCGAGGGGCCCCTCGGCGGCGCTGAGGATCACCTCGCCGGCGTCATCGGCGCCGGGGATCAGCTCGATGCGATGCCAGAGGATCGGCGGCAGCAGGTACTCGAGGTCCTCCGGCGCGACGAAGTCGCGACCGCGGAGCAGCGCCCGGGTCTGCATCGCCGGGATCGCCTGCACCAGCGAGCGGGTCGAGACGCCCTGCACCACCCGCTTGTCGTCGCGCAACGCGCGGGCCGCGTCGACCAGCGCCTCTTTGACCTGCTGGCTCACGCCGACCAGAGAGCGCACGGCCTGCCGCGCGGCGATCACCTCGCCCCGCGAGACCTTGGGCAGCTCGGTCGGCGCCTTCGGCGTGCCCCAGGCGTCGAGCACGGCCAGCTCGGCCTCGCGGTCGATGTGGTGCATGCGCACCTTGAAGAGGAAGCGATCGATCTGCGCCAAGGGCAGCGGGTAGGTGCCTGCCACATCGAGCGGGTTCTGGGTGGCGATCACGAAGAAGAGCTCGTCGAGGCGATGGCTGACGTTGTCGACGGTGACCTGCTTTTCGGCCATCGCCTCGAGCAGCGCCGCCTGCACCTTCGGCGAGGTGCGGTTGATCTCGTCGACCAGCAGCACGTGGGCGAAGACCGGCCCGTGACGAAACTGGAAGGTCGACGTGTCGGTGTCGAAGACCATCACGCCGGTGATATCCGAGGGCAGCAGATCCGGCGTGAACTGCACCCGACGAAAGGCCGCGATCACGTCCTCCCGGGGGGGCGCTGTGGAGGGCGTCGCGCCGTCGTGCTCTTCGAGGACGATCGACTCGCCGAGGGCTTTGGCCAGGGTCGTCTTCCCCGAGCCGGGGTAGTCCTCGAGCAGGATATGACCGTCGGCGAGCATCGCCACGATCACCAGATCGATCACCTCGTCGCGGCCCATCACGTGATCGCGGACCCGCGCCCGCAGCCGCTCGACCACCTGCTGCGCACCCTCGAGGGTCGGCTGCGCGGGCTCCGGCGCCGCCGCGCCCACCACCGCTGGCGTCGCCGCGCCCATCATGAACGCTGGCGTTGGGGTCTTGGGCGTCGCCGCCGACGCCGCAGGGCCTGGTCGGGCGGGAGTCCGCTTGCTGGTCTCGGTCTCGCTCATCGTCTCGCTCTCATCACGGGGTGCGTCGTCACGGGGTACCTCATCATCGGGAACGTCATCGGGTACGGATCCAGCTGAAGGGGTCGAGCAAGCCGACCAGGCGACGGCCAAAGGGTACGGTGCGGCGCAGGTCGGCGCGCAGCCGCGTGCTCAGCAGTCGAAAGGCGTCGGCGTCGGGGGCTGTGGGCGAGCCGAAGGCCCGCGCCAGGTGCGCCCGGGTCAGGGCGTCGAGGCTCGGCGCCACCTCGCCGAGGCGCTCGGCGTGGCGCTCGCGGCTCTCGCCACGGCGGCGCTGCTTGCCGAGCTCGCTGAGGGCGTCGAGAGCCGAGATGTAGGCGAAGCGCGGGTAGCGCGCGCGACCGGCGAGGGCCGGCAAGAGCCGCCGGGTGCCCTTGATCAGGTAGCCCAGCGCCAGCAGCGCCAAGAGCGCCCAGCCGACCGCCCGCATCAGCACGGGCCAGGGCATGGCCCAGGGCTCGCCCTCCGGCGAGATGCCGCCGGTGGGATCTTTACGCGCCAGCTCGCCGAGGAGCTTCTCGAGGTCGTAGTCTACCGGCGTCTGCGGCGGCAGATCGGTGCGCTCAGGGTAGATGTCGAAGGTCAACCAGCCGATGCCCTCGAGGTAGATCTCCGGCCAGGCGTGGGCGCGGTCGCCCATGATCAGGATCGACGAGCCGCCGGAGCGCTTGCGCGTCTGTACGGCGTAGCCCAGGGCGACCCGCGAGGCGATCCCCAGCGAGCGGAACAGATAAACCGCCGCGTGGGCGAAGTGCACACAGTAGCCGCGCAGGCTGCCAAAGAGGAACGACGCCGCCGGATCCTTGGCCGAGGCGTGCTTGCTCTTGCGGGTGTAGAAGCCCTGCTTCTCGAGGTAGCGTTTGATCGCGAAGGCCTTGGCCAGGTCGTCGTCGGCGTAGCGGGGGTCAAGGTCGCGGCCGATGATCTCAGCCAGCGTCCGGTAGCGCGGGTCGTCGGGGATCTCGGTGTAGTGCCTGGCCAGCGCTGGGCTCCAGGAGCTAGGGATGGAGCGTCGCCCGAGCAGCCGCTTGGGCGAGACGGCGAGCACCTGGGAGCGCACCTCGTAGGCGCTGACGAACTGCTGCGGGTTTGGGTTTTGGATCTGCTCGAGGCGCACGCCGTTGGTCAGCGCGGGGGGCTGCGGGTGATCGACCAGCAGGTACATCGTGGTCGGCACCGCCACGTGGTGGTCTGGGTGCTGGTGGTGCTTGGCGGTCTGCACCTTGGTGGTCTCGCCGAGACCCGAGAAGACGTCGACGTCGCGCTTGGCGTCGGCCGTGAGGTGCACGCCGTTGTACTTGGAGAGCACGCGCTGGCGAAAGTAGATCACCCCACCTTCGGGCTGGTAGTCGTCGCGCAGGATCGCGATCGCCACCGGCCGCGGCGGCGGATTCTTGTAGTTGTTGCGGAAAGGGTTGCCTCCGCCCTTGCCCTTGCCCTTGCCCTTGCCCTTGCCCTTACCCGAGAGCCCCAGGGCGTCGGCGGCGACCTTGGCCTCGATGCGCTTGTCGCTCCAAAGATAAAACGACAGCCCGAGCGCCGCGAGGAGCAGAAGCGAGCTGATCAGCTTCAAGAGCGGCTGGTCGCGCAAAAAAAGCAGGGCGGCGGCGAGGATCGCCACCACGCCGACGGCGACGAGGATCGTCGTCGGGTCGATGCCCAGAGACCAGGCCCAATCCGAAAAGTAGCGCGGCCGGTTGAGCATCCGGTTTCGGTGATCGGCGAGCACCGTGGCCACTGAGCCCGCGACGAAGGCGACCTCGAGCAGGGAGAGCAGGCGCACGCGGCTGGAGAGCAGCCGCAGGAGAAAAAGCGCCGCCAACGCCGCGAGGCCGAAGGTCAAGACGTCGGAGGCGATGAAGCTGCCCTCGACGCCGAAGACCCCGGTCCAGAGCTCCGAGTCGAGCAAGCGCGCCCCGAAGAGCCCCGCGGCGAGGAGCGTCAGGGGCGCGATGATCAGCGCCAGTGGTAGCCGCAGGCGGCGGCGATGAGCCCAGTCGGCCAGCAGCACGCCGAGCACGCCCATGCCGCAGGCCGCGCCGATGCCGGTCCACGACGAGAGCGGCAGCAGGTAGAGGGTGATCGCCAGACCGTAGAGCGGCAGCTTGATCAACGTGACCCACGCCGGCTCGCCCTTGACAGGCGCCGCGTCCAGCGTAGACGCGCCCAACAGCGCGGCAGAGCTATCCGAGCCCCTGACGCTCATCGCGCCCCTCCGGCCGCCCCAAGGATCGACGAGGTGGCGAGCAGCTCACCGCTGGGCCGATGGAGCACGCGCGCCTCGACGCCGGCGGCGGTCAACCGCTCGACCACCTGCGGTAACGCGCGCTGCGCCCGGCGGGTAGCGCGACGCTCGTCGGCGAAAAAGAGCCGGGAGAGCCGCCCCCGCCGCTGCGCACGCGCCAGATCGTCGACGGCGCAGACCACGGTGGCGCCGCGCAGCCGGCCTGCCTGCCTGGTCACGGCCTCGAGCCAGGGCCCGGGAGCGGCAGGCACGAAGAGCAGCAGCGTGCGCTGGCGCTGCTTGTCGGCGTGATCGATGAAGCGCCCGAGCCCCTCGCCGCCACGGCGCCGCGCCTCGACCGAGCGCACGATCGCCGTCAGCGCCGCGGCCTCGTCGCTGCAGAGGTCGTGGGTCCCGTCGGCGCCGAAGGTGAAGTCATCGCCAAGCAGACCCTGCTCGAGAAAGAAGCGCGCCGTCGCCGCGCTGGACTCGTCCTGGGGGCCGGCGACGAAGTAGGCCATCACGCTCGGGCTGGGCGCGATCGCCCGCTCCGGGCTCCGCACGAGCAGCTGTCGGGTACGACCGAAGGCCTTCCAGAGCACGAGGCGCAGCGGATCGCCGGGGGCGTAGCGACGCATGTCGAGGAGCTCGCCCTCCGCCGGCCCGGAGGGATGAGAGAGCCCCTCACCGCCGACAAAGCTGGCGATCACGCGGCCCGAGACCCGAGCCCGGCCAGGCAGGACGCGGACCCGCTGGGGCGCACGCCGCTGGAGACCGAGGCGAGCCAGGCCGAAGATATCGGTGACGACGAAGCGCCGCCGCACGACGTTGCGCTCGCCGCGCTGCCGCGGCAGCACGACCTCCTGCACACGCCCGCGAGCCTTGGCCAGCTCGGCCTCGACCTGCGGCGGATCGGCCCACTCGAGGCGCACCTGCACCAGGGGCCAAATCGTCAGCCGTGGGAAGGAAAAGCCTGTCGCCGCGGAGGTCCCGCTCTCGAGGTCGAGATCCGCGACGCCGCGGCTGCCGCGCAAGCGCAGCCAGAGGTAGAGCGTGGCCACCGCGACCATCAGCACCGTCAGCCCAAGCAGCGAGAACGCCACCAGCGCCGCCGCGTAGAGCACGAAGTCTAGCTCCTCGCCGCCGTAGCGCTGGTAGACCCACCACGCACCGAGCCCCAGCCCCAAGCCCAAGGGGGTCAGCGGGAAGCGGAAGCGCTGCTCCCAGAGCCAGCGTGTGACGCGGGACGCGACCGCTCGTATGCTCGCGCGCTTAGAGGTGACCATCGTGCTTGGGGTTCATCTCGTCACCGCTTCGAGGTGACCATCGTGCTTGGGGGTTCATCTCGTCACCGCTTCGAGGTGACCATCGTGCTTGGGGTTCATCTCGTCACCGCTTCGAGGTGACCATCGTGCTTGGGGTTCATCTCGCCACAGGAGGTTGGACCGGCGGCGACGTCAAGGCAAGCGAGCCGGTCTCGCCCTGCCGTCTATACTACGCTGCGCCGTGAGCGCGAGCCTCCCTGCTGGGCAAACCCGCGAAGCTGGCGAGTATTTCCGTCATGATCTGGGCCTCGCGGATGATAGGGAACGCAGGAGGAGACCTCTTGTCGTTCGGTCGGTCGCTGCTAACCGTTGGTCAAGGTTGACCAACGTTTAGGTGCGCGTCATGTCCAACTCACTCGTCGCTCAGGCCCGACACGAGGCGCTCACCCTCGTGACGCATGATGCCTCGCTCGAACCCTATCAGGTCGAGATCCTCTGGACCTGAGCATCCTGGTCGGCGTAGACGTCCTCGAGCGAGTGCCACAGGATCTCGCCCACCGCCATCTTCTCGCCCGCGATCTTGCGCAGGCGAGGGTGACGACGGACGAACGCGCGCCCCTGCTGGGCAACCCCGCGAAGCGGGCCTCAATTTTCGTCATGCCTTGTGCGCGTGTCGCGCAAGCGCCATCATGGACGGCTGCACGGACGAACGAGACAGCGGGAGATTGCATGTCCACCCTCGAAGACGCCGTACTGCACCACCTGCAGGAGATCGGCGCAGGGCTCGTTGACCTGCGCCATGAGCTTCATCAACACCCCAGCCTCTCAGGCGACGAGGGGCCGACCGCCGCGCGCGTCGCCCGTTGGCTGCGCACGCACACCCAGGCGAGGCTGATCGAGGGGCTCGGAGGCGCTGGCCTGGCGGCCGTGTTCGAGCCCTCGAACCCAACCTCAGACCAGACGCTGCTGCTGCGCGCCGAGCTCGACGCGCTGCCAATCTCTGAGGTCGAGCCCCTGTCCTACCGCAGCACAGCAGAGGGTGTGTCGCATAAATGCGGCCACGACGGGCATATGGCGATGCTCTGCGGCGCGGCGCGGCTGCTCGAGCGCTTCGGCGCCGCTGGCCGGGTCGTGCTGCTCTTTCAGCCCGCCGAGGAGACCGGCGAAGGGGCCTGTGCGGTGCTCGCCGATCCACGCTTTGACGAGCTGCGCCCCGACCGCGCCTTCGCCCTCCATAACCTACCGGGCTTCCCCGAGGGTAGCGTCGTGCTGCGCGGCGGCACCTTCGCCTCGGCCTCCCAGGGGCTGTGGGTCAAGGCCAGCGGCGAGACGGCACACGCCTCGACCCCGCACCTCGGCCGCAGCCCGGCGCTGGCGCTGGCGCGAATGATCCAGGAGCTGACCCCGCTGGCCGCGGAGGCGCTGCCCGGACATCGCGACGCCTTCATCACGATCACCCACCTGGAGATGGGCCGCCCCTCCTACGGCGTCGCGCCCGGCGAGGGAGAGCTCCGCGCCACGCTGCGGGCCGCTAGCGACGAAGACCTCGAGACCTTGGTCCGCGCCGCCTTCACCACGGTCAAGCGCGTGGCCGCCTCCGAGGGGATCGAGGCCGAGATCGAGCATCAGGAGCGTTTCGCAGCGTCGATCAACGACGAGGGCGGTACGGCCCTCGTCGAGCAAGCCGCAGAGCTCGCTGAGCTGCCGGTGGTGCATCTCGAAGAGCCCCTGCCCTGGTCCGAAGACTTCGGCCAGTTCTTGGGGCGAGCCCCCGGGGCGCTCTTCGGCCTCGGCGCCGGGGCGGGCGCCAAGCCGATGCATAGCGCGCGCTACGACTTCCCCGACGACCTGCTGACCCGCGGCGCGCTCTGCCTCTTCGCCTTGACCCGAGCCGCCTTCGAGAGCCCGAGCGATGAGGAGAGCGAGCGCTAGATGGACGCGACGCCAAGACAGGGTGGGTGGAGCTTCTCTAAGGCCTTCTGGACCGCCAACGTCGTCGAGCTCCTCGAGCGAGCGGCCTGGTATGGTGTCTTCGTCGCGATCACGCTCTACCTGACGCGGATCCTTGGCTTCTCCGACATGGAGACCGGCGTGATCGCCGGCCTCTTCTCGGCCGGCCTCTATCTCTTGCCCGTCTTCTCCGGCGCGTTGGCCGACAAGATCGGCTTCAAGCGGGCGCTGCTCTTGGCCTTCGCGCTGCTCTCTGTGGGCTACGCCAGCATGTGGCTGCTCCCCGCCTTGATCGAGGGCGCGGGGCTCGCGACCTACGGCGAGAAGGCCGACGTCACGGCGCTCTCTCAGACCGGCTACAAATGGCTCTTTCTGCCCGTGATGGTCGTGGTGATGATCGGCGGCTCGTTCATCAAGAGCGTGATCACCGGCACCGTGGCCAAGGAGACCACTGAAGAGACCCGCGCCCGCGGCTACTCTATCTTCTACGCGATGGTCAACGTCGGCGCCTTCTCCGGTAAGACCATCGTCAAGCCGCTGCGGATGAGCATGGGCGACCGCGGCCTGGTGGTGCTGAACCTCTTCGCCGCCGGGATGACGGCGGTGGCCTTTTTGCTCGTCGCCGTCTTCTACAAGAGCGTCGCCTCGGATAAGCCGCAAAAGACCCTGGGCGAGGTCGGCCGCGCGCTGCTCGCGGCCTGCAAGCAGGTCCGTTTGGTGCTGCTGATGGTGATCATCACCGGCTTTTGGATGGTGCAGCACCAGCTCTACGCGACGATGCCCAAATACGTGCTGCGGATGGCTGGTGAGGGCGCCTCGCCCTCCTGGTACGCCAACGTCAACCCGGCGATGGTAGTGCTCTTCGTCGGGCTGATCACCCAGCTGATGCGCCGCTATACGGCGCTAACCTCGATGACCGTCGGCATGTTCATCATGCCCATCTCGGCCTTCTGCATGGCCGCCGGCAACCTGCTGCCCGCCGGCGAGCTGGTCTTCGGCATGCACCCGGTGGCCTTCATGATGATCGTCGGCATCGCCTTTCAGGGCATCGCCGAGTGCTTCATCTCGCCGCGCTACCTCGAGTATTTCTCGCTGCAGGCGCCCACGGGCGAAGAGGGCCTCTACCTCGGCTTCTCTCACCTGCACTCTTTTCTCTCGTCGATCCTCGGCTTCAGCCTCTCGGGGGTGCTGCTCGACGTATTCTGCCCAGCGCGCTCTAAGTTCACCACAGCCGCCGCCTGGCGAGCCGCCAAGGCCCACGCCCACTACATCTGGTTCGTCTTCGTCGGCATCGCTGTGGTCTCGGCGCTCTCGCTGATCGCCTTCGGCACGATCACCCGCCGCATCGACGCAAACGCGGCGAACGCGACCAACGCGGCAACGACGCCCGACAACAACTAGAAACTCGACAGACGCCGTCCAACGCGCCAGGCTCGTTAGGCGACCATGGACTCCCGTCCCACACGCTTAGGAAAATTCGAGCTGCTCGCCCGCATCGCCAAGGGTGGGATGGCCGAGATCTTCCTCGCTCGACAGCACTCGAGCGAGACCGGCACCCTGCCGCCAGGGGTCGGGCTGTCGCGGCTCGCGGTAGTCAAGCGTATCCTGCCGCACCTCGCCGAGGAGCAGACCTTCGTCGAGATGTTCCTCGAGGAGGCGCGCTACGCCTCGCTGATCGCCCACCCCAACGTGGTGCAAATCTACGACTTTGGTGAGTGCGCGGGCGAGTTCTACATCGCGATGGAGTACATCGACGGGCCGAGCATCGGGCTGCTCGCCCGCGAAGCGCGGCGCAACAAGGAGCCCCTCTCCCCTGTGATCGCTGCAGAGATCATCGCCCAGGCCGCCGACGGCCTCCACGCCGCACACGAGCTGCGCGACGAAGAGGGCCAGCCGCTGGGGTTGGTGCATCGAGACGTCAGCCCCCACAACCTGATGCTGACCAAGGGCGGCACGATCAAGCTCCTCGACTTCGGCGTCGCCAAGGCCCATGACTCGGCGATCCAAACCAACACTGGCAGCGTGAAGGGCAAGTTCCCTTATATGTCGCCGGAGCAATGCCGCGGTGACGACCTCGACAGACGGACCGACATCTTCTCGCTGGGGATCGTCTTTTGGGAGCTCTGCTGCGCCGAGCGGCTCTTTCAGCGCAGCACCGATCTGATGACGCTGAAGGCGATCACCGAGGATCCGCTGCCAGCGCCGCGTGATCGCAACCCCTCGCTGCCGGAGTCGCTCTCCGAGGTGCTGCGGTACGCCCTCGCTCGCGACCGCGAGGCCCGCTACGCTACCGCCGCCGAGCTGGCGCATGCCATCCGCAACGTGCTGACCGGCCTCGGCGAGCGCGGCGGCGCCGAGATACTCGCGGGCTACATCAACGAGCGCTATGGCCAAGAGATGGAGGCGCGGGCGGCCAAGCTGCGGGAGGTCTCGCGCAAGCCTACGGGCGCCCGAGTGCCGGTGGTGCGCGGCTTCGATCACTCGCGCGGCAGGGGCTCGGAGGCCGGCAGCCATGCCTCGGCCACCGGCCGTGGCAGCGCCAGCTATTTCGCCACCAGCACCGTTGATCGCGTCTCCAGCCACGTCGCCGATCTCAGCTCGCTACCCTCCGGTGTCTTCACCGTCGACGAGCGACCACCTCGCACGGGCACCTCCGGCGGGGCGCGCCTCCGACGCACCTGGCTCTGGATCGCCATCGCCACGGTGCTCCTCGGCCTCGGCGCCGGGCTGGTCTACCGCTTCATCTTCGCCCACCGGGAGCGTCCCCCGGGGCCGGCGCTGCGTTTCGGTATGGCGCCGGTCTTCGCCAAAGGTTCACTGAAGCAGCAGCGCCACTTTGGCGACCTGCTGCGCTACCTCGAGCGCACGATCGATCGACGTGTCGAGCTCGCCATCACCAAGACCTACGGCGACCTGGCGCCGCGCCTCGTCTCCGGCGACATCTCCGTGGCCTCGATGTCGCCGCTGCAGTTCGTGCGGATGCGCAACGCTCACCCCGAGGTGCCGATGCTCGCGGCGGTGCTCAACGAGGGCTCGTCAACCTACCAGGCCTACCTCCTCGTGCGCACAGATAGCGCGATCCGAGCGCTGAAAGACGCCCGCGGTACGCGGATCTGCTACGTCGATCGGGGCTCCGCCTCGGGCTACCTGATGGCGCGCTACTACCTCCGTCAGAAGGGCCTCGATCCAGAGCGCGACTTCAGCACCACGGTGCTCTCGGGCTCTCATGAGCAGGTGCTGCGCGACCTCATCGCCGGCAGATGTGATATCGGCGCGACCTTCTCGGAGGCCTACCGCAACGCCCGCAAGCTGAAGATCCCGAGCTCAGCGCTGAAGATCCTCTGTACGACCGCCGATCTGCCCCTCGACGTCGTCTGCGCCTCGCCCAAGCTCTCGACCGAGCTGAGGCGGAAGCTCAAAGAGGCGCTGCTCGCCTTCGTCCCTCAACGAGATCTCGGCCGCGCCATGGTCTCCGACCTCTTCCCGATCACACGCTTCGTCATCCCGAGCCCCAAGCCCTTCGAGGCCCTCCGCGCCGCCAACGCGGCCGAGCGAAAGGCGCGAGGCTCGGAGACGAAGGGGTCGGGGACCAAGTAGCGTCGCGGCTCTTTGGCGCCTGACGCTGGCCCCGCCGCGATCCAGACGCCGTCGTCGCGTCGGTCAGTTGACCTTCACTGTCATGATGTCGTGCATCTCTTTGCCCTCGTCGAGGGTCACGACCTTCTGCGCCCGCCTCTCCTGCGCCGTGCCCCAATGGCGATAGACCGTCGCCTGCACCTTCGTCCGCGCGCTCGCGCGGTTTTGGTTGCGGGCGAAGTACTTGACGCGGATGCGATAGCGCCCCGCCTTCGGCTGGCGCAGCACATACATCTCGGGGCCGTAGCCTCGAGTCACGTCAATGGCGAGCTGACCGCCGAGCTTGGTGTGGCGGTTCGAGTAGAAACACTCCTCGCCGGTGGGCTCGATCACGTGCAGGTCGACGTCCGAGTTATCGGTGCCGAAAAGACCCCCGCGCCGGACCACTCGAGGAGCGCCGGATCGACGCGACGCCGCACGGTCTGGTGGTAGGCGAAGGCGGCCTTCTCCTTGGGCACCATGCGGGCCTCTTTGGGGCCGGTCCAGCTGTCTTTGCGCTCCTTCATCAGCCGCCCAGGGGTGACGCCCATCGCGCGGGTCCGCTGCTGGTCGAAGTACAGTGGCTTGTCATTGCCCTTGGCCTTGAAGGCCGTCTGGCCGAAGGCGAGGAAGTAGGGCGAGGCGCCGGTGGGCAAGCGCAGCTTCAGCGTGCCCTCGTAGGATCGGCTGCGATCGTTGAGGTAGTAGAGGTCGAGCACCACGCGGGCGCAAAAGCCGTCGACCTTGATCCGCGCCTGCATCCCCTCGAGCGGCAGGTGCTCCTTGTCGCCAATCATCAGCCGTGACGTGTTGGGTATCAGCGTCGAGCGCTTCCAGGTACCGCCGGTCTTCTTACCCGCGACCTTCTTGCGGCCGTCTCTCTTGAGCGCGCCACTTAGGGTCTCTGCGATCGCCACCTGCGCTTTCGTGCGCCCTTCTTTTTGGCTCTTACATGAGATCCCCCCCCAGGAGACCGAGGCAGGCGAACGAGACAAGGACACGACGCGGGCTAGACCGACGCATGAACTCCCTCCAGCGAGATACCAGGTATCTCGCGTTGTACGCGGCTGTAGTAGGCAAACTGCCCCTCTAGTCAGGAGGCTCCGACGGTCTCTCGATCAGTCAGCCCCCGTCACCCGCGCGTAGTCTTCGGGCGTATCGAGGTCATCGTCGGCGCCTGCGAGGTCGAGCTCGAGCACGCGCAGGTCGTCTTGTCGACGCTGTAGGAGCTGCCGCAGGCCCACCTCGTCGTCGCAGGCCGCCGCCTCGGCCCAGAGGTCGCGGCGGATCAAGAGCGGGTGACCGCGCTTCCGTCCGGGGACCTGGCTGCCCGGGTAGCGAGGCACCAAAAGCGGCGGCCGTTCGGCGGCGAAGGCTTCGAGCAGCGCCTTCACCGCGGCGGGGGGGACGAAGGGATGATCGCCGGGCTGGACGGCGACAGCCGCGATCGAGACGTGATCCTCGCGCTCGGCGCTCGCGTCGTCGGCGCCGGCGAGTTCGGCGAGGCGCTGAAGACCACAGCGGATCGTCGAGAGCATGCCCCGCTCGGGGTGAGGGTTCTCGGCGGCGACGACCTCTCCCGCCTCGACCTTGCCCGCGAGCAGCGCCGAACACGGCGAGCTCGGCTCGAGGACGACGATGATCGGCGCCAGCCCGCCAGCGGCGAGGCGCGCGAGGGTCTGCTCGAGCACGGTGCCGTCGCCGAGGGGCAGCCGACGCTTATCTCTGCCCATACGCCTCGAGGCCCCCGCGGCGGGGACCAGCGCGGCGACGCGGGCGGCACTGGGCTTGTTGGATGTGATGTCGCTCACAGGTCGTCCCCTTGACATCGGCTGCTGCAAACGCAGCCTCGAGTAGTAATCCGGCCTCTGGGAATCGCTGCCCAGGGGGGCGGGTTGGAAACGATGAAGCGCCGCCCCTTGGCAGCGGGGCGAGCGCACGACGTGACCCAACACGAGGAGATCGCCATGCGCATCTTACGATCACATCGAGCCAAGGCCGGTCGGCTCTCGCTACTCTTCAGCGTCACCGCCCTCGCCGTCGCCCTCGCCGTCGCCTTCGGCGGCGACCCCAACGCGGTGCGATTCTCCGCCTCACCAGCCTACGCCGCCCTCGGCAGCAACCCTCATCGGATCGCCGACGTGGCACAGAAGGTGCTGCCGAGCGTGGTCAACATCGCCTCGACACGGAAGGTGCGGGTCTCGATGAACCCCTTCTTTCACCACTTCTTTGGCCGCCGCGGGGCGCCACCCCAGCATCGCCTGCAGCGCGGCCAGGGCTCGGGCGTGATCATCAGCGCCGACGGCGTGGTCGTGACCAACAACCACGTGGTCAAAGACGCGCAGAAGGTGACGGTCACCCTCGCCGACAAGCGCAGCTTCGAGGCCAGAGTGCTCGGCACCGATCCCAAGTCGGACCTCGCCGTGCTGAAGCTGAAGGGCGCCTCGGGCCTGACTCCAATCAGGGTCGGCGACTCGGCCAAGCTGCGCCTCGGCGACATCGTCCTGGCGGTGGGCAACCCCTTCGGCATCGGCCAGACCGTCACCATGGGCATCGTCTCGGCCAAGGGTCGCGGCAACGTCGGCATCGTCGACTACGAGGACTTCATCCAGACCGACGCCGCGATCAACCCGGGCAACTCCGGCGGCGCGCTGGTCAACCTCCGTGGCGAGCTGGTCGGCATCAACACAGCGATTCTCTCTCGCAGCGGCGGCTACCAGGGCATCGGCTTCGCGATCCCGACCAACCTGGCCAAGCCGATCATCAAGTCGTTGCGCGCCACCGGCAAGGTCGTACGCGGCTACATCGGCGTCATGATCCAGGGCGTCAGCGCCGAGATGGCCAAGGCGATGCGCCTGCCCCACACCAAGGGTGTCCTGATCTCCGACGTGGTCCGTGGCGGGCCAGCCGCCAAGGCGGGGCTTCGGCGAGGTGATTTCGTCACCGCCATCAGCAGCACTCCGACCCCGACGGTGGCCAAGCTCCGCAACCTCGTCGCCGCCTCGAGCGGCAAGCGGCTGAGCTTCGAGGTCTGGCGCAACGGCAAGAAACAGATCATCTCAGTATCAACAGGCCGTCTTGGCTCCTCACCTCTCGCCCGCGCGACCCGCCGCGCGCCGGGCGCGCCTGCCAGCGTCGGCAAGAGCGGGCTGACGCTCTCCCCGCTGACTCCGACGACACAACGCCACTATCGGGTCCCGCGAGGCATCCGCAGCGGTATCGTCGTCGAGCGCGTGGCACCGGGCAGCGCTGCCGCTCGCGCCGGGCTACGTTCAGGAGACGTGATCTTGGAGGCCAATCGGGTTAAGATGTCCAGCGTGCGCCGCTTCACACAGGTGTACAAGCGCTCTCGAGATCGGGTCCTGCTCTTGGTCCATCGACGCGGATCCACTCTCTTTCTCCTCTTACCCAAGTAGGCGCTACGCTGCGTGCGCCTTGTTGCCACCAGCGTAGGAAGGAGGCTCGACGGCCACTAGGGATGTGGCATTTGACAATGAGGAGCACCCCTACACATTCCTCCCGTCGCCGGGCCCAGCACCGCCGGCCGCTGTCTAGGCCTCAGAACGTTCGTCATACCACCCGTATGGCTGATGTCTTCGGCTACGAAATCGGCGCGGCAGCTCAGCACCCGGCTCGGTCCCGAAGGTGTAGGGACGCTCTTGAGGCACCCCAGCCCTCGGCATGAGGCCGAGCGGCTCTTCGCGATGAAGGAGCAACGATGCAGCTTGACACGACCTATCGCGGACTGACTCAGGCAGAGTCCGCGGTTGCAACTCGGGCATTGGAAAAGGGATCGGCGCGCTTCGAGCGGCTTCTCGACGAACCCACGGTGCTCCGCGCCGTCGTCGAGTCCGGGCCCGAGGCCAAGGTCACCCTGACAATGAACTTACGCGGAGGCGAGGTGACCTCGCTGAGCTCCGGCCATGAGTTGAACGCCGTCGTATTCGAAGCCTGTGACAAGCTGAAGGTGCAGCTGGTGCGCCGTCGCCACCGTCGCGAGGCGCTCCGCCGGTCGAACACCGGCGACACTCATATACCTTAGGAGCATACCTCAGGAGCATCCCACACTCCTCCCGTCGCCGGGCCCAGCACTGCCGGCCGCTGTCTAGGCCTCAGAACGTTCGCCGTCCCCCTCGTATGGCTCGTGTCTTCGGCTACGAGATCGGCTCGGCAGCTCAGCACCCGGCTCGGTCCCGAACGTGTAGAGGTGCTCCTACGTCAACAGACTGCTAGAGCGCCACCCCATCGGGTGGCGCTTTCTTTTTGGGGGATCTCTTGTCAGACTGCCCCATCTTTTGACCCTTCTTGGAGCTCGTATGATCCGCTCGCTCGTTCGTCCCACCGCGAAGACGCTGCTGCTGCTCATCGCCGCTTTGCCGCTCTACGCGTGCAGCCTCAAGAGCATCGCCCTCAAACAAACGGTGGGGATCCTCAAGGAGTCGCTCCCGGCCTTCGAGCAGGAGTGGGACTACGAGCTGGTCGAGCGCTCGCTGCCGGCCAACATCAAGACCGTCGAGGGCTTCCTCGTCTCTGCGCCCAACGACCAGGACCTGCTGCTGATGCTCGCGCGCGCCTACGGAGCCTACGCGATGGTGTTGATCGAGGATCGGATGGAGCAGGCGAAGGCTCGCGCCGACGCCAGCGACGCGATCGAGACACCAGAGGTCGATCGGCACCGGCTCCGCGCCCGAGAGATGTACAGCCGCGCCCACCGCTACGCGCTGCGCGCCCTCGAAGAGCGGCGCCCAGGCTTCTCGGCCGCCTTCGCCAAGGGTCGGGATGCGCTGAAGAGAGCGCTGAAGACCTGCGACAAAGACGATGTCCCCGCGCTCTTCTGGGTCGGCATGCCGCTGGCGTCGGCGGTGAACATCGGCCGCGACGACGTGACGATGATCGCCAAGCTGCCGCACCTCGAGGCGCTGATGACGCGAGTCGTCGCCCTCGACGAGGGCTACTACTACGCCGGTGCCCACCTCGTGCTCGGTGGGCTCTATGGAGGCGTGGGCAAGATGCTCGGCGGCGACCCGGTGAAGGCGAAAAAGCACTTCGAGCGCGCCCTGATCCTGACTAAACGTCGCTTCCTGCTCGTCCAGACGATGTACGCGCGCACGCTCGCCGTGCAGCTGCAAGACAAGAAGCTCTTTCGGTCCTTGCTCGAGGAGGTGCTGACGGCGACGTCGGCGATCCTCCCCGAGCAGCGTCTGGCCAATGTCGCGGCCAAGCGCAAGGCCGCCCGTACCCTCGCCCGGCAGGGCGAGCTGTTCTGAAGATGAGGTTGATGATGTTGCGTAGTGTTGCCCTGACCGTCGCCGCGCTGCTGTTCCTCGCCCCCGTGGCGAGAGCCGAGACCGTGCTCAAGATCGCCACCGTGGCGCCTCGGGGCTCGATCTGGATGCGCGTGTTCAACAAGATGAAAAAGAAGATCGCCCAAAAAACCGGTGGTGCAGTGAAGCTGCGCTTCTACCCTGGGCAGGTTCAGGGTGATGAGCGTGACGTGGTACGCAAGATGCGCACCGGTCAGCTCCAGGGCGGCTCCTTTACCGCCGTGGGTCTCTCGCAGATCAACCGCGAGGCGTTGATTCTGCAGATGCCGCGGATGTTCAAGTCCGCGGCGTCCCTCGACAAGGTAAAGAAGGGGCTGGTCGAGGACTTCGACAAATCCTTCGCCAAGCGCGGCTACGTGCTGCTGGGCTGGAGCGAGGTTGGGCAGATCCACCTCTTCTGCAAAGAGAAGGTCACGACCCTCGCCCAGCTGCGCAAGCAACGGGTCTGGGCCTGGAGCGACGATCCGATCTCGAAGGCGATGATGCGCACGATGGGCATCAAGCCGCGCGCCCTCGGCCTCCCGCAGGTCTACCCGGCGCTGAACACCGGGATGATCAACGTCGTGATGAACTCCCCCCTCGGCGCGATGGCGCTGCAGTGGCACACCAAGGTGAAGTACATCTTGGCCGAGCCGCTTGCGATCGGCATCGGCGCGACGGTGATCACCAAGACGTCCTTCGACAAGCTCTCACCAGCGCATCAAAAGCTGCTGGTGGCCTACGCTCGCAAATACCACGAGGCGCTGACCAAGCGGATCCGGCGTGACAACACCAAGGCCTTCGCCGCCCTCAAAGCGTCGGGAATCAAGACGATTCCACTCAACGCCGACGATCGCGCCGCCTACAACAAGGCCGCCTCAAAAGTCGCCCGCTCCTTCGTGCCGCGGTACTATCCGCGAGCGCTTTTGAAGAAGGTGCTGCGCCTGCGCTAGCGACCGCCCACACCCGGGTCTCGGACGACACCCTCGCAGCGCGTGGCATCGCGTCTCCGTGAGAGGGTATCGCCTTGCATTTTCTAACCACGATTGATCGCGCCCTGGCCAAAGTTGAGGAGGTGCTCCTCGCGCTCCTCCTCATTGGCCTCGTCGTGCTGGCGGCGACGCAGGTGCTCTTGCGCAACGTCTGGAGCACCTCCATCGACTGGGCAGACCTCACGCTCCAAAACGCCACGGTGTTGATCGGCCTGCTCGGCGCCGCTGTCGCCACGAGCGAGGGACGTCACCTCAACATCGACGTCTTTGGGCGCAAGCTCTCGGGCCGCTCGGCGTTCTTGCTGCGCGTCGTGATCGGCGTGTTCGGCGTGGTGATCTGCACGCTGCTGACGCGCGGCGGCTGGGAGACCTTCGTCGCCAACTACATCCCGTGGAAGGCCAACCTACCCACGGGGTGGAGCGTCGCCAAGATGCTGCGTCAGGAGCTCGCCGAGGGGTCTTTTCCCCAATGGCTCTCGCAGGTGCTGCTGCCGATCGGCTTCGCCTTGATCGGCACACACTTCGTGCTGCGACTGCTGCGCGACATCGGCAGCCTCGTCACGGGCACGGCTTGGGAAGGCGATGAGGCCAAGGATCTCCAGGGTGACGCCTACCTCGACGAGCTCGTCCGCAACGCCGAGGAGGGTGAAAGGGAGCAGGTGGGGGGTGAGGAGCATGGTGATGACGCGCTCGACTGTCGAAGAGTCGAGCTCCCGCCGCGGCAAGAGGTCCCAGAGGATCGCCCGAGCGATGCCTACGACTCCGCGGCCGAGCCCAACGCGCCAGAGGACGAAGACCCAGAGGAGGAGACCTTTGACGGCAGAGCGACCCTGATCGACGATCGCAACGATACCCTCGTGCCGCCGCTGGAGACGAAGGACGACAACACGTCAACAGACGACGAGGACGAGCCCGAAGAGGCCTTGACCGAGTTCGAGCCGCGCCTCCAACGTGAGATGGGCCGCGTGGTGCGCGAGCAACACGAAGAGGAGGCGTCGAAGGGGTTTGACCAGGTCTCTGGCGAGATGCCGGTGGTGGTCAGCCCCGAGAAGGCCAGGGCGTTGGGCGACGCAGCGAAGACCAGAGACCACGCGGCGGAGGCGAAGGGCGAAGACAGGCCGAAGGATGGGGCCAGCGATGAGGAGGGGTCGCGATGATCGTCGTGATGCTCGTGCTCGGTGTGTTGGCGATGCTCGGCGCCCCGCTCTTCCTCGTGATCTCCGGTGTCGCGCTCGGGGGCTTCATGCTCGGAGGCCGACCCGCAGCGGATGTCACCGGCGAGATCAGCAAGCTGGTCCAGATGGACACGCTGATCACGATCCCGCTGTTCACCTTCGCAGGCTATCTGCTCGCCGAGAGCGGCGCGCCCCGGCGCCTGGTCGACGTTAGCCGCGCGCTCTTCGGCTGGATCCCTGGCGGGATGGCGATCGTCACCTTGGTGACCTGCGCCTTCTTCACCACCTTTACGGGCGCCTCTGGCATCACCATCGTGGCGCTCGGCGGGCTGCTCCTACCGGTGCTGCTCAAGGAGGGCTACGATCGGGAGTTTTCCCTCGGCCTGGTCACCACCAGCGGCAGCCGCGGGCTGGTGTTTCCCCCCAGCCTCCCGGTGATCATCTACGGCTACGTCGCCGCCGTCGACATCACGCGGCTCTACGTGGCCGGCATCGTGCCGGGCCTGATCGCGCTAGGCGTGATCGGTATCCTGGCGGTGAAGGCCGGGATGAACCCGGCGATCCCGCGCACACCCTTTGACCCGAAGGCCGCGACTAAGGCCCTCTTCCGCGCGCTACCGGAGGTGCTGTTGCCGGTCTGGCTCGTGGCGCTGATCCTCACGGCGGTGCTGAAGGTGCCCGAGGCCGCGGCGATGGCGGCGCTCTACGTGCTGATCGTCGAGGTCTTCATCTACCGTGATATCCACCCGATCCGCGATCTGCCGCGCATCACCAAAGAGAGCATGGTGCTCTGCGGCGCGATCCTGATCATCCTCGGCGCGTCCCTTGGGCTGGCCAACTACCTCGTCGATCGACAGATCCCGCAACAGATCGTCTCGTTCATCTCGAGCGCGATCTCCAGCAAATGGGTCTTCTTGCTAGCCCTCAACGGCTTTTTGCTGATCGTCGGCTGCCTGCTCGACATCTTCAGCGCGATCGTGATCGTGGTGCCGCTGATCGCGCCGTTGGCGGCGCAGTTCGGCATCCACCCGATCCACCTCGCGATCATCTTCCTGCTCAACCTCGAGCTCGGCTACAACACGCCGCCGGTGGGGATGAACCTCTTCATCGCCTCCTTCCGCTTCAAACAGCCGATCTTTCGGCTCTACCGCGCGGCGATCCCCTTCGTGATCATGAACCTGATCGCGCTGGCGGTGGTGACCTACATCGCGCCAGTGAGCACCTTCACTGTGCCGCCGGGCAAAGGTGTGGTCAGAGGCGGGATGATCAAGCAGCCGCAGGTTCCCAAAGCGGGCGCCGCTGGCCAGCTGAAACAGCCAGGCAAGAAAAAGCGCCCGCCAGTGCTCGACGGCATCTGCGAGGGCGACCCCAAAGACCCCGACTGCAAAGACGACCTCGACGACCTCGACATCGATCTCGACGACGACGGCAAGGGCAAGAAGGGAACGAAGCCGGACGCGGCTAAGAAGCCGGACGCCAAAAAGCCGGACGCCAAGAGGCCGGACGCCAAGAGGCCGGACGCCAAGAGGCCGGACGCCAAGAGGCCGGACGCCAAGAAGCCGGACGCCAAAAAGCCGGACGCCAAGAGGCCGGACGCCAAGAGGCCGGACGCCAAGAGGCCGGACGCGGCCAAGAAGCCTGACGATACGTCAGCGAAGAGACCTTGAGAGCGAGGCTAGGCCCATGGGCGAACGTCTAGACTACGGACTGAAGACAGCGCGGGATCCAGCGCTTCTTTTGGAGTTCATCGCCGCGATCCCTGCAAACGACGGCCACGGCGTTGTCGTCTACGACGCCGACGGGACGCTCTGGGTTGACGACGTGGCCGACGACTTCACCCAATGGATGATCGCCGAGGGTCACGTCCCCGGCGAGGGCTGGCCGACCTACCTGCGGATCTATCGCGAAGACCCGCCCATCGGCTGCGAGGTGCTGCTGCGCTTCTATGCCGGGCTGACCCGCGGCGAGCTCGCCGAATATGTAGAGATCTGGTGGCGCGAGCATGCGGCGCGGCATTGGGTCTCTGAGGTGATGGAGTCGCTCTACCATCTCCGAGACGACAAAGGCTACCCGGTCTGGATCTGCTCTGGCACGCCGACCGATCTCCTGCTGCCGCTTTCGCGGATCGTCGGCGCGAGCGAGATCGTTGGGATGGACTTCGAGATCGATCGGCGTGGGCGGATCAGCGGCTTTCCTCATGGCGTGCCCTGCGCTGGCCAGGGGAAGGCCGACAAGCTGCAGACCCTGCTCGGCTCGCGACATGTCGCCTTCTGCGCCGGTAACGGCAGCCTCGACGGTCCAATGATGCAGCTGGCGCGTTGCGCCTGGAGCGTCTACCCCAACGCCGACTTCGCCCGCCACAGCGAGGCCCAAGGCTGGCCGGTCCTGCCGCGCCCCGCCGACTTCGTCGAAGAAGAGAAGCTCCGCTAGTGGTACTCGCATGACAGACCACGAGCTCCCCTCTGAGGTACGGCAGGCCTGGGACCTGGACGGCGCCGTCGAGCGGCTGACCTCGGGACATATCAACTGCACCTATCTCGCGCAGACGACAGACGGCGAGAGGCTGGTGGTGCAGCGTCTGAGCGCGATCTTCGGCGCCGAGGTCAACGAGGATCTCGAGGCGATCACGGCGCATCTTGCGAGTAGAGGTCTGCTGACGCCACGCCTCGTACGCACCAGGGCCGACGCCGCCTGGCTGGTCGAGGGGCGAGGCGACGCGGTCTGGCGCGCGCTGAGCCATGTCAAGGGTGAGACGATCCTCGCGGCCGACTCGCCAGCGCGCTGCGCCGAGGCCGGACGACTCCTCGGTCGTTTTCACCGCGCCCTCGCCGACTGTGAATGGCCCCTGCGCCACGAGCGCCTCGGCGTCCACGACACCCGACGACACCTCGCGGGGCTCCGCGAGGCGCTGGAGGCTCACCGCGGCCATCGTCGCTACCCTGCCGTCGAGAGGCTCGGCGAGCGGATCCTCGCGGCCTCGGAGCACCTGACACTGCCCAACAGTCTGCCAAAGCGGCTGGTCCACGGCGACCCGAAGATCTCCAACCTGCTCTTTGACGCGGCGAGCGGTGAGGCGCGCTGCCTGGTCGACCTCGATACGCTGGCGCGGATGCCGCTGGCGGTTGAGCTCGGCGATGCCCTGCGCAGCTGGTGCGCCCCACGGGGTGAGGAGCTGCCCGATCCGATCGACGTCGAGCGCTTCGCCGCCGCGTTAGGCGGCTACGCCGAGAGCGCGCAGCCCACCGAGTGGCTCGAGCGGCGCGAGTGGGCGGCGGTGGCGTCGACCACCGAGGTGATCGCGGTCGAGCTCGCGGCGCGCTTCTGCGCAGACGCGCTGGCGGAGCGCTACTTCGGCTGGGACGAGACGCGCTTCCCATCGGCGAGCGAGCACAACGAGCAGCGCGCGACGGCACAGCTCGCGCTGGCGAAGTCGATCCGCGAGCGAAGGGGAGAACTCGAGGCGATCGTGATGGCGCGCTGGTGCGGCAGCGGCGAACCAGAGAGAGGCCCATAAAAAAGCGGGCTGCTCAGAAGAGCAGCCCGCCTCTGTCCATGCCCAGAGTCGCGCCCGGATGCGACCGAGTGGGCTGCTGGTCCCGCTCACGAGCGAG
>PDWJ01000310.1_pt1 | contig 100888 bp, 78 predicted proteins | sample 1430881 | NCBI WGS metagenome assembly PDWJ01 (sample SAMN01162460, study PRJNA174530) | Oral metagenome, whole genome shotgun sequencing project. | biome: Marine environment; feature: Marine mammal; material: Swab sample of the gingival sulcus; isolation source: swab sample of gingival sulcus...
CGTCGCGGAAAATCGCCGGGCTGGGTCAAAGGCAGGCAACGAACCAAACGGCGCAAGCGAAAACCGGCAAAACGGAGCAACAAGCAGCGTTAAGCAACCGGATTTCGGTCTAAATTTAATTATTAATGTACATTTTCCCGCTGGCGATAAAGCCAACGTGAATTAAGCTTTATCTAAAGTCGAGGTGAAATACCATATTTTGGTTGCTCGCCGCTTTACACAGCCTGGCCGTTCACGCGATTGCCGCCTAAAAAAAACGCCGGACACCTCGTCTAGTCCCCGTTTTTTAGGGGTAAAAGTCACTTAAAGCGCGTCCATCAACTCCGTAACTTATATGAATGCGCACTTACCTTTATTATAGGATATACTTCGCCACTGTTTTGCGCAGGGGAACAAATTAAATTTATGCTTTTTCGGTATCGACTTATTAAATTCGCCATGAATATAGTACGCCTCATCTTATTAGCGCGTATCCAAGTCAATGGCAGAGAAAATATTCCTGAACGACCTTATATCGTCGTGATCAACCACACCAGCACCGTCGATACACCGGTGCTGCTGCTAACCTTTCCCATTCAGCAATGGCGCTTTTTTGCTGTCGAAAAATGGAAATATCACCCGATTTTCGGACCAGTGATGGCCTGGCTGGGAGCCATCTACATCGCCCGAGGCGACGCCGACCGCCAGGCCATTCGCCTGGCGGTGCAGTCAATAGAAGCAGGGACAGTGTTTGGTTTGGCACCCGAAGGCACGCGCAGCCGCCAAGGCCAGTTAATGGCAGCCAAGGATGGCGCCGCTTATTTAGCCAGTCGGGCAAACGTCCCCATCCTGCCTGTGGGACTAGTCAACTGCGACACAATTTTTTCCAATTTCACCCAACTAAAATCGACTGAAGTCAACGTCAATATCGGCAAACCGTTTATGCTGCCCGACATTGGACACCGCGTGCGTGCCCGCGATTTACCCGCCTACACCCACTACATCATGATCCACATTGCCGCCCAACTCCCTCAACGCTATCACGGCATCTATGCCGACAGTCCGGCTCGCCTCGCTCTGGAACGGGGTGAAAACCCCTGGCCGATATGTCTGGCACTGGCGGCAGAGGGGGAAAGGTAAACGGCCGTTCCGAGCCTACCTCTACAAAGGAAAGCGCACCACTTCCAGATAATTCAATTCCATCCGCCAATTTTTCGACTGGTAGGTACTCGGCGGCGACAAGTTAATACTGCCAGCTAATTGTAAAACAAACTCTAAATTGCCCATGATCGTGATTTTGCCTTCCAGGAACATCCGTTCAGGCGACATCTCCCCGTTCAACAAAGCCAACCAATCATCAGCAGCTGCGCCAATGGTGACCTCTGGGTTAGAATGGGCGCCGTCCACGAGTTTGACAACGCCATCTTTACGGATCAGGTGAGCTAAACGGCCGTTATCTCCAGCAATGTCAAACTGCACCACAACGTCCCCTTGGGCGGTAGGCAAACGGCTGAGTTGGTCAGGCAAAGCCTCCAGCCACGCCCCCACCAACACACGCCCCACAGCCGGTTGATTGCCCTCATGGAAACTCATCACATGTTCACCAATGGTGAAGACGCCAAACTTCGGCGGCGCCTCAAATTTATGCTCCGCGCTTTTGTTAAGACCCCAAGCAGCCAGCCGAAGCTTCACATCCTGCCTTGCCCCGTTGTTCCACAGGATGATATCTTCATCTCGACTGCGCCGTATGCTAACGCGATGCGCCCCCACGCCTGTGATCACCTCCGCCAACGCGCGCAGCTGCGTTTGCGTCAGCTGCAGTTCGTATTGAACGAGATGTGCGGCATCTTTGACAAGATCCGGCAGGTGATGGTAGAGCAGCTGCTTCGTCCAACTTTCCATGCGGAAGGCAGTGACGAGCTTTTGGCAGGTATGCAAAACAGGATCACCATCTGCCAGAACGGGGTGAGCCAGTTTGATGGTGAATGCGGTGGTCAGGGGCTGGGAAACGGCCGTTACCCTCAAAGTTTTCGCCGCTGCATCATACGCTGTTTGCACATCCACATCGGCAGTCACCGAGCTTGGCAGCGTGTCCGCTTCCACCCCCCGGAAGCATACCGTCCAGGTTCGCTCGCCAGGCAAATGCCCTCGGTCACCATCAGGTACGCCAATGGTGACAGCCCATTCCGCTTCTGACCAACACTGCTGAATAGGCGTCAGGCTGTGTGCCGTGGCACCATCATCTTCATACAAGCGAAACAGATGATCTGCCCCAGGGAAAACGTGGATGAGCAGCGCTTCAGGGTTTTCTAAACCATCTGCTGCGGCCAAAGGCACAATGGCGCCCGCTTGGGCAAAAACAGGAATCTCATCTAAACGGCCGTAAATGGCTTGCCAGCTATCTCCCTCATAGCGTAAGCCGTTGAAGAAGTCAAACCAGGTTCCTGCGGGCAGCCACACCGCCTGACGGCTCAGACCAATATCGGCGTCCAGCGGCTCAATGAATGGAGCCACCAACAGTTCGCTGCCAAAGAGGTATTGGTCTGCACAATGGTAAGCAGCCTCCTGGTTGGGATACAGATGATACATGGGGCGCACCAGTGGCACATGCTCAGTGTGGTTGCGCCACGCCATCGTGTATATGTACGGGATTAGCTGATGGCGTAAGCGCATCGCAGCAGCGGTAATTTGGGCTGTTTCCGCATCCCAGCCCCAGGGACGACGTTCATGGAACGGGTTGTTAGTGCAATGCAGGCGGAATATCGGGCTGAAAACGCCATACTGCACCCAGCGCACGAACAGTTCAGGCTCTTCCACGCCGCCCATATGCCCGCCGATGTCGTGGCTCCACCAGCCGTAGTTGACGTTGGCGGCGGTAGCGGTGAAGTAAGGTTGAAAAGCGAGCGAGTCCCACGTGACGTGCGTGTCGCCTGAGAAACCAATCGGGTAACGATGATTGCCAACTCCACCCCACCGCGAAAAGATAAACGGCCGTTTCCGCCCATGACGCCCCAAATCATAAAAATGCAGATGGTTGAGCCACCACAGCGGGTCTAATCCCGGCAAACCAGACAAGGTTCCCTGCTGCCAATCCATCCACCAAAAATCAACCCCATCTGCTTCCATCGGGTGATGCACTTCCTCAAAGTAAGCACAGGTGAAGGCGTCATTTGTTATATCAAACGGCACCGGTTCCTCACTCGCCGGATCAATGCCCACGGCTTTAGCCATCACCGGATATATCTCTTCATGGGGATAAAAACCATCAGCGGGATGCAAGTTCAGAGCCGTTTTTAGGCCGCGTTTATGCAGTTCAGCTATGAAAGCTGGCGGATCAGGGAAAAGCGCTCGGTTCCAGGTGTAGCCAGTCCAGCCACTAGAGGCATTGCCCGTATCAGTCAGGTGCCAATCCATGTCTATAATGCACACAGCAAGCGGCACCTTGTTGGCCTTGAACTCATCCATCAAGCTGAGAAGCTCGTCAGCAGTATAAGCCCAATAACGGCTCCACCAGTTCCCCAAGGCAAACCTGGGGATCATGGGCACAGGGCCAGCCACCTGTGCAAAATCTTGCAAACAGGCGTCAGCATCTTGCCCATAGCCAAAGAAATAGAGATCAAGATACCCTTCAGGTGCTTGGCGGGGAACCAACCAACCCTTGTCATTGAACACCAGATGCGGCGTATCATCATAGACGGCATAACCGCTTCGGGAAAGCAGTCCTTCTGCCAATGTCAAGGCTCCATCCACATTGTCTAACGTGCGTGCTGTCCCCAGCAAGTTGAGGGCATCCTCACTGCCAAACTGCCAGGTCTCGCTGCTCGCTTTGAGGGTAATCGACAAGGTCTCCGCAGTAAAACCGGCAGGGCTGACTGTGTACTCGAGTTGAAGATAGGAGGTGGTGAGCGTTAAACGGCGTTCACCCAACGAGGCCGCAGTGCCGTTCTCCACCGTCTGCTCAAATGCGGGCACAGGCAAATTGCGCACCCAAAAGGCTTGACTAGGACGATCTTCAAATTGGCCATTTGGGCTAAACTCTAAGCGGAGCAACCGGGAAGTGAGCACGGTAATGCGCACCTTTTCGATTTCAACAACGGCCGTTTTCGGGGCAATGGGATCAAAATGGATGGGGAAACTTTGGGTATATGTCATGACAGTACCTTTGTGAAGCAACAAACATGATGTAAACGATAACGCAAAAACCACTTGAAAAATTCCTGAAGTTCACCTATTTTACATTTGTTTCAACTTTGTTACACGTCATCACGTGTGTTACAACTCGTCTTATTTAAGGCTGGCGATTAAACCAGTTGTGGAACAGCATCGTCAGCTCCAAAGAACGGCACCATTCACCCTTGTTCCAATTATTCATCGCCGTTCCTTAATATGGTCACAACCTGGAGTTCATTATGGTTGATTCAACCACCGCCCACGCCAACCCAACACCAGACTCACTCAGATTAGAAAACCTGCACACAAACCTGGAAGATCTACGCAAACAGCTCACCCTGCGCCTCGTTCTGCTGCTGCTGCCAACCGCTCAGTTGATTATCCTTTTCTATGATTCGCCCGTAGCCTTTCCCGTGGGGATGGTGTTCTTCTGGTTTTCACTGACGATGTTGGGGTTAACTGTCTTGTGGCTGCGCAGCGAACATCACACCCTGGCTCGTCATCTGCTGGTTTGGGGCAGTATCGCAGCAATCATTTTGGCGATGTGGCTGTTTCCCCACAGTTGGATACCGTACGCGGGCATTGTGTTAGTGTTTAGTAATTCGTTGATGGTGCAATGGAGTGAATTCGGAACGGCCGTTTTGATTTTTCTAGCTGCCATCCTCATCAACAACCTCTCTCCGGGTCACAATTACGATTGGGGGCCATTACTGGGTTTGCTCATCTTGGCCGTGGCCATCGCTGCCCTGGCTGTACGCACCCTCTACACCACCCTCGACTGGGTATGGCAAATGCACGAACAGAGCAAAGAACTCCTGGTCACCACGCAAAATCAGCAAGTCGAACTCCACTCATTGATCAAATCCTTGCGCATCGTCAACGACATCCGCGAACGCACCGAGCAAGAACTGATGCTCGCCCACAAAGAAACGCAAAAAGCACGGCAGCTCAAAGAACAGTTCGCCGCCAACATCAGCCATGAACTGCGCACCCCTTTGAGCATCATCTTAGGCTTCAGCGAAGTCATGTATCTATCACCAGAACTGTACGATCCTGAGCCACTGCCCCCCACCCTCATGCGTGATGTCTCTCAGATTTACCGGAACAGCCGCCATTTGCTCGATATGATCGACGACATCCTCGACCTTTCTCGCTTTGAAATGGTGGGATTCACCCTCAAAAAAGAACCGACCAACATCGCAAACCTCATCAGCGAAGCAACCACTATCGTGGGCAACCTGTTCGAGAAATCCGAGGAGGTTAACCTGGTCGTAAACATCGCCCCCAACCTACCTCTCATCGACACCGACCAAACCCGCATCCGCCAGGTGCTGCTCAACTTGTTAAACAACGCCCAACGCTTCACCGAAGTTGGCAGCGTCACCCTCACCGCCCAACATGTTGACAACGACATCCTGATAAGCGTGCAGGATACCGGCCCAGGCATTTCAGAAGAGGATGCCACCGCCATTTTCACCGAGTTTTACCAGGTGGATCACTCCCTGAGCCGCAGTCATGGTGGTGCCGGACTAGGGCTTGCCATCTGCCAGCGCTTTGTCAAGGCGCATGATGGCCGCATTTGGGTCGAAAGCGAAAAAGGTCACGGCTCAACCTTCTCCTTCACCTTACCCATTGATCTCAGCAAAGTGACACACACAACCCTGCATCGCAGCCCCTTGCCCGCATCAGAAGTCAAACCCATTCAGCCCTGCTTGCTCCTGGTCGAGTCAGATCAACAGGTTAGCAGCCTGGTGACACGCCATTTAGACACATTTGACGTGGTCATTGTCGAAAAGCCAGCAGCATTAGCCGATATGGCCGAGCTGCATCACCCGTTGGCCGTGTTATACAATGTTCAGCCGGGACAACAAGTCGATACCGAAGCGATTGCCCACATCACCGCCCCAGTGATTGAATGCTCACTGCCCAGTCAGGCATGGATGGCTTCATCGTTGGGTGCCGTGGCTTCTCTCACCAAGCCTATCAATTTCGACAAATTAACAGAACACCTGGCGCAGCTGCCCTCTGTGCAAGAGATTCTAGTCATCGACGACAATCCTGGCGTGTGCCAACTAGTTAAACGCCGATTGGAAAGAGATTATCACATCCACATCGCCTACAAAGGGCGTACCGGGCTCCACACGATGCAGCAGCAGCGCCCTGACCTCGTCATTCTTGACCTGATGATGCCAGAAATGGATGGTTTTGCCGTCATTGACGCCATGCAAGCTGCCCCAGACCTGGCTGAGATTCCCGTCATCTTGCTCACCGCCACAACTTACATCGAAGATACGTTGGCACAATACGGAAATCAGGTCAAAATAGTGCAAACAACGCCCTGGCATCCAGCTGAAACACTGGCCTTTCTCAAGTCTGTTTTAGCGGGGCTCAGACCAACACCAAAAGAATTTAAAGTGGCAGCGTAACAAGAACTTTTGCCCCTTTGAAACCTATGGCTAAATCAACAAGTCCATCCAAAGAATTTACAGAGCAAGTGAAGCAAGCGTTGGAGCATCTTTACGATTTTTCCACCTTGCAGCGGCTGCCTCTGGCGCAAACATTGGCACCCGTCAAAAGCCAGGCTCACAAGATGCCCGGCCATCACTTGCGCCGCGAACTGCTCACGGCTATCGAGAGCATCAGCCCTGATGAGCAATCTTCGATGCAATCTACTGACGCCCGGCTCTACAACTTGCTGCAACTACGTTACATTGAAGGAATCACCGTGCAAGAGGCCGCCAACCGCATGGGGCTGTCGGCACGGCAGGCACACCGCTCCCTACGCCGGGGTGAAGAGAGCGTAGCGGCGGTGTTGTGGATGCGGGTGCAAGCACGACAAAAGAATGAGCCCCCAGCCAGCCCAGTCAGCACTGAAACAGGCGCCGCTCGTGAACTGTCGTCTGTTTCCACAGAGGTGTCTTTGCTCGACACCCATTTGGAGGCTATCGACATTCGCACTGTGCTGCAAGAGGCGCTTAAAGCCATTGCTCCTCTCGCTCAAAATCGAGGTGTGGAATTTGAGGTTGATTTGCCTGAAAAAGCGGTGATCGTCTCAGTAGAAACGGCCGTTTCTCAACAAATATTCGCCAGCCTGTTTAGCCGCGTGATCGGCGTCGCCCAAAAAGAGAGCCTCGCATTGCGCCTCAACCAGCGTCAGGATCAAGCTGTGGTCACATTGAGCTATCTACCAGATGGTGAGGCCAGCCCGGTGATTGTGGATGAGGTAATTGAGCAATTTGTACAGCGGTTGGGGTGGACGATAAGGCAGGAGCAGGTGGTAAACGGCCGTTCTGCCATCGTGCTTAACCTCACCGGACAAGGGGCACTCATTCTCGTCGTAGATGACAACGAAGGGTTAGTAGAACTGCTTGACCGCTACCTCACCGGTCACGACTGCCGCGTCCTCACCGCCACCAACGGGCCAGAAGGCTTACAGCTTGCGCAAGAACTCATTCCCGACGCCATCCTTCTCGACGTGATGATGCCCGGTGCCAGCGGTTGGGAAATCCTGCAAACCCTGCGCAGCCAACCCCAAACCGCCACCGTGCCCGTTATCGTCTGCTCCGTCTTCAACGACCCAGACCTGGCCTACTCCCTCGGCGCCACTCGCTTCCATCCCAAACCCATCCGCCGCGACACCATCCTTGACACACTCCACGAACTCGATGTCGTCTAACAAAGATAACGGCCGTTTTCACCCTTCACCCGTCAAATTTGTGCACTCTACACAAAAAATGGCACACTCATGTCACACATATGTCATAATCCCTCTTGTTGTGTTATCCTCCTAAGTGTAAAGTAGTTTACACAGCCCCCATCCCCTTGAGGGGCGTTTGTTTATCGGCATTCAGAGCCGACAGAAAGAGTGAGAAGAACACCGTCCCCCACCACATGCCACCCCTTCTCACTCCTTCCCTGTCCCGTTCTGAACTCACACTATCGTCAGAGGAGACGACCATTATGAAGAAGACCCATTATTTACCCCTCGTTTTGTTGTTACTTTTCGCCATGATCTTAGCCGCTTGTGGCAGCAGCGGTGCAGAAACACCAGTCGAAGAACCAGCCGACACCGACACTGTTGAAGAAACAGCACCTGAGGAAGAAACAGCACCTGAGGAAGAAGCAGTAACTGAGGAAGAAGCAGTAACTGAAGAAGAAACAATGCCCGAAGAAGGTGGCATGGAAGCCGTTGAAGTATTCTCTTGGTGGACTGGCGGTGGCGAAGCTGCCGGCCTTGAAGCCATGATCGAAGTCTTCAGCGAAAAATATCCCAACATCGAATTCATCAACGCCGCCGTTGCCGGTGGTGCAGGCACCAACGCCCGCGCCGTCCTCGCCACCCGCCTCCAAGCTGGTGACGCCCCCGACAGTTGGCAAGGTCACGCCGGTCAAGAACTCATCGGCACCTACGTCGCTGCCGGACAGCTCGAACCCCTAAACTTCCTCTACGAAGAACAAGGTTGGCTCGACGTCATGCCCGAAACCCTGATTCCACAAATCAGCCAAGACGGCAACATCTACTCCGTGCCCGTCAACATCCACCGCGCCAACGTGCTTTGGGCTAACCCCGCCATTCTCGAAGAATACGGCGTGGAAATGCCCACCACTCTGGACGAATGGTTCACGGCAATGGACACCCTGCAAGAAGGTGGCATGGATGCCCCGCTTGCTCTCGGTGAACAATGGACCGCCATGCACCTCTTCGAGACCATCCTGCTCGCTTCCATGGGCCCCGATGCCTACAACGGCTTGTGGGATGGCAGCAATGATTGGAGTGGCGCTGACGTTACCCAGGCTCTAGAAAACTTCCAGAAGATTTTGAGCTACACCAACAGTGATGCTTCCGCTTTGAGCTGGCAAGATGCTGGTCAAATCGTCATCGATGGCGATGCTGCCTTTAACGTCATGGGCGACTGGCAAGAAGGCTTCTTCCGTGAACTCGGTTCTGTGCCGCAAGAAGGCTACACCTGGGCACCCGTGCCTGGCACCGATGGCAACTTCCAGTTCCTCTCCGACAGCTTTGTGCTGCCTGTAGGCGCCCCGAATCGTGGCGCCGCCGTTGCCTGGCTCACTGTCGCTGGCTCCCAAGCCGGACAAGATGCGTTCAACCCCGTCAAAGGCTCCATTCCTGCCCGCAGCGATGGCGATGTTTCCCTTTACGGCGAATATCTGCAATCTGCTATGGCCGACTGGGCCAGCAACAACGTTGTTGGTTCCCTAACTCACGGTGTGGTTGCCAACGATAGCTGGAAATCTGAAATCGACACTGCTATGGGCTTGTTCCTGGGCACCGACGATGTTGCTAGTTTCCAATCTGCATTAGTCGATGCTTGCGCCAACACAGGTGCTTGCCAATAGTCAATCGTTAGGTTAACTAAACGGTAAGGGCGGACTGACAATCCGCCCTTATCTCTCAAATCTGTCACACATGAATATCCGCTTTCGCGGGTATGACACAGCTACAGCCCGCCTCCGCCTGCACCAAGCTCCAGAACGGCTTGAACCGCTCAGGCGATGGCTATACATAATCAGGACGCCCTATGCGAAGCAAAAGAATAGACAAGGACACACTTGTTGCCGTTTTTCTTGTCCTCCCTTCCATTCTTGCCGTTTTTATTTTCATTTACGGCTTCATCTTCTGGTCAGTGCGAGTCTCGCTCAGTGATTGGGTGGGTTTGATGCCCAATTATGATTGGGCTGGCCTGCAAAATTATATCGACCTGTTTCAGGATCCTCGTTTCCACATTGATATTCGCAACACGGTCATTTTTACGGTGTTGTTTGTGGGAGGATGCCTCTTTCTGGGACTTGTTCTCGCCATTTTACTGGATCAAGGATTGCGCGGAGAAAATTTCTTCCGCAGTTTGTTTATCTTCCCCATGGCGATCTCTTTTATTGTGACGGGCGTGGTTTGGCGCTGGCTGATGAATCCGGCGATGGGTTCTCGCATGAGTGGTCTCAATCTGCTGTTTAGTGAAATAGGGCTAGATTTCCTCGTCAATCAATGGCACACCACTCCGGATATGGGCATTGCAGCGATTGCCCTCCCTGCTATTTGGCAAATGTCTGGTTATACCATGGCTTTATATCTTGGTGGCCTACGAGCTGTGCCTGATTCATTGCGTGAAGCGGCACGGGTGGACGGTGCCTCGGAATTCACTTTATATTGGAAAATCATTTTGCCTCTATTATGGCCTGTGACCTTGAGTGCTATCATTATTTTGGGTCATACCTCGTTGAAGATATTTGATTTGATTGTGGCCGTGGCAGGAAAACAGGTGGCGCTCGATGTGCCCGCTATTTATATGTGGACGACGACGTTTGACGGCCAATTCTATGGTCGCGGAGCCTCGGTCGGGATTGTGTTATTGCTTAGTGTAGCGGTTTTGGTGATTCCTTATCTTTACACCTCGCTGCGAGAGGAGTCAACCTTATGACAGCACGTTCATTAAGTCGAGTCGAAGAATTCAGAAAATGGGGTGTGTCAACAAAAGCCTGGTTGTATGTTATTTTGTTGTTTGCTTCGCTCTTTTATCTGCTGCCGGTGTATGTGATGTTGGTCACTGGCTTCAAGAGTTTTGATGAAGTCAGCCTAAAAACAATGTGGGATTTGCCATCCGGTTTGCATTTTGATAATTTTGTGGTGGCTTTTGAGGAGCTGGCACCGCATCTTTGGAACAGTATTCGCTTGGTGATTCCAGCGGCCACGATTTCGGCGTTTTTGGGGTCGATTAATGGCTTTGTGTTAACGCGCTGGCGTTTTCCTGGCTCAAGTATCATTTTTCCGCTGCTGTTGTTTGGCATGTTTATTCCGTATCAAGCTATTTTGATTCCATTGGTGCAATTTATGAATGAGGTGAGCTTGTATGATCGCCTTCCTGGTCTGGCGATGACGCATATTATCTATGGTATTCCCATCACGACATTGACGTTCCGCAGTTATTACACCACGGTGCCGAAGGAGTTGGTGGAAGCAGCTAAGATTGATGGCGCGGGTTTGTTGGAGACTTATTATCATATCTTTCTGCCTATCTCAGTGCCGGCGTTTGTGGTGGTGTTGATTTGGCAGTTTACGGCCGCCTGGAATGATTTCTTGTTTGCGGTGGTGCTGACAAGCTCTGATAATTGGCCGATTACGGTGGCGTTGAATAATCTGGCGGGCAGTCAGGTTATTGCCTGGAATGTGCAGATGGCGGCTTCTCTGGTCGCTGCTATTCCAACGTTGATTGTCTATATTTTCTTGGGTCGTTATTTCTTGCGCGGGCTGATGTCTGGCGCTTTGAAAGGATGATCCTCAACCGATTAAATCAGGTTACGCATGTTTGTTCTGGCGTTTGTGTTAGCTGGTGACACAAACGCCTTTTTTGAAACGGCCGTTTCTTATCACCAGGAGCTTTGTACCTTATGTGGTTAAAGTGTTTGCACCAGGGAATGCGTACGGTTTATATTTTTATTTTTGCACTCGTTTTTTTGACAGCCTGCCAAACGGTCACTTCGCCACGCTCAGGCTTAACCATTTCATCGCCTACCCTCGTGGCTCCCACACAGCCAGTTCCCAAAGCAACGGCCGTTCCCCCCACAGCTACAGCGCAGCCAACCAGCACCCCACGCCCCACCCCGGCTCCCGTCACCATTGGCTTTGACACTGTAGTGCCTGACGAAATGAGAACGGCCGTTGCCGCTGTTGTAGCTGAGCATCCAGCACAGTTTGTTCTAACAGATACAGAAGCAGAGTTGAGGCTCACCGTGCAGGAAGAAGCACCTATCGGCCAGTGGATATTCGCGGTGGTGGCACCCTTCCCCACCTTTGCCGATGATATTTCCTTGGCAGAAGTGCAGGCGGCGTGGCAGCATGGCTCGCTCATTTTAACCCCAGAGATGGATACAATTTTGCATGGTTGGTGGGGTGAACCGGCGACAACAGCAACAATTGTTGCCCCGGAAACGTTAATCAACACCTTATGGCAAACACAAACAACCTACGACGAGCCAGTCTTGAGCATTCTCCCGTTTGCGCAGTTAGATCCACGTCTAAAAGTTTTGGCGGTGTCTGGCCATTCGCCCATTTCTGTGAATTTTGATGCAGAAAGCTACGGTCTAAAACTCTCTGTGGGCTGGGAGCGAGCAGAAACAGCTAATCCTGAGCGTATCGACACGGCCGTTTCCCAGCTCTCAACCTTGCTCACACGCCCCCTCACCAATCGCCACGACGACCAACTCACACACATCACCATGACCGGACCCTCTGGGCTGAGCCGTGCCGTAGCTGATCGCATGGAAAAACATGGTTACCAATACCCGGGTGAAGAAATTGCCCCGATCATGCAAGCGGCAGACATCGCCCACATGAGTCATGAAAATGCCTTTGCCCCTGATTGTCCTGACCCCAAACCAACGGGCGGCACCACCTTTTGCGCCCAGCCCAAAACCATCGAGTTGATGAAATGGTTGAGTGTGGATGTGGTGGAACTGACGGGCAACCATCTGAATGATTGGGGCAAGCACAATTTCTCGTTCACGCTCGATTTGTATGACGAGGTTGGCATGCAAAGATATGGGGGTGGACGCAATTTAGAGGATGCAGGCAAACCGCTGCTCATCGAACACAACGGCAACAAAATCGCTTTCGTTGGCTGCAATCCAGTGGGACCGTTTAACGTTTGGGCCACAGAAGATGCGCCAGGGGCGCTGCCCTGTGGGGATTACAGCTTCAATATCGCCCAAATTCAAGAGCTTGTAACGCAAGATTATGTGGTAGTTGGCTCCATCCAGTTTGTCGAGCATTTTCAATACAACGTCTTCCAACCCCAGCGGGATGCATTCATGGGCTTTGCCAGGGCAGGTGCCTCGATTGTGCATGGGGCGCATGGCCATCACCCCATGGGCTTTGCCTTTAGCGACGACCATTTCGTCCACTACGGCACGGGCAACACCTTTGCCGACCAGATGTTTAGCCTGGGCACACGGCAGATGTTTGTCAATACGTATGTGGTCTACAACGGCCGTTTACTCAGCATCGAACTCTGGACCGGCATGATTGAAGATTACGCTCGCCCCCGGAAGATGACATCAGCAGAACGCATCCAACTACTGCAATCTGTTTTTGATGGCAGTGATTTCTCCTTAGGCAAATAAACCAGTCACCATCCGCCAAACGGCCGTTTCTCAACCTCAAAATTCAGAAGAAATCCTGGTTTCACTTTATCCACCAAACTCATCCCGCAAAATGGCATACAGCTTCAAGTCTTCATACACGCCTGCCTTGTAAACATGCTGGCGCAAATACCCTTCGTAATGCATACCCGCTTTCTCCATCACCCGGCCAGAAGCTGGATTGCGGGGGAAATAAGTAGCATAAATTTTATTCAGCTTCAACTCACCAAAACTAAAAGCAAATACCGCCTTCACTGCTTCTGTGCAATACCCCTTGCTCCAATACGGCTTACCAATCCAATACCCCATATTAGCTCGACTGAACTGTTCCATACGCAAACTAATCGCCCCCACCACTTCGTCAGTCTCACGCCGCGCAATGGCAAACGTCACACCCTTGCCTTCGTCAAAATCAAGCTGATGAGTGCTGATCCAATCCTCAGCCATACCATCTTCATAAGGATGGGGGACATTGAGCATAGTCTCTGCCACAACCCAATCCCCGGCTAAACGCTGAACCGTTTGCGCATCATTTATAGAAAACGGCCGTAGCACCAACCGTTTCGTCTCCAATCTTGGAATCATAGCCATCATTTCAACTCCTTCAAACTCTCAAATAGGAACATCATTATCAAAACAGGCCACCGCCTAAACCCCCACCAGTAAAAACAAGACAAAACCCATTTACAAAACCAGCCTTCCATTCACTCCAATCAAACATCACTCCATTCCAGACACCACCCATCCAGAACGCTGTCTTTGCGCCTGTTTGCGACTAAAAGCATAAAAAACAAACCAGAGAAATGCTATAATAATACCCATCATGCCCAAAACGGCCGTTGCTTCCCGCACACCCCACGCATCCTGAAACACCCCCGCCAAATAAGTCAAAACCGATTGCGTCAACGTCAACGCCGCAAACTCAAACGCAAACACCCGCCCTCGAAACCGATCCGGCACAATCATCTGCAACATCGCCGCCGAAAACACCCAAACCGTCCCCGAACCAACCGTCCGCACCAACGTGCCCGACAAAAAACCAGCAAACAAAGGTGAAAACGCAATCAGCAAAATACCCACAGGCAGCAACACAAAACCAATCCCAAGCCCCTTCATCATACGCCCAAACCGATCCCCCAACCAACGCCGCATAAAAATCGGACCCAGCCCCGTCCCCAACCCACTAACCATATACACCACGCCCAACGTCGCCGTTCCCCCATCCTCCACAGAGAAAAACTGCCCAATCGGCAGCGAATCAAAAACAAACAAATCCTCCGCAAACGTAATCTCCAGCACATTGATCCCCCCCCACACCAACGAACCAGCCGCCTTCACCAACGCAATCCCCAAAATAAACGGCTCATGCCACAAATAGCGAAAGCCATCCACAAAATCCAGCCAACCGCTACTCCCCAACGCTACCTCCTTACGTTCCGCTACAGCAATCACAATTCGGCTCATAAACCACGCCGAAAGCACAAAAGTCAGCGCATCCAAAATAAAAGCAACCTCTGCCCCAAAAACGGCCGCTACCACTCCCCCCATAAACGCGCCCAACGCCAACATCGTACTCCACGTCAGGCTGTCCAGCGCATTTGCCGCCACCAACTCATCCTTCCGCACCACATTCGCCAAAACAGCCGAACGCGCCGGCGTAAACATCGCACTCAACACAAACTGCATCACCGTCAACACATAAAGCAACCAAATCTGCCCCGACTCCCGCACAAACAAAAAGCCCAACACCGTCAGCGCTCGCAGCACATCCGAGGCAATCATAATCTTCCGCCGGCTATACCGATCCGCCAACACCCCAGCCCACGGGCTAAACAAAAACAACGGCAAAAATCGAGCCAAAAAAAGGTAGCTAATCGCTACCCCACTACTCGTCAAATCCGTAATAATTTCCGCAGACGCAATAAGATTAAACCAATCCCCCAACTGAGATACCACACTCCCCAGCCACAAATAACGATAATTCCCATTTCGTCGCAGCAAATCAACATACTCACGCATAATTGTGCCCCAATTCCCCCTCCCATTCTCACCCAAAACAAAAAAAGAGATTAGCTACTAGACACCACCGATTGTTCCCAATCTCCAGTCTCTAATCTCCAATCTCTAATAATGAATAAAAAAAGTTTCTTGGCAATGACCTACTCTCCCAGGGGGTCACCCCCCAAGTACCATCGGCGCTGGTGAACTTAACTGCTGGGTTCGAGATGGAACCCCAGAATAAGGCTCAATCCTCTCTCTCTCTTAACTCCGCCAAAATGCCGAATTCTCCGCATCATGCTCTATGTAAGCCCTCGACCATTAGTACGGCTTAGCTCAATACATTACTGCACTTACACTCGCCGCCTATCTAGCTAGTCGTCTCCTAGCGGTCTTACTCCATCTCTGGATGAGGGATCTTATCTTGAGGCGAGTTTCCCACTTAGATGCTTTCAGCGGTTATCTCTGCCAGACGTAGCTACCCAGCTATGCCGTTGGCACGACAACTGGCACACTAGAGGTCTGTCCACCCCGGTCCTCTCGTACTAGGGGCAGCCCCTCTCAAATCCCTTGCGCCCACAGCGGATAGAGACCGACCTGTCTCACGACGGTCTGAACCCAGCTCACGTACCGCTTTAATGGGCGAACAGCCCAACCCTTGGGACCTTATCCAGCCCCAGGATGCGATGAGCCGACATCGAGGTGCCGAGCCTGGTCGTCGATGTGAACTCTTGGACCAGACTAGCCTGTTATCCCCGGAGTAGCTTTTATCCGGTAAGCCACGGCCCTACCACTAGGTACCGTAGGATCACTAAGCCCGACTTTCGTCCCTGCTCGACCTGTTTGTCTCGCAGTCAAGCCCCCTTGTGCCTTTACACTCTCCGGCTGGTTTCCATTCAGCCTGAGGGAACCTTTGGGCGCCTCTGTTACTCTTTCGGAGGCGACCGCCCCAGTCAAACTACCCACCAGGCACTGTCCCCACACCGGCTAACGGTTGCAGGTTAGAGCCAAAACTTAGCCAGGGTGGTATTTCACCGTCGGCTCCACCGAGACTGACGTCCCAGCTTCATAGCCTCCCACCTATCCTACACAAACTAAGCCCTAACTCAATGCCAAGCTGTAGTAAAGCTTCACGGGGTCTTTTTGTCCAGCTGCGGGTAACGCGCATCTTTACACGTACTTCAATGTTCGCCGAGTCCTTCGTTGAGACAGTGCTTCTCTCATTACGCCATTCGTGCGGGTCGGAACTTACCCGACAAGGAATTTCGCTACCTTAGGACCGTTATAGTTACGGCCGCCGTTCACTGGGGCTTCGGTTCAAAGCTTCGCTTTCGCTAACCTCTCCCCTTAACCTTCCAGCACCGGGCAGGCGTCAGCCCCTATACATCGTCTTTCGACTTAGCAGAGACCTGTGTTTTTGTTAAACAGTTGAAGAAGCCATTTCTCTGCGGCCTAAATCAGCTCAACTTATGCGTCACCAACCTAGGCCCCCCTTCTCCCAAAGTTACGGGGGTATTTTGCCTAATTCCTTAACGAAGGTTCTCTCGATCCCCTTGGTATTCTCTACCCACCTACCTGTGTCGGTTTGCGGTACGGTCGCTTAAATTTCATCACTTAGTGGTTTTTCTCGGCAGCTTGGCTCAATCACTTACGGCTCTTTTGGCACCGCCATCACGTCTCAGACTCCAGGTGCGGATTTGCCTACACCCTTCCTCGTCCTACCCGCTTGGCACCCCAATCCATTCAGGGGCTGACCTACCACGCTGCGTCCCCACATCGCTCCCTTTAAGCGGTTCTGGAATATTAACCAGATGTCCATCACCTACGCCTTTCGGCCTCGGCTAAGGCCCGACTAACCCGACGCGGATTAACCTTCCGTCGGAAACCTTAGGTTTACGGGGAACATGTTTCTCACATGTTTGTCGCTACTCATGCCAGCATTCTCACTTCTGTAGACCACAGATATCCTTTCGGTTACCCTCGTCTCTCCTACAGAACGCTCTCCTACCGCTCCAGTCCCCTGGAGCCCGTGGCTTCGGTGCTATGCTTAAGCCCCGTTACATTTTCCGCGCAAAAGCGTTTGACCAGTGAGCTGTTACGCACTCTTTAAAGGAATGGCTGCTTCTAAGCCAACCTCCTGGCTGTCTAAACACTCTCACATCGTTTCCCACTTAGCATAGACTTAAGGACCTTAGCCGTCGGTCTGGGTTGTTTCCCTCTCGACTATGAAACTCATCTCACATAGTCCGACTGCTGTACTCTCAAGTATAGGTATTCGGAGTTTGATTGAGGTTGGTAAGCTTGCGCCCCCTAGCTCATTCAGTGCTCTACCCCCTATACTAAACGTACAACGCTAGCCCTAAAGCTATTTCGGAGAGAACAAGCTATCTCCAAGTTCGTTTGGCATATCACCTCTACCCACACGTCATCCCCTAATTTTGCAACATTAGTGGGTTCGGCCCTCCACGAGAGATTAGTCTCGCTTCAGCCTGCACATGGGTAGCTCACTTGGTTTCGTGTCTAATCCCAGCAACTCTATCGCCCTATTCAGACTCGCTTTCGCTACGGCTCCGTCTGTCTCTGACTTAACCTTGCCACTGACATTAACTCGCTGGCTCATTCTCCAAAAGGCACGCCGTCACACTGGCTCACGCCATAGTGCTCCGACCGGTTGTAAGCATACGGTTTCAGGTTCTATTTCACTCCCCTTACTGGGGGACTTTTCACCTTTCCTTCACAGTACTTGTTCTCTATCGGTTGTCAAATGTATTTAGCCTTGGGAAGTGGCCTTCCCAGATTCCGACTGGATTTCTCGTGTCCCGCCGTACTCAGGAATCTCGCAGGAGGTTAACTGATTTCGTATACGGGGCTGTCACCCTCTTTGGCCTATCTTTCCAGTTTAGTTCTACTACCTGTTAACTTTGTAACTCCTATTCGCAAGTCCTACAACCCCGCTATCTTATAAACAGCGGTTTGGGCTTGTCCCCTTTCGCTCGCCACTACTCAGGGAATTGTTTCTTTTCCTGAGGTTACTAAGATGTTTCAGTTCACCTCGTTACCTCTGCTACTCTATGTGTTCAAGTAGCAGTCCCAGGGCATTGACCCCTGGTGGGTTTCCCCATTCGGATATCCTCGAATATAACGTCTGCACACGACTCCTCGAGGCTTATCGCAGTGTACCACGTCCTTCTTCAGCATTTGACACCAAGGCATTCACCGTATGCCCTTAGTAGCTTACGTACATGATACGGAGAATTCGACATTCTCTCGTGTTAAGATTTCTTTTCTTCTTGAGAATTTGTTTGTTACCTTATTCTGTTGTCAATGTGCACCCAATAGCTTCGCTTGCTATTGGCCTCAGCAACGTAAGCTGCTGACAACTATTACCCTTACTCAGTAACAGTTGTCAATCTCTTACCCTGTCTTTCCCTTTTTAATCCACTCCAAAGAAAAAGCCCAGCGGCTCGCCAGGCTCTCTATCTCACACCTAACCCTTCTGCCGCTTCTCCTACCTATGCTTTAACCTAATCAATCTCTTTCTCTTGTCTCTACGCCCCTTTCAAAATGGAGATGAGGAGACTCGAACTCCTGACCTCCGCCGTGCAAAGGCGGCGCTCTCCCAACTGAGCTACATCCCCTCAGTCCTTTATATGGGCCTGGTTGGACTCGAACCAACGACCTCTCCCTTATCAGAGGAACGCTCTAACCGGCTGAGCTACAAGCCCTCGCTTACCCTTCTTCTCTTTTTAACTCATTAACAACTGAAAAGTGACAGAAACCCTCCGTCCAAGCGGTTTCATCCTCACGGATGATTGACCTAGGTTATATGTTGTCTCTCAACAACTCTATTACCCTTAAAAGGAGGTGATCCAGCCGCAGCTTCCGCTACAGCTACCTTGTTACGACTTCGTCCCAGTTACCGACCCCGCCTTAGGCAGTTGCCCCCTTTTGGTTAGCTCACTGACTTCAGGCGTTGCCAACTTCCATGACGTGACGGGCGGTGTGTACAAGACCCGGGAACGTATTCAACGCACTGTGCTGACGCGCGTTTACTAGCAACTCCGACTTCATGCAGGCGAGTTGCAGCCTGCAATCCGAACTGAGACCGGCTTTGTAGGATTGGCTCCGCCTCGCGGCTTGGCTACCCATTGTACCGGCCATTGTAGCGTGTGTGTAGCCCAGAATATAAAGGCCATGCTGACTTGACGTCATCCCCACCTTCCTCCGGCTTATCACCGGCAGTCTCGTTAGACACTTATAACTAACGACGAGGGTTGCGCTCGTTACAGGACTTAACCTAACACCTCACGGCACGAGCTGACGACAGCCATGCAGCACCTGTATGCGCTCCCCGAAGGGTCGTTCCGATTTCTCTTCCCTACCACGCATATGTCAAACTCTGGTAAGGTTCTTCGCGTAGCCTCGAATTAAACCACACGCTCCGCTGCTTGTGCGGGTCCCCGTCAATTCCTTTGAGTTTTAGCCTTGCGGCCGTAGTCCCCAGGCGGTCAACTTAACGCGTTAGCTGCAGCACAGATGGGGTCAATAACCACCTACGCCTAGTTGACATCGTTTACGGCTAGGAATACCGGGGTTTCTAATCCCGTTCTCTCCCCTAGCTTTCGCATCTGAGCGTCAGGAATGGCCCAGTAAGCCGCCTTCGCCACTGGTGTTCCTCCCGATATCTACGCATTTCACCACTACACCGGGAATTCCACTTACCTCTACCATCCTCAAGTTACCTAGTTTCGAACGGCCTCTCCCAGTTGAGCCAGGAGCTTTCACGTCCGACTTTGATAACAGCCTGCATGCGCTTTACGCCCAATAATTCCGGATAACGCTCGCCTCCTACGTTTTACCGCGGCTGCTGGCACGTAGTTAGCCGAGACTTATTCCTGGGGTACCGTCCTTTCTCTTCCCCCAGAAAAGGAGTTTACGACCCGAAGGCCTTCATCCTCCACGCGGTGTTGCTGCCTCAGACTTCCGTCCATTGGGCAATATTCCTTGCTGCTGCTACCCGCAGGTATCTGGTCCGTGTCTCAGTACCAGTGTGGGGGGTCACGCTCTCACGCCCCCTATCCGTCTTTGCCTTGGTAAGCCTTTACCTTACCAACTAGCTGATGGACCGCAGGCCCCTCCCAAAGCGCCGGAGCTTTAGTATAACCTTTCTAAATAGTTATACATCTGGGGTATTAGCCATCGTTTCCAATGGTTGTCCCCCTCTTTGGGGTAGGTCACCAACGTGTTACTCACCCGTTCGCCACTCTCCGCTTCAGACGAGTCCAAAGCTTCCCGTTCGACTTGCATGCATTAGGCACACCGCTAGCGTTCATCCTGAGCCAGGATCAAACTCTCCGTAGAAAGTTTAATTCTTTTTGTCTTATCTTTGTAAGACTACTTTTTTCTCTTGACTTGAACGTCGCTGTGTTTCTGTCACTCTTCAATTGTCAATGTAAACGGCCGTTTAGCCGTTTGTTAGCTGCTACGATATTGGGCTTTTGACCCTGTTTGTTTGTTTTGGCGCTCCACTTTTTAGTGGCGACATCCGTTTGTGTATTCAACAGTAGAGAATTATATCACCCGGATTTGGGTTGTCAAGTAATTCGTTGACCGATTTTTGGGATTGGTTTTTCTACCCTTATCTGCCTGCCTCGAAAAAGGTGCCCTACCCTTCCATCTTATGGCTTGCTCATGCTTTATATCGATTGCTGCTTGGGGCAAGGCTTCGATCTGACTATTACTACACGCAATCATTGTGGATAATTCGACTATTTAATTATGAGTTACTCACAAAAAACTACTTATTATCTGATTTCTCACGTCACTTAGGGACAAATCGGCGGGAAGTGTATGATCTTCTTTAAATTGTGTCAAGAGGCCTAAACCAAGACTAAAGGTATCGCTACGTGTCGCGCCAAAGGCAGCATTGAGGGTGCCTTGCACCCTGCCTAATTCGATGGCTTCTTGTGGTGACAAGCGAATTGATGTCCATTTCCTCTCTTCGTTACTATTTGGTAAAGGCAAATCCCATAAAAGGTATAGGGAATCAAAGTCTGTAACGCCTTCGGGGATTTCTCGATCCCGGTCGGCCACGGCCAGACGCATCGCCTCCAAACGGGCAGATAAAATGGTGACAGCCAGATCGGGGACATCTGCCCGGGCGATGCTTTCAGGCAATTCTTTAGCCAGGCTGCGCATATGGGCTTTTTCTTCCCTGGTCAGGGCTACATATACATTTTGACGGCTGACATCACGTCGAGGTCGTCCCCGTTTTGGCTTTTCTTTTAACAGGGCAGCCAGGGTGCTGTCTTTCGATGTATCGGATTGATTCATGGATTGCTCCGCCGCTTAATTGATTATGCTCGACGATACATATAGGAAGAAGCTAATCAACTGCCTGGCGATAATCGTAATGTTCTTCGAGGAATTGCATCACAAAGGCTTCATCGATCTGCAAGCCATTTGTGGACAAAAATTCGAGACAAAGATGAAGGCACAACATGCAAATACTGCGAGGATACCCTCGTGTTTCCCGCCATATGGGCAGGATCGCTTCGTCAGTGAATAAAGGTGGCTGTTTACTGTTCCGCCCCGCGGCCAATAAACGATACTCTATCAAAGATTTTGTATCGTCGGGCGTTAAGGGATCTAATGAGGAACGAGTGGCTACTCGATCATTGAAATCTGGTACTTCACGCAGATTGATATCTAGCTCAGGCCGGCCTAAGAGAACGAGTTGATACGCTTTTCCCCCTTTGGGATCACGGAAGTTGAGTAAACGTCGCAGTTCAACAAATTGCTCGGGACCTAATTCATGGGCTTCATCGATGATGATCAGGGGCAATATGTTGTTCCCTGTTTGCTCCACAAGAAAAGCTCTGAATTCGTTAAGTTGGTCTTCTGTGGCTCGGCGGGTACGCAAGCCAAATTCGGCTGCAATACGGCGCAGTAACAGCAGGCCACTCTTTTTGGGCGTTTCATCGATCTTGGCAGCGACGAAGTCGGGGCGACGATGATACCGACTATGGAACCAGGATGCCAGGGTTGTTTTGCCTGTGCCTATCTCTCCGACAATGACGGAGGCTCCCTGCCCTGCCTCGACCATGTAACTCACTTTTGACAAGGCTCGGCGTGTTTCTGTGGAAAGATACATGAAACGTGGATCTGCCTCTATGGTGAAAGGTGGCACTACAACACCTAGGCGATCCCAATCAGGTTTATATTGCTCTATTTCAAATTCAAATTTATTAGCCATGACAGTATCGTATAGAAGTCCATATTAATTGTCAAGTTTGCTATATAAGGCTAAGCATACCACGTTTTTTGGCAAAATACCTATGAATTTTAGCATCTATATGCTATAGATTGGTTGACATAGTATGTTATTTTTGTTAGACTGTCGCTTGATAGGGTTTATAATGTCTGATTTATGTTTATTTTACACAAACAGATTACAGATGCTATCAACTTGTCATTTAATATGTGTATAGCAGTCTTACTTCAATTTTAGAGTGTAAATTTGGGTAATATCTATCCGCTATGAAGCGAGAAAGTGGAAGTGGAATGTTGAAGAAGGATTGCAAAGAAAAAGGCCAAGCGCCTGGCGCCTGGCCTTCGTTAGTATAAGCAAGCTACCTAACTCGCTGGATGAGTGCCGCCAACACCTTCAGCAATTCGCCCCTTGATTGGGGAGGGGGCTTTTTTGCCTCCTGGTAGCTCACTAGCTAGGTAAGAGAATAGCATAGCCAGACATAGCTGTCAATGGTATTTTGCCATTTTTGGGCAGATTTATGTCTAGTTTGTGTTGCTTGTCTCTTGCCTGGCTGAAAGGGTGAGATTGTGGCCTCGTACCACGAGGGCTCCACATACGAGCGCACGGAAACGGCCGTTTCTCCCGCATTAGCTTCGGCACAGGAGAGATTGCTCGAACTCAGACAGTCATTTAGGCAGAGCCGCGCTCTGCTCTCAGGCGATCCCGCTCCCCCCACCCCGAAAAGTAAACAAATTCTTAACGCGCTGGCAGGGACGGATGCTGAGCAACATCGAAGCAGACGCCGAAAAGCGCGTTCGGCAGCGGGGCAGATTGAGCAGTTACCACTTCATTTGGGCTGGGATAGTGCTGGCGTAACGGCCGTTCTGCAGCAAGCGCAAAAACATGATGAGGATGACGTGGGGCAAGCGCTTCACCGACACGATACGCGCCCATCAACGGTTACGCCTCACACCTCACGCCTCGCCCCTCCCCTAGAACCCCCACCTTACCTTAAAGTATATCCCAGCGTCGCCCAAGGGATGGTGCGTGAAGGGCACACGGCCGCTGGACGCATCTGGCTGTTACTGCGCTGCTGGGATAAAAACGGCCGTGGCTGGTTCACCGAAGCAGAAGCACAACGCTTCTTTACATCAAAAAACATCTCAGCAGAGCCACGTAACCAGAATATAGAACATGGAATACAAAACACGCGCTCCTCAATTCCTCATCCCACCTACCTCTTCGGCCAACGCCAATGGCGCAACCTGGTAAAGAAAGGTACAGGCATTTTCTGGCGACGGGAAAACGGCCGTTTATGGCTCAATTCCGTTAGCAAAACAGCAGCAGCACTGGGGATTTGGCAGCTCACCGGGCGCCCAGTGCAGATCCCCATCACCGCCCTGACGGGCAAGATCAGCACCGTACGCGCCCATCTCTATGCCACTTTCCACAGCAGTCGCGCCGTAACTTGCTCTGGAAAGCAGCCCCAGCAGCCCCAGCCCATCGCCCGCGAAACATTAACGGCGCAATTCAACATTTCACCGCGCACCCAACGCAGCTATGAACGAAAAGCGCGTGTAAAAAGCCACAAAAATTATGCAATCGGCAAAAAGGAGAGTGCTGAAAACGCCAAAGAGGCGGCCTGGCAACATGGCCCCGCCACGTTTTCTTTGACAGACCATTTAGGCAAAAACGGCCGTTCCAGGGCAACCTACCTGGCATGGCAATTACCCAATCACTACTTTGGCCCACACCAGCCAGCGTGTCGCGGTCAACAAAAGCGGATCAACCGGGAACTTGCAGACCTGTTTATGAAAGGGATGACGGGGAACGACAACGAATCGGTTGACGGGAACAACAACTTAACCGCAGAGGCGCGAAGAACACAAAGCAAAAGAGCAGCCCCCCTGGCATCCTTGGCGTCTGCTTCGACTGTGTTCAACACAAGTTTGCGCTTAAAAAATATCCCAAAACGCTTTTGTGCCAACGGCGCTGCCGCCGCCAAAGTATACAACCACAGCCAGGCAAACCGAGATGTTTATTGGCGCAGTACCAGCGAAGGCATTTGGCATGTTCTGGAGAAAACCAAAGAGGTTGACTTTTAAACGCCAATCTTCACTCTTTATTTTTTACATTTTCGCGGAAACAACTTACCCCCATTATAGGGATTATGATACTATTTGCTTATGACTATTTACACACTTGACCTTAACTTCCAAAATGTGCCGCAAACGATTGCTTCTTACCTGATTATGGCGCCCGACGGTCCACTGTTAGTGGAAACTGGACCTGGTTCCACGTTAGACCATTTGATTGCCCAACTTGCCCACCACAACGTACAACCCACAGACATCAAACATGTGTTGGTAACCCACATCCACTTTGACCATGCCGGGGCAGCTGGCTGGTGGGCACAACAGGGTGCCCAAATTTATGTGCATGGATTTGGCGCACCCCATCTCATCAATCCAGACCGCTTAATTTCTAGTGCCACCCGCATTTATGGTAACATGATGGATGTGCTTTGGGGCAAAATTTTGCCCGCACCCGAAGAAAAGGTGACGATTGTCGAGGATGGTGACGTGATTGCCGTTGGAGGGGTACAGTTCACAGTCATTGAAACACCAGGACACGCCCGCCACCATCACGTTTACCGTTTGGGGGATATCGCCTTTACCGGGGATGCTGCCGGTATTCAACTACCAGGCTTTCCTCTGGTCGATGTGCCTGCCCCACCGCCAGAATTTAACCTGGAAGTTTGGCAGAAAACGATTGACCGGTTACTGGCGGAGAATTTTAGTGCCATTTATCCCACTCACTTTGGCAAAATAGACGACGCTACCGCCCAATTGACGGAACTGAAAACACTCATGCAGGAGGCCACAGCCTGGATTAAAGCGAAAATGGATGCTGGCCTGACACGAGACGAAATGGTTGTACATTTTAACGAATGGAACCGCAACCGCGCCCACCGCGCTGGCCTGAGCGAAGACGCCATCCGCCAATATGAAACCGCTAACCCCTGGTATATGTCTGTTGATGGCATCATGCGCTATTGGCGCAAGAAGGCATGAACCATTGAGGAGTGACGATGGAATAAAGTAAGGGATTGCATCGTCAGTTTCAAGAAATGGTAAGGAATAATTTCCATTTCTAAGATGTCTGGGCGTGCGGCAAGGTGATGATCACCCGCGTGTACTGCCCGCTCACTGAGTCAATTTCCAGGGTACCGCCAACGACAGCCATCATCGTGGAGTGAAGTGCCAGCCCATGACCACTGCCTTTGTTGTCGGTGATGGTATCCAACCCTACGCCATTGTCTTCTATCAATAGGCGCAGGCCATTTTGCCAGGTGGCGTTGATGCTTAAAGCAAAGGGATTGCCGGAGCCATCCCGACCATAGCGAGCCGCGTTGCGCACCACTTCGCGGGCGGCGTAGAAGATGGTCTCAGCGGTGAGGGTGGGAATCTCACGCACCTTTTTGGTTGCGACCGGATCGACGTGCCAGACTACCTTGTCGAAGGCTTGTGCCAGTTCATTGTCAACAGTGCGGCGCAGGGCAGTGAGTAAGCCTAGTCGCGCTACATCGGGTGCCGTGACGGTGGGCATGTCGTGTAGCAGATCGGAGATTTGGCGATGCACGTCGGTGAGTGAGGTTACCAGGTCATCCATGCCAATGTTTAATTGTGAGTTACTCACTTTTATCAATGAGAGCTGCAAGCTGGGCAAAATGTCGTCGTGGAGTACGCGTCGGGTTTGTTGATCGATGACTTGACTTTGCGCCAGCCGTTCCCGCTGCAGGCTCATGAGGCGGCGAGCCATCTCCGCACTGGCGCGGGTGTCGATGAGCCGTTCGCCGGTGATGCGTGCGATTTCGATTTCTTCTTGGGCATATATGCCCCCACCCCGTTTTTCGCCTAATAAAAAGAGGCCGATGAGCCCGCGCTCGCTCCACAAGGGCAGCGCCCACACCGCCCCGCCATAAATTTGCGGGTCGATGTTGAGGGTGTCGTTGGCGGGGGAGTCGAATTGGGCAGCTAAGGTGGTGAGCGGCGGCAAGGTGGCGATGTTGTTATGTGGGTAGGAAAGCGGTGGTCCTACGAGGGGGGCTGTTGGCCCGATGGCGGCAAGGTAGGCCACACGAGCGTACAAGACGTTGAAGCAGAGGGCGTGGAAGGCGGGTTCGATGTTTAACTCCGGCGGGGTGGATTGGGTGAGCAGTTGTTCGTAGAGGCGGTTGCTGGTGATGAAAGGGCGCAGTTGGGCGATGTAGCGTTCCCGTTCAACGTAGGATGACCAGGCAAAGAGGGCGAAGAAGAGGGTCATGAGAACGGCCGTTATCATTAAGGCATACAGTGGTTTTAAGTTCCAGGCGATGGTGCCGCCGACTATGACTCCATATGCCACTGCCAGCAGAATGGCACTGCGCCAGTGTCGGGATAAACCACGACGGGGCAATGTTTTACCGGTAAACACTTCGTAGGAGACGATGGCTTGTCCTAGCATGACAATGGCAAAGCTAATGAGGGTGGCCACAAACCAGTCGATCCAGAAAAATTGGGTGACGTGTTCTAGATAAATCTCGTAGAAGGTGCGTTGTTGCACGTCTTGAATCAGCCAGAGAACGGTTCCCATGACCATGAAGCTGACGATGAGCAGGGCTAACGAGGCAACAATGAGCCAGGGGCGGGCGCGTTGGCGAGCCAGGTTGTCCATCGCGCGGCGGGATGGACCCGGGCGGCGCACGGCATCTAGTGACAGGCCGATGCACAGGACAACGTAGGCGGAGTAGGCGGCAACCAGCAGCGGAATGCCAGCAATGGACCAACGCATGAAACTGCGTAGTTTATTGACATGGGCGTTTGGTATGATGTGCAGCAGGATCCCCAAAAGGAGTGTGAACAGGCCAATGCCCATGCCTGTGGTTACAAAAATGAGCCAGCGGCGCTGCCGACGGCGCAGGGTGGATTTTTCGCCGTTCCAGAAGCCGCTGTACCAAAGCATGATGATGTACCAGGCGTAGGGCAGAATGATGGCGGGAATCATGGCGACGATCCACCAGAAGATAGTGCTGAGCCAGCCTAGATAAATGACGCCGCGCCCGACAATGGCTGTGTGGGCGAAGAAGAAGGCGCTCCCCAGCAGTAATCCCCCACTGGCTGCCCAGATGCTAATGGTATGATAACGGTCGGAATTTAGGAGAACGGTGACGCCGAGCCAAAGTAGGAGGATGGCGTTGAAGAGGGAGGTGGCCATGATGGCCCAATACAACAGTAGTTCTTTCATTCCCACTTGATCCAGTTGCCGCGATTGTCGAGGATGTGGGGAATGCCATCGGTGTCCCAGTGGATGAGACGGCCGTTATTGACGATAATTGCTACTCTGGTGCGGGCGATCTTTTCGTCGGAGGTGGTTTCGTTGAGACCCCAGGCGGTGTAGATTTGGCCGTTGATGCGGCTGATGGTGCGTTTGTCGCGGAAGCCCATGCGGTCGGCGATTTGTTTGTTGCTCATGCCTTGCGCTACCATTTTAGCCACAGCCTGTTCATTGGGCTCGAGCAGGTTCATGGGCGCGTTTTCATCTTTGTGGCGCACTTCTTGCACGCGGGATTCGATGTCGGGGTCGATGAAGGAACGGCCGTTTATGGCATCTTGCAGCAGCGGCCAGATCATTTGGGGGAGCAGGTAGTTGGATTTGCGCACGTAGGCGTAGTGGCTGAGAATGCCGGAGCGGCGGAAGTCGCGGTAGTAGGCGTCGTCGTCTTGGATGGAGTAGAAAACGACGGGTGTGCGCGGGAACTCTCTACGAATGGAAACGGCCGTTTCTATGCCATTCATCTCTCCTGCCAACTGTACGTCCATCAAGATCGCCGCGACGCCATTCTGGTCAGCCAGGCAAAATTCCAGTGCTGCTTCGCCCGTGGGGCAATCGTAGACAACTTGTACCCCATCAATGGCTTCTAATCCAGCTTTGAGAGCGGGTCTGAGTTTATCATTATCTTCAACAATCAGGATGTTTTTCATAATTTCAGCTTGATGAATTTTCCCGGAAATTTGTTTTGAGGCTGTCTACTCGAGAAAAAATTTCTGGGGAATTGGATGTGTGTTTCGTGTCATTGTAACATGTCTTATTGTGTTCTCTAATGCAAGCACTCAGGTGCGTGAGCAACTGTTGTTGAGGCGTCGCTGTGTCATTGAGTCTGCGTTAATCTTTTTATATGGCAACAAGGATTCGGATTTATTAATGAAAAGAAATGGGGATCAAGTCGTTTGGAGGATTTTTTGAGTTCCCCTCTCATCCCCGATAAAAATAGGAGATCATCATGACGACATCTTTGAAATCTAATAATCATCTATCTAATAATCATCTTTTGCGGCGGTTTTTGCTCATCTTTTTGGCGCTGTTGTTTGCTTCGGTGGCGGCCACGACGATGGTGGTGGTGCGCATCGCCTACACGGGACGTTTTGCTTATCTGTTTCTCGTATGGAATTTGATTTTGGCGTGGCTGCCGTTTTTGTTTGCGTTGGCGGTTTTAACTTTGCGGCAGAGCAAGCTGGCGCTGGGTGCGTTTGGCATATTGTGGCTGCTTTTTTTCCCGAACACTACCTATCTGGTGACGGATTTGATTCATTTGTATCACACGGATTTTATTCCGATTTGGTATGACGCTATCATGCTGTTTGCGTTTGCGCTGACTGGGTTGATGCTGGGCTTGCTGTCGCTTTATTTTGTTCATGCAGTGGTGCGGATTTATTTTGGGTCGCTGATTGGCTGGATGTTTGTGGGCGTAACGGTCGTTCTCGGGAGTGTGGGGGTTTACATCGGGCGTTTTTTGCGCTGGAATAGTTGGGATGTGTTTGTTAATCCGTTTACCCTGTTTAACGATGTTATGCTCAACTTGTTCCACCCTGACCTGTTCCTTCGCGCTGTGGTGACGACTGGAATGTTAACGGCCGTTTTCATTGTGGCGTATGTGATTTTGTTTTTGCTGCCGCGTATTTCATTGGAACCTGCATAAGCCGTGAGGTGTCATCTGTATACGATTCACGGATGGTGGTTTATGAAGTGGTCACGCAATAATTTGTTGTTGTGTTTAGTTGAGTAAATTGTTGTTGGGAGGACAAACCATGCAAGTGTATGAAGTGTATACAGGTGAAAACCAGCAGGATGTTCCGGTTTTGGGCGTGGTCTCGCTTTGGTTTGGGGCGGCGCTGGTGGGCATAACGGCCGTTGCCCGTGTCGTATCTTATCAAAGTGGCGGTACGATTGGAGCAACGGCCGTTGCTGAAACCTTCCGTATCATTTTATTTGCCCTGATTCTGGCCTCTTTTGTCTATTTAGCCTGGCAAGTTGGTAGGGGCAGCTTATTTGTCGCGGCGATGCCCCTGCTGATTAATATATTTACCTTGATCATTATCCAGTTCGTGCCCTTTGCCGTTATTTGGGAAGAAATGAGCTTTCAGGCCAACAGCAACCGCTACCACAAAGTGGTTGATTGGGTTGAATCAAACCGATTTCAAATTAACCCGGATGGCTCATTGGCGCTGCCGTTTGCCTATCGTGGGCTATCTCAAGGGGGGCAGGTTTGGGTAGAAAATCAGGGTGATGTTACCAGCGTCTTTTTTGTATCTTTGCGTCAATCTGACAACCGCATGGAGGGTTTCATCTACCGTTCTGACGGGCAAGTTCCCCGGGATGATTTTGGTGGTAATTGGCGTTATGTGGCTGAGAAACGGCCGTTCTGGTTCTACTGTGCCAAATATTAGCGTGCCCTACTACGTGACATACGCCACTCATCGAATTCTGTGGTAACGGCCGTTATGCTCATCAGCGTGGCTTTAATCATCGCTGATCCTGCTATTCTCCAAGGCAAAAAGCAGAAAAAACACCAGAGGTAGTCGTTTTTAACCGCTGAATAAATTATGAGCTACTCATAATAAATGATCGGCAATCCCAGGCTGATCAGCTCAACTATTATGAGGGTTTGGTCGCCGCGCAAACCCTCATTGATGTCCGTAAACTGATAACAGATTATCGTGCCCTGAAATTATTAGCCGGTTCGCTAGATCACTGGTAAACTTGCCCGTAAAAGTATCAATTCACCAACTAATTCCTGAGTCACTGGGATGGTATATGACTACTGTCAGGCACATGACATGTCACTTGTCACTCCTGCCCCACCCCACTACCGCGTAAAATAGCTGATGATTGATCTAAAAGGCTTTTTTTGCGGCTCATCCGTATTTGAACAAATAAATAAACACGGTTTTCATCAAATAACGTAACCGTGAGATGTCATCCCTGGTCAGACATGTTGGCGTGTCTGGCTTTTATGTGTCTTTGCCACTCTTACAATCGCTGCTATTTTGGCAGCCTACACTGAACAACAAAACGAACAACCGTTTGGAGGATTAGTTCATGACAAAGTATGTATATTTATTCAAAGAAGTATCAGAGGCAGAAGAGTACGCCGGAAGTTGGGACGGTACTCGTTCTCTGCTAGGCGGTAAAGGAGCCAATTTGGGTGAAATGACCCGCATCGGCGTCCCTGTACCTCCTGGATTCACTGTCTCCACAGAAGCTTGCAATGCCTACCTGGACGCTGGCGAAACTTTCCCTGAAGGAATGTGGGAACAAGAACTGGCTGCTATGAAAGCCACTGAAAAACTGACCGGTAAACAATTCGGCAATCCGCAAAACCCACTGCTGGTTTCTTGCCGCTCCGGCGCTGTGTTCTCCATGCCGGGTATGATGGACACTGTTTTGAACATCGGCTTGAATGACGAAACGGCCGTTTCCATGGTCAATCTCACTAACGACGCCCGCTTCGTCTACGATGCTTACCGTCGCCTGGTTCACATGTTCGGTTCAGTTGTCCTCAATATCGACGACGAAGAATTTGAAGAACCGCTAGACGCCTACAAAGAAGAAAAAGGTTACAAAAGCGACACCGAAATGAACGCCGATGATTGGAAAGCACTGACCGAGACCTACAAAGGCGTCATCAAAGAAGAAAAAGGGTTCGATTTCCCCCAAGATCCATACCAACAATTAAAACTGGCCACCGAAGCCGTCTTCAAATCTTGGAACGGTAAACGCGCTATCGACTATCGCAATGCTGCCGGCATTGCCCACGATCTGGGCACCGGCGTCAACATCCAGACCATGGTCTTCGGGAACATGGACAACTCCGGCACCGGTGTGGCCTTCACCCGTAACCCATCCACTGGCGAAAACATAGTTTGGGGCGAATACCTCATGAACGCTCAAGGTGAAGACGTTGTGGCTGGTATCCGCAACGCTGATCCGATTGCCAACATGGAAGCTGAACTGCCAGAAGCGTACAAAGACTTCATGGACGTTTGCGAAAAACTGGAAAAACATTACCGTGAAATGCAAGATGTCGAGTTCACCATCGAAAGTGGCAAACTGTGGATGCTCCAGACCCGTGATGGTAAACGCACTGCCAAAGCAGCCGTCTCCATTGCCGTAGACATGGCTAAAGAAGGCCTCATCAGCAAAGAAGAAGCCGTTAAACGCGTGCAACCAGACCAGGTAGACACCTTGCTTCATCCTCAATTCGTTAACGCAGCCAAAGTCAAAGCGGTTGAAGAAGGAACCCGTTTCGCTACCGGTGTAAACGCCTCTCCGGGTGCTGCGGTGGGCCGAATCTACCTTGATGCAGACACCACCGAAAAAATGGCAAAAGAAGAAGGCCAAGATGTCATCATGGTGCGTCCGTTCACCAAACCTGATGATGTTCATGGTATGCTCGCTGCCAAAGGTATCCTCACCAGTGAAGGTGGGGCGACTTCTCACGCTGCTGTGGTGGCTCGCCAATTTGGTATTCCTTGCGTTGTTGGTGCTGGTGAAGTTCGCATCGATGCCGAAAAACGTGAAATCACCGCCAATGGCATTACCATCAAAGAAGGTGACTTCATCTCTGTCGATGGAACCACTGGTGAAGCATTCCTCGGCGTTATCGAAGCTGTTGCCCCTACCCTGGAAGAGCAAACTGACCTGTTGACCCTCCTCAAATGGGCTGACGAATTTGCCGCCAAAGAAGGCATTCGTGACGTACCTGAGGGTTGGCCAAACCGTGGTCTGCAAGTATGGGCTAACGCCGACTATCCCGATGATGCTCGCCGCGCTCGTTCCTACGGCGCGACTGGTATTGGCCTTTGCCGCACCGAGCATATGTTCTTTGAACCTGAACGTCTGCCAATTGTGCAGCGCATGATTTTGGCTGACACCAGCGAAGAACGCCAGGCTGCCCTCGACGAACTGCTGCCCTACCAACGCAGTGACTTCGATGGTCTGTTTGAAGCGATGAGCGGTTACCCGGTTATCATCCGCTTGTTAGATCCGCCATTGCATGAGTTCATGCCTGATGAACATGAACTGCTCGTTGAGGTCATCGAAAACCGCGTCAGAAACACCGTTGACGAAGCAAAAGAAGCCCTCTTGGCTGATGTTGAATCCATGTACGAAAGTAATCCCATGATGGGTCTGCGTGGTGTGCGTCTCAGCGTCATGATGCCAGAAATCGTGGGGATGCAAGTTCGTGCTATCTTCGAGGCTGCCGCTGATGTGAAACTGCGTGGTTTCGAGCCACATCCTGAGGTTATGATCCCGTTGACTGGTCACATCAATGAACTGCACTTCATCCAACCAAAACTGGAAGAAATTGCTGCTGACGTGATGAAGACCAAAGGCGTCACCTTCGCTTATAAATTCGGTACGATGATTGAAATTCCTCGCGCTGCTTTGACGGCTGACGAAATCGCTAGCGTTGCTGAGTTCTTCTCCTTCGGTACCAACGACTTGACCCAGTTCACCTTTGGTTACAGCCGTGACGATGCCGAACGTAACTTCCTGGTGAAATACGTTGAAGATGGCATTTTACCGCTCAACCCATTCCAGACTATTGATGCTGCCGGCGTTGGCCAAATCATGGACATTGCGGTCAAGAAAGGTCGCGGTGTGCGCGTCGATTTGGAAGTTGGGATTTGTGGTGAACATGGTGGCGACCCTGAATCTGTAGCCCTTTGCCATAAACTGGGCTTGAATTACGTGTCTTGCTCCCCATTCCGGGTGCCAATCGCACGTTTGGCTGCTGGTCACGCTGCCTTGTCTTAAAGTGTGGTAAATGGTTTGCAGTGTGCGGTGAATAGCTGCTGAGGGCTGCAAACGAAATAGTGACAATGAAAAACCAGTCCTGTGTGAGCGGGACTGGTTTTTTTGTTTTTATGACGTGAAGTATCTCCATTTTTCTCCAGTATCACCCACGTAAATCAACTTCCCGCCTGGGATAAACCGAGGGGTAAATTCTTCCATGATTTGTTTTCTTAAAATGCTGTGTTTGCCCTTTGATCATGTGATTTCTTTAATTAGAGCAAAGGTGTGCTTACCGTGGGTTGTTGCTCTTGAATAATGATGGCCTGGATTGATGACTTTTGTCAAAGTGCATCATGAAATGTTACTGGCGGATGGATGGCTTCTGCTTTATGATAGTGGGGCGGTCGGAGAAATACATATGGCTTAATGGCAGAGTGCGCCCGCACATGTAGGCATGCCTTTCTCTGCGGAACAAGGGATATGTATTTGAGAGTAACGGCCGTTTTCCCACCAACATTAAACTTCTCGGCATCTCGGAAATTCTGAGAAGTTGACAAACGAGGCAACCTGCTTATGCCCACACCCCCTGCAAAATCAAGAACATCCGTCCGCGGTGGTCACCCTTCGGGTGATGAACGTTACAAAGCGCTTGACCGCACCATGAAGCGCTTCAAGTACCAGAAAGATGTACTTCTGGAAGTCCTCAACACCGCTCAAGAAACCTTTGGCTACCTTTCCGAAGATTTGCTCATCTACGTTTCGCAGCAACTCGATATCTCCCTGGTCAAAGTGTATGGTGTTGCTACCTTCTACCATATGTTCACCTTCACCCCTTTAGGAGACCATAACACCATCGTCTGTACCGGCACCGCTTGCCACGTGAAAGGCGCTGACCAAATCGTGGCGCGATTGACGGAAGCGTACGACATCGAGCCAGGGGAGACTACCCCCGATGGTCTCTTGAGCCTGACGACCGCCCGCTGCATCGGCAGCTGCGGTTTGGCTCCGGTGGTTGTTTTGGATGGCAAAGTGCGCGGCAAGGAAACGCCCGAAGGATTGCTGCAGCATGTGGCTGAAATTGTTGAGATGAAAGATTGAGAGGTTGGAGATTGCTCATTTTTAACCTGCTAATCTCCAATCTTCCGTTTTGTGATACTGTCAAAGGGAACTGTCGCTTATGAATAATAGCAAACTAGAAAAACTGGCTCAAACTGAGCGAGACCGTCAGGCGAAACTGGATAAGCGGATATTTTGCTGTAGAAGCACCGCTTGTCTCTCATCAGGGGCTGCTTTGGTGCAGATGACGTTGGAGCAGACGTTGGCGGCTAAAGGTGACAATGCGCAGCACCATGAGGTTGTCGGCACGGGCTGTATGGGGTTATGCAGCCATGGCCCCTTAGTGCGTGTTGAGTCGCCAGATGAGGAGCCGGTGCTGTATGAAGATGTAACGGCCGTTCTCGCCAAAGCAATCATCGATCACCACGTTCCTACCAATGAAAACAAAAAAAGCGACAGCAAAGAAAATCCGCACGACCACTCCCCTCGTTGTGCCCCAGATAAAGGCTTAGAATGCCACACATTGCCCTTGGACGCGCCATTTTTCACCAAACAAGTCAGAATCGTTTTGAGCGACACAGGGCGCCTCGACCCTGAGAGCCTGGATGACTATCTGGCTCACGGCGGTTATCAAGCATTAGCCCAAGTTTTAGGCAGCATGACACCGCAGCAAGTGTGTGATGAGATTCTGAAAAGCGGCTTACGTGGTCGCGGCGGCGCTGGTTTTCCCACGGGCATCAAGTGGAACTTTGTGCGCGAAGAAGACAAGCCGCAAAAATACGTCATTGTAAACGGAGACGAAGGGGATCCCGGCGCCTACATGGATCGCACTATCATGGAAGCCGATCCGCACCGTGTCTTGGAAGGCATGATCATTTGTGCTTACGCAGTTGGAGCCTCAAAAGGTTACCTCTACATTCGCGGCGAATATCCCATTGCCATTCAGCGTATCAACATGGCCATTCGCTCGGCACGGCGGCGCAAAATCATTGGGCGCCGCATCCTGGGAACTGATTTTGACTTTGTGCCAGAGGTGCGTATTGGCGCTGGTGCGTTTGTTTGTGGCGAAGAGACAGCATTGATGAACTCGATTGAAGGCAAACGGGGCATTCCCCACATCCGCCCCCCCTACCCTTCAAAATCTGGTTTGTGGAAAGCACCCACCGTGATCAACAACGTAGAAACGATGGCCAATGTCCTCTCCATCATCAAAAACGGCGCAGAGTGGTATGCCAGCATTGGCACAGAGAAAAGCAAGGGAACCAAAGTGTTTGCCTTGACCGGACAACTGCGGAACACCGGGTTGATTGAGGTGCCCATGGGGATTACGTTGCGCGAAATTGTCAATGAGATTGGCGGCGGCATCGTTGGCGGCGGTGAATTTAAGGCGGCGCAAACAGGTGGTCCCAGCGGTGGTTGTATTCCTCAAGCGTATCTCGATTCGCCGGTGGATTATGAGAGCCTGGCTGAACTAGGCTCGATTATGGGTTCCGGCGGTTTGGTGATTTTGGATAACTCGACGGGAATGCCTCAGTTTTCACGTTTTTTCATGGATTTTTGTGTGGATGAAAGCTGTGGTAAGTGTGTCCCGTGCCGGGTAGGCACCGTGAAGATTCGTAGTTTGCTGGATAAGATGCTCGCTGGCAATGCGGAACCAGGAGATTTAGACAAATTAGAGAAATTATGCTTGCTGGTGAAGAAAACCAGCCTGTGTGGCTTAGGGCAATCTGCGCCGAATCCAGTATTGAGTACGATGAAATATTTCAAGCATGAGTATCAGGCGTTGGTCACAAAGTCATGTTAGGGTGGGAAACCAGGTGCGCATCCATAAATCAATTACGGAATGGATAGATGCGCTTCGAGTGACTTTTCCCCCGGAAAAACGGAGATTAATTTTTAGATGGTCACTATGCTATACTTGCTGACGGTTGATAAGTGCCTGACATTGTTGATTGAGCAAAAACGGGGCAGTGTCTGAAACCCGTGGTCAAGTTGATGCAGTTTGAGCTGGTGACAACGTGATATTGTAAGGACAGAATTATGATTGAGTTGACGATTAACGGCCGTTCCCTTCAAGTTTCCCCTAACACCACCGTCATGGACGCGGCATTGGCGCATGGCATCGACATTCCGCACCTCTGTTACCATCCTGAATTGAGTGTTTCAGGTGGCTGTCGCTTGTGTATGGTCGAGGTTGAAGGCTGGGCAGCGCCGGTGGCCAGCTGTGGGCTGCTGTGTCAGGATGGCATGGTTGTCACCAGCGAAAGCGAAGAACTTTCCGCCATGCGACGAGACATTATTGACCTGTTCGTCTCAGATCATCCGCTGAACTGTGTGGTATGTGACAAAGCTGGCGCCTGTGCGCTGCAAGCGTACGCCTACAAATACGGCATTGTCGAAACCACCCACGACAAAGAAATCGCACGCACCCTCTACCAGGATGACAATCCATTCTTCTTGCGTGACCATCAATACTGCATTTTGTGTGGGCGCTGTACTCGGGTGTGTGAGGAGGTAGTCGGTGCCGAAGCGATTGAACTGGTGGGACGCGGCTTTACCAGCCATATCGCTACCCCATTTGATGGCCCCATGATCAATTCTGACTGCGTTTTCTGCGGCAACTGCGTGCAAGTTTGCCCGACAGCAGCGCTCATGCCCATGTCGCGGCGTGGTCAAGGGCGCGAATGGGAGATGGAGCGGACGCAGACGATTTGTGGCTACTGTGGTGTGGGGTGTGAAATTGAATATGCCAAGAAAAACGGTGACATTGCCTACGCGCAGGCAACCAAAACACCCTCGGTAAATGGCGAAATGCTCTGTTCTAAGGGACGCTATGGCTGGGATTTTGTCAAGCATTCAGAGCGGCTGACGACGCCATTGATCCGTAAGGACGTGGCTTATGAGATGGGGTTGACTGACGAGCCGTGGCAGCTACCCGATAAGTCGCCATTGAAAGCCCGCCGGGTGAAGATTGAGAACAGCTTTGTGCCGGTGGATTGGGAAACGGCCGTTTCCTACACCGCCAGTCGTTTAGCCGAAACTGTACGCAAGCATGGTTCCGATTCCGTTATGGGGATGGCTTCGGCACGCTGTACGAACGAAGACAACTACATCTACCAAAAATTTATGAGGGCAAGCATTGGCACCAACAATCTGGACCATTGCGCCCGCTTGTGACACAGCTCCTCAGTGACAGGCCTCGTGCAGGCCTTCGGTTCTGGCGCAATGACCAATTCTATCGACGAAATCAAAGATTCAGACTGCATCTTCGTCACTGGTTCAAACACGGCTGAAACCCATCCCGTGATTAGCTACGAAATGGTTCGCGCTGTCAAAAATGGAGCCAATCTCATCATCGTTGATCCGCGCAAGGTTCCGCTGGTAAAACATGCCACGCTGTTCTTACAAATCAAACCGGGCACTGATATTTACGTGTTCCTGGCGATGATGCACATCATCATCCGTGAAGGTTGGGCGGACGATGCCTTCATCGCGGCACGGACGGATGGGTACGAAGCGTTTAGCGCAGTGCTGGGGCAGTACACGCCGGAGTATGCGGCGCTTATGTCGGGTGTTGATGCCAAGAAAATAGTCGAAGCGGCTCGCCTATATGCCTTGGGCGAACGGGTTGAAGGCGAATCGAAGTATGGCGAGGAACGTGGTCGTAGCGGTATTTTCTACGCCATGGGTATTACCCAGCGCAGCAACGGCACCGACAATGTGATGACGCTGGCGAATTTGGCGATGCTGTGTGGTCAGATTGGTAAACCGTCTACGGGTGTGAACCCGCTGCGTGGGCAGGCAAATGTGCAGGGTGCCTGTGACATTGGCTGCCTGGTGAACGTGTTCCCTGGGTATCAACGGGTTACAGACGATGACGCTCGTCGAAATTTGGCTGAAGCGTGGGGTGTTGAGGAGCTGCCGGGCAAAGTCGGGCTGACGGTTGTGGAGGCGATGCATTCGGTGGGCAGGGAAAACGGCATCCACGCCATGTATATCATGGGTGAAAATCCGATGATGTCAGACCCAAACACCAGCCATGTGGAGAAAGCCTTACGCACGCTTGATTTTCTGGTGGTACAGGATATTTTCCCCTGCGAGACAGCTCAGTTAGCGCATGTGATTTTGCCTGCGATGTCGTCGTTGGAGAAAAATGGTACGTTTACGAACACGGAACGGCGGGTGCAGCTGCTGAATCCAGTTCTGCCTGCCCCTGGATTGGCTAAACCGGATTGGTGGATAACGGCCGCTCTTGCGCAAAAATATGACGAATACATGGGCGTTGACCGACCTGGTTACTGGGATTTTGCCTCACCTGCCCACATTTTTGCTGAGATGGCGCAGGTGACGCCGATTTACAGAGGCATGAGCTTTGCCCGGTTAAAAGGGAATGGTTTGCAGTGGCCCTGCCCCGATGAGGAACATCCGGGGACGCCTATTTTGCATGTGGGTCAGTTTACACGAGGGCGCGGTCAGTTTAGTGTGGTAACGGCCGTTGATCCTGCTGAGCAGCCAGATGAAGAATACCCGTTAATCTTGACGACTGGCCGCATTTTGTTCCATTATCACACTGGCTCGCAGACCCGTCGTAGTGGCTCGTTGGCTTGGGTGGCACCACGCGGCTATGTTGAAGTGAATACGGTTGACGCCGAAGCGGTGGGTGTGGATGATGGCAAAGCGATTGTGATAGAGAGTCGGCGAGGCAAAGTGCGCACGCAGCTCAAGGTGAGTGATCGGGTGGCGCCGGGCACCGTGTTCCTGGCGTTCCACTGGCGGGAGGCACCAGCCAACATGCTCACGCAGGACTTTAAGCTAGATCCCGTGGCGAAGATTCCTGAATATAAAGTTTGTGCGGTCAGGCTGGAGAATCCCAGAAAGAAAACATGAAAGATTTGACCGCAGATTAACACAGATGAACGCAGGTGAAATCTCTGAGAATGTGCTAAGGAACGGAAATTAAATAGTACGATGAAGTCGTTTCCTTACCGTTTCTTGAAACTGACGATGCAGCTCCGCATTTTATTTCATTGTCAGGCCTGGTCTGCTAAATCTGCGGTTACTATCAATTGACTTTGACTTCGACGCCTTCGGGGACGGAGACCACGACGATGCCGGGGGTGTGGCAGGTGGTGGTGACGACTTGAACGTCTAAATCGGCGGGGATGTGGAGGGAAACGGCCGTTCTGTCAATCACTTCATTATCCTCTGGCGGTGGTATGATTTCCCCCTCCCCTGATGCTTCTTCCGCTTCAAGCTCAACGCCATCAATAAAAAAGTCCTTGGGGCGCGGCCATTTGCTTTTAACACGAATAGCGATCTCTATTTGACCATTGTCGGGCACAGTAAATTCTAGTGTGTGGCGGAACCAGCGACGGTTCTGCATGGTGCCGCCATTAACCCATTGGCCTTCACCATTGACCCATACGCCTGATTCTGCTCCAAATGGATCTGTTTCGCCGTGCAGATCCACAAAAACGGGCACAGTTAAGGTGGCAGGCGTGCCTGGTTTTAGTCCAGTGACGATTTGCGTCAGTTCTGCGCCAAAGGGGGCTCCAGCATTGAAAATCTTGTATGTGGCGCTGCCAGCCAAAATGAGCGCATCTGATCCACCCAGACGTTCGTTAAGAGGAAGCTGATCCGACAACTTGTGTACACATTCAGGCACCCCTTGAGCTGTATCTCCTGCTCCAAATAATGATTCTCCTGGTTCAAGCCAACGCAGGATCCAATTTTGGGGCTGTTGGTTGATTAAATCTCCTAGGAGTGGCGGCATATCGGTCCAACCTTCTGAAAACGAACCATTTCTGAGCATTTGTGACCTCCATTTTGTTTATTTTTTCTCGTTAAATTATCGTTGACACGCTTTATTCATTATACGGGGATGTGTCAAGTTGTTTTTTTGTACTTGACAATAGTGTATGTTATACACTATACTGTGATGGTGTTTATTTGACACTATTTGTAATTATTGACCAATAATGAAAGATCCACGACCAAATTTAGCATGTTTAGGACAAGGGTTTGTCATTTGTCGTTGGTCTGTGGTCGGTGATGGAGGTTTTTGTGATGTGGATGCTAACGGGAACGGCCGTTACTCTTTTACTTGGATGCTTATGGATGTTGGCGCGTCGCTGGGCTTATGTCAATGTACCTGAATTAGAATTGGCAGTGGTCAAACATAGTGGCAGCAGTAAATTTATCCGATTCTTGCCCTCTGGTAGACATTGGATCGTGCCATTTCGGGAAGATGCCAAAACACGAATTGATTTGTCGCCACCGGTGGTCAAAGGTAAAACGACTGGGGTGCAGGCGATTGGTGGTCTGTCGCTTACCATTGCCTGGGAATTGGCTTTTTCTCTTGATCCCATGCGTGTCAATCCCCAAAATCAACCCCAAATTGCGCGACTATTGGCCAAGAAAACGGCCGTTACTGCCCAAAAACATTTGGCAAACAGCCTGCATCATCTCATTGGAAGCTATACCATTGAGCAATTAACATTGCCGGGGGCGCATCAAAAATTAGAAAATGAGCTGATGCGACAAATTAAGCGGCGGTTGTCCCCCCTGGGCTATGATGTGTCACGGGTCATGATTGGAACGATCGATATGCCAGTGCAGGTCAAGGCCGCTTTAGAAGAAGCTCACAAACAGGAAATGCAAACAGAGATAGAAGCGCGGGCGTTAGCTCGATTACAGCGGGTGATCAGCCAGTTTTCTGATGCCGATATGCAGCGTCTGATTGAGTTGGAACGTATTCACAAAGGACAAAGCGGTGTTGTCCTCCCCTACCCTACTATGAGTAGACAGTGGGCAGTCAATAGTAACCGGTAAACAGTCTCCAATTATCCTTGCGCTTAAAGAACGAATGTTCTATAATTGGGGCATGAATTCTCTTGCAAAATTCAAACATCTTGCTGAAAATGCCCTTTTGGAGCCAGCCGAAGAAACTTCTTTTAAGCCTGCGCCCCAACTACCGCCTTGTGGCATCAATTTTGGAGATCAAGTGCCAGACGCCAGGCGCCAATCGCCCCCAAAGCCAAACTTGCAACGTGATTTAGGTGTTCATCATGCCAAAATGCCTGGTGGCAAGACCATCCCGCTGCTGAAGACGATGGTTACATCTGCATGCGAACGTAACTGCTTCTATTGCCCTTTCCGTGCTGGTAGAAACGGCCGTCGTGTCACCTTTACGCCTGATGAACTGGCGCAATCTTTTATGGATTTGTATCGTGCGGGCATCGTGGCCGGGCTGTTTCTTAGCTCGGGCATTGTCAAAGGCAGCGTCAATACCCAGGAAAAACTTAACACAACCGCAGAGCTCTTGCGCAAAAAGCATAATTTTCGCGGATACATGCATCTCAAAATTATGCCTGGCGCTGAAAAGGATCAGCTACGACAAGCGATGCGCTTTGCCAACCGGGTATCTGTTAACTTAGAAGCACCGAATGACAAACGACTGGCACAGTTGGCTCCTAAGAAGGTTTTTTTCGAGGAGTTAGTGCGTCCTTTACAGATGATTGAGGAAATCCGCCAAACTGAACCGGGGCATCTGGGTTGGAACGGCCGTTGGCCTTCCACCACCACGCAGTTTGTGGTTGGGGCAGCAGGGGAGACTGATCTGGAGCTGTTATCGACATCTGAATATCTTTATAAAAAGGTGCGTATTGCCCGTGCCTACTACTCTTCATTTAGCCCTATTGCCGATACACCATTTGCGCACCTGCCACCCTCCAGCCGTTTGCGTGAACATCGCCTCTACCAAACCTCTTTTTTGTTCCGGGATTACGGTTTTGACCTCGAGGATTTGCCCTTCACACAAGAAGGCAATCTGCCCCTGGAAATTGATCCAAAATTGGCTTGGGCGCGATCCCATCTGCAAGAAAACCCAGTGGAGCTAAACCGTGCCGCGCGGCAGGAATTACTGCGTGTGCCTGGCATTGGTCCCTTGGGGGCTGATTCCATCATCTCTGCCCGCCGCGTGGGCACTCTCCGCGATGTTGATGATTTACGCCAAATTGGCATACAAACTAAGCGCCTCAAACCCTTTGTCCTCCTAGATGGCAAACGTCCCACGTATCAGCTAACACTGTGGTAAAATAATGAGCGGTGTATTGTCACTGCTTACTGTTCACTACTTAGGAGGCTAAATGTCCACTTTACCTATTACTCGCATGACCCTATACAAACATGGTGTTGGCTTTTTTGAGCGTCGTGCCTCGTTGACTGGCGAGGAAGCATCGCTTTCATTCCGTGTGGAAGAAATGAATGACATTCTCAAAAGCTTAACGGCTATTGACTGGGGTGAGGGTCAGGTGCTTGGCATCGACTATGCCACGCCGCAAAGCCGGGAAGAGCGCCTGGAGGGCTGCTCGGTGCGCTTGAGGGATAAACGCAACTTGCGGGATTTGCTGGGGGGGTTGCGTGGTCGCCGGGTCTCTTTGCAGCTCGATCAAGGGGAAACGGCCGTTGGCACCCTTTTAGGCCTCGATGAACTACCAGATCGTCAGCCGATTGGGGATTCGCTGGTGTCGCTGCTGCAAGATGAGGTGGAGCAAGTACAAAACTTTCCGCTCAGCCGCGTGCAAAGCGTAGATATCCTTGACGAACGTGGTGCTGCCGATTTGCGTTTTTTCCTCCAGCTTGCGCAGACCCAAGAAGATTATCGCCAGGTGACAGTGCGCTTGACGCCAGGAGAGCATGATCTCTCGGTGAGCTACATTGCGCCAGCGCCAACATGGCGCGTGAGCTACCGCCTTGTGGCTGCTCCTGAGGCAGATGGCCAGCCACAGGTGTTACTCCTGGGCTGGGGTATTTTTGATAACCGCCTGGAGGAGGAACTGACGGAGATTTCTCTCTCGCTGGTGGCTGGCATGCCGATTTCGTTTGTGTATGATTTGTATACGCCATTTATGCCAGAACGGCCGTTTATCGAAGAAGAATCCCGCGTAGCTCCCGGCCCAGTCGATCTAGTTGCCGGTGCTGCAGTCTTTAGCCGCATGCCAGAAGCCGAGCCTGAGATGATGCAAGCAATGGCAGCGGCTCCTGCCGAACCTAAAAAACGCGAACGCAAAATGTCTGCTACAGATATAGCCGAATCAGTTTCCGTTTCTGCTAGTGGGGAAGCTATGGGCGAACTGTTCCAGTATCACATCACCACGCCCGTCAGCGTTGGCCGGGGACAATCGGCGATGGTACCCATCGTTTCCACCAACCTCAGTTACAATAAAGATCTCATTTACAACAGTGCCAAACTCGCTGTCCATCCCATTGCCAGCTTACGCCTGACCAACACCACGGGGCTCACCCTGGAACGGGGGCCGGCAACCGTCATTGAGAATGGCGATTACGTAGGCGAAGCGGTACTCCCCTTCACGGCTGCTGGCGCCGAGTTCATCATCCCCTATGCCGTAGAGTTGGGCATGCGCGTGCGTGAGCAGAGAGGCAGCCGCATTGAACTGTACGGCTTGTCAATCCAGGGCGACTACCTCCTGTTTGAAGAGTGGGATGTGCGTTGGCACGAGTACCAGCTTAACAATACCACGACCAAACCCATGACCATCCTTGTTGAACATCCTCGAACGGCACATTATGACCTGTTTGATACCCCGAAACCCGCCGAAACCACGGAAGAGAGTATGCGTTTTGCCGTTGACGCGCCGGCAAAAGATGAAACCAAACTGCGGGTCAACACCCGCACTCTGCACCAACGACGAGAAGAAATACGGAATCAGTCTTATGTTAACTTGAGCCGTTATCTCCAAAAGGGCTTAATTGACCAGGGCACGCATGACCTGATTGTTGAAATCTTGAAGCTGGTCGATAAGATTAATGACCACAATCAACGTCTCAGTGAGATTGATAAGAAACGCCAAAAGGTTTACACTGCCCAAAGGCAAATTCAAGACAATATGCAGGCGCTATCTACTAAAGGCAGAGAGGGGCATGTACGCAACCGATATGTTGATCGATTGGAGGCGACTGAGAACAGCTTGAGCGTCTTAAACAAGGAAGAGGCTCTCTTGCAGCAGGAAATCGAACAGCTTGAAGCAGAAATTGAGAAGAAACTGAAGATCAAGGATTAAGTGGGCTGTAAGCAGTTTTCAGTCTAAGTAACTCACTGTTCACTGCTTACTGCTCACTGGTTATCGTTTACTGATTACCGTCCACTGACTACGCATCATACTCTGCAGACGCCAATTTCACACACAATGCCACCACTTCCATGGCTTGTTTCACTTCTGCAACTGGCGGGCGGCTGGGCGATAGGCGAATATTTGCATTATTGGGATCTTTCTTGTATGGGTAAGTAGCGCCAGCAGGTGTGAGCGCCACTCCAGCACCTTTTGCTAACTCCACCACACGGTCGGCTACCGGTTTGGCAGTGTCTAAGCTGATAAAGTAGCCACCTTTGGGATTAGTCCAAGTGGCTAAACCTGTGCCACCCAATTGCTCTGTCAGCACTGCCACGACCATATCAAACTTGGGTTTCAGGATTTTGGCATGCTCTTTCATAATGCCATCAATGCCGCCTGGGTAACTACCTAAGAATTTGACATGACGGTACTGCTCGATTTTGTTAGGGCCAATAAACTGAGTCCCAAGCAATTTGCTCATAGCGGCTACATTGTCCACGCTGGTCGCCATGACCCCAATACCAGCCCCCGAGAACGTGATCTTTGAGGTCGAGCCAAACAGATAGACGCGATCTGGGTTGCCAGCTGCAGCACACGCACGCAATAAATTGAGGGGTTTAGCTGGTTCATCAGTGAGGTGATGCACGATATATGCATCATCAGCGAAAATAGTGAAATCGGGAACGGCCGTTTTCATTCTGGCTAACCGTTTAACCGTTTCATCAGACACAGTGTCGCCGGTGGGATTGCTGTAAGTGGGCACGAAAGCCATCCCCTTAATGCTGGCATCAGCGGCGACTAACTCTTCCACCGCGTCCATATCGGGGCCATCAGCTGTCATTTGCACTGCGATCATTTCAATGCCCAGCGTTTCCAGCGCCGTGAAATGCCGATCATAGCCCGGCACAGTCACGATAAACTTGACCGTTTCCTCTTGGCTCCAGGGGCGCGGGCTGGCTTTCAACCCTTTGAGCATGGCCCACATCAGGGTGTTAGACATCAGCTTAAGGCTGGAGTTATTGCCCGCAATCACCTCTTCCGGCTTGACCCCGAGCATACCAGCAAACAATTCACGAGCCTCAGGTAAACCAGCCACGCCACCCGGATAATTGCGAATAGCAATGCCACTGGGAGTGACCAGATCGGTTTCATCGACGATAGTCAGCATCTTATTGGCTAAATCAAAATCGGCATTGGACGGTTGCCCGCGCTGCATGTTGAGCGCTAAACCCATGCCCTTAACCTGTTCATACTCTGTTTGTAATGTTTTTAAATCATTTACCATGCTGCTTTCTCCTGTTTTTTGACGAAAGACTAAGGACGAAGGACGCAAAAGCCCACGCTGTCTGCCATCTTTTTTGATATTTTGAGACTATCAACAATTTTAGCAAAGGGATTTGAAACGGCGAATGAACAGGGAGCAGAAGCCGTGAGCAGTGAATGGCAGGCAGTGAGCAACGTCAAATGCAGACAAACTGTCAACCATGGTTGACACATCCTCCAGCGTGACAGGGTAATCGGGTGGTAGGATGTCAACGAAACAGAGCTGTGCGCCAGCCCATTGCAAATACATTTAAGGTCGGGGAGCAAAAGACCGTCTAAAGCCGCCAAATTTAGCGTCTCCGGCCTGTGTGTCCGAAATGCACTAAAAGCCCCCCGGAGGAATGCTGTCATCGGTGTCCTGCCCGAATTTGACGATAGTGGCCTTAGTTTCCGTTTTTCAGAGGGACAGGTCACTTGCGGCGCATCCATCAATGCCACAACTTATTTATGGTTCTGGTCGGTTATGACAGCTGCCATCCGGCAATTGAATATTACTCATCATACGGGCCTCATGGAGTTGAGCGATAAGTTCCTGGTTACTCAAGTTAACACCTGCAAATTTGGTGTTAATCAGGGTAGCATTCGTGAATTTGGCGTTCTTTAATTCGACGCTGCGTAAATCTGCGTCAGTTAAATCCGCTTCAGTTAAGTCTGCTGCGGTTAAGTCTGCGCCGCGTAAATCGGTATCGCGCAAAATAGATGCATTCAGGGAGGCGTTGTTTAAAAATGCGCCTCTCAAATTGGCTTGATTCAAAAGGGCACCATTTAAGTTAGCCCCTTGCAAACGAGCATCGCGCAAGTTGGTTTGATACAAATTGGTTTGCTCCAACACCGCTTCTCTTAGCCTAAGTTCACGCAAATGGCTGCGGCTTAAATCTGCTCTGAACAGCCAGGCATTTTCCATGTTGAGTTCAGCCAGGTTGAGCACCGGAGGACGGTTAATGAGACCGCTGTCATACACAAACAGAAGGACTTGCCCTTTTTGGCGTGCATCAAGGCCAGGCGTCACGATTAGGGTGAGGGCGCGGGCAATGGAACGGGCTTCTCGGCTTTCGTCGTTACTGTGCAGTTTGTATTTGAGTAGCAGCTCAGTCATGCTATCAAAATAGGTTTGTAAATCTTCCCGCTGAGATTTATAAGCGGTGACTTTGCGTTCATTCTCTTCTGAACGGCGTGTGAGCCATAAAACACCAATGGGAATGAGCAGGGGGACGATGAGCAGTTCCATCCATGTCCATAAGGTTTGTTCTTCAAAACCTGTATTCTTGGCTTGAATCGTTTCAAGTAAAATCCAAAGAAAGATAAGCACGCCTAAAACGCTGGCAATCATCACTGTTTTTTGCCAGAAGGCTTGCTGGTGCCAAAAATTTTTGGTTCTATCCAACCAATTTTTCATAGAAGGATAATATTAAAAAATGTGTGAAACGGCTTTGATTAAGCCAGCAATAATGGGGGCTGTTTTAAGAACGGCTGCTCCAAAGTTTCCTGCGGCCTGGGCTGCTTTACCAGCATCACTCAGTATTTCTGCAATATCCTCCAGGCGACGGGTGATCCGGCCGCTGCGTGGCTTGTCTGTGGCTGCTTCTTCGCGCGTATCGGCTATATCTTCAATGACAGTTTGAGCATCACGAGGAATAGGAAACTCATTGTTTTTGCTAGCTTCTTGGAGCAGTTTCTCTAATTCTTCTAACTGTTTTTGAAACTGTTCTTTGTTTTGCGGCGGTACCTGATTAATGATGATGCTTTTCCCGGCTATGTTTTCTGCCCAAACCTGACCGTCACCAATGACACCACCAACCATATTTCCATGGATATTGATGGTGGTGTTTCCTCCTGCTTGGCCACCCAAGTTGGCAGGAGCGGGGGGGGCGGGTTCTAGCACATCCCAGTCGATAATATTTGGTCGGGAGGCCGCAATTTGCTGGATGAGTTGGCTGTATAGGCCATGTCGCTGGGCATATTGAACTATTTCTAATGCTTTGGCGGCACGTCCGCTACCTGCTAAATCTTCATAAGGTATGTTGAGGGTAAAAGCCAGGTTGTTTAGTTCACCTATGCTAAAGTAGGTTTTCAGGGCTTTTAAGGCTTGCTGTTGTGTTACATTTGACATCAGACTCATTCCTCCATAGGTTTTTTTGCTTCAGCGTATTTGGGTTTGTATGCTACGCCGTTCGTGAAACGAGAAAAAGAGATAAACTAATTGTGGATTAGTAATCGTAAAATGTCAATTCCAATGGCTAATTGGGTACGTGGATAAGCTTTATTGTCAATCGTTAAGGAGTGACGATGAAATAAAATACAGAATTGCATCGTTAGTTTCAAAGAACGGCCAGGAAATGACTTTGTTGTATTATTTAATTTCCGTTCCTAAGCATCAATTGTTAATCTCCTCTCGTGGCGTATTTGCGCACCAGTTCCTGCACGCGCTCCTCGTCCCAGGAGAGGAATTCACCATCCCACTCACGGGGGGCGTAGAGAGCCAGCACGGCGATGGTGCCACCAGGAGCTTCGGGCGGGAGCAGATCTCCTTCTTCTTGGAAGCGCAGGAAGCGTTGGTATGCTTCTTCAGGCATGCCTTGCTGTCCCATTGTGCGGATCACCGCTTGCATTTCGGTATCGACTATGCCGGGGCGTACAGAGATGCTGGTGACTAAATCTTCTTCGATGGCCAGGGCGCGGCTCAGTTGGTTGAGACCACCTTTGGTGGCGCAGTAGGCGCTCCAGCCGGAAATGGCGTAGGTGGCAGCTCCGCTGGAGACGTGGATGACACGACCGCGATTTTGGCGCAAGTAGGGTAGGGCGGATTGACTGAGCATCATTGGACCCAGCAGGTTGATCATCAGGCTTTGCTGCCATTCGGCAGGATCGACCTCGGCGATGGTTTTGATGGGTTCCAAGATGCCTGCATTGTGGACGATGCTGTCGATGGAGCCAAAGTTGTTTAATGTTTTCTCCACAAGCTGGCGGCAATCTTCGTGTTTGCTGATGTCGCCAGGTACTGCCAGGACAGTGCCGCCACCATCACGGATGTATTGTGCTTCTTGTGCCAACAAGGCGGCAGAACGGGCAAACATGACAACATTGGCACCTAATGTGGCTGCGTTCTGAGCTGTTGCCAGACCAAGTCCGCGAGAACTGCCGGTGACGATTATGGTTTTTGTGGACATTTGTTACTCCCTTTGTCAGTGGTCATTGGTCATTAATCAAGAATCACCAAGGGCTTTAATCAGTGAATTAACATCCTCTTGTATCAATTTTAGCAGACGTTTCATTTCTTGTTGATCTGCGGTTGGTAGCTGGTGGATGGTGGTGCGTGCTAAATGACCGCGCACCCAGTGTAATCTCTGCAAGTTTGTGATCCGTTTCCCTTGCTCGCTGTCTGTGATTTCTCCACCAGCAAAAATGCTGTCTGCACTCCTATCTGCTTTGTCGAATGAAGAGTCGAATCCTTGTTCGCTCAGTGGTGGTAATGGTGCATGTAACACCTGAATTGCCTGGTGAACAGTTGAGTGTGGTGCATCTTTTTTGAGATAACGGGCGATCTGCTTGAATTCTTGCTTGTTGACATCGCCAGCTTCTAGGGCGCGAAATAAGGCGCGTTGTTGTGAGGGCTTGAGCCCTTTGAGGGCGCGGGTATCCCGCTCGCGGATGGCTCCTTGACGAACGCCTTCTTTTATCTCATCAGGCAAATCCAAGAGTTGAATGATTTGGCTGGCGCGCTGCCGGGTGAAGCCTAAGCGTTCACTGACGTTGGCCCAGCTAATGCTGCGCGAGTGGGGGGTGCTGCTTGTTTTGCCTTCTGCTATTTGGGCATCTAACTCAATTTGCATCAGGTCACGCAGGCGCATCATGCCTAAGGCGCGATCCATGTCGTTGAGGTCTTCGCGTTGGATGTTTTCAACGAGTTGGCGCACGAAGCGGGTGACTTCGTCGTAGGTTTGACGACGCACTACGGCTGGTATGGTTTTAAGTCCTGCGATTTTGGCAGCACGCCAGCGCCGTTCGCCGTGGACGATTTTGTATTGCCCTTTGCGTATCTGGGTGACTTCGATGGGTTGGATGACGCCATCTTCTTTGATGGAGGCGGCTAGTTCGTCCAGGGTTTCGTCGTGGAAGGTGTGGCGTGGTTGGTCGGCATCGGGCATGATGGCGTCGAGGCGCAGTGCGAGCAGTTGTAGGCCAGCTGTTTGTTCGGTGTCGTCTTTGCTGGTGAACAAGGCTCCGAAGTCGTCGGATTGGGTGGGGATGGGACGGGCGAGGTTGATTTTGGGCTTCTTTTTGGCCATAAGGTGATCCTTTCGTTTGGTCATCAATTAGTTTGGTGGACTAATTAGCTATCTGGCTAAAATCTCTTGGGCGATGGCAAGGTAGGCTTCGGCACCGGGAGTGGTGGGGTCGTAGGTGAGAATGGATTGACCGGCGACTGCGCTTTCGGCGAAACGGACGGAGCGCTTGATGACTGGGTCGTAGATGTGAATGGAATCGCCATATTGATTTTTAACGGCCGTTTGTATTTCACGTGTCAGTGTTGTTCTGGTATCTGCCATGGTCAGTAAGATGCCTAAAATAGCCAGGTCTGGGTTGAGTTTCTTCCGCCGCACGGTTTGAATGGTGGAAAGAATCATAAGCGCACCGCGAGCAGCGAGGTATTCTGTTTGAATGGGAATGATGACACCATCTGCTGCTGTGAGGGCATTGACAACCAGTAAACCTAAGGATGGATTGCAATCAATCAGGATGTAGTCGTATTCATCTGCGATGTTTTGCAACATGGTGGCCAGCACCCGTTCTCGGCTAAGGGTGTTGATGAGAGACAACTCAACCAGGCTTAACTCTGGCTGTGCGGGCAATAGGTGGAAGTTCTCATCCGTTTCATATATCGCATCAGCCACATTACTCTCAAAGCCGTCTACTTCTTCTTTGAAAGGTTGGTAAATGGTTGGGGAAAGGTTGTCGGGATCAAAACCGCAATGTTGGGTCAGATTGCACTGGGGGTCTAAGTCGATAGCTAAGACCCGCTGTCCCATTTGTGCCAGGGCGGCGGCTAAGTTCATGGCGGTGGTGGTTTTGCCTACCCCACCTTTTTGCATGGCTACTGTGATGATTTTTGCCATTATTCCTCCTCGGATTAGTCAGACAGTCGAGTGGTCAAATAATCTTGCAGTCGAGTAGCCTGGTGGTCTGATGGTCAAAAAGAAAGTGGTTCTTGATGACTAGACTATTAGATGAAGAGCCTAATCGACTAACAACAGCCTCATTGTCTTGAATTAAAACATGAATGACAAGCTACGTCAACGAACTGTAAACCATGGTTGACACTTTGCATAATGTTTCCCGGGAAACATTATGTTGTATTATTACAACAGGTTTGGCAGCAAAAGTTTGTTTGTTTTAAGCGAGTATGGCGTTTAAGGATTGGCGATGAACTAAAATACGGGATTACATCGTCAGTTTTGAGGAATGGTAAGGAAACGACTTCGTTGTATTATTTAATTTCCGTTCCTAATCATAAAAAGTGTGTACAATATAACGCAGTGGGTTATAAAATGAAGGTACACTTTGGGTAGACCGCAGAGTGTTTTCAAAAATTTACCAGGCAACAATCTGCGGTTTCCTGCTGGGTGTGGGCAATTTTGTGTGAAATTTAGCTTAAAAGCATCTTGCCGATGGCCTCACCACTCGCTGTTCACTGTATGTTTATTTGCTGTTCACCAATGGAAAGGGAAGGGGTGTTCGCACATGAAAAATGGGAATCAGGCACAGTTTGTTGACGAAGTCGTAGATTATGTGGTTATTGGCTCTGGCTTTGGGGGGAGTGTTTCTGCAATGCGTCTCTCTGAAAAGGGTTACCGCGTGATGGTCTTGGAACGAGGCAAACGATTCCAGGCTGAAGACTTTCCTAAAACTAATTGGAACATTTTTAAATATTTATGGCTGCCTGCTGCACGTTGTTTTGGCATCATGGGCATCAATTTTTTTGATGATATTTGGATTTTAAATGGCAGTGGGGTGGGGGGAGGCAGCTTGGTTTATGCCAGCACGCATATTAAACCCCCTCAAGCGTTTTTTGAGGCGCCAGAATGGCAGGGATTGGCTGATTGGGAGGCGGAACTCAGCCCTTTTTATGATGTGGCAAATCGCATGCTGGGGACGGCGGAGAATCCCAAGTTGTGGCCGGCTGATCACCTCTTGTATGAAATTTCTGAGGAGCTGGGACAGGAGGCTACGTTCCAGCAAACGCCGGTTGGGATTTTCTTTGGGACGCCGGGCTTGACTGTGGCGGATCCGTTTTTTGATGGTGATGGACCAGACCGGAGGGGATGTATTTACTGTGGGGGCTGCATGGTTGGCTGCCAACACAATGCCAAAAATACGTTGGATAAAAATTATCTTTATTTTGCTGAAAAATGGGGGGCTGACATACGTGCTGAATCCAATGTGCTGGATATTCGCCCTTTGTATGGGGACCAGCCGGGTGGGGCTCGATATGAAATCTTATATGAGAGGGTTACGGATTGGGGTATAAAGCGGAAAACGGCCGTTCGTGCCCAACATGTTGTCGTCTCGGCTGGTGCTTTGGGTACCCTCAATTTGCTCTTGAAGTGTAAGTACGAAATCGGCTCGCTGCGTCTCTTGTCTGACCGATTGGGAGAAAATGTGCGCAGCAACAGTGAAGCGATGATGGGGGTGACCGCACGGGATGACGATGTCGTTTTCTCAGATGGTGTTGCTATCTCCTCTCATTTCTGGATTGATGATGTAACCAGCATCGAACCTGTGCGTTTTGCGCCAGGGCACTCGTTTATGCGTAACTTGATGCTGCCTCTCATAAAATTTGAGGGGGGGGCTAAAGAGCGCTTCAAACGATCATTGATTGAGGCTGTACAACGGCCGTTTGACTTTTATGCGGTGCGTATCCAACCTAAATGGGCTGAACGGAATACTGTTTTGCTCATCATGCAGACGTTGGAGAATAAAATGTCGATGAGGCGTGGGCGCAGTATTTGGACATTATTTACACAGAATCTTGTTAGTATCCGCGATAAAACTGAACCAATCCCGCCAGTTATTGAAGCGGGACGTGAAGTGGTCGAGAAGTTTGCAGACAAAACCGACGGGGTGGCGTGGGCTGGCATGAACGACATGCTGGGGATTCCCAATACGGCGCATATCCTGGGCGGTTGTGGCATTGGTGCCGATGAATCGAGCGGCGTCATTGATGTTAATCATGAGGTGTTTAATTATCCGGGTCTTTTTGTGGCTGATGCTTCGGCTATTCCTGGTAATTTGGGTGTTAATCCCAGCCTCACGATCACGGCGATGACGGAAAGGGCGATGAGTAAGATTCCGAAGAAGGGCGAAGCCGCAGAACTGACCCCGCTGCCGGTGCCTGAGGGAGTGGAGATGGTGATGGGAGAGAACGGCCGTTCTCCTCTCAAGGCCGCGCTTCCCTTCATGTTACTCATGGCTGTGCCCTTGGCACTCCTGTTCCTGCTCAGAGCTTTGAAAAAATAATAGAAGCAGAGATTCGGGGATAGAGCCTCTAATCTCCGCTATTCCTGGAGAGAATTATGCAGCAACCACGTTGTATACCTTTCATTAACCCTGCTACGGGTAAAAAATTTGGTGAAATTGAAGTGGCGACCCGAGAAGAGGTTATCCTGGCGCATAAAGAAATGCGCCAGGCATTTAAGATTTGGCGTAAAAAGTCGGTTAAAGAACGGATCCGCATCCTGCGTAAATTCCAAGAAGTGCTAATCGACTCTATCGACGAAATTACCGAAGTCATCAACAAGGACACTGGCAAAAGCCGACAAGATGGTTGGGTTGAGGTCAATGTTTCTGTGGATCGGCTGCACCAGTATTACAAGCGAGCCCATCATTGGCTGGCACGGCGCCGGGTTCCGCCTGGGCTTTACATGTTCAAAAAATATTACACAGAACCTCATCCCTATGGCGTAGTGGCTGTGATTGGCCCCTGGAACTATCCTTTTGATTTGACTGTGCCGCCTATGTGTTCGGCGCTGTTGGCCGGGAACACGGTGCTGCTTAAGCCCTCGGAAGTGACGCCAGCTGTGGGACAATTGATTGAGAGATTGATTGATCGCGTGCCGGAACTGTCGCCGTTTGTGCGTGTGCTGCACGGGGATGGCTCTGTGGGAGCAGCTATCGTTGAGTCTCGTCCCGATCTGGTGTTCTTGACGGGCTCCACCGCTACAGGACAAAAGATTGCCCGGGCAACTGTTGATACCTTGACGCCGTTTGTGTTTGAACTGGGCGGTAAGGATCCCATGATTGTGTTTGATAGCGCAGATATTCAAGCGGCTGCAAAATGGGGCGTGTGGGGCGCTTTTTATAACACTGGCCAGACGTGCATGGGCATTGAACGAGTGTATGTGCAGTCAGGAGTGTATGATGAATTTGTAACGGCCGTTCTTGAGGAAGCGCGTAAGTTAAAAGTAGGGTACTCTCCCCACATCGAAAATCAAAATAATCTGGGACCGCTGACATTTGAGCGTCAAATCAACATCATTTCCGACCATATGGCGGATGCCCTGGAAAAAGGAGCTAAGGTGTTGATGGGGGGCAAAATGGATGGTTTGTTCATGCAGCCCACCGTCATGATTGATGTGGATCACGGCATGAAAATCATGCGTGAAGAAACCTTTGGTCCCATTATGCCGATTATGAAGTTTGAGGATGAAGCTGACGCGCTTTTCCTGGCCAACGATTGTGATTATGGGTTGAGTGCGGCAGTGTGGAGCGGCGACATGCGTCAGGCAAAACGGGTGGCGCACCGGTTAGACGTTGGCTCTGTGAATATTAACGATGCCATTTCCCATTATCCTGTGTCATTGCTGCCCTTTGGCGGGGTGAAAATGTCTGGCAACGCCCGAACACATGGTAAGGAAGAGATCTTGCAGTTTACCCAAATGCGTTCCTATGCTGTCGGTAAGCCGCCCCATCCACTAGATCTGGCCACGATTATGCGCGTGCCGAACCGTTATTGGTTAGGCAAGTTGATTACCCGGGTGTTTTTTGGGGTGACACCCAGGCAAAAATTGGAACCTATCACGGAGTGGGTAGAGGATGTGGATATGAAACTGGCAGCCAGGAAAACGGCCGTTGCCGCAGGTCTGACAACCGCTTTGGCTGCACTGATTTGGGGCTTGATTCGGTTCCGAAAATAGGAGTAGATGACACAACCTGTTAAAAGATTCATGACATGTGACGTTGAGAATTTGCCATAAAATGACACCACAACAGCCGATGGGATAAACGTTATGCATGAACTGGCTATTACTGAAAATATCCTCAATATTGCCGTTGATTATGGTGAAGGAGCCGGTGCCACGCAGGTTACTGATTTGCATTTGATCATCGGCCAACTTTCTTCCATTGTGGATGATTCGATCCAATTTTACTGGGATATAATAAGCAAAGATACAATCTGTGAGGGTGCAATTCTCCACTTTGAACGAGTGCCAGCACAACTGGAATGCAGGGATTGTGGCACACAATACACCCTATCACGCGAGTTGATGTCTTGTCCCTCCTGTGATAGCATTCGCCTGACTGTTCTCAGCGGCGAAGAGTTCCGGCTGGAGAGCATTCAAGTCGAGACAAAATAGAAAAAGAAACGGGGATGAGGAGATTAAAGGGATAAAGAAAAAAAACGCCCAACCACTGCTCAAAAAGGATTAAAAATGACCAAAACTGTCCCTGTGGTTCAAGAAATCATGAGTGCCAACGATCACTTGGCCACGCAAAACCGTGAAAAATTAGAGGCAGCCCGGGTGCTGGGCATGAACGTGATGGCATCGCCTGGCGCCGGTAAAACGAGTCTCATCTTAAAAACGATTGAGGCACTTGCCCCGCATTTCAAATTAGGCGTGATAGAAGGTGATACCGCTAATGTAACTATCGACGCAAGCAAAGTGCTGGCGGCTGGCATGCCTGCTGTGCAAATCAACACCGGTGGCTCCTGCCATCTTGATGCCGTTATGTTAAGTGGCGCCTTGCCACAACTCTCCCTTGAGGAAATTGATTTGCTCATTGTCGAAAACGTGGGCAATTTGATTTGTCCGGCCTCGTTTACGCTGGGTACCCATTTCAATGTGGTTGTGGCTAGTGTGCCCGAAGGCGACGATAAACCATATAAATATCCCAATATTTATCGTGGCATTGACGCCCTCATCCTCAATAAGATTGATTTGCTGCCTTACATTGATTTTAAAATGGATTATTTCAAGCGTGGCATTGAGATCCTAAATCCAGATGCTGAGTTTTTCCCGATTTCTTGCACGACAGGAGAAGGCGTGGCCGCTTGGGTAGACTGGCTGAAAAATCGAATTGATGGGTTTAAGGCATAGCAACTATGGCATGCGATACATCGCTTAGTGCGCATCCAGAAATAAATGATAGGTGGGCACAAAGTGTGAATAATGTGACGTATTGGGTCAACGGTCACTGTCTGCTGTGTCTTCAAAGTTGTCGCTTTACCTCAGGAGAGAATACATAATGAGCAATGATTTACCAACCACGTTAAAGCCTGTGTCTGATTCCATTCGTGTTTTGTCGATGGATGGCGTACAGGCAGCAAACAGCGGTCACCCTGGCCTGCCTTTGGGCATGGCAGATGTAGCTGCTTTGTTATGGACTCGATACCTTAAGTTTGACCCGAAAAGCCCCCAATGGCCCGACCGTGACCGTTTTATCTTGTCTGGTGGGCATGGCAGTATGTTGATTTATGCTTTGCTGCATCTGGCGGGTTACGATTTACCTCTGGAGGAGCTAAAGAACTTTCGCCAGTGGCAAAGCCATACTCCCGGACATCCCGAATATGGCGATACCGTAGGCGTGGAGGTGACCACTGGTCCTTTGGGACAAGGGATTGCCAACGCGGTTGGTTTTGCTTTAGCTGAACGCAATCTGGCGGCTCAGTTCAATAAACCAGGTTTCGATTTGGTTGACCACTGCACCTTTGCTTTTGCTGGCGACGGTGACATGATGGAAGGTATCTCTCACGAGGCTTGTTCCTTAGCCGGTCACCTTGGTTTGGGCAAGCTCATTGTTTTTTATGACGATAATGGCATTAGTATTGATGGTTCTACTGACATTACCTTCACCGAAGATGTGTTAGCTCGTTTTGAAGCGTATGGCTGGGGCACCTGGCGGGCAAATGGTCATCACGTGGTTGATGTGCAGGTGGCTCTGGATGCGGCGCTAGCTGACACAGAACGGCCGTCTTTGATTGCCTGTAGAACACAAATTGGCTTTGGCAGTCCGAATAAAGCAGGTACTGCCAGCGCTCATGGCGAACCCCTGGGCGCGGAAGAAATCAAGCTGACGAAAGAGGCTCTCGGTGTGCCCTCAGAGCCGTTCTGGGTGGCTCAAGCCGCTTACGACTTGTTTGCGGAAACGGCCAAAGGGGGGGCTCGCAAACATGCTGCCTGGGACGAACTGTTAGCCAAATATACCGCTGAATATCCTGAACTGGGCGCTGAATTCAAGCGCCGCATGCATGGTCAACTGCCTGATGGGTGGGATGATTTCACGGTTGAATATGACAAAGTGATTGCGACTCGAGCCGCCTCTGGTATGGTGTTGAATGCGGCAGCGGCGCGTGTGCCGGAGTTGATGGGCGGCTCTGCTGACCTGACTGGTTCCAACAAGACTGACTTGAAAGGTGAAGCTGATATTCAGAAGGCCAATGGGTATAACGGCCGTTATATTCGCTTCGGTGTTCGTGAACATGGCATGGGTGCCATCATGAATGGCATTGCCCTGCATGGTGGTTTCATTCCCTACGGTGGTACCTTCCTCGTCTTTGCTGACTACATGCGCCCCACTTTGCGTCTGGCGGCATTGATGGGTTTGGGCACCATCTACGTGTTTACCCACGATTCCATCGGCTTGGGTGAAGATGGCCCCACGCATCAACCTGTGGAAACATTAGCTTCCTTACGCGTTATCCCCAATCTTTATACCATTCGTCCAGCCGATCCATATGAAACGACCGTGGCCTGGAAAGTAGCTATCGAAAGCCGCAACGCGCCTACAGCTTTAGCCTTGACGCGCCAAGGCATGCCTCCGTTGTCTGCTGAGAAAGCAGAAGGTTTGCGCCAGGGTGCTTACACTTTGATTGAGACTGAGAATCCCCAGGTGATTCTCATGGGGTCTGGCTCTGAGGTTCACATTGCTCTCGAAGCACAAAAGATGCTGGCTGCAAGAGGCGTGGCGGCCAATGTCGTCTCTGTGCCTTGTTGGCAACTGTTTGATGCCCAGCCGCAGGCCTATAAAGATGAGGTGCTGCCACCATCTGTGAAAGCCCGCGTCGCTATTGAAGCGGCGGTGTCTATGGGCTGGGAAAAATATACCGGCTGCGCAGGCAAGGTAATTGGCTTGGATCACTTTGGTGCTTCTGCGCCTTACCAAACGCTCTATCACGAATTTGGCCTGACGCCAGCAGCGATGGTCGAGGCGGCGTTGTCTTTGATATAGCGAGCTTTGAACAGCTCGAGTGATGGCGATTAGAGATAGGGGGGTATGTTACTTCCAATCTCTAATCTCCAATCTCAAAATCTCCCATGAACCAACCTACTCAAATTGCCCCCAGTATTCTTTCTGCTGATTTTGCTCAATTGGGTACTCAGGTGTCAGAAGCGATAGCGGCTGGCGCTGACCTTATTCATGTTGATGTGATGGATGGTCATTTTGTGCCCAATATCACCATTGGCCCGCTGGTGGTTAATGCGCTGCGTCCAATCTCGCAGGAAACTGGCATCCCTTTAGACGTACACTTGATGATTGAAAATCCAGAGTTGTATCTGGAAGATTTTGTCAAAGCGGGGGCTGACATTCTCTCTGTCCACGTTGAAGCTGCAGTGCATCTGCATCGTGCTATCCAGGTGATCCGTGACCTGGGGGCAAAGCCTGGGGTTGCTATCAACCCTGCCACGCCGTTGGTGATGTTGGAAGCCATATTGCCGTTGGTGGATCAGGTGATCATTATGTCTGTCAATCCTGGCTTTGGTGGACAGTCGTATATTCCGGCAAGTAACGAGCGGATTAGCCGGTTGCAGCAGATGATAGCGCGGGTGGGGGGAACGGCCGTTATCGAGGTAGATGGTGGTGTCAAAACACATAACGCCGCTGCCATCGCCGCTGCTGGCGCTGATATTCTCGTGGCGGGCAGCGCCATTTTTGGCGGTGAGAAATCGATTGCTCAGAATGTTGCAGATTTTCGTGATGCGTTAGCCGTGGACGGCAAACAGTAAACGATATTTCGTGTTTTGTAAACCGTTTCGTCAATCGATCCCCGATTCAGGTATTCGGCTGCCGCTGGGAAAGGCGCTAGAGGCGGCAATTTAGCCACCGCTTTTACGCCTTCTGTGCTATCTCCTCACCAAAGCCAAGGAGAGCCGCCACACGCTCATCGCTCGGTGCTTCGGCGTAGACGCGGAGCACCGGTTCTGTGCCAGAGGGGCGGATAAGTAGCCAACTGCCATCGTTGAGGTAATATTTCACGCCGTCTACCGTTTGAATATCATCAATGGCAACGCCGGCGATGGCATTGGGGGCATTGTTAAGCAGCATTTGCACCATATCAGCTTTGTTGACTGGGTGCTTGAGCTTCATGTCGGTGCGGGCGTATTGGGCGGGACCATACTTTTCGAGCAGATCCTCAACCAGAACATGGAGCGGTGCTTGGGCGTCAGCCATCACTTCTAACAGAAGTAAGCCCATGAGAATACCGTCGCCTTCGGGGATGTGACCTTTGATGCTGATGCCGCCAGATTCTTCACCACCCATAAGTACGCCGTTGGCAACCATCAAGTCTGCAATGTGGTTGAAGCCCACCGGTGTTTCTATCACTTCAAGATTATGATCGGCTGCAATGCGGTCGATCATGCGTGTGGTGGAGACGGTGCGCACCACTTTGCCAGTCCAGCCACGCTTTTCGATGAGATAGCGCAGCACCAAGGCGAAGATACGATGGGGATCGACAAAGTTGCCTTTAGCATCAACAGCCCCTAAACGGTCGGCGTCACCATCGGTGGCGAGGCCAACATCCCAATGCCCGGCCTGGATAGTTGACATAAGGAGGCCGAGGTGCTTGCCGATTGGCTCAGGGTGAATGCCGCCAAAGCCAGGATTCATCTCGTGGCGAATGTTGTGGACTTTGGTGCGGCCCCGGGTGAGCATTTCACCGATGCAGCCGCGACCGGAGCCATACATGCCATCTGCGACCACGCGCAATTCGCCATTGGAAACGGTATCAAGATCAACTAGTGTGCCTAGATGTTCGTAATAGGCCCAGGCTGGATCAAATTTTGTGACTAATTCTTTTTGGGTAGCTAATTCCAAATCCATGAGATTGGGACCATGCACGGTTTCTGAATTGCGGTCTAGCAGTTGTTCGATGCGTTTATTTTGGGCGGGAGTGGCACTGCCACCGTAGTTGGCTTTCATTTTGAGGCCGTTGTAGCGGGGGGCATTGTGGCTGGCGGTAATCATGATGCCAGCGGTGGCTTGCTTATGGACAACGGCATAGCTAATGGCCGGGGTGGGGGTGTCTGCACGGGCCAGCTGCGTTTTGATATTATTGGCGGCCATCACGCGAGCCACTTCGGCGGCGTAGCGGTCGGAGAGGAAGCGGGTATCAAAGCCTATGACCATGCTGGGATCGCTGGCGTTTTCTTCACGGATATAATCGGCGATGGCTTGTGAGACTAGCCGTAGATTGTTGAATGTAAAGGTATCACTGATGACAGCACGCCAGCCGTCGGTTCCGAATTTTACAGACATGGGGTCTCCTTTTTCAGTGAACAGTGCTGTGCTTACTGTTTACCGTTCACCGTTCACTGCTTACTGTTTACTAGGTTTGGTAGGTTAAGATAATGACAAGATCATTGACGTTTGTGCCGGTGGAGCCGGTTTTGATAAGTGTATGAGCTGTTTCTTGCTCATCTAGTTTCTGAAAATAATGGTAACTGTCGTTGTGGTTGAGGTAGGCAATGGCATTGATTTCTGGTTTGCCGGAAGCTACGGTGGTGCCGGTGACGACGGCGCCAGCGACATCTGTGGAGCCATCTTCTCCATCGGTGGCGAAACTGGCCACGACCCGATGGGGCCAGCCATCCAGGGCAAGGGCGGCGGAAAGCGCGGTTTCCAAGCTGCGCCCCCCTTTGCCTTGGCCGCGCAGGGTGACTGTGGTTTCGCCACCCAGGATGAGGCAATGGTTGGGCGGGGTGTCTTTGGCGATGGCTGCGGTAACAAGACCTACTTCTCGCGCCTCGCCTGCCAGCTGTGCGGTGAGAAGCTGGCTGGAGAAACCTAGCTCTTGGACTTTATGTAAAGCTGCTTCGGCCGCTTTTCGTACATCACCAATGATGACGTGATCTGGCGCTGCTACACTGTTCCCTGTTGGCTGTTCATGACCCGCTACCACCTGTTTACTAATCGCTTGCCACGCTGCATTATCTAGTTGTTTGGCAATGTCATACTGCTGAAGCACTTGCATGGCGTCTGCGGCTGTATCTGTGCCGGGTACGGTGGGGCCGCTGCCGATGAACTCGAGTGGATTGCCGACAACATCACTCAAGATGAGGCTGATGGTATGGCTAGGGGCTGCCCAACTGCTGAGACCGCCCCCTTTGACTGCATCGAGTTGGCGGCGTACGGTGTTGAATTCGTTGATGGTGCAGCCGCTGGCCAGCATGGCTTGATTGAGTGCCTGCCAATCTGCTAGCGGGATGAGTGGTTTGGTTAACAGGGCTGAGGCGCCACCTGAAATGAGGCAAAGCACTAGATCGTTGGCTGTGGTTTGCTGCAGGAATTTGTGAACGGCCGTTGTCGCTGACACGCTCTTTTCATCAGAAATGGGATGGCTGCCTTGATGGATTTGGATGGCAGGGTGGGGTGGTTGGTAGGGGGATGGAATGACTTTTGTGACGGCAATGGCTGCTGTGAGGGCATCGCCGACTTTGTGTGCCGCCGCATCCAACATGGGCAGGGCTGCTTTCCCGGCACTAACTAGAAAGAGTCTGCCCTGTGCCAGGTCTATCGTGGTGGTTTGGTTGATGATGAGTTTGTTGTCTTGACGGGTAAGGTGCCGAGAAACGGCCGTTGCCGGGTCTACTGCTGCCAGGGCAGCGTGAACTAATTCATCAATATGCTCTCTATAATTGGAGAATCTTGGAGTCATGGACTTCTTGCTTAAGAATCTGGTTGTAAAGCAGACACAGCGAAGGCTGCTGCTTCTTCTGCTGTTTTTGATAGGGATACCACATCAAAAACGGCATCTTCGAGTACTCTCATAATTGTATTATTGTTGGTGAATGGTATTGTGTTAGCTCGTAATAAGGCCTGATGGGCAAATGCAGTGAACGTATCTTCAGAGGGCCACTGTGCAAATGCCAAAGGATTAGCGGGCAAAATCTTACTATTTAAGCTCCAATCCCCTAGATTTTCTGGTTCTGACAGCGTGGTTATTAAATCAGCAGCGATGGCTTTTTTTGTGGGATCGGATGTGGTAATAACCCAACCCCAACCACTCACCAGGGGCGTGGGTGACTCGTCTGATCCTGGAATAGCCACAAAACTAAACAAGCCATCCTCTGTGCGCCCTTTGAGAAATTCATCTGAAGCGGAAAGAGCATAGTCTGCTGTGCCATTTTGCACTAGAATGCGTCCTTCGCCGATATTTCTTAAATTGCTGCTTTGCGGCAGGATAAAGCCGTTCTGACGAGCCGTATAAATTTGTTGCAGAGCGAATGTAAGCGGTTCTAGCTCTAACGCGTCTTGTCCTGCCTCATTTTCTAAGGTGCCGCCAGCTTGTAAATAAAATTGAAGAGCCAATTTGGCTCCTGGGCTACCGGCCGCTGGCAGCACCAGGGTGCGTTCCATATTGGTGATGAACGTTTGCCATTGGATAGGGGGTGTTTCTGTGATGCTGCTGCTGTATTCAAGCAAGGGGAGTTCTGTGATGGCAAAAGGATAAGCGAAGATGTGATTATTGTGGGTACTCCATGCCTGAGCAACTGGGTAAAGATTTTCAAGGGATGCAGGGTCAAGAACATCCTCAAGGGGGAAAATGAGACCTTCATCAGACACAGTCTTTATTTGCTGAACGGGCAGTGCAATCAAATCTGGCAAAATCGAAGGCGCCACTGTCTGGCCTGTGCGTAAATAGTTTAAGAGACCCCCTTGCCCGCTGACTGTTTTTTGTTCAACGGTAATGATCAGGTCTGGATTGGTATTGTTGAAGGCTAATAGTTGATCGGAAAATATGACAGAGCCGGCTTCTGTGCGCGAGGCAATTTCTGGGGGTAACCAGATGTTTAATCTTGGTTGCGGGCTTAGGGTGGGTTCGGGGAGGTCAAAGTTTGGCGTGCTCACAATATCTGGTGAACTTTCAGTATCAGGTTGTGTCCTTTCAGATTCGGGTGTGCTAGATTGTGGCGTTGGTGTTTCACTTCCTGGCAGTAAATCACATGCTGACAGCCAGCAGGAGAGGATGATCACGCCAAGTATAATCATTGGTGTTTGGCTCAACATGAGTTTCTTGGGCAGAAAATAAGTTGTGCCCTTTTGTGTGGTGTTGAATTTCCCCATCCCGTTCCTTTATTCCATATTTTTGAGCGTAATTGGATCTTGCTGTGGTTTGCATTCGCCACACCACACAGCCCCAGAGACAGCGATGGCTTTGTATTCACCTTTATGGGTTTGATAGGTGTGAATGATGTAGGGCATTTCTTTGGTGTGGGTTTTACAGACTGCGCGTCCGCAAAATTTACATGTGGCGTGAGCCGGTCTTTCACAGTGCCAACATTCCATAGTTTACTCGGTTAAATCTAAATCTTTGGTTGCAAATAAATCAGATGCTAACAGGACTAACAAAGTAGCATATAACAATATGATGGCTGGGGCTAATGCCTGTGCCATATTGAAGGATTCGGCCACTACCGCCTCTGCAATGGCGTGAAAAGGCCAAAAGGGTAACCCAAATAGATGGCTAATTGAAGCTGCGCCATCATTTTGCAGCCAGTTGGAGAGGTTGTTGAGGGGATTTGCCAGGGTGTAATATCCCTCACGGAGCAAGGTTCTACTGAGGGCATTGAGGCGCACAATGATCCATGAACTGTTGCTGCTGGCTGTACCTAGGCTTTGCCCAAACAAGAATAGGGCAATGAGACCAAAAAGGTGGACTCGAGACCAACCAGAGGCGACAAAATCTGTGGCGTGGAGGGCAAGAACGGCCGTTAATACATTCAGTGAGATCCAGATTGGCGGAATTTGCAGGATGACATCCAGGGGTAATTCTGGGCCGCGAAACAGAGCCAGGATGCCAACAAAAAATTGCAGTATCAGGGTAAAGATTGTTGAAGCTAGAAAAACGGCCGTTAGATATTCAACACGGCTGGGCAAACGCACAATCCAGGGCACGTTGGCGGCCTGATTGGCTTTGGATGATATGGTGAGTGTTGCCAAAAATGTGATGGCGGTACCAAAAGCGGCTAATACCAGCACGTAATATGACGGTTCAGGGGTGGTTTGCCCAGGGGGAAACATGATCACCCAAAAAGCAATGCCAGAAATAATGTAAAGTACGCCTGTCACTGACAATGTCAGACTGCGTATGAAGTAGGCAGTCAGGGCGGTGATTCTTTGGGTCATTGGACTGCCTCTTGATAAACTTCTGATAAGGAAATGCGTCGATGCTCTACCCGCAGCACATCAAAGCCAGCTCTGAGCAACATCACTAAGACATCACGGCGCATCTCCATGGCATCATCACGCAGGTAGATAATATCATCATGAATTTCGATGTGGGGATTAACGGCCGTTAAGACACGTGTATAAGCTCCCACAGGCTGGTTGACACGAATGCGGATGTGGGAGCGAGCGGCGAGAGCCTCCTCCATACTATTTTGGTAATGAATCTGGCCACGATTCAAGATAACGATTTGGCTGCACACCTTTGTCACTTCAGGTAGTTGGTGGGTGCTCATGATGATCGTTTTGCCTTCAGCTTGCAACTGGCGGATACAATGATGAATTTCCTCTTGTCCATTGAGATCCAGGCCATTGGTCGGTTCATCCAACAAGAGCAGCGGGGGATTCCCAATCAAAATTTGTGCTAAACCCAAACGTTGGCGCACGCCTTTGGAGCAAGTTTTGATACGTTTATTGGCTTCGTGAGAGAGATTGACGCGAGCTAAACTTTCATCGACAACTTGTGAAACATGGTGCCGGGGAACATTGCTAATACGAGCCGCTTTTGCAAGATATTGACGCACCCGCAATTGGTTTGGGAATAGCAGCCGCTCTGGCTTGTAACCGATGGTTGGCCATTGCCCTTGAGTAGGGGTGATTTTACCTGAAGTGGGGTGCAAAGCGCCGGCAATGAGCTTAAACAAGGTGGTTTTACCAGCGCCATTAGGGCCAAGCAACCCTACAACTTCCCCTTGTGGGATTTGCAAAGAGATTTGTTCTAAAGCGATAAGATCGTAAAAACGTTTTGTTACATTATTGACTTCGATCACGGGTGGATCCTTCATGCAAAAGTGATTTGTGAATGCATCACTAAAAGCCAGAAAACGGCTCTTGCATGGCGTAGTTTACCACAGGCGGCATCGTGGGCAATTTTCGAGAATCTTGAAGAGCGGGGCGCAAACAGGAACTCTGTTTCCCAACAGTATCGGCGGCTCAAGCCACTGTGTTCCTGATGGCCACCACCGCAAAAAATGAAGAGAATGAGGAACGAAACGGTCGGTTTGGTGTCATGAATGTGAACTGAGAAATGGCGAATCGAATTCGACGCATAAGGGTGAGCCTGTTATAATGCTTGGCTTGTCTGTCAGGAACAAGAAATAATTGGCAGGTTCGTGAATAATAATGAAGGCGAGGTTTCAATTGGTATGAGTATTCAATCATTTGCCCCATATTTGGGGGCTATTGAAGTGGTATTAGCCATCGTATTAACGGTTTTGGTTTTAGTGCAAACGAAAGGTGGCGGTCTAGGCAGTTTCATGGGTGGCTCAGACGGAGGCACTGGTTTCCGCACACGTCGTGGTGTTGAAGCGACAATGCACAAAGTGACAATACTCGTAGCTGTTCTCTTTTTCCTCAATACAATTGTTGCTTTTTTGGCCTGGGGTCAAGTATAAATTCTCAAAGAATTCTCTATTTTCAAGAGGGGTGTTTGTGAATTTAGTTGACGGAATTGCAAATAGTTTGTGTAACTTGCGGACTGACGATAGTTGCCAGGAACGGTAAGGAAACGATGTCGTCTTATGATTGAATGTCTGTTCCGAAGTGATAATCTATTTGCAGTTTGTCGAAAATATCAACCATAAACTTCAAACTATTGTTAGGGCGCGGATCAAAGCGGTTTTTGCGGATCAACTAATCATTTGATCCGTGATAATTTGTAAAATCTGCGCTCTATTTTTTTTGTGTGAAGAATATAGTTGTGACGATATGAAAATGAATATGCGTTGGCAAATTGGATTGGCGGTGCTCTGCTTTGGTATTGTGCTGGCTCTCCTGTTTTATGTGACGAAACAGTTTGTGGCTGAGGCGGGGGCGTCAGCACCCTATCAGCCGGGTTCTGTGGTTCCGGTGCCACTCTCGCAAACGCCAGGTGCCTGCTCTGCCCGGATACCGGAATCGGGCGGCGTGTTTATCGAAGGTGTTTTGGGAGCGCCCCAGTTCTTAAATCCTTTATTTTCTGACAACTACCCCTTGGATCGGGAATTGAACAGCCTCATTTTTGATGGGTTGACCCAATATGGCAGGAGCGGTGAGTTAGAACCGGCTCTGGCTGAGAGTTGGTCTGTGAGCGAGGATGGTCTGTCGGTGACGTTTACCATGCGGGATGATGTTTTCTGGCATGATGGCGAACCGGTGACGGCGGCGGATGTGGCTTTTACCTATGGGTTGCTCCAAGCGGGTGATTATCCTGGGGAAACGGCCGTTCGTGATCTGTGGCGCGCCGTTACCATCCAACAAATTGATGACCGCACTATCTCCTTTACGCTGCCCGAACCTTACTCTCCATTTTTAGAGGCCACCACCCGAGGTGTTTTACCGGCACATCTACTTGAAGGGGAAACGGCCGTTTCCTTGCAAACCGCTGCTTTCAATCAGGTGCCGGTGGGGACTGGGCCGTTTATGGTCGATAGCGAGATCAAGTGGCAGGAGAACGGCCGTTTGCGTCTGCTGCCTAATCCCCAAAACTGGTCCAATGGCACCCACATCACCGCCCTTGAATTTATCTTCTTCCCCAATGAAGAAACCCTGCTTCAAGCCTTTGCAGAGAGCGGCATACACGCCATCAATCGCGTCACAGATACAGCCTTGCCCCAACTGGCAACCGTGCCTGAGGCGCGTCTTTTCACTGCGCCCGATCACCGGTACACGATTGCGCTGTTTAACATGGATGCCGCCCCCTCCGATTTACTGCAATGGAAAACGGGACGGCAAGCATTGGCCGTGGCGCTAGACAGGCCAGCCCTGATCGATCAAGCATTGCATGGGCAGGGATTACCCCTCGAAGGACCGTATTTGCCATCCTCCTGGGCATATAACCCAGGGTTGAATGCTCCTTACTCATACGATTTAGCCACCGCCAAAGCCTGGATCGAAGAACTAGGGTGGGTTCTGCCAGAAGGCGGTAACGTGCGCGAAAAAGATGGTGAACCATTGCTGTTAAGTTTGCTCACCTTGAACACACCCCAGCAAAAAGCGCTGGCCGAAGCCATTAGCCAACAATGGCTTCATGCAGGCATCAAGACCGAAGTCAGATTAGCAAACAACGTCAGCGAGCTGCGCCAACGTCTGGAAGAAGGCGAATTTGATGTAGCCTTGGTCGATTTTGTGCCGCCAGGGGATCCCGATCTGTATGATTTTTGGAGCCAGGAAGCGATTCTTGATGGCAACAATATGGCCAGGTGGAACAACCGGAAGGCGAGTGAAGCTTTGGAGTTTGGTCGGCAAACCTGGGATACTGACGAAAGACGGCCGTTTTACAACACCTTCCAGCGTTATTACAATCAAAACTTACCGGCATTGACCCTTTATCAACATGTTTACACCTATGGTCTCAGCCCAAAAGTCAATCAGGCAGAAATTGGTTTAATCACAGAGCCGCGTGATCGCTATCAAACATTGGCTCAATGGTTCTTAAATTATCAAGATATTTCTGTTGATTGCGCATCAAACTAACATATCTTTGGGAAACTTAACAATGAACGCAGATAGTTTTTAGTGCGCTGCGAACGTTGGTAGCCCGCGCTTTAGCGTGTAAAAATAGCGTACTACAGGGCGCACTACGAACTTTGTGGTAAGAGATTTTTAGACTGTGACACCTCTTTTGGAATCAGTGTATAATAGAAACATCAACAAACTGCGCAGCAGATCATCCCAAAAGTCGCAGTTTTAACAGACTTTTTTTGAGGAGAATAACTATGCCAACATTAGGCCCTTGGGAATGGGGAATCATTTTAATTATCATTGTAATCATATTTGGCGTTGGCCGGATTAGTAAACTTGGCAGTGAAATGGGCAAAGGCATCAGAGCTTTTCGTGAGGGTCTCCAAGAAATCCAAGACCAAGAAGAAAAAGAAGATGAAGCAGCAGCCGAAGAGTTTAAAAAAAACAATAGGCATAAATCGTGATACTCACGCCCAAACCTACTTTCACACAGTCCAATGGATAGTTTCTTTGGTATCGGGATAGCCGAACTCCTTGTCATTTTGTTTTTGGCGGGTATTGTGATGGGGCCGAAACGTATTCGGCAGGTTGCCTTTTGGCTGGGCAAGGTCACGGCTAAATTGCAAGCGACCTCACGTGAATTTAACCGTCAACTGAATGCTGAACTGTCAGCTATCGATGAGGATGGCGATATCAAGGAGGCGTGGGGTGAAGTGCAAGATTTACGCAAACAATTAGCAGATTTGCGCAGTGAAATCGCCTCTGTGGCTGCACAACCCCTTGCAGAAGGTCAAAAGGTGATGGAAGAAGCAAGGGATACCGTTGACAATACGATTCATCTGCCCAATTTTGGATCAGAAAATCGGATTTCAAAAGAAAACGCAGTCCAAAGCTTTACTGAGCAGGAGCAGCCAGATCAAAATGGGGGGGCAAGTGTTCTGCCCAATCTGGTTGAAGTTGAAGATGATCCTGAATAATGAGTGATTTTCCCTGCGATCCCGAACCGGTGGAGACCGTTCAGGGCCAATCCCTATTAGAACACCTCAATGAACTGCGGATTCGCCTGACTTGGGCGGCTGGTGCCTTAGTGGCGGGCACAGTTATCAGCTTCATTTTTGCTCGGGAACTTCTGCTTTTAATGTTAGAGCCTTATGGCGGCCAATTGCAAACCCTGCGTCCGACGGAAGGCATTGAAACGTTTTTTAAGGTGGCACTGGTATCTGGTTTCATTGTGGCGATGCCAGTTGTTCTTCACCAGTTTTGGCTCTTTATTGCCCCTGGTTTAACGAAACAAGAACGACGTTACGTGTATATCTTTATTCCGGCCACATTGGGGATGTTTTTGTTGGGCATTATGTTTGCCTGGTTTCTCCTGATACCAGCGGCCGTTTCCTTTTTATCAACCTTTATGCCTACCATCTTCATGGCAGAATGGACTAGTTCGGAATACATCAGCTTTATTCTGGCGATGCTGTTCTGGTTGGGGCTGGCTTTTCAAATGCCCATCATCGTTTATTTGCTGGCGCGGGTTGGCTTGGTGAATGGCGCCATGTTGCAGGAACAATGGCGCTTTGCCGTGGTTGGCGTAGCGATTTTGGCCGCAGCTATTACGCCCTCGATTGACCCCGTGACGATGCTGTTGACGATGGCTCCCCTCTTGATTTTATACGTCTTGAGTATTGGGCTGGCCTATTTAGGCCACGGCCGTTTTGCAGAAAATATGGAAATTGATTAACGGTTTCTTGAGGGATCCTTGTTACCGCAGAGAATGCAGAGAGCATGGAAGTTTTTAACGGGGACTAATTTTTAGACGGTCATTACGCGTTTTGCCAATAAATGAGCCGCCATACCACCGCCGATAAAGCCAAATAAATGTCCTTGCCAGGAAATGCCGTTGCCTTGAGGTAAGACACCCCATATCAAACCGCCATACAGTAAAAGAACCAACACGGCCCATAAGATAGAAGCCGGACTGCGCTCAAACCAACTGTTGAGCAGCAAATAGCCAAAATAGCCAAAAATCAGGCCGCTGGCGCCGATATGAACAGAGTTTGCCGGGCCAATCAACCACGTGCCTAAACCGCTGATGATAGTGACTATTATGGTCACAATGGAAAACGTTCTAAAGCCGTGCAGCAGCACAAACCAACCTAAAACGAGTAGTGGGATGGTGTTTGCCATCAGATGGCTGAAGTTGCTGTGCAGAATGGGGGCAAACAGGATTCCTTGCAGCCCATCGACTGTGCGTGGGTGAATGCCATTGACCGCCAACCCGCCCTGGAAAATAACCGTATCCACAATTTCTACCAGCCAGAGAAAGACAATAAAGCCACCTATAATAAACGCCTGGGTTTTAGCGGTTTCTTTGACTTCCATCCAATTGATTTCTTGTTCATTTGTCATTTTTTCCTCGTTTGACTTATCTGATTCGTTTGACTAAAGACCAATGACGATCAAACATCAATGGCGATGATGGATTCTTTAGGGCATTGGCTGATCGGTTCCAGCCCAGAATCTGTGACCAACACTAAATCTTCAATGCGCACGCCTCCCCAACCAGGAATGTACACGCCTGGTTCGACGGTGACGACCATACCAGTCTCGATGTGGTGTATTTCTCCACGGGGAAACTGAGAAAGAAATGGTTGTTCATGGATGCAAAGCCCGAGGCTGTGTCCTAGACTGTGGCCAAAATGCTCACCGTGCCCCGCGTTAGTAATCATGTCGCGGGCGATGGCATCAACGGTTTGACAGCTCATGCCGGGCTGTGTTTGTTGGATAACGGCCGTTTGCGCGGCCAGCACTAAATTATAAACCGACCAAAACTGCTCATCCGGTTCGCCCAGGAAGAACGAGCGCGTCATGTCACTTTTGTAACCAGCCACCTGAGCCCCCATATCCACGATGATGGGATCACCCACGTGTAAGGTGCGCTCGCCTGGATGGTGGTGGGGGTGGGCGGCATTGGTGCCAGAAGCCACAATCACGTCAAAGGCCATCGCTTCAGCCCCGGCGTCTCGCATCACCTTTTCCAGTTCCCAAGCGGCTGCCTGCTCGCTGATCCCAGGATGAGCAATTTGGGGGAACTGCGCCATCGCTTTGTCGGTGATAGCGGCGGCGGCTCGAATCTTAGCCAGTTCATCGCGGCTTTTGTAGGCACGCAAGGGCTCTAAAGTGGCATTAAGGGGAACCAACGTGATGTGGTCAAGTGCTGTTAATTTCGCATAATCAGCAAGAGTCGTCGATTGGGCTTCAATGCCAATTCTAACGGGGATGTTGCCCTGAACGGCCGTTTCCAATAGTTTCTGGGTGTGCTGCTCTTGATATAAGGTGAACGTTGGCGCTTGCGCCTCAGCCTGTTCCCAATAGCGAAAATCCGTTGCCAGCCAGGCCTGCTCCTGCGTTACCAAAATCGCTCCCGCCGAGCCGCTGAAGCCGCTTAACCAGCGCCGATTCTCAGGACTGCTGATGTAAATCCCTTCAACACCCCAAACAGCAAACTTACGTCTGACTTGTGCTAATCGTTTTTCATAGATAGTCATGGCATTCATGGTTACGCGCTTGCAATTGTGTGCAGAAAATTTATATCTTGATGGAAAGACACCCCAGCGGGGTGTCTCTACAACTGTTCTAAATGATGCTTTTTAGTGCTTCTCTGCGTCTTTGCGCCGCTACCTTAAACAGAATCAAAGCTGACCCACCTCTGTCTCCATGATGTCGCGCAAGATCGCAACCGTTGTGGCATAGGTGGGATCCATGCCGAAGTAGGACAGGTTTTGCGAACCGAGATTCTTTCCCTTGCTAAACGGCGTATCCGATGCGTAATGCAAGACACCAATGGGGAAAGGCGTGCGATACAAATTCACAATTTCGTTGTACGGATGGCGTTTCGGGCGCGTCATTTCATAGATGCCACTGAGATACGGACCGGCTTCCATTTCCATGTCTGTGTAGCCCTCGTGGTAGAAGATAGACATGTAACCTTCATTTTGCAAAAAGGTGCCAGGCACGGTGATCGCTTTCTGGTTGTCCATGACACTGCCATAAACCAGATAAGGCGCCACATCGTCGGCTGTGAAACAGTTTTGGAAGAGGTATGTGTTAAGCGAATGCTCATCATGCACGACGCTGGGCAGCATCACATCGCCAATACGGCCGTTTAGAGTGGCTGCTTTCCCCATGATGTACACTCCTCGTATCTCGTCCACGTTGCGTGCTATTTCCGTGAGAACCTGGTAGGCTGCCATGCCCAATGGATAATCAATATTGACGATGAGCGCATGACTTTGAGCTAATTTTTCGATGCCGGGCACACGCAAACGAGCGTCCACGCCCTCTATATCGAGTTGGTTCAGGTTGACAATTTGCACTTCGATATCAAAAGCATGTTCACTGTGAATGCGTGTGATGCCCACCGATTTTTCATGAGCGATACGGTCTTTGCGCACTGCGGGATGAAGGGCTTCATATTTCTTGAGTACGTAATAGAGAAAGTTTTCCAGGCTGCTGGGAATATTGCGGTTGACGATGTCCTGATATTCCTGACGTAAATCGTCTGAGCCATTATCTAGCAGGTAGGCTTCCAGTGTCCTTTCGATTTGCAAGCCAAAGCCACTGAGCATATTTGTCAGGCTGTGGGGATTGCTGGAGACGAAGTAGACGGGGCGTTCATCAAAGCGAATATCTTGGGGCGTGGCAGCTTCCACGTTCCGCCACCAACGGCGAATGGCTCGTTTGTAATCAGCCAGGGAGCCAGCCAGTGAACGAATTGAAATTTCTTGTTCGCACGCGGAAATTTCCTGGAATCTGGCGACGGTTTGCTCGCGCCAAATGCGGCTCAGTTTGTCTAAATCTTCTTGGGGGATACCAGAGAGGTCTGCCAATTTTGATAACGTTTCGGTGGTGACTGCTTCATTGGGATTCAATTCGTTGAGTAGGGCGGCCACGGAAGGACGATTGAACAGAAAGTGGAGCTTGCGCCTTTCGATTTGGTAGGCAACCAGGGTAGGCACGAGGTCGTCGATGTCTGAACGGCTGGCGATGTAGCAAGCCAGGGTGTGTGCGCCATCGAAGAAGCAGCGGCGACGGCGACCTGGGGCACTGACTTGCTGCCACGTTTCCACCTGTAGGAAGCCATGCTCAGCGAAAACCCGCGCTGACTGCCCCATGAGTACTAGATTGACTTTCCCCAGGCAGTCTGGGATGCGCAGAATGGCGTAGATGAAGGCGGCCATGTCTACCTCTGATTCGTCGGCTTTGACATGGAGGGCTGAATGGATGCGTTTATGCGCTTCGATGAGTGATTTGAGTTTGACTTCGCGGGTGCTGCGCAGCAGGGAGTAATATGTGCGCAAGTATAGGTTGATTTCTTCGTTTCCTGAACTAGGTACTGTCCGATCCATGGGTCTCCTTTTTAACGATTATGATTGCTTCATTATATCACGTGAATCTGTCCACTTCCTGCGATGACTTCACCGATGACAACGGCCGTTTCGCATTCTGCGATATACGTGTCTACCTGCTCTGGTGCTACTGCTACGAGTAAACCACCAGAGGTCTCGGGAGTCCAGAGCATGTCTTGCACCAGTTGGCTGACGCCATCGGCAAAGGTGACGTGTTCCTGGAAGAAGATCATGTTGTTGCCCCGTCCGCCGGGGAAGGCGCCAGCTTCGCCGTAGCTAAGCGCACCAGGCAGCCAGGGCAGCTTATGGGCAAAGAAGCGGAAATCGACATTGCCTTGCGCTGCCATTTCCTGAGCATGACCCAGTAGACCAAAGCCGGTGATGTCGGTCATGCTGTGGGCTTGGGCGATGTGAGCGGCTTCAGAGGCTTGTTTGTTGAGGGTAGACATAGTGGAAACGGCCGTTTTCACATGGATCTTCTCAGTGATTTGCTGTTTGAGGGCCGTGGTGATCACGCCCACACCTAGCGGTTTCGTTAGCAGCAGCACATCGCCCGGCTGGCTGCCTCCCTTGCGTTTGACTTTATCCGGGTGGATGAGGCCGGTGACTGCCAGACCATACTTTGGCTCTTTGTCGTTAATGCTGTGCCCACCAGCGATGACAGCACCTGCTTCAGCGACCTTTTCGGCACCGCCACGCAGCACGTCCTTGAGAACGGTTTGCGCCAAATTATCAGGGAAAGCGACTAGATTGATGGCGAACAAGACTTGTCCGCCCATAGCATACACATCCGACAGGGCATTGGCTGCAGCAACGGCACCAAAATCGTAAGGATCATCCACCACTGGCGGGAAGAAGTCGGTTGTGGAGATGATCGCTTGCTGCTCGTTGAGTTGGTAAACGGCAGCGTCATCTGCTTTTTCTAAGCCGACCAGTAGATTAGGATAGTTTGTTGGAGCAAATGTTTCGTGTAATGGCTGCAACACGTGCGCCAGGTCTGAAGGACTGAGTTTAGATGCTCAACCGGCGCAGGATGCGTATGCCAGCAGACGAATTTTTTTTCCAGCCATGTAAAGCCTCTTTCAGCATTCATTATTTTATTACGGTAAGTATACCGAATGCCTACGACCCGGCAATTGCAATTGACGGCCGTTTCTGCCAAACTATAATCGCGTTCAGCTTTGTACCTGGCGACTTAATTTGATGGTTACACGGAGATGCACAAAGAAGCGCGAAGATTTTGCAGGAAGAAAGCGCTCTCTGTTTTTTTCTCGATGAAACGTTGTGTGTCCCCCTGATTTTGGGTGTAACTGGTAGAAAGCAAGGGAAAGTAAAAACATGATGAAAAAGTTTCGGCTGTCAAAGTTTGAGTCAATTGCTCAAGGATTGGTCGAGGGTTCATTTAGCCGCCTGTTAGGGGGCGAGTTGGAGCCGCTTGAAGTTGCCTCACGCCTGGCACGAGCCATGGAAGATGGTCACCGAGATGGTTTTGCCCCAGATGTCTATGCTGTTTCTCTAAATTCAGTTGATTATGAAACGCTCCAGGGAAAAAATGCCCAGCTTGAAATTGAATTAGCTGCTACGGTCGTCGAATTAGCTAAAAAAATGGATCTTCGCCTAAAAGAACATCCACAAATCACCCTGATGGCAGATGCGGCTGTGAAGAAGCAGCAAATTCGCGTCAAAGCCTCATTCCATAAGTCGGTGGGAAAAACGACTCAGCTTAGTTTGAAGGCTGAAGATGTTTTGGCGGCTGAAAGGGAGATGCTCACCGCATTAGCCGCTGTCGATGCGTATTTGATTGTGGATGGGGGGCAGCATGTGGCATTGGAACGGCCGTTACTCACCATAGGCCGCCGTACAGATAATGACCTGGTGTTGGATGCGTCCACCGTCAGCCGACGCCATGCTCAGATTCGTTGGCGATACGGCCGTTTTGTCCTTTACGATCTCAGTGGCAGACCCGGCCGCACGCAAGTAAACAGCCAGCCCGTGAGCGAATATGCCTTGCAATCTGGCGATGTCATTACCCTGGCAGATGTCAAGCTCATCTATGGTGAAGGTGACGACGAACGCCGCTTCCCTCAAGACAAAAAGTTCAGTCAGGAAGAGACCTTGCCTAAACCGAAAGAGTGGTGATCGGTAAACGGGTTACGTTTTTTTTGTTGCTTAACCCCTGCCGCATGGCTACAATGCAGGCTTGAGTTACAAACCCATCCCTGGAGGAAACGAATGGATTGTGTGGTTACGGCAGGTGGGATGCCCAGAGAAGATGATCCCATGTATGCATATACGCAGGGTCAGCCCAAAGCGCTGCTTTCATTTGGTGAGCGAACCATGTTGGAGCGTGTTCTCGATGCACTGCAAGATTCTAAATCAATTGACAATATTGTGGTTGTTGGGTTAGGGGATGATCTGGGGATGAGCTTCAAACGGCCTGTTCATCATTTGCCCGATCATGGCAGCCTGGTGGCTAATAACGTGGCGGGCATTGCCTGGCTGCGGGAGCAAAATCCAGATACAGGCGTTATCCTGGCTTGTTCATCAGATATTCCTTTGATTACGCCTGAAATGATGGATAAACTAATTGAGTTATGTCAACCTCTGGATGGCCATTATTACTATACCTACGTTACGAAAGAAACGATGGAAAGGCGTTTCCCTGGCTCAAGTCGAACTTATGTGAAATTGAAGGGCTTGGAAATTGCCGGTGGTGATTTGGGCTTGATTCATTCTTCTGTCATCGATGCCAATCAAGAATTATTTGAAGCCTTAGCCAATGCCCGCAAACATGCCTGGAAAATTGCAAAAGTGGTTGGCTTCAAGATGTTGTTCAAGTTTTTATTCCGCCGCCTGGGTACGGCTGAGCTGCAGGTGGAAGCTGAACGCATTTTAGGTGCCCCGGTGCGCATTGTGGAGCTGCCTTTTGCGGAGTTAGCGATGGATGCGGATAAGCCAGAGCAGGTGGATATGCTGCGGGCAGAAATTGCTCATGGTTGATGGCTAATGAACCGGATGCAAATGATTGCTCGGGATAAGGCCTGGTCTGGACGGTTGGCAGCCTGGGGCGAGTCTCGTCTATCTCACAATGTTTTTTGGCTAATTACCCGCACGGGAGACAGTTGGTTGTGGCTCATTATTATTTTGCTGCTGCTCTGGCAATGGCGGGAGCTGGGTTTTGCTTTATGCTGGACAGTGCTAGGCGCGGCGTTGATTGTGGCGGTAAGCAAGGGAATTTTCAAACGAAAACGGCCGTCTGACCCCCGGATGGCGATCTCAACCGACAAATATTCATTCCCGTCAGGCCATGCCGCCCGTGTGAGTGCTGTGGCGGTGACGCTGACCTTTTTCTTGCCAGGGTGGTGGCTGCTTTGGTTGGTGTGGGGAACGGCCGTTTCCACTGCCCGTGTTATTCTTGCTCGTCACTACCTCTTAGATATTATCGCTGGTTGGATAGTCGGGGTGACATTTGCCCTGATCTTGAATTTACTTCTTTGACCAATGACCAGGGACAGCCGACAAATCGCCCACTTTGGTCATTTGTCATTCGTCAAACAAAAGGATTTCTAGTGCCAAACAATTTCGTTGCTATTGAAGGAGTAATCGGTGTTGGTAAAACCACACTAGCCCGTCTTTTACAACCCAAATTCAAGGCTTCCATCCTCATGGAAGTATTTGAAGAAAACCCATTTCTGGCTGAGTTTTACGGAGATCGGGAACGGTATGCGTTCCAAACACAAATCTTCTTTCTGCTTAGTCGGTACCATCAGCAGCATCAGGCAGTTCCAGATGCTTTAAGCCAGGGAATGTTGATCTCCGACTATACCTTTGCGAAAGATGAGCTGTTTGCCTGGCTCAATCTCAAAGATGATGAACTGGCGATGTATGGTCGTGTGCATGCCGCTCTAGGCGAAAAGATTCCCAAACCCAACCTGATTGTTTACTTGCAAGCAGACCACGAGGTTATCATGCGCCGCATCGCCCACCGCGACCGTCCTTATGAGCGCAACATGGATCCTGAATACATCCGGAATTTGACCTCAGCTTATGAAGCCTGGTTATCGAATCTGCAAGATATACCCGTACTCGTCATCAACACCAATGAACTGGATTTCCTGGCCAACGAGCAGGACTTGGATTACGTCGCCAGCCAAATTCAAAAAGAGTTAGAAGCGAATGGGAATGGCAAACCGATAGAAAGTGAAGCGCAGGCCACATTGCTGAACGGTGGTGACATTCCCGCCTTTCAGGAATTCCATCGGCAGCTTGATGTTAGCAAGGGATTTGACCCCGATCTGTTCTTTAATTACATCTTGTTGGTAGAAGAAATGGGCGAGGTGGCGTCCGAGTTGATCAAAATTTGGGGGGATGCCAAACATTTAGCGGCAGAAGGCTCATGCTCGTTGGCTGAGGCGTTGCCGGAAGCCATCAACCGCAACCGCGCCACTCTCCGCAGCGAATTGGCCGACCTGTTGGCGTACACACTTAAAATCGCAAATTATACGGGCATTGATTTAGAGCAAGCGTACCTGGATAAGATGAAGCAAAACTTGAGTCGTGATTGGCCTAAAGAACGCACCCAGCCACGGTCAGACTAAAGCGTAGTTGCCTACGCCTATCCCTGGCACCTAAATCTGCAAGGCACACCCCTTGTCCAGCTCAACGGTAACCACGACCATTTTTAGCGGCATTTTCATGGAATGAAAGCGCTGATGCTTGCTGCTTGCTGGCCTCTTTTATCTTCTACTCATACGCCAAAACTTCACGTACTGTCAGGCGGGAAGCGGTGCGGGCAGGAACAAAGCTTGCCAGTACACTGAGCAGTACCACCAACATCAGCCACAACCATACGCCTGTTGGGGAGAAGGTGTAGATGAGGGAGAAGCCAGTCAGCGGGATGCCTACGGCGTCGCTGAGCAGCTTGCTCAGGGGGAAGGCTGCCCCCAATGCCAACAGCCAACTCAATAGCCCAATAGCAATCCCCTCGCGGATAAACACGGCAGCCACGCCCTGGTTAGGCGCACCGATGGCTCGCAAGACGCCAATCTCGCGGGTGCGTTCTAGCACGTTGATGCTCATGGTGCCCATCAATCCCAAACCGCCCACCAGCGCCAGCAGCCCTGCCATGAATAAGAGCAAGCTGATGATGATGTTAAATGAGCTTTCTAACTCTGCTCGTTCTTCTACAATGGTCTGCATGCTGTTCACGCGAATGCCTGACTGCTTGAAATGGGTTTCCAATTCAGCGACGGTGGCGTCGATGGAGGCTTTATCATGTTTGTCTAGAGCCACCAGCGCCGTGGTTACCAGGCCAGGGTCGCCGCTGATGTGGCTGACAGCCTGATAAGGTGCGTAGGCCATGGGAACTAGGATGCCCATGCTAAACCCTACAACGGTAAACGGCCGTTTCCGACCATCAATCTTTAGCACAATTTCATCACCCAGCTGCACGTCCGGCTCATCTCGCAGCGTTATTGTGTTGAGTATAATCGTGTTCTCATCATCAGGATGGAGGGAGCGACCCTCAAATACCTTGGGCGGCGGTGTCAGTTCAGAATCTGGGGGGAAGGCAAACAGCATAATCGTGTCACTTTCCGTGCCATCGAGCCGCTCCCGATACGCAGGGAATTGCAGCCAGCCTTCCGTTGCTTTGACGCCCTCAATGCTTGCTGCCGTTTGCGCCAACTGCTTCGTGCGGTATGGTCGGGTTAACAGCACCATCGCGTCAAACTGCCACCAGCCCAAAATGCTATCAAGCGTATTTTCCAACGCTGCCTGCACGCTGAACACGCTCATGAAAATAGCACCAGCCAATGTCAACGTGATGAGCGTCATTGCCAGCCGCCCTTTGCTGCGGAATGTATTGCGCAGCGAGAGCAGCCAGGGTCGCGCCAGCACTCGTCGTGCAAACCACAAGTTTGCCCCCGAAAGCAACCGGTCAAACCAACTCAGCTCTTTGCTAGTACCCGCCGTGCCCAAATCGCGCATCGCTGCCGCCGCCGAGAGGCGCAAGCTGCTCAAAAATGGGTAGAGCGAGGCCAACACCGGCACCAGTAAACCGATGGCGATTTGCAACATAACGGCCGTTACCGACACCGGCACCGTGCCTAAATCAAGGTTAAACAAACTTGCCAGGTAACTGCTCAATCCCTGCGCTCCAGCCACGCTCAACGGCACCGCCAGCAGCAGCGCCAACACGCCATACACCATCACCATCAGCAAATACATGCCCAGCAGCTGATGACTGCCCGCGCCTAATGCCTTCATCACGCCAATTTGCCGTTTTTGCTGCGCCAACAGCGCTGACACCGTGTTGATGATGAGAAATGCTGACAAAAATAGCGACAATACGCCCAGTGTGCCCATCAACACGACAATCGCTTGAAAAACGTCATCCAATGGCACTTGTCCCGGCTGGGCGGCCAGGGTGATGGGAATCGTCAGGCCGCTTTTCTCTGCCTTCGTTTTGACCTCGTTGATCACCTGCCTGGCGACATCCTCGTCTGTGGTGGCGCAGGAGATATCCGCGTCTCCAGTGCCATGACCACCTTCCGGGCTGGGCGCATGCCCCCGGAGGCATCCGGCATTGGGGTCAGCTGCGACGATGTGCAGTTCGTTGAGACCATACGGCTCGCCCAGCCAGGTGACGGTATCCATGTGGATGTAGCCATAAGGCGTGCCATCAAAGTGGGAGGGCAGTTGAACCATATCGTGGGTGATGCCAGTTAGTTGCAAATCACGCTGTTGTTCATTCGGCATTTCAATGTGAATGGTGTCGCCCACGGCGGCGTTCATCAACGGCAGCGTCGAGCGTTCCACAAGGAGATTCCGTTCCGCTGGTGGCCATTCACCGCTCACTGGGCGCACTGTATCGACGATCATGTTGTCAAAATCTTCGACGGCAAAGAGACGCAAGGGAACCCACTCACCCTCCCCAATTTTAGCGCGGACTTCGATGGTTCGACGCGCACCAACAGCTGCTACCTGCTTCATATTTGCCACTGTTTGCACAAAGTCCCTGTCAAAGGGTTCCAGCGTGGTGATGATGCCGTGCGATGGGTTGATGGCAGCATAGCTTCGCGCCATCTCTGTCGATAAAATGGCTTGCGTACTCACAATGGTGCCCACGGCAAATAATCCTACTGCAATCGACAGCACAATAAGCACTGTGCGTAGTTTGTTACGCCATAAATCGTTGATTATTTTTGCCCAACGTGCGCTTAGCATGGCACACTCCATTTGTTATTGATGATGAACGATGGCGGATTGACGATTCTCTGCTTTTCTGCTGTCAATCGCTAACCGAAAATTGTCAAGTTAATCTATTAATCTTCCGTCTATAAGCTCCACCGCTCGCGTGGCTCGTTCCCGAATATCATGGTCATGTGTCACCATGAGGACGGTTTTGCCATCATGGACGAACTGCGAGAAGAGGTCGAGAACGGCCGTTGTGGTTTTGGTATCTAAGCTGCCAGTGGCTTCATCGGCGATGATGAGTGGGGGATCATTGGCCAGGGCGCGGGCAATGGCCACCCGCTGCTGCTGACCACCTGAAATGGCAGACGGCCGTTTCAGGGCATGATCTGCAATCCCCACTTGATCCAACAGGTGGAGCGCCCGTTTCCGTCGCTCCCGTTCAGAGTATCGCCGGGCAAAGTCCATGGGCAAGGTCACATTTTGCAGAATTGTCAACGAGGGCAGCAATGCAAACGATTGAAAGACCACGCCCACGTTCTGACCACGCCATTTAGCGGCTTCCTCTAGACCAAGCGCATGGACGGGTGTCTGACACACCCAAATTTCTCCAGCGGTGTGCCGCGCCAGCCCGGCAATCATATTCACTAGCGTTGTCTTGCCCGCCCCCGATTTGCCCGTCACCACCAGAAATTCACCCGGCTCTACCGTCAAATCAATTTCCTTTAACGCCACTACCTTTCCTGCCAGACTGTCGTATTCTTTCCTCAATTGTTTTAGTTGTATGAGTGCCATGTTTTTTTCAACTGATGAATGACCAAGATCATTGCTCTTCACTGGTCTTTTGTCCTTAGTCTGTTATCTTTTGTGTGCATCTATCAATACGTGACGGAATGGATAGATGTGCTTCAAGTGACCTTTACCCAAGAAGCGTGGGAATTAATTTTTAGATGGTCACTTTGTCAATTACACCATTGCTCAACAATTTTCCCGTCCGCCAACTCGACCGTCTCTTGAGCGCGGCGAGCCAGGTCTTGGTCGTGGGTGACCATGAGGATGGTTTTGCCGTTGTCCACGAGGTTCTCGAATAGGCGAAGGATATGGTTGGCCGTTTTTGAGTCGAGATTGCCGGTGGGTTCGTCGGCAGTGAGGAGGGGAGGATCGTTTGCCAAGGCACGGGCAATGGCGACGCTTTGCTGCTGCCCACCGGAGAGCAGCGGCGGTAGTTGGTGTGCCTGCTCGGCCATGCCTACCAGTTCCAACAGGTGCATGGCCCGGTGGGGACGTTCGCCGACGGGGAATTTGTTGCCGTAATCCATGGCCAGCATGATGTTCTCCACGGCCGTTAATGTGGGTAGCAGTTGGAAAAACTGGAAGATGACGCCAATTGCCTTGCCGCGCCAGATGGCAATTTGCTCTTCGTTGAGGGTGTGAACGGCCGTTTGCCCCACGTTAATTTTGCCAGCGGTCGGCCGATCAATCCCCGTGATCATGTTGATGAGCGTTGATTTGCCACTACCTGATTTGCCGATAATGGAGACAAACTTGCCTCGCTCTACCTGCAAATCCACGCCGTCTAACGCTACAAATCGCCCTGACGTACTTTCATACACTTTGGTGACTTGATTGATGTTGACGAAACGGCCGTTCTGTACATCTGTGGTGGAAAAGTGAATATCCTCAGCTGGCCTGTTGTGTTTTCGTCTCAAATTCAATCCAAACATTCTGTTTCTACCTTCTACCTTCGTATTCAGTAATCAGTAAACAGTCAATTGATTGCTGCTCACTACTTAGGAACGGAAAGGAAGCAGTACGACGCATTCGTTTTCTTACCGTTCTTTGAAACTGACGATGCAGTTCCGTATTTTATTTCATCGTCAGTCTTAACAGGCAGTATGCCTGTTAGGCGGGTGGAATGTCATCGACCAAGGGGGGTGGAAGAGGGGGTGGAAATGTGGAAATGAGGGATGCTGGCAGCAGGATGAAGGATGAAGGACGAAAAACTGCTAATTTGCAGCTTTTATTCTTTAAATCAGACCGAGTTCCTGGGCACGAGTCAGCGCAGCTTCTCGATTGCTAACGCCAAGTTTGTTGTAGATATTGTTGATGTGGGTTTTTACGGTGCTGTGGGCAATGAAGAGTTGCTCGGCAATGTGGCGGTTGGTGTAACCGGTGGCGATGAGGTTCAGCACTTCCAGCTCGCGGCTGCTGAGAGGGTCTACGATTGGCACCTGACGGCTGACGGTTGCAGCGCGGCGGTTGGTGGTTGAAGATTGGAAGGCGGTGAGCAGTTGGGTGATGTAGGGTTGTAAGTTGGGTGTTTGGACGGTTTGTTGGAGGGTGCCTAGGAGTTGGCGGATGGGGGTGCCTTTGTCGAGGAAGATGCGGATGTATTGCTCTGGTTCGGCGAGGGTGAGGGCTTGTTGCAAAGCAGTTTGGGCTTCCTGGGGTCGGTGGGTGTGGTGATACGCAATGGCTTGTAACGTCAGCGCGTCGATAACAGTGCCTTGCCGTCCCATTTTGGCTGCTTGTTCCAAAATTTTAGCGATGAGGTTGAGCGCCTGCTCATATTCCTGTTGGGCAATGGCCAGACGAATCAGCGTCATGTGACCTGTTTCCCACATGTGGTAAGGCGTTTCTGCCAAAGAAGCCTCATGGATGCCGGATTTATTTAACCAGCGAACGGCCGTTTCCACCCGTCCTTGTTCAATATCTAACTGTGCCCGGAGTATGCCCACCATGTAATTACCAAGTTCCCAGGTGTCGAAGCGAGCCGCAATTTCCTTGGCTTTTTCCATGTCAGCCAGCGCCCCTGCCTCATCCCCTTGCGCCTGCCTGATGCGTGCTGACCAAACGTAGCCATCCAAGCCACTGATTTCACTCCAGCGCTTAAACAGCGCCAGCCCTTCTGCCGACAGGGCGGCTGCTTTATCTAGCTGATTCCACTCGCGGTAGATTTCACCCATGCCCAGTTTAGCATTGCTCATGACGGGTAACGGCCGTTTCTGCCCATCCACTGCCAAAACTATGGCTTGCTCATAATAATCTTTCGCCGCAAACAGTCGCCCCGCTAAAATGGAGGATTCGGCCACGTGCGTCAGGCAGATAACTTGAGACATGACGTTGTTAGCCTCTGCACAAACTTTAGCTGCCGTTAACAAACTGTCAATCGCAATGTTAACATCCCCGTTTAACATTTGTGCCAACGCCATGTTTTGTATGACCACACTGTGCAAGAAAAGATTCTCCGGCGGCAGTAATTCCAGCGCTTTTTCTGAGTAGTAGGTACTGGCTTCTAGCTGTCCTTGGAAGGCGGCTATAAGGCTGCGCAGCACGTTGACCTCGCCCGTCGTCTTGCCATTGCTGTACGCCAGTGCCTCTTGCAGATATGCCTCAATGGTCTTGAAAGATTGCCCGGCCAGCAGCATCGCGCCTGCTTGATACACAAACAACAACGGATATTTTCCCATGGTTTCATGGGATAGTGAGCCAATCCAGTTGAGCAAGATATCGATTTCGCTGCGCATCAAATATGTGTCTGCCACTTGCATAATAAGTTCTGCTGCCCGGTCTTGTGTCATGCTCTGTAAATAATGGTGGATCGCTTCCGGCAAACGGCCGTTTTCCTCATACCATTCTCCCGCCAAGGCATGCAGCACCGGGATACGTTCTGGTTTCGTCTGTGCCAATCGCTGACGCAGCAAATCAGCGAACAAATGGTGGTAACGATACCAGAACCGTGCCTCATCCAGGGAGATGATGAAGAGGTTAGTGCGGTCGAGGTGTTCGAGAATGGCCTGGCAATTCAGATGGAAGATGGAAGATGAGGGATTGGTTTGTGTGCCTTGCTTGAATGCTTCATCGGCAGTTATTAACTTCTGGCACAACTCGGCACACAGTTTGTCAAGAACGGCCGTTTGCCGCAAAAAGTGTTGAATTTCTGGAGGTTGGCGCTGCCATACCTCTTCCATAAGATAGTCAAGCACGTAGCGGTGACTGCCGGTGAACGCTGCCAGGAAGCCATCCACGTCATCTTGGCCTTGCATGGAGAGTGCTGCCATTTGGAGGCCGGTAATCCAGCCTTCGGTGCGTGCGGACAGGGTGCTGATGGCTTCTTCATGTAGAGCCAGTCCCATCACTTCGTTTAAGAATTGTGCCGCTTCTGCTTGGGAAAATGCCAGGTCATTTTGTCGAATCTCCACGAGCAAATTACGCCCACGCAGACGTGCCAGCGGCAGCGGCGGGTCTTGTCGTGTCGTCATGATGAGGTGCATATGGGGAGGCGTGTGATCGAGCAAGAAGGCGATGCCCTTGTGGATGTTGTCATCTTCAATGAGATGGTAATCATCTAGAACAAGCGTAACAGGGTGAGGAATGTCGCGTGGTCGCCGTGAGGTGGTCGTTGTTAAGGCATTGAGCAGATCTGTGAGGAACCCAGCCACAGCGACGGGAACCTGCTCGTCTAAAATACTGGTCACATCATCTGGTAAATTGGGAACGGCCGTTTGTAAGGCTGCTACCACATACCGCCAAAACCGCATCGGGTCGTTGTCATTTTCATCCAGTGAAAGCCAGGCGATAGAAAAAGGAGGCATTTCTGCTTTTTTATTTCTGCCTGCTGCCATCTGGTTGATCCACTCTACCACTAACGTCGTTTTACCAAAGCCAGCAGGAGCCGAGATCAGGGCAAACGGCCGTTGCTGCACCCCGTCCAAACGCGCCAACAGTGGTGGCCTGGCTACAATCTCTTGCCGCAGGGGAGGTACAAATAACTTGGTCTTCAAAATTCGCGTCATCATAGCTACTAGAAATTATAAGAACCTCTGTCCCAGGAGCAAACAGAATGCGATATGGGTTTTTTGTGAAAATGGCGCATGAGAAACCCCAGGTTTGTTTGTAGTACGTGCTTTAGCACGTAAAAATAGCGCACTAAAGTGCGCACTACGAACCTAAGGAGTTTGTGGTATGTGCTTTAGCGCGTAAAAGCGATCTACATTTCATGTTTCTGGCTTGCGGTTTCTTGACACATTAGCTTCCTCACGTCACACTTGGGTGCTATGTGCGCATCTATAAATACGTTACGTAACTGATGGAGGCGCTTCAAGTAACCTTTCCCCCTGAAAAACGGGGAGTAATTTTTAGACGGTCGCTATGACCTCGATTTTAAATTTTGAGGGGGGTGCCGAGCGCACTTCTCAGTTTTGGAAAGTGATAACATCATGATAAAAGCAATCATTTTTGACTTTGACGGTACGATTTTAGATTCAGAAATTACGGAATATCTTTCCTGGAAAGAAACATACGCTTCTTTTGGTCAAGAGCTGCCCCAAGATGCCTGGTTGAACAGCATCGGGGGAGTTGGTCTGTTTCATCCATATCAGAAATTAGAGGAACTGGTAGGACGCCCTTTGGAGAAGGAAACCATCCTGAAGGAGCGGTGGCAGCGAGACTGGTCTATGTTGGTGCAGCAGCCAGTGATGCCAGGGGTAATGGATTATTTGCAGACAGCGAGACAACTAGGATTGAAAACGGCCGTGGCGTCTAGCTCCGCGCATGACTGGGTCGATAGAAATCTGGAACGTCTGGGTCTCATGGATCAATTTGATACGATTTGCTGCCGGGATGATGTCGGTGGCAAAAGCAAGCCTGCTCCCGATGTGTATAGGGCAACATTGGCAGCCCTGCATATCTCTGCTGAAGAAGCGTTGGCCATCGAAGATTCTCCCAATGGCATGGTTGCTGCTCAGGCAGCTGGTATCTTTTGTGTTGTGGTGCCCAATGAGTTAACCAGCCAGATGCAGTTTGCTCAGCCTGATTATCGCATTACGTCCCTGGCTGACATGCCGCTTAAGCAGCTGTTGACGTATGTGTCTGCGAATGGAGCCCCTTTTCTAAACAGCAATGCAAAGCGCATCCGGGAATTTCATGCGGCTGTGGGGTCTCCACTGCCCAGCTCCCTCACCATGCGTGACGCCGAGCATTTGGCTTTGCGGCATAGGTTGATTGCAGAAGAATATGAGGAGGTAACGGCCGTTTATCAAGAAATTATTGCCTCCCTCCAAGATGGAAAAGCTGTTGACCCCGTGACCTCACTCACCCCGCTCGTCCACGAATTGGCTGATTTGCTCTACGTGGTTTATGGGGCTATTGAATCGTTCGGCATTGATGCTGATGCTGTCTTTAGTGAAGTTCACCGGGCTAACTTGCAAAAAGCGGGTGGGCCACGGCGTGAAGATGGCAAAATTCTCAAACCACCGGGCTGGCAGCCTGCTGATATCAGGTCAATTATTGAAAGTCGGCGCGAATAGGGGCACATTCACTTGCCCTGCTGACCGGCGCCACATACTCTATTCTGGCGGTCTTTAACTGAGAAGGGATGCATTGATCTCATGTGCTTTGGCTGGCTTTTTAATGATGGAACAAGCGTGTGCCGGTGAACACCATCACCATGTCATATTCATCACAGGCGGCGATGACCACATCATCACGGATGGAGCCGCCAGGTTGAACCACATACCTCACACCACTTTGTTGGGCGCGATCAATGCTGTCGCGGAAGGGGAAGAAGGCATCAGAGCCAAGGGTGACAGCCGTTAATTGATCAAGCCATGCCCGTTTCTCGGTGGGCGTAAGTCGTTCTGGCACTGAAGCAAAACTCTGTTGCCAATTGGCTTCTTCGGCAGGGGTGAGGTTTTCTAGCAGATATTGATCGATGGCATTATCCCGTTCCGTCCGGCCAATTTTGGGGCGGAAGGGCAGATTTAAGACTGTGGGATGTTGGCGCAGGAACCAGGTCTCTGCTTTTGTGCCTGCCAAGCGCGTGCAGTGGATGCGTGATTGCTGTCCGGCACCGACACCAATGGCTTGCCCATCTTTGACGTAGCAAACAGAGTTTGATTGCGTGTATTTTAAGGTTAGCAGGGCAACGACCATATCCCGTTTAGCATTTTCAGGCAGCTCTTTGTTGGCTGTCACGATTTCAGTTAAACCGGCGTAGGTAGGGATGATATTATTGCGACTTTGCTCAAGTTGGAGGCCAAAGATGTCTCGGGTTTCTAGTGCCGGTGGTTCATAGCTGGGATCAACTTGGATAACGCGGTAGCTGCCGCCTTTTTTGGCTTGCAAAATAGCCAGTGCTTCTGGTTCATAGCCAGGGGCAATGACACCATCTGAGACTTCTCGCTTGAGTAGCTTGGCTGTGGGAACATCAACCACATCGCTTAAGGCGGCCCAGTCGCCAAAAGATGAAATGCGGTCTGCTCCTCGGGCACGAGCATAAGCAGATGCCAGGGGTGACAATGCTACTTTGCCGGTGAAGTATGCTCGTTTGAGGGTGTCATCCAGGGGCACCGCCACTGCGGCGCCAGCCGGGCTAACGTGTTTGAAGGAAGCGGCCGCCGGCAAGCGTGTTGCCTGTTTGAGTTCTTTGACTAGTTGCCAGGCGTTGAGGGCGTCTAGGAGATTGATATAGCCGGGCGTACCGTTGCGCATTTCAAGGGGTAACGCCCCTTTGTTGACATAAATTTGAGCTGGTGCTTGATGGGGGTTTATGCCGTAACGTAGTTTGAGTTCAGAGGACATGGCGTTTCCTTGGGGGTAAGTGGTGATCGGTGATTGGTTTATGAAACATGGAATGGTGCTTACTGTTCATTGGCTGACCATTGGTTTTTAAGATAGGTTGTAATTGCGGTATCGTAGTCGCGGGTGTGGGCGAAGGCTTTGATGGCGAGTTTTTGTCGATGGGCGTGGGGGACACGGCCGTTTTCCTTGAGTTCGTCGATGAGAGTGCCGTAATCGTTGGGATCGCAGACGATGGTGACGCGAGCGAAGTTTTTGGCTGCGGCTCGCAGCAAGGTGACGCCGCCGATGTCGATTTGTTCGATGGCTTCGGCTAAGGTGATGCCTGGTTTGGCGATGGTGTCTGCAAAGGGGTACAAATTGCAGGCCACGAGGTCGATCATTTGAATCTGTTGGGCGGCTAAATCAGCTTTGTCTTGGGGGATGTCTCGGGCGAGGATGCCACCGTGAACCACTGGATGCAGGGTTTTGACACGCCCGCCTAACATTTCTGGTGTGCCGGTCATGTTGGTGATCTCCATGACGGTTAATCCAGCTTCACGTAATTGACGGGCTGTGCCGCCGCTGGCTACCAGTTCCCAATTCATCTTGGCCAGGGCGGTGGCGAAGGTCGCCAACCCTGCCTTATCGTATACGGAGAGAAGGGCTCTTTTTTTGTTCATGGACAGGGAATTTACTACAATCTCTAAATCTCCGCTCGTTTTTTGCAACAACTTCACTCCTTCTCCGTATAGCCCCATAAGTTTTCTAATCTGGAGGGTTGGTGATGCGCAACCAAGGACAATTTTATTTAGGCATTATCGTTGTTATATTTGGCGTGGCACTTCTCGTAGGCAATGTTTTTAATATTGACTTATGGATTTTCTGTTGGCCGATGGTCTTTATTTTGCTGGGAGTTTTCTTGATTTTTAGGCCGCAAATGGTTAAGCCAGGCACTGCTATGACACAAAGATTCCTGGGAGAAGTGGAACGCTCTGGTTCCTGGCAGGTTGTCGATGAGGAATTTTGGTATTTGGTGGGCGATATGGAATTAGACATGGTGAATGCGGATATTCCTGAGGGCGTTACCAAAATTCGGACTATTGGCTTTGTTGGTGATATTGATGTGTATGTGCCGAAACATGTAGGTGTGGCTGTTGAATCAATTGCTTTTGTGAGTGATGTATCGCTGCCGGACGCCAAGGAAGAAAACTTTCTAATGCCGGTGAACTTGCGCACCCATAACTATAAATTGGCAGATAAAAAGATTTTGCTGCAAGCTACTTGTTTTGTCGGCGATATCAAAGTGAGACAGGTTGGCTAACTGGCATGCTCAGAAACAGGTAATGTGATGGCAGCGCAGAAAACGAGGCGCTGCTTTTTTTTGTCTTGCATCGTCATGGAAAAACGGAAATAATTCTGCTTGGAGGTATCCATGACGAGACCTGAACTGACGCAGCAAGTGACATTTTTGCACACGTCTGATTTGGCGAAAACGGCCGTTTTCTATCAAGATATTCTCGGCTTAAAATTGGCACTGGATCAAGATAAATGCCAAATCTTCCAGGTGAACGATCAAGCTTTTATCGGTTTTTGTGAGCATTTTGCGGGAGCCAATCCAGATGGTGTGATCCTGACGCTTGTTTCAGAGCAAGTTGACGCCTGGCATGATTACTTGCTTGCCCACAAGATCCCCATTGAAAAACCACCTACGTTGAATGAGGCATTCAACCTCTACCATATCTTCTTCCGCGATCCGAACGGTTATCTCGTCGAAATTCAAAAATTCTTAGACCCGGCCTGGCCTAAATGAGATAAGAAGCAGCAAGCAGCACGTACTGGCCACTTGCTGCTATTTCTTTTGGAGAAAACATAATGCCCTTAATTTTCGAGCGCACGTTTCGGATACGTTATTATGAATGTGATGCGTATAGTCATGTTAATCATGTCAATTATGTGCGTTATATGCAGGAAGCGGCCTTTGATGCCTCGGTGGCCGCGGGGTACAGCATGGATTGGTACAATGAAAACGGCCGTTATTGGATCATCCGTGAAACCGACATCAACTATCTGCGCCCCCTGGTTTATGGCGACACTGTCATCATCAAGACATGGGTGGAGGATTTTCGCCGGGTGCGCAGCCGCCGCGCATATGAATTCCGCAACGCTGATAACGATGAAATTGTAGCAACAGCTGTAACCGACTGGGTATACTTGGATATGGAGGCACAACGCCCTGTTTCTGTGCCTGCTGACATGCAAGCCATCTTTTTCCCCGACGGTCCGCCAACAGATGTGCCCCCCCGGCAGCGTTTCCCCAAAGCACCGCCGCCACCCCCCAAAGCGTTCAAGATGCGTCGTCGGGTGGAGTGGGGCGATATTGACCCGGCAGGACATGTGAACAATGCTAAATATCTCACGTTTCTAGAAACGGCAGGGGTAAATGCGGCTGAGGCGTTTGGCTGGTCGATGGCACGCATGGCAGACCATGGTTTCGGTATTGTGGGGCGTCGTTATCACATTGAGTATAAGCAGCAGGCCAGGATGGGGGACGAGCTGGAAATCACAACTTACATTGCTGGAGCAAAACGAGCAACGGCCGTTCGCCATTACCTTATCAAGCGCGTCTGTGATGATTCCCTGGTGGCTCAGGCGTATGCAGTGTGGGTGTGGGTTGATTTGGCGACTGGCCGCCCCATACGCATTCCAGCTGATTTTGCCGCCTCGTTTGCTGGGCATATTGTCGCGTAGAGATTTCCTGGCGTAGATAAACCACCAAGGAGAGATGGGGAAAGGTCACTTGAAGCGCATCTATCAATTCCGTAACTTGTTTATGGATGCGCACTTACGGTTTGGTTTTGACCCCTTGTGCTTCTGGATGTTCCTCTGAGTTTTTTTGAGAGCGGTCGTGTAAGAACCATTTTTGTGAAGAGAAAGGCGTGTCTTTATTTTTCAGGGTTGTCACCAAGGGCACATAACGGCCGTCAGCCTGCAAAGTGGAGGCATTAGCAGTATCCCGCAAATACACCTCTAAAATCTGTTTAAGGACAGTTTTTTGCATCTGTGCCTCTTCGATGGGGAATAAAACCTCAACCCGGCGATCAATATTACGCGGCATTAAATCTGCACTGCCTACATACATCTCCGATTTGCCATTATTGTGGAAATAATAAATACGGCTGTGTTCCAAAAAACGGCCTACGATGCTGACCACCCGAATATGATCACTGACGCCCTTAACACCTGGGCGCAAACAGCAGATACCACGAATAATCAAATCGATTTGCACACCTGCTTGCGAGGCGCGATACAAAGCACGAATAATTTGCGGATCCACCAGAGAATTTGACTTGAGAATGATGCGTCCCTTTTTACCCAGCTTAGCCTCTCTTTTGATAAATTGAAGCAAACTGTTGCGCAAGTTGACGGGAGCAACCAAAAACTTGCGATAAACGCGCTGCTTGGAATATCCAGTTAAATAATTGAACAGCTCAGTGGCGTCTTCGCCAATATCTTCCTTGCTGGTCATCAAGCCCAGGTCAGTGTAAATGCGAGCCGTAATCGAGTTGTAATTGCCCGTTGCTACGTGTACGTAGCGTTGGATGCCCCCTTTTTCGCGCCGCACAATCAAGGTCACTTTGCAGTGAGTTTTCAGGCCAATGAGCCCATAAACAACGTGAACGCCTGCAGTTTCAAGGGCGCGTGCCCATTCAATATTACTCTCTTCATCAAAACGGGCCTTCAATTCCACCAACACAGATACTTGCTTGCCATTTTCACTGGCACGCATCAAGGCACGCACAACCGGCGAGTTTGACCCAACGCGGTATAACGTCTGTTTGATAGCTAACACATCCGGGTCATCAGCTGCCTGGCGCAGCAGATCAATAACGGGTGAAAAACTATCGTAGGGGTGATGGAATAAATAGTCCTGTTTTTCCAAGGCATAGAAAATCTCTTCCCCGTTACGCAAACTAGAGGGGATGTAGGGACGGAAACTCACTTCTTTTAGTTCAGGGCGCTCGAGTTTATGCAGCTCCCAAAGGCTGCTAAGGCCAAGCGGCCCTTTGAATGTGTAGGTGTCGTATGCGCTCATCTGCAAATTCGCTAACAACAGTTCACGGATGTCATCAGGGGTGTTTTCATCGATCTCCAGGCGAACTGGAAAGCCAAAATGACGCTGCCGCAGATTTTTTTCCATGGTTAGAAGCAGGTCATCCGCCTCTTCTTCTTGGATTTCCATGTCGGTGTTTCGTGTCACCCGAAAAGGATAGGCGGCGATGATTTCCATGCCGGGAAAGAGACGATCCAGGTTAGCGGCAATGATCTGTTCCACCCAAACAAATTTATGGGTGGTGGGCTGTAGTAAATCGTCAGGATCTAATGGTTTTAGCGACACGAGACGGGGCAAAATAGAAGGGACTTTTACACGGGCAAAATGCATCTCATCTGTTTTCGGATCACGGATCACGGCTGCTAGATTCAAGCTGAGGTTTGAGATGTGGGGGAAGGGATGTCCCGGATCAAAGGCCAGGGGCGTCAGCACGGGAAAGATGCTGCGTTCAAAGTAATCACGTAGTTTAGCTTGCTGCCGCCGTTTGAGCTGGCTGTAGTTATAAATGATGATTTTTGCCTCTGCCAGGGTGGGTTGCAACACGTCGCGCCAGCATTTCATGGCTTCAGCAAATAGTTGGGTTACGGCGCGGTGGATGGCAACTAGTTGTTCCCGAGGGAGCAGCCCATCTGCAGGTGTTTTCGTGACGCCTAAAATGACCTGCTGTTGCAAACCAGAGACACGTACCATGAAAAATTCATCCATGTTGCTTGTGAAAATGGCTAAAAATTTCACTCTTTCCAGTAGTGGGTGGTTTTCGTTGTAGCTTTCTTGTAAGACGCGCCGGTTGAATTCAATATGGCTGAGTTCTCGGTTGATGTATAAACTTGGGCTTTTCAAATCAATAGACATGTTTACCTGCTTGCCAACTTTTTTCTTGTTTTCACACGTTAGGCACTTATGAGTGGAACTCTGGTACGGTAAACAAGAAATTTAGAATTTAGAAAGTAGACACATGTTTCCTTTCTAATTGGTGGTTTATCCACGCCAGGTATTTCAAGCAAAGTGTGGAATAAGGGGTTCAACTTAAATTTTAATGGGAAATCGATTCTTGTCCAGTCGAGTGTTCCACTGCGGTCTGAGGGAAGCGCCAGACACTGTGCCTAAATGGGAACTGTTTTCAGATAACAAAAAAGGACTGTGCGCAGACACAGCCCTTAAGGTTTAGGCGATCATGGTAAAAAACTAAGCTCTTGTTGCTTTGGCAGATTTTGGTACACCAACAGCGGTGCCAATCATGCCTAGCAGTGTGCCAATCAATGCATAAACAACGCTGCCACAAACAGTAGCGATAATCATAAAACTGATGATAGTGGATTGGTTAATCAGTAAGAGACGGCGTATCCACACGGGTTGCAGGCAGAAACGGCCGTTACATAACACAGAATATGTCTACATCTGAACCGACGGGGTACATTTCAACGGCCGTTTAGAAGATGATCGCTTCTCCTGTCTGGTCATTATCGGTGTGCGACCAGATAGGGTCAAAGAAGTGATAGCAATAGATGACGGGTATCGGGAATCGACCGAATCATGGCTGACCCTCTTGCGAGATTTGAAAGCGCGGGGCATGAAAGCACCGAAATTGGCAATGGCCTTCAAATTACTTATGATGGCTGAAAAGCGGTGACGAAAAGTCAATTCACCCCATTTGGTGGCTGTCGTGCAAGCAGGTGTCAAGTTTCCTGATGGCACGACACGTATTCTGCCAGACATGCCAAAATCAGAAGATGCTAATCCACAACATTTGACAATATCTCACAAAAAGGAACGCGTAATCTCTCTATTTTTTCTTTAATCGCATTTTTAGATCTCTTTTGAGATTTTCTATTCACCCTGCCATTGAATATCACTGGAATAAGCTACATCCTGACTTGTTTGGGAGTCTCCTCGTAGCGCAGTAAAGAATTGTTCCCAACCTTGAGCGGGAGTGTTTTTCAAATACGGATTACTCGTTTGATAACCGATCTCATATGGGCGTTGCTCGCATGCCTCATACTGGGTTAATGCTCCCCGAGCAGTGAAAGGAAAGATCATTCCTGTTCGATAGCCATACAGTGCTATTTGATACCACTGGTCGGCATGAACGCCATTTACTGCATAAATTTCTGGAAAAGCCCTCAAGCCAGAACGTCCACTTGTAATAAACCATACGTCTGACTGTTTCCAAGGAGGGAGATGGTATGTCGAATGCTAAAAGTGTGTTGTGTATGCATTATTGCTCTCCTCTCGAAATTGTTACCGAGTAAATATTCCCGGCTTGGTTTTCATGATTCTCAATCCAAACAAGGCGATTATTAGACACATGCAGTGGCCCAAATACTCTATTTCTGCTTCTATCAAGAATGGACGTAAATGGTATACCTTGTGCCAGATCGTAACCTACTCGGCTAATGATAATGTCTCCGTCAAGGAGTACAAAATTGTCATAAGGCTCTAAATCACCAGTTAGTTTTTCAATAACTGTTTTACTGGCACTTGCAAAGTCATAAACGTGTAATTCCGTATCGTTGTTGCTTTGAGAGTTGCTATATGTAGATACCCATACTAAGCGTTGTTCATCGCAATCAAAGCTAGTGTTTCGAGCACCGGGTATGTTGGGAGCACCAGAAACATTTCCAACTAATGTCCTTTGACCGGAAGGCAAGTGATAAAGGCTGATATCTGCCGATGTTGTAGACACAAATGTTTCGTGTTTAGGGAAGTTATGCAAGAATGCGACCCATTTCCCTGAACAAATGCGAGGGAATCTGGCCATTTCTGAACCTGGCGCAATGGATTGCATTTGTTGGGTAGCAAAGTCATAGATCACAATATCCTTGTTCTTGGAATCAAACCAAGCAATGAGTGAACCTCTTAGGTCTATTTGTTCTATCCTACCTTTGTATAAAGCAGAGGTTGTGCCCTTTTCTCGGTCAAGAACCTGCAAAATTTGTTCATATATCCTTGGTTCTTGAACTGGGTTGAGCCATATTACGTAACGTTCGGAGGCACGCCATTCGGTAAAATCCTGTGGCTCTTCCAACTTTTGGATTGAGCCGTCATTTAAATTTATCTCAACAAGAGCAATGGTCTGATTCTTGAGGCGTACTTTTGCTATTAAGATGTCACCTTGAACAACGTAATCATCAAAAATTTGCTCTATATTCAGATCGTTATCTATAGAAAGCCTTCGTGTTTCACTTGCGCGGAAAGCTCCATCTACAATTGGAATTTGAGTTGGTAGTATTTCAGGAGACTGATTAAAAGGCATTTCTACTACCGTAGTTCCATCTTTGCCTGTAGAGGGGCTAGGATATGGATCTTGTAACGAATTATCTGAAATTGACTTTGGCCCCGGATAGCCACTTGGTTGAGTTTGGCCTGCAATTGATTGTAAGAATAGTTCTTGCTTTAAACTGAACGCAAATAAAGCAATTAAACCGCTTAGAACCAGTAACATCAAAAGGCTGCTTGTCCTGTTCAATAAGTTTACCAAACTGGTTTTTGAGCCAAGTCCCCGCGATAGAGAACCAAATGACATAGATAACGGGCGATCCAACGGAATATTGGGACAACCTACTTGCTCATTGAGCAGGGAAAAGTCCATTAGTCCCACGCTGTTATACGGTTTAACAAGTAGCCGTCGGAGACGATTTCTTCAGTTGCCACCGTTCCATCTACATTAATACGCCAGATCGGCGAGTTGGGCTCACGATCATCTAACAGCAGGTAACGGCCGTCAAGAGACCAGATAACTTTCGTCGCGGTTATCCCCAACTCGAGCTCCCGCACCACCTCCCCCGAGTTTGTGTCTGTGATCATAACGACGCTGGTGCCTTGCCCATGCCCATCCGACGACGCGGACGCCAATGAAGCAGCAAGCGTCCCGTCAGGAGATATATTGCCAGTTGGAGGGGGTGTGGAACAGCGAATGGCTTCTCCAGGTGCAGCATCCGTCGTCAACTTTCCATCCTGGGTCCAGCATAACGGCTGGGTACCGCCGCCAATCGACGACTTTATTTGACCCGTTGTGGTGATTTTACCGGTTGAAAATTCCAGTTGTTGGATTAATCCGGTAGAAATCCCCGTAGCTTCATCGGTCTCAAAGCAACATCCGTAACCGATTTGCGTGCCTTCTGGCGACCAGACAAGGCTAGCAATCGTACAGCACGCATCTTTGTCATAACTAACGAGCAAACTGGCTTCCTGCTCTTGTAGGTCATACACGTACAGGTCATCATTTTGACGGCGTAGCATTAGGAAGGCTTCGTGTCCTTGGTAAGCCATGTAACGAGAGTCGGGCGACCAGGCCACAAGAGGTGCCCCCAGTTCCGGGATCTGTTCCCATTTTTTTGTTTCCACATTGACCAGCACCAAATCCCGACCGGTGCGGGAGAGTGAAATCCAGCGACCATCCGGCGACACCTGGGGCGGGCGGTAGGCGACCGCCATCTGCCAATCGGGGCTTTTGGTCACGCCCCAGTTCAAGAGGCCGTCTTCGGTTAAGCGTTCAACCCGTTCTGCCTGCACATCCATTCGCCACAGGTCGTCGTCGCGGGCAAACAGGAACACCGGGCCTGTCCCCGACTGGGGAGGTGTAGTCTGTTCCGGTAATGGCGTCGTTGCTGGCAAATTCGTCTCGGCGGCACACGCCACACAAAAAACAACGCACAATAGGATAACAATAGACCGGTTTCGCAATTCGCATTATCCTTTCAGCCGATGGTCAAGAACAAAGCTGTCAATAACATCAACTGGATCAAACAAACTATTTGAGTACGTACCGTAAAAGGGGCTCTGATTTTGTGAGAGATTATGATTTTTTGTGATTTTTCGAGAGCTCGAGAGAAGGTGGAAATAATCGGATAAGTATCCGCTAAGGAGGATGGCTAGTGAGGAAAATAGGTATTCGCATCGTGGAAGACGAGTATACCGCCGGATATCTGGCGCTCCCCTCGCACGCATTCACCATCTACTGCCAACGTAATATTTCGTACCAGCAGCGGCTGCCAAATAGCTTGCCCTAAAACATCGCGCTGCGCCTGTGATATTAATTCTTGTCGTGCATTTACATCTTCTGTAGCGCGGGCACGCTGTATGAGCTCGGCAATCTTCTCATCAGGATAGTTAAGCAAGTTCCGGGGACCGGGGCCGAGAAAAATGCTCAATGCGGTGTAATCACCCCAGGCGTAGTCAAATAAGAGCAGGTCGAAATCCTGACGCTGGGTCAAAATTTCACTACGTGGCATTTCCCGCACCCGTATTTGCTCTAATCCCACAACTGTCAACTGTGCGATTACGGCCGCGGCCAGTTCCCGGTACGTGTTACTTTCCGGTATCAATAACACGACTTCGTCACTGACGTTGAAATTTGCTTGTGTCAGCAGTTGGCGACTTTGCTCTGGATGATAGCCAATACTCTCCTCTACCAGGCGTGGGTCATAACCAATGGCATCCGGAGATAGCGGTGTTTGGGCAACGGCAAACGGCCCCAAATTGGCCAGAGCTGCCTTGTCTAAAGCCATGGCCACTGCCTGCCGTACCCGTATATCTTGCCAGCGGGGCTGCAAAAAGTTGAATCCCAGGTAGGTCACACCACCGCTTGCCTCGTGAAGGCGAAACCGGGATAGCTCTCCGACTTGATTGAGGTGTTCCTGGCTGAGACTGAGGAGGCAGCCGGTATCATTTAGCAGAAGATCCAGCCGCCTCTCTCGCTCTGCTTCAAAGATAAAGTGCATCTGGGGAATGTGGGCGGCATCCCGGTTGGTAAAATAGGCTGGCGGCCAGTGGTACGAGGGATAATTAATCAAAGTTAATGACTGGGCAGGCCTGTATAGGTCAGGCGCAAACTGGTAGGGGCCGGTACAGGTTACCAATCCAGATTCAGCCTCGCTATTATCCGAAGGCAATACAATGGCGGCATAGACGTTTGCCAGCGTCAAGCGGACAAATTCGTAATCTGGTTCCGGTAGAATAAACACCAATGTTCGGTCGTCGATCCGCTCAATCATGACATCACGTAAGTCACCTATCAAGGGCGAAACGCCAAAGTGTTGCAGGCGTTCAAAACTGGCTTTGACAATGGCAGCATTTAGAGGCGTCTGATCGTGGAATGTAACGCTTGGGCGCAGGCGCACGGTCACACGCCGACCACTATCATCGTACTGAATGTCATCCTCAGCCAATAGCCCGCGCACTGTTCCATCTAAATCTTCGTAAAAAAGTGGTTCGCAAACGTGGCGGAAGATATCGTAGGCGATGGGATTTGATGTGCGATGGGGATCAAATACGCCGGGATCATGTCCCCAGATCATGGTCAACGGCCGTCCGCCTACCCCTTCACTGTGATAACCCAGCCAACTCAACATAATGAACAGCCAGGCGAATGTTATCGGCAAAACGGGCTTTTGCAGCCACCTTGACATAGGCTTTCCCTTCATCAATTGTTGGCTTCGGTATCGCCGTATAGCACATAGCCTACACCGTGCGCTGTGCAAATATATTGTGGATTACGGGAATCTGGCTCTACGCGCTGTCTTACCTGGTAAACCAGACGTCGCAACCGATCTTTCTGCTCTGGGCGCAAACCAAGCTTGCTCACTGCGTCGTCCGGCCAGACAACCTGAAACAATATTTCCGGTGTCTGTACCTGAGCCTGGTGGTCTAGCAAATGGCGCAGCAACCTTTCTTCTAGATAGCCTAATGAATTTTCTTGCCAGCGTGTCTTTGTACCTTCCACCGTTGGCTGGCTTTTGCGCTGAATCTGTACCAGCGGCCGCTCACAATGCAGTCGCAATGTTGGCCCTACCCGCAGCCAATTACCGTTTTGCAGAGTTGTTTCTTCGCCAGTGGCAGTCACAGGAGCAGAAGCAGTGAGCGGGATTTCTCTGAAAACCTGCGCTAGCGCTCCAGTAACTGTATCGGCCTCCGTTCCTACAACGGGCATAACGAGCAAAATACAATCTGGTTCTGGCCAATCCGATTGACGCACAAGGCGCCCTTCTTCTACTGCTTCAATCATTGCATCTGTTAGCGCGTCCAGATATTTACGTTTTTCAGTGTCCCTGTCGTCGTGGAGTAGTTGCCGGGCAGTCTCATTCAGGTATACGATTCCTTGCGCCCGGCTGAAGAAAAAGAACGGCTGCCTGTCTAAAGCCGGTTCAACAGCGATAAGTGCTTCCGACAATGTCGGATCACGCCACGCCCTCATGATCAGCCATAACAAAATCATTAGGCTCACTGTAAAAATGAGGGCAATTTGCCATAGTGGTGCATGCCAATAAACGTATTGAGTCATTTATTTCAGGTGCCTCCACATTTCATCGATCATACCTCACGAATCTTTCTTATTACAATCTTTGAGAAAAAGTTCTCATTGATCTTCCCCCAGTTTTATGGATATCAAGTTAAGGCTAACTGATGTTGACGTTGAGAATAGGCCGCTTCATAAGCGGTCGGGCTAACATAGTCCAACGTCGAATGGCGACGCTGCCTATTGTAAAACGCTTCGATGTAAAAGAAAATGTCAGTGAGAGCCTGCGCACTGAACGGCCGTTAGGTTTTCTGAGTAGCAAAATGTTGAAACCGACTGGGTGGGGGTGGTGGATGTGAGATGGGGTGGTGAGAACGGCCGTTGGTTGGCTATGTTGATGATGGGAGAACGGCCGTTAGGCTTTCTGAGCAGCAAAATGTTGAGACCGACTGGGTGGGATTGGATGATGTGAGATGAGGTGGGGAACGGCCGTTGGTTGGCTATGTTGGTTGGGTAGAATGGCCGTTGGTTGGCTATGTTGGTGGTGGTGAAACGGCCGTTAGGCTTTCTGAGTAGCAAAATGTTGAGACTGACTGGGTGGGGCTGGTTGATGTGAGATGGGGTGGAGAAACGGCCGTTGGTTGGCTATGTTGATGATGGGAGAACGGCCGTTTGACTTTCTGAGCAGCAAAATGTTGGGACTGACCGGGTGGGGTTGGTTGATGTGAGATGGGGTGGAGAAACGGCCGTTGGTTGGCTATGTTGGTGGTGGGGGAACGGCCGTTTGGCTTTCTGAGCAGCAAAATGTTGGGACTGACCGGGTGGGGCTGGTTGATGTGAGATGGGATGGGGGGAACGGCCGTTGGTTGGCTATGTTGGTGGTGGGAGAACGGCCGTTGGTTGGCTATGTTGGTTGGGTAGAACGGCCGTTTGGCTGGCTATGTTGGTGGTGGGAGAACGGCCGTTAGGTTTTCTGAGCAGCAA